>Ga0209270_1000032_pt1 | contig 374700 bp, 328 predicted proteins | sample MTBAKSrepl1MetaG_FD_187456 | JGI IMG/M metagenome (GOLD analysis project Ga0209270, IMG submission 187456) | Enrichment culture microbial communities from Arthur Kill intertidal strait, New Jersey, USA, that are MTBE-degrading - MTBE-AKS1... | ecosystem: Environmental > Aquatic > Marine >... | reverse complement strand
CCCAATTGGAGCGCCGGGCGATCCATCGCGGCGTTTTCACCAGCGTCAAGGCGCTCAGAGACGAAATCAAGCGATTCATCAGGGTTCATAATGACCAAACCGCCAAGCCGTTCCGATGGACAAAGAGTGCTACGTCAATCATAGACTCGGTCAATCCTTCAAAATTAAATGACACGACTAACCAAACAGGACACTAGTTGGCTATGATGGGCTTTATTCTGCATAAATCGAGTAAAATGTTTTTCAGAAATACCCATCGGAATAAACCGCGACGTCCGCCGGGCCATGGTCCTGTTTTTTTCCATGTTTTACCATGGATTATCATTTTTTTCCTTTTCGGACCTCCCACGGTTTGCGCCGATCCGGACCCCAATTTCAGGCCGATAATCAACAAATTGGTCCATTCAGGCCTGGACCGGGACTGGGTGGAACGGGTCTTCGACCAACCCTGCGCCGTTCTCGATCATGACGTCCTGTTATTTAGACTGACCATTCGTGAGTCTAAAATAAATTATGACCAGTTTCTCGAAGACGAATGGATCATCAAATCCAGAAATTTTTTGGAAAAATACGCTGAGGTCTTTACAAAGGCCCAAAACGAATTTGAAGTCCCGCCGGAAGTCGTCGTGGCCGTTCTGCTTCTGGAAACCAAGCTCGGCCAATACACCGGCCGGTTTTCGGTCTTGAGCACCCTGGCCAGTCACGCCGTGGCCGGTCGGCCGGAAGTGGCCGCCGCTGTTTTTCAAAATTTACCTAAGGCGGAAAAGGCCCGTTGGACCCTGGATCGGGCCGCCAAGCGTCTGGCGGAACGGACCGCCTGGTCTTTTAACGAGCTCCGGGCCTTTTTACACTATCTTCGCCCGAACGGACCGGCCCCCTGCACCGTGCGCGGGTCTTACACCGGGGCCATGGGTCTATGTCAGTTTCAGCCCTCGAATCTCGAACCTTACGGGCGGGACGGCGACGGCGACGGAATCGTGGATCTTTTTCAAGTGGAAGACGCCGTGTGCAGCGCCGCTTATTACTTAAAGGAACACGGTTGGCGGCCGGGATTAAATCAAAAGCAAAAAATCAGGGTGCTCGGGCGTTACAATAACAGCGAACCTTACGCCCGGACCGTCCTCGAAGCGGCCCGCCGGATTAAGCCATGAATATTTTTCCGCCGGACCAACTCCTGGTGCTGCCGACCGCTCTGGCCGTGGCCAGGGAAAGGGCCAGGCTCTTGGACCGGTCTCCGGCCGGAGTGGTCCTGAATTTGAGGATTTTCACTTTCGGCGGCCTGGAAGCGGCCCTGGCCGGGGGGATCGGCCCTGAAAACGCTCCGATTTCCGAGCTGGGCCGGAACATGCTCCTGGAGAAACTGATCGAGACCGGCCGGACCAAATGGGGTTGGCCGGTCAGGCCCTGCGGTCCCGGATTGCTTCGCCAGACCGCCCAGTTGCTCGATCAATTTAAAACCAGCGCCGTGGGTCCAAAAGACTTGCCTGACCTGGCCGAAGGCGTCCTGCCCCCGAATCAATTGAACTGCTTGATTGAATTGTCCACGGCTTATGAAGAATTTCTCTTGACCCGCGGCCTGACCGACCGGGCCGGCCTCAGACGAAGTATCCTGAATGGTTTGTCCGCCGGCCGTCGTCCCAGAATCCTGGACAAAGTTAAAGTAATTTCGATCCAAAAATTTCATCGACTGACCCCGTTTCAACTGGCCCTGATCAAAGCCTTGGCCGCCGCGGTGGATCGAGTGGTCGTCCATCTCCAAGGCCCGGATTGGCTGAACTCCATGCCTCTTGACCCCGACCGAGACTGGATGGACATTCCGTTCAGTCAAACCTTGTCCTTGGCCCGCGATTTAGAGTCAGTCGGAGAACAAAGCCCGGGGCTGGAACTGGTCTTGACCTCCCCGGAACCGGACTCAATTCCTCCGGCTTTAGCCTGGGTCAGGGACCGCCTCTTCAACTCCGGGTCCGGACCGGAGGAATCGGCGCTGTCCCCCGGCCGGGCCGTGGAGATACTGGCCGCTCCGGGACGTTATGCGGAAGTGGAAGAGATCGGCCGACGGATTTGGGTCCTGCTTGAACAAGGCGTCTCTCCGGAAGAAATCGGCATCGGCGTCTCCGACCTGGGTGTGTTCGGGCCATTGTTCGAGGACGTCTTCCGCCGCTTCAAACTGCCCCTGGTTTTCCGGCGGGGCGCGCCCCTGATAATCCAGGCCCCGGTCCGGGCCTTGCTGGCTTTATTGCGGCTGGCCGATTCTCACTGGAACAGGGAACTGGCCCTGGATGTCCTGGCTTCCCCCTATTTGCAGACCGGACTTGAAATTCCCTGGTCCAGGGCCGCCGAACTGAGCGCCCTGGCCGGAGTGACCGACGACCGGGCCGGGGGCGGATGGACTGAAAACCTGAAAAAATTAGCCGCCCATGGCCCCCAAAAAGATGGAGCGGATATAGAAAATTTGCTGCAAACCATCGACCGCCTCAAGGAGTTGCTCCGCCCCTGGCGGCGGCCTCAAACCTGGCCGGATTTTCTGGAAACATCCGCCCGCATCCTGGACGTTCTTCAGTTTGAGCAAGGTCTCCAGGTCGATTTCGACCCGGTTCTTCATCGAGACGTCCTGGCCTGGGCCGCCTTGCGGGAATGTCTGAACGACCTGCTTGGAGCGGCCGAGGAAGCCGGCCGGATAAAGGAACTCTTCACCTCGGAGGACCTGGCCCGCCACCTGCGTCTGGCCATGGAAGACCGAAACGTGGGCGAATCCGGCACGGCCAAGGGTAGGGGAAACGGCGGAATCATGGTCCTGAACTTTTACGACCTCCACGGGTTGCTCTTTGACCATCTTTTCCTGGCCGGGTTGAACGAAGGCGAGTTCCCCCGGCCCAGGTCGGAGGCCAGATGGCCCGATGACGATCAACGACGATTAATCAATGAAAAAGCCGGTTTTCGTCTCCTGAACACCTCCGCTTGGGAGTACACCCAGGAGGAATTGATCTTTTATTTCGCCCTGGCCGCGGCCGGGCAAAACCTGACCCTCTCTTACAGCCGCGCCGACGAGCGGGGCCGGATTCGGTTGCCTTCGGCCGTGGTGGACGAGGTTTTGCGCCTTTGGCCTCCGGGAGTTTTGCCGGTCCAGGACCTGCCGTTTCAAATTTTACCCCCTCTGAGTCAGGCCTTAACCCGGGAAGAACTGATCGCCGGACTGAGCCGAAATCTATTAACCGAGGTCCAGGGCAGCGAAAAAGAACTGGCCCGGGAAATCCTGGCCGGCTTCCTGGAGCGACCTGAGGAAGAGGCGGCCTGGAAAAGCGCGGTCAGGCGGGTGGCCATGGAACGGAGCCGGGAATTAGGGCGCCCCGGCCCCTTCAGCGGCCAGGTCGAACCAGGGGTGCTGGAGCCGTGGCTGACCCAAGTCAAACGATACCAGGACGCCCCCTTGGTTTCGCCCACCTTTTTCGAGAGCTACGGGCAGTGTCCTTTTTCTTTTTGGGCCGGGGAAGTGCTGGGCCTGGAAACCCTGGAAGAACCCGAAGACGAAATCAAGCTGCGGGATGAAGGTTCCATTCTCCATGAAATCCTTTGCCGTTTCCTGACCCGGTGCCGGGACGAAAAGCGCTTTCCCCTCAAAGGCTTGCCGGAAGAAACCCGGCTTCTTTTGACCGTGGCCGGCCAGGTTTGGGCCGAAGCGGAACAAGCCCGAGCCCTGGGCCGACGGCCCCTGTGGCGCCTGCGCCGCCGGGCTCTGGAAAGAACCTTGCTCAAATGGCTTGAACTCGAGCAAAAAACCACCGGTGAATTCAGGCCCGCCTTTTTCGAGTGGCGATTCGGGCCGGAAAATAAGACGCCGCCCCTGAAGATACCCTTGCTCTCGGGCGGAAAACTATACATCAAGGGTCGAGTCGACCGGATCGATCTGGCGGAAAATCAAGGGCTGCTCATCGACTATAAAAACAGTCGCGATAAGTATAAATACCTTAAACTGCTCAATGAAGAAGAACTGGGCCTGACCAGCTTCCAGATGCCCCTGTACCAGGCCGCCGCCGACCAGGCCTGGAAACGCCCTTTTCAGGCCGCCTTTATCTTGCTGCGCCCGCCGGAAATGACCAGGAAAAGCCCCGCCACCAACAGCGATCTGTTCACCCAGGACCTGGACAAACGCCGGACCATGGCCGAACAAGCTCAAGCCAATTTTTTCAACCGGTTGGAGGCAACCTGGCTCCGTCTGCTGGGCGGTGATTTCAGCCCCAGGCCCCAAGCCGGGCCGTGCGATTTCTGTGCCTTTTTCACGGTCTGCCGGGCCGGCGAAGATCGGTCGAACCCATGAATCGCTCCGAAATTATCTGGACCCCCGACCAGGAAAAGGCCTTGGCCTTCGAGGGCAACCTGTGTCTGATCGCCGGGGCCGGCTCGGGCAAGACCATGACTTTGGTGGAGCTGGTCCTCCGGCTCTTACAGGGCCGGGTGGCCGGGATGGAGGCCGGTCTTGATCTTTCCGGGATTTTGGCCCTGACCTACACGGAAAAGGCGGCCCGGGAAATGCGTGACCGTCTGCGCCGGGCCATCAATGACGAAATCTTTAAAGGTCCCTTGAAACGCCGGGATTTCTGGGTCAGGCAACGCCGCTTGCTCGACCGGGCTCACATCTCGACCATCCACAGTTTCTGCTTTCATCTCCTCCGCCGGTACGGCCTGGCCGCCGGACTCGACCCCGACCTGGCCGTTTTGGAAGACAGCCGCGATCTGGAAGCCGAAATTTTTCGAGACCGGCTGGTTGACCTGATTCAGGATGAAAACCCTGATCTTTTGGCCTTTTTGGAATACTATTCCTGGCAAGGCCGGGGTTACGGCCAAGGTCTGGACGGGCTTTTATCCAGTCTAATTAGACATTCCAAGACCTTCGGCCGCCGGGTCCATCCGGCCGGCGGTGAAACCGGCGGGCTTGACCGGCATATTCGGAAATTGCGCCAGGCCGTGCTTTTGATTCACGAAGTGGACGATGCCGGCCTTTTGAATCGCCAAGCCGGCTATTACCAGTGCATCAGAGATTTTTCCGAAGCGGTCAATAAAGCCCTGGCCCAAGAACAAGAGGACCTGCTGACCGCTCTGTCCACCATCAAGGTCCACCTCAAGGGAAATTGGCAGAAAGCCAGACCAGCCAAGGAATTGGCTGAAGAAGCCGTCCAGGCTCTGGAAGGGGAACTGGCCCGACGCACGGCCGGCCCCCTTCAGGACAAGCTGCTCGACCTGGCCGGCCGACTGGAAGCGGCCATGATTCAAGCCAAGGAGGGCCGGCGGGTGGTCGATTTCGATGACTTGCTTCTCCTGACCCGGACCCTGTTGGTCGGCGATCTCCAGGTTCGGACCGAACTCAAGAAACGGTTTCAGGTGGTTCTGGTCGATGAGTTCCAGGACACCAACCGCCTCCAGGCCGATATCCTAGCCTGTCTTTTGGAACCGGAAGATCAAAATCAGGCCCTGGACCCGGACCTCAGCCCCCTTGAGCGCCTGGACCGGGCCCCCCGGCGGTTGATCGTTTTCGGCGATCCCAAACAATCCATCTATCGCTTTCGTGGGGCGGAGGTCAGTGTCTTTCAGCGGCTGAAAAAGTCGCTCGGCCAAGAGGCCGATGGTCGCGTGGTCAGCCTGAAAAAAAACTTCAGGTCTCAAAAAAGATTGGTTGAATTTTTCAACTCCTTTTTCCCCCGAATTATGCCGGGCGGGGCCGATTTCGCCGCGGAGTACGGCGAAGAAGACCGTCAGGATGCCGTCCGGCCCGATCTGGCCGACGGTCCGGCCGTGGAGATACTTTTTCTGGAAAACGGTCAAGGAGAAGCCGAGACCCGCCGCCGAGAAGCCCGAGTCCTGGCCGACTGGATCGCCGATACTCTGGACGGACGGCGGAACATCCTGGTCGGCCGGGAGGCCCGCCGGCCGGAACCCCAGGACATCGCCGTACTTTTACGTCGTTTCACCCACGTCCAATCTTACGAAGAGGCCCTCCGCCAGGCCGGTCTGCCTTATTATGTGGTCAGGGGCAGGGGGTTTTATCAGTGCCCGGAAGTCTGGGACTTGATCAACCTTCTTATCTATCTGGCCAACCCGACCGAAGGTCCGGCGCTGTTGGGGGTTCTCCGCTCGCCCTTGCTCGGCTTGACCGACAGCACCATCACCCGCCTGGTCTGGCCGTTCACGGGACAGCCCGGCCGAAATCTGGCCGCCTATTTCGGTCCGGACCCGCCGGCCTGGCCGGAGGACTGGCCCGCCGACCAGATCGAGACCCTGGAGAAAGCCCGTGGCGTTTTGAGCGGACTGGCCCGTGAGGCCGGCCGAGCCTTTCCCGAAGAGCTGATCGAAGCCGCCATTGAAAAGACCGACTACCTGGCCGTGCTGTCAGCCCAAGCCCAGGGCGAGCAGAAGGTGGCCAATGTCCAGAGGTTTATCGAAGTGGCCCGCGGCCTGCCCCATGAAGCCCTGTACGCTCCCGGCGAAATGGCCAGGTTTCTGAAGGCCCGTCTGATCGAGCCCGGCGACGATCCCGAGGCCCAGACCACCGGGGAAGGCGGGGCCGCGGTTCAGCTCATGACCATTCATCAAGCCAAGGGCTTGGAATTTCCGATAGTGCTGGTCCCGGACGCCGGTCATCGCCCCAAAGCGCCGCCCACCCGCCTCCTGTTCGATCAGGACGACCGTTTTTCTTTGTCCTTTTACGATCCGGAAACGGGAGACTCCCGGCAGACCCCGGAGTTCAGGGAAGTAAAAGTGCAGGAAGAGGAAAGGGAAGAGGCCGAATATCTGCGCCTGCTTTACGTCGCCGCCACTCGGGCTCAAGATCACCTGGTCTTTTCCGGTAATATCAAGTCAAAAAACGACCACGCCAGTTGGCTGGCCGGACTTGAGGACTTTGCCCGATCTCATCCGAAGTCAGCCCGCTTGATCGAGGAAGACCTGGACCGACCCAGGCCGGCTCCTCGGCCCGGGACTGAGCCTGATTTTTCCGATCTGCCCGCCCCGGGTCCTATCGCCAGGTCCGTTATCAGCCGGGTCTTGGATCGAACCCCTCCTCGACTGAAGACCCTAACCCTCGACGTGACGAGTCTAGGGCACTATCTGCTTTGCCCCCGCCGTTTTTACCTGGAAGAAGTCCTGGGCCTGCCTGGTGAATGGGGGACCCCTGCGACCGGTGAGCGGCACCCCGGCCTGGACCCCCGCCAAAAGGGCGTCGTTTTTCATTATTTAATGGAAACAGTGGACCTTGGTTCTCCCCCGGGTCTCGAAGACCTGGCCGCCGCGGCCCTGGAAAAAATCCGGGTCGAAGGCTGGCCGGCTTCACCCGAAGAAGCTCTGAATTCGGCTCGACAGGTCCGGTGGTTCCTAGGCAGTCCCTGGGGCCGGGATTTACTCGGCTCGGGTTCCGGGCTGATCTGGCGGGAGTCACCTTTAAGTCTGCGGATCGACCCCGGCCAGGAGGAAGGCCCGGCCCTTATCCTGAACGGGGTCATCGATCTCTTTTACGTCACTCCAGGCGCGCTGGCTCGACTGATCGATTACAAGTACGCCTTCCAGGCCGAATCCTGGCGTTATCAAGCCCAGCTCCGGACCTACGCCTTGGCCTTGCTCAAAGCCGGCCTGGCCGGTCCCCTGGAAGTCGGTTTGTACTTCACCCATGAATCTCAATCACAAATACTCGAAATTAAATTAAAACCAGGCTGGGACCATGAACACTTCCAAACGTTGCGCCGGGCGGCCTCTGACCTGGGCCGGATCATGGGACCGGAAGAAACCGTCCCGGTCCGCCCGCTTGTCTGCCCGGACCCCAACTGCGGCTTGAAATACGCCTGCCAATGACCGAAGAACTGACAGGCCGGGTGGAGCGCCTGACTTACCTGAGCGACGACGGCCGGTTCGCCGTGATCCGCCTCGCGGCGCCAGGCTATCCGAGCCCCCTGACCGCCGTCGGCCCCTTGGCCGGGGTCAAACCGGGGGAAGAGGTGGCCCTGGTCGGACAGTGGGAAAGTCACCCCCGATTCGGCCGGCAATTCCGGACGTTGGAAGTCCGGCGGTCCCTGCCGGCCACCGAGGAGGGTCTCCGAAAGTTTCTCAGTTCCGATGCCGTCCCGGGCATCGGAACTGAAATGGCCGCCCGGATCGTGGCCCGGTTCGGCCTCGAAACTCTTAAAGTCATTGACCAAGCGCCGGAGAGGCTCCGTGAAGTGGAAGGCATCGGCCGATACCGCCTGGAGCAAATCCTGAAGGCCTGGCACGCTCAGGCCGAAGTGCGGGACTTGATGATCTTTCTCCAGGGTCATGGCCTGGGACCGGGTCAAGCCAGAAAAATCCAGCAAAAATACGGAGGTTCGGCCCAAGGTCTGATCCGGGAAAATCCCTACCGGCTGGCCTACGAGATCGAAGGCGTCGGCTTTCGGACGGCCGATCAGTTGGCCGCCAGTCTGGACATCCCCCGGGACGCTTCTTTCCGGATCAAGGCCGGGTTGCGTCACATATTTCAGGAATTGGCCGAATCCGGTCACGTCTGCTGCCCGGTGGATGATCTTTTGACCCGAACGGCGGATATGCTGGACCTGGAAGAATCCGTGATCAAGACCGGACTCGAGGCGGGGGCCGCATGCGGAGAGTTCATTTTAGAGGACCATTGGGCCTATCCGGCCTCACTTTTCACCGCCGAAATCGAAGTGGTCAACCAGATCGACCGGTTGCTGGCCCAGCCGGTTCGTCATGCTCTCGGGGGCGCGGCCGACCTGATCAGGGCTCAGTCTAAACTAGGTCTGGAGTTGGCGCCGGAACAGGTTGAGGCCCTGAGTCGGGCCCTCCGGGACAAGGTCACCCTGATCACGGGGGGGCCGGGCACGGGCAAGACCACCATCATCCAGGCTCTGGTCTATCTTCTGAAAATCCGTGGACTTCGGGTGGAACTGGCCGCCCCGACCGGACGGGCCGCCCGGCGGCTGGCCGAGACCGCCGGCGGGGAAGCCAAGACCATTCACCGTTTGTTGGAATTTCGGCCCCATGACTTTTCTTTCCACCGTCACCAAGACCGCCCCCTGGACGCCGATATGATCATCGTCGATGAAGCCTCCATGATCGACCTCGAACTGATGCATCACCTTTTGCTGGCCGTGCCCGATCCGGCCCACTTGGTCCTCATCGGCGACGCCGACCAGCTTCCTTCGGTCGGTCCGGGTCGGGTCTTCGGCGACTTGATCGATTCCGGCCGGATACCGACCACCCGTCTGAAACAAATCTTTCGCCAAGCCCAGGACAGCGGGATCATCCTCAACGCCCACCGGATCAACCAGGGATTGATGCCCAACTTGAAATCTTCGGAAGAACTCAGTGATTTTTATTTTATTTCTCAGGATGATCCCGACCAAGTGACCGCCATGGTTCTCAAACTCTGCCTCGAAAGAATCCCGGAGAGATTCGGTCTGGACCCCATCTCCGAGATTCAGGTTCTTTCTCCGATGCATCGCGGGGAAGTCGGGGTGACCCGGCTGAACGAACTCTTGCAGGCCGCTCTCAACCCGGCCGGCGAAGCCCTGAGGACAGGGGGCCGCTATTTCAAATCCGGCGACAAGGTCATGCAACTCAGGAATAATTACGACAAGGAAGTTTTCAACGGGGACCTGGGTCGGGTCATCCGCGTCGATCCGGCCAGGCTGAGCCTGTCGGTCCGCTTCGACCAGCGGGTTCTGGAATATACGGCCGAAGACCTTCAGGAGCTGGCTCCGGCCTACGCTATCTCCATCCACAAATCCCAGGGCAGCGAGTACCCGGCCGTGATCGTGCCGCTATTGCCTCAGCATTACGTGATGTTGAAACGGAACCTTGTCTATACCGCCGTGACCCGGGCCCGCCGACTGGTGGTGCTGATCGGCAGTGTCCGGGCCCTGGCCCTGGCCGTCAAGCAAAACAGGGGCGAGGTGAGATACACCCGGCTGAAAGAGCGTCTGGCCGAATTAAAAGACAGGCCGGGAGGGCCGGGATGATCGCCGGAGTGGTTCTGGCCGCAGGCCTGTCCAGCCGCCTGGGTCGCCCCAAGCAACTTTTGGAGGCGGGAGGCCGGATTCTATTGGCCCATGTCTTGGACACGGTTCTCCAGAGCGAACTGGAGCCCGTGGTCGTGGTTTTGGGTCACTTGGCCGCTCGGATCGAAGAGGCTTTGAAATCGTCTCGAGGCCTGGGACCGGAAAAAATGAACCGCCTGGACCTGATCTTCAACCAGGAATTCGCCTCGGGCCAGGCCGGCTCCATTCGGGCCGGACTGAAGGCCTTGCCGGAAGCAGCCGTGGCAGCCTTGTTTATTCCGGGCGATCAGGCCGGTTTGCGGCCGGCGGTTTTGAACCGGATTCTTGACCTGGCCAGGGTCGAGGCGGGCGCGGTGATCCGGCCGCGCTATGGGAGCGTCCCCGGCGGTCCGGTTCTCTGGCCCCGGCGGCTTTTTGCCTCCTTGGCCGGGCTTGAGGGAGACCAAGGCGGCCGGAGCCTGCTGCCCGACCTGGGTCCGGATGAATTGATCCATCTGGATATGACCGAGGCCGACCGGCCCGGGGACATCGACACCGCGGCCGATTGTCAGGCCTGGCTCGGAAAGTTTGCCGGTTAGGGCGGCAGGATGGTGTGAGGCGGGGATTCGGGGGTTGGTTGGCTGGACCCCTTAGTTTACATAATATATCTTATCGGTCAAAGCCGCCGCCCAAAACCTATAGCTCAGCCTCGGTCCGCAACTGGTTCCGACCACGAGACTTGGCCAAATACAAAGCCCGATCAACCCGCTCAAACAAGCTCCCCGGCGTGTCCGACCGGCGGCCTTGACCAACCCCCAGGCTAAGCCCGATCCGGACTTCCAGCTCCTTGTGGCGATAAATCTTGAAATCCACTCCGGCCACCGTCGACCTGATTTTTTCCGCGATCCTGGCCGCCGTCTCCAAGTTGATCTCCGGCAAAATCAGGATGAACTCATCCCCGCCGTACCGGGCCACGAAGTCCTGGCTGCGGACGCATTGTACGGCCAGCTTGGCCACGTGCTGAAGAATTTTGTCCCCGGCCCGGTGACCATAAGTGTTGTTGAAGTCCTTGAAATGATCAACGTCAAAGACTAACAGCGCAAAACCGGTCAGACGGCCGGCCTGAAGCTCTTCCAAGGCCCTTTTGATTTGAAGATCGTACGCCCGGCGGTTATAGACCCGAGTCAGCCCGTCCCGGAGCGAGGCCTGGCGGAATTTTTCCATTTCCCCAAGCAGACTCTCTGTTTTTTGGGAAAATTCCTGGTAGCGCCGGTGAATTTCCTGGAACCTTTTTTCCGCTGAAATCCTCGCCGCTTCAACCAAGCGCAGCCTGGATTGATCCTCGGTCCGCTTGGTTTGAAAGTGCTCTCGAATTTGGGCGATCTTAGCGAAGACCTGGTCTCGAATCTGCTCTATAGATAAACCTTCGATATCGAAAGACATTTCAATTTCAGCCATGTCCCCGGCCACCTTGTTCTGAAACTCGACTTCCTCCACTTTCAACCTCTGCCGGTCGGCCTTGCAAACTTCGATCAGATCATGTTCGGCGGCCTCCAAGCGTGACATCACTTCCTGGGTGAAGCGGTAGATCTCCCGCCTTTCACGGCGGACCAATTCCTGGATCCGAAAAATCACTTCCTGAATTTCGTGGATCAAGGGTTCGAAATTTGACAGGCTGAACTCATTCCTGAGCTTGGTCATCAAGGATTGTCCGGCCTTGACCAGGTCCTGGTCTTCAAAAGCGGTCAGGTCCCTGATCAAAGTAATCAGGATGTCTCGGACGTTTTCTTCCACGCCTTCCGGTTCGGGGCGTCCCGGGGCGGCCTGGGTTCCATCCAAGTCGGATGGGCCGGTTTCCGGTTCGGCCAGGCTCGGGCTTTCATCCGACAAGTTCATATCTTCTTGCCGGATCAAGTTTTTCAGGGATTGGGTGGCCGTGGTTAGCTGCCCTGGCGAGGGTCTTCCGCGAACGGTTTCCTTGAGAATAGCCAATTCCCGGTATATCTCGGGTTGTTGAGGGTTTTGGGCCAAACGAATCAGAATGGCGCTTAGGCTTTTGAAGGCGTCCTCCAGCTCCTCGCTTTGCGTCTCGGTCTGGCGCAAAACCTCAACCGCTTTTTTATATCTTGATTCTATATCATTAGAATCGTTGATCGTTTTGACCATTTAACCTTGATTTTCCCCCTGCCATATCCGGGCGATAATTTAATAGTTGGGGGCGCCTGTATTTTCAGGCGCCGAATTGGAAAGATGCTGGAACGCCACTTTAAAATAAGGACCATCAGGGGCGCCGCTACATCCCCCACCCCCCGCTGACTTCAAGGCAAACGCCGGTGATGAAGCTGGCCCGGTCGGAAGCCAGGAAGGCAATGGCTTCGGCGACTTCCTCGGGTTGGGCCATTCGACCGAGTGGCGTCTCGGTGATGATCATGGCCCGGTATTTTGAGGCCATTTTGGTCAGAACTGTCGGGGTGGCGGTCAGACCGGGCAGAACCGCGTTGACGTAAACCCCCTTGGAGCCCATTTCCCGGGCCGCGGACCGGGTCAAACCGATCAGGGCGGCTTTGGCCGCGGTGTAGGCCGCCTCGCCCTTGGCCCCGCTCTTACCATAAATCGAGGACACGTTGACGATTTTCCCGTAGCCTCGGGCGATCATGCCCGGGGCTGCGGTCTTGATCATGTGCAGGGTTCCCTTCAGGTGCACGGACAAAACCGCGTCAAAGTCCTCCAGGGACACCTTGAGGATGGTTCCGGGCCGGTCAAATCCAGCGTTGTTGATCATGATATCCAGCGGGCCGATTTTACGTTCGACCTGTTCGATGACCGCATCGGCCGCCGCCGGATCGGTCACGTCCAGGGCGTAAGCCCAGGCTTGACCCCCGGAGTTCCGGATTGCCAGAGCCTCCTTTTCCGCCGCCTCGAAGTTCCAATCAGTCAGCACAGTCCGGGCCCCTCCGCCGGCGAATCTTCTGGCCGCGGCCAAGCCAATGCCTTGGGCCGCCCCGGTCACCAGGGCCGTCCGACCGGTGAAATCGGACATCATCGTCAAATCATCCTGTTGGCCAGTTCGTTCATGACCTCGTCGATCTGGTCCGGGTATCTGTTTTTAAGCCGGTCCACGGTCGTCTCGACCTGCGCGTGAAGTTCGGGTCTGGCCATGTCGGCCACTCCGTGATAAAGACCCAGGCGACGGCCCACTCGGTAATGAAGCCGATCCTTAACCTGAAGTTCCAGGTACCGATCGATGGCCTCCAGCATGAATTCCTTGTCCCGCGGCAGGTAGCCCTCGACATCCTGAAGCAGGTTCATGATGTGGTCCGAGGCGACGAAGCTGGTGATGCCGTCCAGGTTTTCAATAAACAACCGGATCTCTTCGACGACCTCGTCATCGGACATTAACTCGAACCGTCCCTCAGCCACTTCTTTATATAAAGGAATTCGTTCGGGAACACGCAGGGTGCGCAGACGTATGAAGTCGGGGTTGATGGCGTTGAGGACCCGCGCCGATTCCAGAGCGTGCTCCCGCCACCAAGCCCGACCGCCCAAACCGGGCATGTAGTATTCGGACAGTTCCATGCCGGCGGCCTTGATCTTGCGGCCCGCTTCGATCTGTTCGGCGCTGGTGACCCCTTTTTTCATAAATTTAAGCACTTTGTCCGAACCGCTTTCCAGGCCGACATGGATACGGTTCAGGCCGGCCGCTCGAATCCGGGTCAATTCTTCTTCGGTTTTCCTAGCGGCCGTTTTGGCCCGGGCGTAGCTGGTGATTCTGGTGATGCCCTCGATTTTTTCCTGAAGGTACTCAATAATCTCGACCAACTGGTCGGCCGGCAGGATCAAGTTGTTGGCATCCTGGAGGAAAACGGCCCCAGTCCCGTAATAGAGCCAGGCCACGACCGAAAGGAAGTTCGGCGGCAGATTCTGGGCATAGAAATGTTGGGCCACCTGTTCGGTCACTCGGCCCGAAAGGCCCAACCGCCAGGAAAAAGTTTTGACTTCCTGGATTATTTCGGCGACGACGTCGATGTCCCCCTTGACTTCGGCCACGGTCCGCCGACTGAATTCCCGTCCCTTGTAAACCGGGCAGAAAAGACACTGATTCCAGTTGCAGTTCCGGGTCAAACGCAGCAAGAGGCTATGGGCTTCGCTGGGCGGCCTGATGGGGCCTTGTTCGAAAGATAGGGGCTTGGTAAAGGGTTTCATGATCCTTCTAAATCAACCTCCCGCCGGTCAGTTCGATTTTTTTATTCTTCCTCTGAATCGGGTGAGGCCTTGACGGGCACTTTAAAAAATGGAACGCCCTCTTCCCTCAGGACCTTTTCTTCCTGTTCGCTGCTCACGCCGCGGATGTTGCGCTGTTCAGACACGCCGTAATGAATCTTCAAGGCTTCCTTGGCAAAGTCGACGCCGACGTTCTCGAAGTTATCTTCCACGTAACGAGTGATGATTTCCAGGGGATTGACCGGCGTTTTTTCAGGGCTTTCCCGGTGGCGATGCCTGGCGATGCCGAAAGTCGACATGACCCGATTGACTTCGGCCGAACCACAAAGGGGACAGGTCAGCAGACCCCGATGTTTTTGATCCTCGAAACCGTCCGCATTTTCAAACCATCCTTCAAAGGTGTGGCCGGATTCGCATTGAAGATCGTAGGCAATCATAGGGCCAGAATATCAGTTTGTTCCCCTTTTTACAAGTTCGGACTGCTCGGGGCCTGGCCCGATCTGGGACAAGACCCGACGGATCATTTCGGCCCGAGGTCCTTGGGGATTGAGGGCCAAATAATCTTGCCAGGCGGCCACGGCCCCGGCCCGGTCTTGCAGGTCATGAAACAGGACAATGCCCAAGTACAGGGCCGAGGTCCCATGGCTCGGGTCAAGCTCTCTGGCCTGACGAAAGTAGGCCGCGGCCTTCTCGGGTTGACCCGTGTTTCGATAGCATATCCCGGTCTCGGTCAAGATATCCGGGTCTTTCCGGCCTAATTCCAAGGCCTGTTCGAAATAAGAAGCGGCTTCCTCAAACTGCTCGTGACTGAAGAGCAGCCGGCCCGCTTCTAAATAAAGATCGACCCGGCCGGGGTCTTCCGTCATTTTTTTCTTTAATAAAGCCAAATCGGTCTCGACATCATCGATCACGGCCGACGGCGTTCCCCGATCGCGCGTGGCTTGAGAATCGGCATCCGTCAAATTCGGAGTCCCTTTAAAGGCCGCCCAGGCTAAACCGGCCACAAAACCAAGAAAAAATACGGCCAGACACAAAAGGGCCGTGCTGGATTTTTTCATGCCGAAATCCTTTCTTTCGGCTGACCTTTGAGGTGCAAGTTAATCATCGAATTACCCGTTTTCAATCGACCGCAGCGGCCGCCGCCCGGAAGCCGAGGAGAGAGTAAAAATTAATATAGGATTTTATCCTCTTTCTTTCTCCATTCGTCCAAGGCTTGTTCGGCCGGTAGGTTATTTTGGAGGATAACTTTTATCCGGCGGAACGTTGCCGGCTGCTGGATTTCCCGGTAAATAAACTCGTCGTCAAATCCAGCCTCGGCTATCTGACGAGTTGAAAAGACGTAATAGACTTTTTCAATCCTGGCCCAATAAACGGCGGCCAGGCACATGGGACAGGGCTCACCCGTGGTGTACAATTCACAGCCCTCGAGGGAAAAAGTCCCCAGGACCCGGCAAGCATCCCTAATGGCCACGATCTCGGCATGGGCGGTGGGATCGTTGGTCCCGATCACCTGGTTTCCTCCCCGACCGATGATCCGATCGTCCTTGACCACCACCGCTCCGAACGGGCCGCCTCTGTCCCGTTTGACTGATTCCAAGGCCAGCCGGGCCGCCTCGGCCAGGAACTCTTCCTGCCTGCTCATAAAGTCCTCAATGATCGGGCCGGGGTTCAAGTTTGGAGAATGGTCACGGCGCTGACGCCGGGCATGCCGTAGACATGGGTCAGCCCGGTCTTGATTTGGCCGGGAACCTGTCTGGGACCGGCCTGGCCTCTCAATTGTAAACAGATTTCGTAAACTTGTCTCAAACCGGAGGCGCCCACCGGTTCGCCGCTGGCCAGACAGCCCCCATCGGTGTTGATCGGCAAACGGCCGTTGATCTCCGTCTCGCCGGCCTGGATCAAGGCTTCCTGTTCACCGTCGCGGCAAAGACCGGTTTCGGCCAGATGCATAATCTCCGCGCCGACTTCAGTGTCTTGAAGCTGAGCCAGGTCGATGTCTTCCGGCCCGACCCCGGCCAGATCATAGGCGTCCTGGGCCGCCTGCACCGTGGGGCTGTTCGCCCGGTCCAACGGCAGGCTGGGACTGAAAATTTCGAAAGAACCATGCCGTCGGGTTCTAACCGTGGCCGCTTTAAGAAAGATGGGTTTACTGGTATAGCGCCGGGCGATTTTGGCCTTGCACACAACCATGGCCGCGGCCCCTTCCGAAGGTGAACAGAACATATACTGGCGGAGCGGGGGCGCGATCATGGCCGAAGCGGCGATTTCTTCATAGGTCATGACCTGTTTGCGCCAGGCGTTGGGATTGAGGGCCCCGTTCCGGAAGGCTTTGACGGCCACCTTGACCAGACAGTCATCGGTGATCCCATGATCGTGCATATATCGTTGGATTTTCATGGCGAAAAATTGAGGGCCCAGCATGAACCCGGCCTGTCCGTACCAAGGGCCCAGGCCCAGGCCCGCCGGATCGATGGCGAAAGCCCCGCGAGGGCTCTTGTCAAAGCCCACGGCCAGACCGATCTCCCCAGCCCCCGAATTAATGGCCGTCGAGGCGCAGAAAAGGGCGCTGCCGCCGGTGGCGCAGCCGTTTCGTACGTTTATGAATTGAATCCCCGTCAGCCCCAGGGCGTTGACCAAGGCGTCGGCCTCACCCCCGTGCCAACTCCCGCCAAAGGCAAACTGGATGTCCTTCCACTCGATCCCGGCATCTCGAAGAGCCGCCTTGGCCGCGTAAACGCCTTGATCCCTTCCCGACACCCCCTCGGTCCGGCCGAAGGGATGAAGGCCGATGCCGATAATAGCCAGGTCCATATTATCTCTCCTTCAGGGTGCAGCCCGCGGCGGGCTGGAAGATTTAAATCAAAAAATCGGCGCCGCCGGAGTCGATTTCTTGCTCTCCGCCGATATTTTCTTTTTGGTGCACGGGATTATGCCGCACTTGTCTTCATCGGTAAATCCCTAAAGTGCGGAAAATCATTTTTCGGTTCATCCGGCCGCCGCCGGCGTTGAGGTTACAATTTATTTAAATAACGACAAAAAACGTCCTATAGCCCCAGTTCATTTCTGAGCCAGGAAAGGTCATAGGCCATATTTCCTTTTTGGCCGGAATGGGTGTATTCCATCATCCGCATCAGGTCTTCGACTTGCCGCCGGCCTTCCTTGGTGCGGACAGCCTCCTTGGGGCTGAGTCCGTTCAAGGCCGGCAGAGGCTTGGTTAGCCATTTCCGGTAATGATCATCCAAAAAATCCTTTAATAGAGCCTCCCGAACCTCCGACGGGATCTCTTTTGAAACTTCCCGTGGTTTGGCTTTAGAGCGCTTTATCTTTGACTCTGCGGAAGCTGTTGAATCCAATCGATGGCTGACCAAATTCTTTACCGCTTCTTCCAGCCTTTTCTTGCCTAGCTCAAATCTCCGGTCGCCCATGGCCTCAAACATAAGCCGGCCCGGCGCCAGCGTCACGTGACCCAGGACCAAATACTTTTCTTGTCCAGGCTCGGGAATGAAATATGTCATAACCTCCAGTCCGGATTCATCTTTGCCAACTCTAGGCATGTGCTCGGACTTGCCTCTTTGCAGCCAGTCAAAATCCACCTTCATTAACCGGCCATCCTCATCCTCCTGCCATTTTGACCTTTCGAAATCATTCTCCAGGTCCAGAGCCTTTACCACCGCCTCCAGGTCAGGCAGATCATAGATCGCCTCCCGGAAAACCAGACCTTCCCCCGAGGAAGTGAAGAACTTTGGTAATTCCTTTTTGACTAGACGAGTTAAATGGTAATGGCTTAACAGATAACCTCTGACCCTGAGGAACCGTCTTAGCGTGGCCCGTGGATAGTCCTTTTGGTATTGAGCAAAATGGCCCATAACCAGTTGATGGATTTCGCTCTTGTCCTGAGGCGGATTGATAAAGCCTGTGGCTGAAAGCTGCCATTCATCCAAGACCTTGATTTTTCTTGTTGTGATCAATTCCCATTTTCTCAGGCGCTTGGACGAAGCGACATCGGCAATAAAAGCCTCCTTATTGGTAAAGATATCTTCTGCCAGGTATCCTATTCCGGGTTTGACTTCTTTGACCTGATGGGTGGAGAGATGGGCTTCTTGCCAGTCCTTGAGAATCTTCATTTCCTCTTCCGGAAGCTTGGGCCGACTTTCGTAGAAAAGCCTGATGACCGGTTTTTTTTGGTCCGGAATAATGAAGTCATGGATAAACCACTCCATAAAACTTAAGAAACCAGCTTTATCAAACTCAGGTGGATCGAGGTCCTCTTCCAAGGTCCGCCAGTACAGGTCCTGGGCTTGGGGCAGGTGCCGTGAGTATTTTTCCTTCTTCACAAACTCAAGTATCCTCGGCCTTAACCTGTCCACTAACTCCAGACAGTAAAGGTGATAGTCCTTCATGGCTCGGTCCTTGGCCAGGCAGCACTGCTTGTATTTCTTCCCGCTGCCGCAAGGACAGGGAGCATTTCTGTTGATCCTGGTCATAATCGATCCTTGCTCGAATTCTAATTTCATCGGCACTATACCCGAGCCCCAAATAGCAGGCAAGGAAAACGGATGCTAATATGGCGGCGCACCATGAAAACCTTTTCTGCCTTATCCCATAGAATCCATTTGGAGTTCTTGCGGTTGCAGTTGAGTCGGATGAAAAAACCGGGTCATGGTTCGAGGCCGAAACATCAAGGCCGAATTTCCAACTCCGGGAGAAAACCTTGCTTAAATGTTCAGCGATATTGCATTTTTTTTGACCGCAACCGCAGTACCTGTGTTAATTTTGGCCCGGAATGGAACGGCGTATTTTTTTAACTTTATTTGTAACCATTCTGGCGGTGGCCCTGGGCGCCAGCCTGGTCCTGCCCTTGCTCCCGGTCTATGCCCAGGAACTTGGGGCTTCGGGTCTGGAACTCGGCCTTATCTTCTCGGGGTTTGCCCTGGCCAGATCATTCTTGCTGCCCCTGGTCGGACGCCTGGCCGACGCCTGGGGCCGCCGCCGATTCATCCTGGCCGGTCTCCTCATCTACACCCTGGTGGCTGTCGGCTTCGACTTGGCCCACAACATAGGTCAATTGATTTTATGCCGGCTGATTCAAGGGGGAGGCGCGGCCATGGTCATTCCCCTGGCCAGAGCCTATGTGGGCGACTTGGCCCCTCCCGGCCAGGAAGGCCGCCTTATGGGCCATTTCAACGTGGCTTTCTTCGGCGGCCTGACCTTGGGTCCTTGGCTGGGCGGCTACATCAAGGATTCTTTAGGCATAAGCACGGCTTTCCACTCCATGGCCGCCCTGGCCTTTTTTGGTTTCCTGCTTTCATTTTTCAATATTCCCAAAATGCCGGCGGATCAATCAGGTCAACGCCGGGCCCGCCAATCTCTTTGGACTTTGCTGACCGCTCCGGCCTTGGCCGCCGTTTTCCTGTTCCGCCTGGGCACCACCATGGGCGTAGGGGTGAATTGGGCTTTCCTGCCGGTATACGGCCACGATATTCTGAAACTGTCCAGCTCACGGATCGGCCTTTTGATCTCTTTCAATCTGCTCATGACCACTCTGCTTCAGCCTGGGTTCGGCTGGCTGGCGGATCGATTCAGTCGGCCCTGGATGACTGTTCTGGGGGGAATCCTGGCTTCCCTTTGTCTGATGCTTTTGCCGCTTTGCCATTCTTTTACTCAACTCCTGGTCTTGAACATGGCCATGGGTTCGGCCATCGGATTATACATGCCCCCTTTGATGGCCATGGCCGTGGACCTGGGACGGGAGTCGGGGGCCATGACCAGCGTCATGAGCATTTTAGAGCTGGCTTTCAGCCTGGCCATGGTCATCGGTCCGCTTCTGGCCGGCCTGGTTAAGGAATTTTTAAATATCAACACCATATTCTGGGGTGGCGGCCTGGTCGGCCTGGTGACCAGCTTTTTGTTTTTACTCTACCATTTAAAAGTCACAGCGGTCGGCCGCCGGGCTGGCTAATCCGGGGAGGATTCATGAACCGGAAAATATGGATCGTCGACGCCTTCACCATTCAACCTTTCCGCGGCAACCCGGCCGGAGTTTGCTACCTCGATGAAACAGTCGATGAAGCCTGGATGCGGGCCGTGGCCGGGGAATTGAACCTGTCGGAGACCGCCTTTCTTTTGGCCGAGGACGAAGGTTTCAACCTTCGTTGGTTCACGCCCTTGATCGAAGTCGACCTTTGCGGCCACGCCACCCTGGCTTCGGCCCATATTTTGTGGTCCGAGGGATTATTGGCTTTGGATGAAACCGCCCGATTTTTCACCCGGAGTGGAGAACTTAAAGCCCGCCGACAGCCCGGCGGCTGGATCGAGCTGGATTTCCCTCAAGAACCGGAAAAGCCGGCCGCCCCGCCGGTCGGATTGGCGGAGTCTTTGGGGGTCCAGCCGCAATACGTGGGCCGAAACCGCTTCGATTACCTGGTCGAAGTCGATTCCGAACAAACGCTTCGCGGCCTGGCTCCGGATTTTGCACGCCTCCGGGATATGACCACCCGCGGCTTGATCGTAACAAGCCGCTCGGAAAACCCCTCCTTTGATTTTGTCTCGAGGTTTTTCGCCCCGGCCGTCGGCGTCAACGAGGACCCGGTCACCGGTTCCGCTCATTGCTGCCTGGGTCCTTATTGGCAAACCCGATTGAACAAGAAGGAAATGTCGGCCTTTCAGGCCTCGGCCCGCGGCGGCGTCCTCAAGGTCCGGGTGGAAGACCGCCGGGTCTTCATCAGCGGTCAGGCCGTGACCGTTCTTAAGGGCGATTTGGTCCGATGAAACCGTCGGGCGGTTGAGCGAGGGGCAAGGCCTGTGTTATAAAATTGACGAAATAATATGGATCGTGAACCAGATTGGTCTTGCTGAAAAGCTGCTCCGCGCCCAGGGCTGGAAAATGGGAGGAAAATAAAAAATGCCTTTAAGATTGTTCAATATTTTAGGGCCGGTATTATTCAGCCTGGTTCTGGCTTCGGCCGGCTGCACCAGCTCGGGTGCGACCGGAACGACCGTTGCTCAAGTTCCTTCCGTGGTGACCGACGCCCGAACCGGGAGGCCGGAGTCGGATGGGGAAGTGGTTAAAAACGGTGTTTACTATCATCAGGGCCAGGCCGTAACTCAAGGCTGGAACGGTATTTCGTGGGGAGCCTCCCTGTCCGAATTTAAGGCCCGTTTCCCCGAAGCCACGTCCGCTCAATCGGATCAGACCGTCTGGTTCACCGGTGAGAGCCCGGAGATGTTTTTCGGCTTTAAAATACCCGTGGCCTATCACTTCGATCAAGGCGAAAGATTCATCGCCGTCTCGGTCACCCCTCCCAATCGGGGAATCATCCAAAATCTGCTCAACAACATGATCGGCGCCCTGGGGATTCCCCGGAACCAAAAGCTCGAATGGCGTTTCAACCAAGTGACCATTTATGCCGTTCAGCTTTCCGTAATCATCAAAACTTTGGCGGATAGATAAAAACCGGGCTTTTAGGGGTTACCGTTCTTCCAGTCTTCGCCCATGGTTTTTCTCGAAAGATTGGCAATAGGTTTGAACGAAGCCCTTTTCAAAGCCTTCCCGGAAAGGGCGATCCTTATCCCTAAGGAATACTTTCAATCTGGCCGGCAGGGTCTCACGGGGGGATGAATGCCGGGCGATGTCCAGAAGAGCTTGCCGACGGCCGGCCTCCCGGCCCAGGGCCAAGCCCTGGGTATAGCCGCGTTCCTTCAGGTCTTGCGGGTCAGAACATATGATATGCCAAAGAGATGAACCCGCCATCAGGGAAAAGCCCAGGATCAGGACCAGCATCAGAGTTTTGACCATCCGGGGGCCGACCCTGACCACTGTTTCCCCGCACAAGGGACAGACTTCGGCCTCGCCCGGAATTTCCCGGAAACAATAACGGCATTTCTTGACCGCCGGTGGGGGGCTCCAAGGCCGAATCGGGCTCATCAGCGGCCTCGCCGCTCCTTCGCTCTGGGAAGACGCCTTGTTAGAATTGAACCCGGAGCAACTCGATATAAGGCGCCCCGGCCGCCGGTCCGGAGGGAAACGCGCGGATCGCCGCTCCTCCCGCTTGCCAGCCTTGCGGACCGTAGGTCAACAAGGCCGGCTTGGGCTCTTCTCCGGCCAGCCAGCCGCTGGTATAGGAAATAAACCAATAGATTCCACCGCAGACCCCGCCGGCCGCGAAGTAAATGGTCACCCGATATTCTTCGGCCCGAACTTGCTGGAAAGAAAATATGAAAAAGGTCAAAAAAAGAAAGATGGTAAACTTGAGTCCGCGAAAACGACTCAGGCTCATGGGTCTGTTATCACTGGAAAGGTTTAAAAGGAGATCTTTTCCGAAGGCCGGCGTTCGGGCACGTAAAGGTGAGGAACACGGTCTTCATTCCAGGCCTTGGACACGTACAGGTTGCAATAGCAGCTCCCATACTCGGCCACGTCCGGTTCCCGATAAACACAGGGGCAGATGATGTCCCCGTCCTTGTCCCTGTCCCGGGAGGCCAGACGGCAGGGGCAGCACATATACCCGTATCGCTGCTTATTAAGCAAAAGAGCTTCTAAAAGTTCAAAGACGGCCTCCTGGTCTTTATTGAAATAATAACCCTTGGTTTCCTGAACTTTACGTAAATTCTCATAAAGCTGGCGAACATCCATTATAGGCCCAAAGCCTCCCTGATTTCTTTTTCTTTAAAACCGACAATCACCTTGTCGCCGATGAGGGTAGTCGGAAAAGTCAACCGGGGATTGTGCTTCTTGACGGCGTCAATGGCCGACTCCCTTTTTTCGCCTTGGCTCAAGTCCACATCCAGGAAATCAAAATCAATGCCGTTATCTTTAAAAAACTGCTTGGTCCGTTTACAATGACTGCAGGTGCTAAGGGCGTAAAGAAAAACCTTGGGCGTCATGTTCATCTCCTTGGAAAACAGTAATATCGCCTGACCACCAGACTTCCGCTCTTTAAACTGGGCTGGGAGGCCAAATTTTAAACTCATCATCCGCCGCCCCGGAACGGTTAAAGGAAAAAATAACATCAAAGCTTCCTTTTTTCAACGAAAACTTGAACCTGTCTGGTGGAGTCTGTTTAGGGCTGGAAAACTATTTTTGATAATTTTCTTTTAAAGCTCCTTGTTTTCCTATGTCATCCTTTAAAAATTCATGTGTTACATTAATAAAAATATGGCTTGACAACGACGAAATTTTTCTTTAATCTAGGTTAATTAATTTAAATTATAAAAGATTCAAGTCAATGTTCGCGGGCGCCCATACCTCTCAATTTTACTTTTATTTCAGCTTTAATGGAGGGCCTGCGGGTTGACGAAAGGTCACTACTAATTTTAAGCAACCGCGGGCCCTTCCAGCCCGCGGTTGCTTTTTCCCGGCATCTCCGTCCACCGCGGGCTTGGAAACGGGGCAGGATTTTTAATTTCAGGGGACCGGGAAATGGAACAATTCTTGACGGTCAGTTTAGACGACCTTAAGTGCAGCGAAGTTTATCTCCGGGAAAAGACGGTCATTTCCGTGATTGCGGCCCACAAATGCGGCCGGGCCCATGAGATTCCCCCCATTAAAATTTATCTTCATCCCGAAACTCGATCCTATGTGATCTGGGACGGGAACACCAGGGCTTTTGTGGCCAGAAGTTTAGGCCATAAAACCTTGCCCGCGATTCTTGTCCCGGCGGGCGCCCAAGGGGCGGAAGGGGTTCTGAGGGGCTATCAAGAGGCCCAAACCCGAGGCATCAAGGGGATCAGGGATCTCAGCCCCCTTGACGTTTTGACCGAGGACCGTTGGCGTTACCGACCTGTCTAGGCTTGCGACAAGGATTAATTGCTTTCAGCCGCCGGCACGGCCGCGATGACCGCCGGCAGGGGCAATTTGAGTTTAAGGTTGTGATACTGCCGCTTTTCATTGACTACCCAAGCCCCGTATAGGGCTAAAACGTCCGGTTCCCTCCGGACGAAAAGTTGGGCCTCAAACCCCCCGTCCAAACACATGGCTTCCTTGATTCCCAGGTCGGAAGTCTTTAACAACAAGGCTAATTCGTAAAGGGTGCAGGCGCCGGGCACAAAGATAAAGAGTATTTTCCCATTAAAATCCTGGGCCACGGCGGTGCGGCTGGCCAAGCTGTCTGTCTGCTTGACCCGGGGGTGACCGTCACGGTCCAACAGCATGAAAGATTGGAGCGCATAAGGATAAACGCTGTTTTCCGGGTCGAATAGTTCTTTTTCCAGGTCCAGGATCAAGGCCGATGGTTGTTCCCGGTTTCCCCCCGGACGGCCGGAAAGAAACAGACCTTTCCAGGTGGGGTGGAAACCGGAACCCCAGCGTTGCCCTTTTTTGCACAACAGCCCCAGATGTCGGTAATCCGGATAAAAAAAACCGGCGTTCACCATAAATACTGATTGCGGCAAAACGCCGGCCCATTCCTCGATACTCAATGGTCTGGCTTCTTTGATTTCCTGAAAAGAGTACGGAATCAGGTGAAATAAGTCCGGGTCCACCCGGACCACAATGATTTCGTTTTCTCCCAAGCGGATGAATCGGAAGACTTTGAGCCTGGCTAACTCCAGGCCGGGAGCGATTTCCTGCCAGGTCATCGGGGGATGGAGGCTTTCTCGATCTTTGAGGGCGGTCAGCAGTTCAAGGACTTTAGCCAGGTACTCTCGGTTAAGCATCTCAAGAAGATCGGGGTCCGTGCCGTTTAAAAGATCGGTTGATTTCTGGGGAGAAACAAAGCGCAGAAAGGAATCTTGGTCGTCCCGTGGAGAGAGGCCGTTAAGGCCTTGATCGATGACTTTTTCCGTTAAACGGGAGTCCTTGCCTTGTCCTTCGAAAAAACTGATTTTGATTTGATCCGGCCAGGATGTGGCCAGGGACTCAATGGCCGCCTCTCCCTGAGCCCAACGGCCCGTTCCCAAGCTCACCGGACCCGTCCCCCGCTCGGAGCCGACGGCGCTCTGCGGCCGGGTGAAACCGGTCAATTCCCACAAAGCGCAACGAATCCTGTCCTCGAGTCTTTCCGGGAGCTGGTCACACCAAGAGATGTCCGCACTCAGGGCGAAGGGGACGTTAATGACCGGAAAGATCAACAGGAGAATTGGGAGGACCAGCCAAACGCGGTGAAACATAAGCAAGCACTTTAAGTCCTGAATCAAGACGGAGTCAAGCCATAGAAAGGATAGCAGCCGCCTAACGGGCCGAAAGCCCATCGGTCGCCAAGCTCAATGTCGAGGGCCGGTCTATTCCCGATCCCCGGTATCTTGGCCGGCCGATTCGATGAAGCACCCGCCGCTGGCCGAAGCCCCGCCCGAATTATAATTCACGTAAAAGGAATATCCGGGCGGCGGCGGCGGTTTTTCCTCTTCATCCCTATCTGGAACCGTATCCGCCGCGGGAAAATGCACGTTGGCGGCCGGGTAGCAGAGCCAGAGATCGTTCGAAGCGTAAGATTTGATCCAACCGCCGCTTCCAGGTTGGAGCACCGTGGCGGCCTGGTAATCTCCTCCGGTATATACCCATACGGTCCGTTGGGTCAGAGTGTTATCGGCCGCCGTGACATATCTGAGGGTCTGACCGTCTTTGACGATTAATCCGTTGACATCAACCGCAAAGGGAAATGGATTACCGATCTGGTTCCAGCCGGTGTCGATCAAAGAGGCGTACCAGCAAAGCCCCAGCGGGCCGGATGAAACCAGGGTCCTGGTTCCGCTGAAGTTTAGCGTCTGTCCATGACGAAAGAGAAACCAGGCCGAGCCTCCCGGGTCGTGACTCCCTGGATCGTCGGCGAACGGATACTCTATATAAGCCTGAATTTGTTGCTCCCAGTGACCGATGCGCATATTTCTGGTGTCATAGGTTCCAATCTGGGGAGCGAGGGTTTCGGTAAAAGAACTCACCAGATGGAGCGGCGCCGTGCCCATCCGGTAATGGGTCGCGGCCGTTCCCGCCGGGATAGTCAGAGCGTAACTCTCGGAGGTGGGGGCGAGGTTCTTCGAGGCCAGACCGATAGACCCGATATAATCGACATTATATCCGCCGTACCACATCTTCAGGGTCAATCCATCTTGCCAAACATAGGGCGCTTCCAGGTGATTCCCTTCCCAGTCGTGGCCCTTTGGGCCGAAAACCGGATTATTCCCGCCCCTGGTCCAGTTCACGCCATCGCTCGACGAGGCGTATCCGAATTTAACGGCCAGTGCTCCTGTCCCGCGGCCTATATACCACATGTGATAAAGATAGCCGTCATAAATCACACTCAAATCACAGATGGAGGCATATTCCCAAGTCTCGGGCTGAGGGGAAAAAATCGGATTGGCGGCATGTTTGGTCCAGTTGATCCCGTCGGAACTGGTCGCGTAACCGACAGCCCATTGACCTGCATTGTTCTGGCCCACGTACCACATCTTATAGGTGTCGCCCTGCTTGATCACCGCGCCCGGGGCCAAGTCGGCACTGTCCCAAGCCCCGGAAGTCCCCGGCCGAAGCACGGGGTTACCACTGTATTGACTCCAGATCCTTCCATCCGTGGAAGTATAATATCCTACGCTGGTTTGACTTCCATTCCATCCGGTCGCCCAGGCCTGATAACCGTTGGGAGTATGAACGACCACGATATCGTCCAGTTCGTCCCCGTTCCAGGTTCCCGGCGAACCGACTGAAATTACCGGGTTCCCGGAGTATTTGGTCCAGGTCAATCCATCGGCGCTCTCGGCGTAACCGATCTGATCAGGAGCCCCCGCTCCGCCCCGGCCGACGTACCACATCCGGTAGGGCGAGCCTTTAATTATGTAAGGTGAAGAGACTCCTTCGTCGTCCCAGGAGCCATTGGCCCCCGGAGACAGCACCGGGTTGGCCCCGGACCGGACCCACTCCGTGGGCCGACCGGAAGCGACATGAATGCTCCCCACCCCCGAATATCGGTTGTCCCGCCAGGCCACGAAGGCCAGGCCCTCGTCGTTTACGGCCACACTGGGCCATTCCTGGGTGAGGGTCTCTCCGGCGGTGTCGTCGACCCGAACGTTGGAAGCCCAAGTGAGACCCTGATCGCTCGAAGAAGTGAAATAAATATGACTATAACCGCTGCGCCAATCCTCCCAAGTCACCAGAATGTTGTCCGAGTTGTCCAGGCGCAAGGAAGGGTATTCCTGGTAGTTCCCTGTCCCGCCGGAATCAAGAAGGCAGATGTTCGTTGAAAAAGTAGATCCGCCGTTAAGGGACCGGGAAAAGTAAATGTCTCCCGGAGGATTGCGCCAGTCGGTCCAGGCCACGTAAATATTGCCCTGAGAATCCACGCCCAAAACCGGCCACATGGCCTGGCCGCCGCCGCTGTTGTCATTGACCTTGACCGGCCCGGTCCAGGTCTGGCCGCCATCGGCGGACTTGCTGAAATAGGTGCAATATAGGCCCGAATCGATGGCATCCCAGACCACGTAGGGATTGCCGCCGGCGTCCAGAGCCAGATCGGGGGTTTCTCCATCAGAGCCCAAGTTGGTATTGGTCACCGGCCGGTTGGCCTGAAAAGCGGCCCCGCCGTTGGTCGACTTGGCCGAATAAATATCCCAACCCGTTCCGTTGCGGCGATCGGCCCAGACCGCGTAAATATTGCCCTGGGCGTCCACGGCTATCCGGGGACTCCCCTGGGGTTCGGTTCCACTATCATCGTTTATTTTGATGTTGGGACCGAACGAGGTTCCGCCGTCGGTCGACTTGGCGAAATAGATGTCGTAGTTCCCGTTGCGCACATCTTGCCAGACCACGTAGATTTGACTCGATCCGAACACGGCGATGCAGGGCCGGAACTGGCGGCCGGGCGTAACATCGTTGATCCGCAGGGGCGAAGTCCAGGTCCGCCCGCCGTCAATGGATTTGGCGTAGTAAATCTCGAACTCCACAGCCCCGCCCTCATCCTGGGACCAGACCAGGTGGAGCGTCGAACCTTGAACGACCAGGGATCGTGGATAAGAGCTTTGATAATAACCGGACGGGGCGACCCTTAGGTTCGAGCCGAAAACAAAATCCAAAGGTTCGGCCGCGGGTGAATTCGTGGGAAATAAAAGCGACCACGCCGCCAAACAAAACAAAACGGTTAAAAAGAGAATCCGGCCGAAGCCTTCCGCTTGGACCCTCATGATCCCCTACCCCTTTCCAGTCGATTTTACTCGGATGGCCATCCACCGTTTAAAATTAAAAAATTCGCCGACGTGCTGATGTTCGGGCAAGATCGCTTGACCAACTCCGGTCAATACCTCGTTTCAAAACGATAACGCAGGTGCAAAGCCTTGACCCAGGCCCCCCGTTCCAAATAAAAATCGAACCGGGCTTTTTGGCCGGGTTGGATGAAAGTCGGGTCCAAAAAAGTTTCCGCTGTCCCCAAAGAGTAATCGAACTGGTCAAAGGCCTGGACAATGATCCGGCCGCCCTGAATATCATGGCCGGTAAAGTTTTCCGCCCAACCGGTGACCTTGATCTGGTCGGTGGGTCTGAGGTAACGCCAACTGAAACTAAGAACCTTGATTGGCAGGCCCTGGCCGGGCTGGTCTTCCACCGCCCCGTCTTGAGGGTGGACCACCGGCCCGGAAGGGATATAAGAACCGCCCCCACACCCCACCCCGACCGCCAACGCCAAGAGCAGAACCAAACCCAAGCACTGCTCTCTGGTCACGGTGATTCTCCTGAAACGACGATTCCGAAGCTAGAGGCCAAGCTCTTCGTCTATTTTGCTCATGGCCTCGATGCTTAAGGCCGCGAATTCAGACAGAGGCACCCCCAACTTTTCGCACAGCATAATCAGCTCCCGGGAAACCCCTCTGGCGAACTGTTTTTCTTTCATTCGTTTGACAATGGATTTCGCCTTGACCGATTTTATCTTTTTGTCCGGATAGACCAGAGCGGTGGCCACGACCATACCGGTCATGGTCTCGGCACAGGTCAAGGCCAAGTCCAGGGGCGTTTGTCTGGTTAGACCCAAAGCCTCGGCGTTGTGAGCCTTGATGGCCTGAACGATTTCTTCATCCAGGCCTTTTCCCTGGAGGATTTCCGCGGTGACCAGGCCGTGGCGGGACGGATCGTTTTGGGTCTCGGCGTAATCCAGATCGTGAAGCAATCCCGCCAAGCCCCACCGCTCCTCATCGTGACCCAAACGCCTGGCCAAAGCCCGCATGATCGCCTCGGCGGCGATTGAATGCTTAAAAAGATTATCGGCCTCCACCCGACTTTTCAGCAGGTCCAGGGCCGCGTTTCTATCCATCGGCTTCTCCGTTTTTCCGGTCAAGCGGCTCGGCGGGTTTTTTTCTTCAAGCGACCGATTTTACGGCGAAGAATTTCGATTTTCTTTTTGTCGCCGGTTTCATGGGCCTGCAACTTTTCCTTCTTAAGTTCGCCGATCTTTTCCTTCAGCTCCCGAATATTGGCGCCGGTCTGTTTTTTCTCTTCTACGATACCCCGGGCTTCTTTGACGGCCGAGAGCAATTCATCCTTGTTCATGCCATGGACGCCGATAATATCGGGAATGGTCAAGGCGAGTTCCCGCAATTCCTTTGCGGTCATCCTTTCCAATGGTTTTTCTTTCTTCTCCTTCCTTTCCTTTTTAGCCATGCCGACTCCTTCGCTTTTTGTTTACTTGATTTCAAATCAGTTTAAGTAAATTAGTCAAAAACCGTTTGTTTTTTCAAGGGAAAAATCAGGGCTGCCAACGCAGCCCTGGCCCGCCCCCCATCGTCTGATCGCTTTTGGCCTGATAAGGCACGGGTAAAAGAGCCGCCTCATTGAAGCCCTCGGGTGGGGCAGTCGGCGGTTTCCGGCCTATGGACAGAGGGAATTTCACCAAACCGCTCGTGCGGCCGCCGCTGTCAACAATCTCCAGGGTCAACATCAAATCAAAAGCCCCGCCCTTGGTCCCGGAGAGAGCTTGGTGCATATAAAAATATCCGTTGAATTCCTTCCACATGGACTTGGGCAGCTTCATGTCGCCCAATAAGTTCTCATAGGTGGCTCCAGGCTGCTCGATCCGGAATCTGGCCTCCCACATGTCCCCGTCCGGATCATGGGCCTTGACATAGATTTTCCACGTTTGATCCATATATAAATTGGGCGAGGCAAAGTGGGCTTCGATGATCGGCGGGGCGCTCCCCATGGTTTCGGGCTTGGCCAACCAGGTGCATCCGGCGGCGCAAACGGTTACAGTCGTCAGAAGAATAAGGAGCCCGACCATCAAGCACCAGGGACCCTTAAAACTATCCCTTATCCACATTCCCCTTCTCCTGGCTCAACTTTTCAGCCAGAGATAGAAAAGGTTTGAACAGATCGATCGGCACCGGGAAAACGGTGGTCGAGTTGTTTTCCGCAGCCACTTCCCGCAAGGTTTGGAGATACCGAAGTTGAAGGGCCATGGGGTGGTCCTGGATAATCGTGGCCGCTTCGGCCAGTCTGGTCGCCGCCTGATATTCGCCTTCGGCGTTGATGACCTTGGCCCGCCTTTCCCGCTCGGCCTCGGCCTGCTTGGCCATGGCCCGCTGCATGTCCTGGGGCAGGTCGATATGCTTGACCTCGACGTTCGAGACCTTGATCCCCCAGGGATCGGTGTGTTCATCAAGATACTCTTGCAGCTTGGCGTTGATCTTGTCCCTCTGGCTGAGCAGTTCATCCAGTTCAGCCTGCCCGCACACACTCCGCAGGGTGGTCTGGGCCAATTGCGACGTGGCAAACAGGTAATTTTCAACTTGGACGACCGAGTTGACCGGTTCCATGACCCGGAAATAAATCACCGCGTTGACTTTAACCGAAACGTTGTCCCGGGTGATGATATCCTGGGGCGGCACATCCATGGCCACCAGGCGCAGGCTGATTCTGACCATTTTATCGATGACGGGGATGAGGATGATCAGGCCCGGCCCCTTGGCTTTTATAACCCGGCCGAGACGAAAGATGACCCCTCGTTCATATTCCCGAAGAATACGAATGGCCGAGGCCAGAAAAATAATGCCTAAAATGATAACGACGATCAGGGCCTGCATGATTTCCTCCTCATCATAAGGTGATCGATTTAATCTACTTTAGGTTCACCGCCGGAAGCAACCGCCGGTGGAAGAGGTCGGCGGCGGACCCGAAGACGCATGCCCTCCGCTCCCACTACCTCGATTTCCTCGCCGGGAACCAGGTTCTCTTCACCGAAAGCATGCCACCATTCCCCGTGAACGAAGACCTTGCCTTTGCCCTCCGCCCATTCCTTGACCGGACCTTTGGAGCCGATCAGGCCTTCGGACCCGGTCAAGGGAGGCCGGACCTGGGCTCTGACCACCAGGCCGGTTACGACCAGAAAGAAGCCGGCCACGGCGGCTGTAACCGGAATCAGCACGCTTAAGGAAACCCTCATGGATTCGTAAGGACTTTGAAAGAGCATCAGGGAGCCCAGGGTCAGGCTAAGCAATCCGCCGATGCTCAGCATGCCGTACGAGGCCACCTTTATCTCCAGAATAAAGAGAATGACCCCCAGAAGGATTAAAAGCACCCCGGCGTAGTTGACCGGCAAGGTCTGGAAGGAATAAAAAGCCAGGATCAGACAGATACCGCCGATCACCCCCGGCAGAATCGATCCGGGATTCGACAATTCAAAATAAAGCCCGGCCAGACCCAGCATCATCAAGATATAGGCGATATTGGGATTGGCCAGGGTCTTGAGGATACGGTCCCGCAGGGTCTCTTCCAGTTCGACCACCTCGGCCCCGGCCGTTTTTAGAGTGAATTCCATGGTCCCGCGCTTGATTTTCCGGCCGTCGATATTTTGCAGCAGAACCGTCCGGCTGTCGGCCGTCAGGTCCACCACGTTCAGCTCCACGGCCTCGACGGCGCTGACCGAGACGCTTTTCTCCACCGCTTCCTTGGCCCACTCCACGTTGCGGCCTCTTTGCCGGGCCACGCCTTGGGCAAAGGCGATCATGTCGTTGACGATCTTTTGGGCCATTTCGCCTTCAATGTCCTGGCCGCCGGCCCCCACCGGATGAGCCGCGCCGATATTCGTTCCGGGGGCCATGGCTGCCACGTCCGCCGCCATGGTGATCATGACCCCGGCCGAGGCCGCCTGGGCCCCGGACGGGGCAACATAGATAATGATCGGCAAGGGGGCGTTCATGATGGCCTTGACCATGGTCCGCATGGATTCCCCCAGTCCCCCGGGGGTATCCAGTTCGACCAACAGGGCCTGCCCCCCCTCTTCGTGGGCTTTTTCGATGGAACTGGACAGAAAGCCGGCCGTGCCCGGATTGATCGGCCCTTCAAGTCTGATGACGAAAACCCGCCCCTGCTCCTCGTTTTCCGGCGAAGAAACCGCTTGGGTCTCGATCAGGAAAACCAAGGCCGCGGTCAAACCGGCCAGGGCAAGAACAAAACGGAAAAAATGTCCTTTCATAAAACATATTCTATGGGCATAATCACCAATATTCAAGGTTAAACATGGCCTGAGCTCGAGAGGGTTGAAAAGGAAACCCGAGTCAGGGATGATGAGCAGTAGTTGGGCGCAGGCTGAAGCGCCAGTCGATCAGCCTGGAGACAGAAAGGGCGTGGCGATCACTTCTCTTAAATAAGCCACTCGGAAAAATCGCTGGCCGCCTTGAGTGGGCGCGGCTTCAAGAAAAAGACTTCCGCCCCGGAAAACCAAACGCATCGGGTCCACGTTGAAACGTCGCGGTGTGGTCCTTCCGGGCGGTGCGTAGACCAGGTGAAGCCTTCGCTTCTCGTTGACCGCTTGGACCAGACTTTCCAGCAATTCGAAATCGCAGCCGCAAGCTTCCCGGACCGCCGCCTGCTCAATGGCGGAAAGGACCAGATCGGCCACCGGTCCGGGTCGGTCCACCCCCACCTTCCTCAGGCCGCTCAAGGCCCGATAAGCCAGGACGAAATCGCCTGTCTCCGGAAGGCGGCCCACGGCCAGGATCAAGGCCAGCACTTCGCTCAGGGTCAATCCCTGAAGCTTCACCCCCGGGTCTTCCTCCACCGCAAAAACGCCCCGCTCCCGGTCGAAGGTGAAAGCGAAACCCATCTTTTCCAGGGCTTCCTTGTCCCGGTAAAACTGTGATTTGGAGATGCCCAGGGATCGATGGATTTGCTCGGCCGACCGGAATTCCCGGCTGCCCAGTTCGATCATCAACCGCATCAGGCGTTTCAGTCGTCCGGTCTGCAATCCTTTTAACCGCCAAGTGAATCTTTTTTGGCAACTCTCTAACTATATAGGCAATTTAGCTTTCTTTTTCGTTCATTGTCAAGACCGGACTTGGCCCCAGGTCTTCTTTATGCTAATCTCCAATCATGTCCGAGACTCCGATTGACCCTACTTGGCTGGCCGCCGTCCAGGACAAGCTCAAACAATCCGCCCGGATCGTGGCCCTGACCGGCGCGGGCATCTCCGCCGAAAGCGGAGTGCCGACCTTTCGCGGCGCGGACGGTTTGTGGAAACAGTATCGGGCCGAGGAACTGGCCACCCCCCAAGCTTTTGACCGCAATCCGGACCTGGTCTGGGAATGGTACAACTGGCGTCGAGGGCTGGTCGCCGAAAAGAAGCCCAATCCCGGCCATTTGGCCCTGGCCGCCTTGGAAAAAATCCGGCCCGGCTTCACCCTGATCACCCAAAACGTGGACGGTTTGCATCTTCTAGCCGGCAGCCACAACGTTTTGGAAATACACGGCTCCATCTGGCGGGTCCGCTGCCCGGCCTGCGGCGATTGTAGTGAGGACCGGACCAATCCCCTGCCCCCTTTGCCCCTCTGCCCTAAGTGCGGCGGACTCTTGAGGCCGGACGTGGTCTGGTTCGGCGAGTCTCTGGACCCTTCCCTGTTGGAAACTTCATTCCAGGTCGCGGCCCTGACCGAAGTAATGCTGGTCATCGGAACCTCGGCCATCGTTCAACCGGCGGCCTCTCTGGCCTGGCAGGCCAAAAGTTCCGGGGCCTGGGTGGTCGAGATAAATATCGACCGGACCCCTTTCTCCTCTCAAGCCGACGCCGTCTTGACCGGACCGTCGGGCCGAATCCTGCCGCTTCTGCTCGACGGCCTTGCCCCTTAGGGTGGACCGATTGGCCATCATCACCCTGACCACGGATTTCGGCTGGCGGGACAATTTCATCGGCGTCATGAAAGGGGTGATTTTGGGTCTCAATCCACGGGTCACCCTGGTCGACCTCAGCCACGAACTGCCGCCCCACGACCCGGCTCAAGCCGCGTTTTCCCTTTATACGGCCTACCGATTTTTCCCGGAAGGGACCATTCACCTGGCCGTGGTCGATCCCGGAGTGGGTTCGGACCGTCCGATCATCGCCGTCATGGTCTTTAATCACCTCTTCGTCGCCCCGGACAACGGCCTGCTCGGCTACATCCTTGACGAAGCCCCGGCCTTTAAGGCTTACCGCTTGGCAAACCCGGCCCTGGCCCTCGATAACGTCAGCCGGACCTTTCAGGGCCGGGACCTCATGGCCCCGGCCGCGGCCCATCTTTCCCTGGGCTTCCCTTTGACAGAAGTGGGACCGGAAACCACGTCTCTGGTCAGGCTGCCTTCCCTCCATCCTGATATACGAAAAAACGAGATAATCGGCCGGGTGGTCTACGTGGACCGTTTCGGCAACCTGATCACCAATATCCCGGCCGTCTTGGCGGCGGATCGGCCGGGGTCCGAAATGGTCATCAATATCGGCCCGGAAAGCATAACCGGATTGTCGCCGGCCTACGCGGCCGCCCGGCCGGGAGAGCTTTTGGCCCTGGCCGGCGGCAGCGGTTTTATCGAAATCGCCCGGAACATGGGCCGGGCCGAACGCTTTCCGGATTTGACCGTGGGCGCGCCGGTAGTTATCAGCCTTGGGGATTAAGGAGTGACCTCCCCTTCCCTCACTCTCGCCTCTTTTCCACGTCGCCCCTGTCCAAGCAAGAAGTCCAGTCTTTACGGGGCCTATTTTTTTCTGGGTTCCTGCTTGCGCAGGAACGACGGATCGTGAGAAGACCGTCCCCCCTTTTCCGTCACCCCGGCGCAACCAAGGGTCCAAAAAAATCAAGTCCAAGTCTGTTCGTCTTGACAAACCGTCACCCCGGCGCAAGCAGGGGCTCATGGACCGACCAGGCGGTTTTGGCGGTCAACGGACCGTCGCCCCTGCGAAAGCAGGGGTCCATCTTCAAGTGAGGGTGGCGGCTTTCAAGGTTTCGGTACCGGGAGCGGGTCATGTTTTTCCTTGTTTCATGTTTGATTCTCGGTCCCAGGCTCCGCCTGGGACCGCAATACCCGGCCGGCTCCGCCGGCCCATTTCCATGTTTGGTCTCACCCCCTCATAAACCAAACGAGACATAGAAGGGCAAAGCCTATGTGCCTGTCCTTTCGCCTGCTCCTATGACCACCGTCTGGATCCAGGGCCGCCACAGGGGGCGGCCCCTACGGTGTCATTTGATTCATCGGTTCAAAAGTATGACCCCAAAACGATATGTCCCCGCGTAGGGGCAGGCCCATGTGCCTGCCCTTCCGCCCTCCCCTCGATTCATAAAATATCTCTGGACCAAGATACAAGGGGCGCACGGCCGTGCGCCCCTACACGACGGACGAAACCAGTGCGGCGTTTCACTAGCGGATTTTTTCAGAGGGCAGACACACAGGTCTGCCCCTACCGGCGCGGGTTTGGGGGGCGACCCGCCGGTCGCCCCTACGGGTGATGGGGTCTGCCCCTAAGGGCGCGCGTTTGGGGAACCGAGGCCTAATAGAATTTTTCTCCCGCTCCGTGAAAACTACTTGACCGGATCGGTTGACGATGATATATTTTCATTAAATGAAAAATATTCATTAAATGAATTATCAATCATTATAGCCGGGGACTCGGGGCATGGGCACCGCCGAACGACGCCAAAGAGAGAAAAAACAAAGAGAAGAACAAATCCAGGAGGCGGCCGTCAAGGTCCTTCTGGAGAAAGGCTTTAACGGCGCGACCATCGAAGGCATCGCTAAAGCCGCCGAACTAAGCCCGGGCACCATCTATCTCTATTTCAAAAACAAGGAAGACCTGTATGGCTCCATTAACTTGCGGGCCGTTCAGGAAATCGACCGCCAACTGAAGGACCTAGTCCTGAGCAAGAAAGCTGATCCCATGGAAAAGCTTCGCTTGGCTTGGCAGGCCTTGGAGACGGTCTACTGCCAATCCCCCGTGAATATCCAGGCCTTGATCCACGGCCAGCTTCAGGGCTCTCTTCAGGACATCTCCCCGGACCTCCTCGCCGCCCTCAACTCCACGGCCAGAAACATCATCAACCAAATGGCCGATATTTTACGGCAAGGCATGGCCGAGAACGTTTTTCACCAAGCCAACCCCTGGGCCCTGGCCGACATCTTCTGGGGAACCTTTACCGGCGTGGTGGCCTGGGAAGAAGCCAAACGGACGACCAACCCGGAAAAGTCCTTTTTACGCCCGACGTTGGACCAGGCCTTCAAGGTCTTTACCAAGGGGATCAAGGTTTAAAACCTTTCATCGAAAAAAAATTCAATGGCCGGAGGTAGAGTGATGAACCAAAAGACGGCTGATATAAAAAGCAGGCTGGTCATCAAGGCGGTCCGTAACGTCCGCCGGGGCTACCAGGACGATGAATCGACCCGGGGCATGTACCGGGAAGGCATCAAGCTGGACCTGACCAGGTCCCGCCTTTTGACCGAGTCTTATAAAGAGACCGACGGCCAACCCGTGGTCATGCGGCGGGCCAAGGCCCTGGAGAATATCCTGACCCAAATGCCTCTGTACATTCAGGACTGGGAAAGGATCGTCGGAAGCAACGTGGCCTTTCCCGAAGGCCTTTACTTCGGCATTGACATGAACTGGCGCTCGGTCAAGAGGATCGTCGAAGGCCGGGAAGGCCAAGACTTGTTGGACAATGACGGCCGGCAAGAGCTGGCCGGGCTGATCGAGTACTGGCGGGGCAAATCCATGAGCGACCGCCAGCAGGAGATCTTCGACGGCGACATCCTCAAATATTGGAAATACGAAGGGACTTTTTTGTGGACCCATTGGTCTGAGTTGGGCATTCCCAACTATGAAAAGATCTTTCGGGTCGGTCTGAAGGGTTTGATTAGAGAAGCCGAGGACCGAATGGCCGAAGTCGACCGGGAAGTGCCGCCCGATTACGTCGACCGGAAGGAATTCCTGGAGGCGGTGATTGCGGCTCTTCAGGCCGTGATCAAATTCGCCTGCCGCTATGCCGAACTGGCCGGAACCATGGCCGCCGAAACCACCGATCCGGAAAAAAGGAAGCAGTTGGAGGAAATCGCCGCCGCCTGCGCCTGGGTCCCGGAAAACCCGCCCCGGACTTTGCTGGAAGCCCTTCAGTCTTTTTTCTTCATCCACGTGGTCAGGTACCTGGAGTATTCCACCTTGGGCATCGGCGTCCGGTTCGACAAGGTTTTCGGTCCTTATTATGAAAGAGACCTGGCCGCCGGGCGGATCACCCGAGAGGAAGCCCTTGAACTGCTTCAACTCCTCTGGGTTAAGTTCCACGAACTGGGCCTGGTCTATTCGCCCATGCTTTCCGGTATTTACGGCGGAGTGGAATCCCTCCAGGCCATCACCGTGGGCGGCGTGGACGAACAAGGCCGGGACGTGACCAACGAGATGACTTATCTGGTTCTGGAAACGGGCCGGACCATGCGGACCTTGGAACCCAGCATCGCCCTGAGGTATCACGACGGGACCCCGAATGAACTGCTGGCCGCCGTCGCGGACGTCATCCGCACCGGTATCGGCTACCCTTCCCTGTTCAATGACCAGGCCATCATCCCGACCCTGGAAAAATGGAACGTGCCCCGGGAGGACGCCCTGGATTACGCCGTTACCGGCTGCGTTTACCTGGAGCTGCCCGGCAAGAACATCGCCCGGCGGGCCAACGGCGGCTTTGTCCTGCCCAAGCTCCTGTGGTGGGCCCTCCATCAGGGCGTCGACCCGAAAACCGGAGAACAATGGGGCGCGCCCACGCCCGACCCCCGGACCTTCAAGTCCTTGGACGATCTGATGGAAGCGTACCTGGAACAGGCCCGTTTCTTTTTCCAACGCTTTTCCACCATTGAAAAGACCTCCCGCAATCTCTACGCCAAGTACCTGCCCCGGCCCTTTTATTCAGCCGTCCTGGACGGGTGCATTGAAAAGGGCCTGGACACCCGGCAATGGGCCTACCCCTCTCCGGTGCACGATTTTGTGGTCATGATCGGTCCGACCAACGTGGCCGATTCCATCACGGCCATCAAAAAGGTGGTCTTGGAGGACCGGACCGTGACCATGGACGAGCTGCTCCAAGCCCTGGCCGCCAATTGGCAGGGCTTTGAACCCATCCGGCAAATGATGCTGGCCGCGCCCAAGTACGGCAACGACGACGACTACGCCGACGAAATCGCCCGGCTGGTCCATCACCGCACCGCCGAGGTCATGGCCGAATTCACCGACCGCTTCGGCCATCCGCTCCGGGGTGACGGCAGCGGCGTTTCGGCCACTTACGGCTGCGCCTTCGACACCCCGGCCACCCCGGACGGCCGCCGGGACGGCGAACCATTCGCCGACGCCACCCTTTCCCCGGTCCAGGGCCTGGACAGAAAAGGCCCCACCGCCGTGCTCAAATCGGCCTCGAAAATCGACACAACCAAGACCTACAATCACCTGCTCAACCAGAAGTTTTTACCTGCGGCCCTTGAAGGCGACCTAAAGAATGTCTTCATAAGTTACTTAAGAAGTTGGGGAGAACTAGGCATAAGTCATATACAATTTAATGTTGTTGATCGTGAAACCCTCTTGGAAGCCCAGCTTCATCCCGAAAATCATCAGGGCCTGATCGTCCGGGTGGCCGGATACAGCGCCTACTTCGTGGATTTGAGCAAGGGTCTGCAGGACTCGATCATCTCCCGGACCGCGCAGAGCTTCGTCTGAGCAGGCGGCCGCCGGTGATGGCCCCCCAAGGGTTGATTTTCAACATTCAACGGTTCAGCATCCATGACGGACCAGGTATCCGGACCACCGTCTTTTTCAAGGGTTGCCCCCTCAGGTGTCTGTGGTGTTCCAACCCGGAATCACAGGACCGCCGGCCCCAGATCATGGTCCGGGACGCCAAGTGTATCGGCTGCGGCGAATGTGCCAAGGTCTGTCCGGAAAAGGCCATTTCGATGACCTCGGACCGCGGCCGGGTCATCGATTGGCAACGGTGCACCCAATGCCTCAAGTGCGCCGAAGTCTGCGTGGCCCAGTCCATCGGCGTGGCCGGCCGGTATGTGGACCTGGACGAAGTCATCAAGGAAATTGAACAAGACCGGATTTTTTACAAAAATTCCGGCGGCGGCGTGACCGTCTCCGGCGGCGAACCCCTCATGCAGTCCGAATTCCTGGCCGCCCTTTTAAAGACCTGTCAAGACCACGGGCTGCACACCGCCCTGGACACCAGCGGCTTCTTTTCTCAGGAGTCCTGGCTGAAAGTCCGGCCTTATCTTGACTTGGTCCTCTATGATTTGAAGCACCTCGATCCCCGTATCCACCGGGAACACACGGGGGTGGACAACCAGGTCATCCTGACCAACGCCAAAATCGTGACCGCAAGCGTGCGGACCTGGTTCAGGATTCCCTTGATCGCCGGTTTCAACGATTCGCCGAAAGACATAAAGACCGTGGCCCAAATGGCCAAGGATTTGGGGGTGGAGAAGCTTTCGTTCCTACCCTACCACGAAGGCGGTGTTTCCAAGACCGGTCAGATCGGCCAAACCTATCGCTTCGATTCGGCCCAACCGCCGACGGACGAGCACATCGAGCGGCTCCGGGAGATCGTGGGGCGAGTCGGCCTGGCCGCCACGGTCGGGAGTTAGTCAGGTCCTGGCTTCTTTTCGCAGATAAAGGACCAGACTTTTGCCCAGGATCGGATTGAGCAGGGCTTCCAGGCCTTGGGTGATCCGGGGCTTTTTCATCATGTCCCACACCAGGAACCGATGGTACAACTTGACCGCCGCCGAGTCCTCCCGCCGGGGCCCGACCAGGCATTTCAGCCACCAGTAAGGGGTATGGAGGCTGTGGGCGAAATGAACCGCCCATGGCCGCAGCCCCGCCTTTTCCAGCAAGGCGGTCAATTCCCGTTGGCGGTAAATCCGAATATGACCGTCGCTGGTCTGATGGTAGTCGGCCGACAAGGCCCAGCAGAGGCGTTCGGGCAGTCGCCGGGGCACGCTGACCACCAGGTCCTTGCCCGGTTTCAGCACCCGGACCAGTTCACGCATCGCGGTTTCATGATCGGGGATGTGTTCGAGGACCTCGGAACAGATCACCAGGTCGAAAGCCCCGTCCGGGAAGGGCAGTCGAATAACGTCCGCGGTCAGGGTGGCCCAGGGCCCACCGCCGGTGACCCCGAGTTGTTCATGATATTCGAGCCGGTTGCGGGTTTCGACCGCGTTGGCGAACTGGAGGTCGGCCCCGATAGCCAAAACTTCGCCGCAGCCGGCCGCGGCGCAGGTATGGCGTCCGGAACCGCACCCGATGTCCAGGACCCTGGCCCCGGACTCAAGTTCCAGCCGTCTTAAATCAACGGTAATCACGGATGGCCTCGCGGTAGACATCGATCGTTCGTTCCGCGGCCCTTTGCCAGGTGAAATGCCGGTGAACCCGCTCATAGCCGGCCCGGCCGATCTCCACGGCCCGGTCCGGATGGTCCAGAAGGTCCTTGATGGCCCGAGCCAGGGCCCCCGGCTGGCCGGGGGGCACCAGGAGACCGGCGTCGCCGACCACTTCCGGCAAAGCCCCGCCCGTGGTGCTGATGACCGGGACGCCGCAGGCCATGGCCTCCCCGGCCGGCAATCCGAAGCCCTCATAGACCGAGGGAATCACGGCCATGCCGGCCCGGGCGTATTGCCGGACGAACTCCTGATCGCTGATACGGCCGGTGAAGGTGATCAGGCGGCCGATGCCCAGTTGTCTGATCAGCCTGACCACGCCGCCCCTTTTTTTGGGCTCCCCGATGACGATCAGACGGAGGTCATGGGTCTTGGACGCCTCGGCCACGGCCTGCAAGAGATAATAGAGTCCCTTTAAGGGCACGTCCGAGCTGTTGGTGACGATGATCCGATTTTTTTCCCGTTCGATTTCCGGGATGGGGTAAAAAACATCGGTGTTGATGCCGTTGGGCACTATCCTGAACCTTTGGAGGGGCAGACCGAAATCCCGGCTGATGTCTCGCTGGGCGCAGGCCGACACCGTGATGATCCGCTCGAATTTCAAGGACACCCGACGCTGCATCCCGATGAAAGAGAACCAGCGCCGGTGTTTGAGTTTCTTCCAGGGGGAACGAACCGATTTGAGGGCCACCTCCCGGTCCACCGTGATCGGATGGTGGATGGTGGTCACGGTCGGGAGATGTTTTTTGATGGCCCACAACCCGTAGGACAGGCTTTGGTTGTCGTGAACCACATCGTAGCGGTGGAATTTGTCCCGCAGAAACCGGTAAGCCCGGAGTCCGAAGGTAAAGGGTTCGGGGAAACCCATGCTCGAAACGCCCAGCCACTCGATGACGTTGATGGGATCAGTCAATTCCTTTAAAGTGGGGAGACGAAAGAGGTTTTCCGGGTCGTAGAGGTCCAAGCAGGGGAGTCGAATCAGACCCACGCCGTCGTCCAAGGTTATTTTAGGCGGCCCGGAAATAACCTCGACCTGGTGGCCCAAATCTTTCAAGGCCCGGCTGAGGTTTTTGACATAAACTCCCTGCCCGCCGCAAAAAGGATTGCTTCTGTAACTTAAAATACATATCCGCAGAGGATGATCTTGATTGAAGACAGTCACGGGTTTCCTCCCTCCAGGGCTTCAGCCGGTAAGTAATGATCCCAAGTCCTGCTTTTTTAAATTCCTCCGGCCACCCCGCGAGTTACAGACTGGGCCTCAAATTCCCCCCTCCGGCCAGGGTGATCATAATTTTTCCTGAAGGAAAGGTCAATCTTGGAAGAATGTTGAAGAGTTTAAGCGATGGAATGATGGCGGAAGGCGCCTCACCTGGTCCGGCGATTCGCCTGACCATGCTTTAGCTGAAACTTTTATCTATTCAATTGTTTTTTATCCCGATTTAAGATAAAATTATTATAAAGTCTTTCAATTAAGTGTCCTTCGGGGTTCTTGGGTGTTCGTGCCCGGTCTGCGCGACCGACGCCGTCAAGTCAGAGAACTTGGTTCGGGCGGACAGTCCACCCACGACGCTTCAGGTTCCCTGCCAGCCGCCGGGATCAGACCCGGCGGTTTTTTAAAGGAAAGTGACCACCGTCTTAATGGCCTGATGGCGAGGCTTGGCCAGGTTGGTTTCGATCATCTGGCTGTAATCTTCCAGGGCGAAACGATGGGTGACCAAGCCGCTCAGCTTGATCTTGCCGGCCGCGATCAGTTCCAAGGCCAGTTGGAAGGTATGAATTCTTTCGCCGTTCCTATTCAAATACCCGTAAGCAAAAGCGCCTTTAAGCGTCTGGAGTTTCAGCCAAGTCGGGGTCAGGTCCAGCTTGACGTCGTGGCCGATGCCCACGATACTCAAGGTCCCGCCCACGGCCAGGCAGCGCATGGCCGCGTTGAGGGTGGGGGAAGAGGCTACCACGTCAAAGATTTTTTTGTACCCGCCCATGAGGATGTCCCGGCCGATCAACGGTTTGTACCTGGCCGCGCCGGTGATCTGGACCGTGCGGCCGATGAGGTTGCCGTCGGTGATCACCTGGTCGGCCCCGGCGTTACGGGCCAGTTCGGCATGAAAGGCAGAGGGTTCGGCCACGGTGATCCGGCAATCGATCTCCAAAGCCCGAATCGCCTGGACGATCAGTCCGCCGATGACCCCGCCGCCGATGATCAGGATATCTTCACCCGGCTCGGGCTGGTTATCCAGGACGGCTTGCAGGGCCACGGCCGCCGGTTCGGTCATGGCTCCGGTTTCCGGAGGCAACCCGGGCGGAAGTCTGAAGACCTGGCTTTGGTGGGCCACGAAATATGGGGCGAAACCGCCGCCGGTGTCCCGGCAGATACCGATGAACATGCCGGGAGCCAGCCGGCCTTGAGCAAAGTTCTGGCAATGGCCTGCCCGGCCCGTCCGACAGGCCGGACATTCCGGTTCAATCTCCCGGGCCGTGCAATTAAGATGGGGGGCCACGGTGACCACATCGCCCGGTTGAAACTCCTGGACCTCCGAACCGGCGGCGACGATCTCGCCGCAGACCTCGTGCCCGAGAACGCAGGGGAAGGAGGTGAAAGGGCTGGCCGTGGGCGAATCCTTTAAAAAAATCAGATTAAGATCGCTGGCGCAGAACCCGCACATCAGGGTTTTGATCTTGACCCATCGAGGCGAAGGCAGTTCGGGTTCAGGCCGTTCGGCCAGTTTGATCGTGGCCAGCGGTCCCTGGTAGAAAAGTCGTCGGTTCAGGAACCCCAGGGCTTTCAGGGCCAGCCACTGGGGCACGTTCACCGCGAATTGCAGAGCCTTCATCGGCTACTCCATCTTCAGTCCTTCGACCAGGAGAAGCGTGGCCGGGCTGCATGCGGACCGGTCCGTCAAGACATTGACGCAGGCCGGCCGACCCGATTCCAAGGCTCGTTTCAAGGCCGGAAGGACCTGTTCCTCTTTTTCCACCAACTCGCCGTGTCCGCCCAGGGCTTGGGCCATCTTTTCGTAATGGACCGGTCCCAGTTCCGAGCCGCAGACCCGCTGGTCGCCGTAACAGATTTCCTGGCCGTGCCGGATCATGCCCCAGGATTGATCGTTGACTATAACACAAACCACGGGCAGGCCGTGGCGAACGGCGGTATGAAGTTCCATGACGTTGAAACCGAAGGACCCGTCACCGTTGATGACCACCACGGTCCGGTCCGGACGGGCCAGCTTGGCCGCCAGGCCGAAGGGCAACCCGGTGCCCAGACAGCCGAACTGTCCGCCGGCCGGACCCAAAACTCCGGCCCTCTCGGCGGCCCTAAGGCCCATCAAGCCGAAATAAGAAGTGTCGCCGCCGTCCACCACGTAAAGGGCATCGTCTCCGGCGGCCCGCCGGATCAGTTCGACCAGCCGGGCCGGATGGATCGGGTCGGCCGGTTTTTGGCGGCAGTCGATTTCAGCTTGAACCAGCGGGAGATAGCTTTCACTCAAGGAGCGGCGCCAGGAGGTGTGGTCTCTTTTCTGGACCAGCTTGTTCAGTTCCCCGAGAGTCAGACCCAGGTCTCCGACCAGACCCACGTCGGCCGGACGGTTCCGATCTATTTCCGCCGCGTCTATGTCCACCCGAATGACCTTGGCCTGGGGAAATCCTTGGCCGAACATGAGCAGCCACTGAAACCTGACACCCAGGGCCACGACCAGGTCCGCCTGGCTCAAGGCCGTCAAGAGGGCCATCTGCCCCCCGTCCCACAAAGACAAGGGATGATCGTCAGGAAGGGTCCCTCGCCCCGTGTTGAGTAGAAAAAAAGGCAAGCCGGTGGTCTCGATGAACTGCCGGAGGGCCGGACCGCAGTCGCTTTGTCCAACTCCGCCGCCGCCGACGATGACCGGTCTTTCGGCCTGATTGATCAGGGCCGCGGCTTCGGCGGTCCGGGCCGGTTCGGGTTGAGATTTGTAAGTCAGGCTTCCCTGTCTGGCCGGGGCGACTTGAGACGGGTCAACCTTGACATTAAGCACATCAGGCGGGAGTTCCAAGAAAACCGGGCCGGGCCGGCCGGAGACCGCCTGGCGGAAGGCCGTGGCGATGTACTCCGGGATGCGCCTGATGTCGCGGCAAATGCCGGACCACTTGACGGCTGATTTGATCATGCCGGCCTGGTCCATCTCCTGCAAGGCGCCTTTGCCCGAATCTTTCAAGGGCGCGGTCCCGCTGATGACCACCACTGGAGCGTTTTCGAGATAGGCGTTGACCACCCCGGTCAGGGCGTTGGTGAAGCCGGGACCGGCCGTGACCAGGCAGACGCCGGGCCGGCCGGTGTAAATGGACCAGGCGTGGGCCATCATAACCGAGGCCTGTTCATGCCTGACGTCGACGAACCTGATCCTGGATTCGAAGAATCCATCCAAAATCCGGTCGATGTGTCCCCCGCACAGGCCGAAAACGACCTCGACCCCCTCCACTTCCCGCAAATGCCTGGCCGTTAGATGCCCGCCGTAGATTTCTCCCATAATCCTCCCTCCCCGGATATGGATGCGGATTGGCAAAGACGATAGGATTTCAGACGACCCGAGTATACCCAAGCGGCCAGCCAAAGCAAATCGAAAAGATGGTCAAGGCGGTAATCGTTCAGGGAACGGCGGCTTTGGTATTTCATGACAAAACAACGACCAAGCCTCATTGACCCGGACTTTCATTCGGGGGTTGCGACTTAGGAGGCCTGAGAGTCCCGGCAAAACAGTCCGTCCGGCTTCAGAAACCTTGTTCATTGGACGACAGTTCTTTAAACAAAACAAACTGTTTTCCCCCAAGTTTTTCTTTTTTCGGCCGACCCGGGAACCGGCCCAACCAAGGCCAAAACTCGCGGTTCCCTTTCGCCCTTTATTCTTGATTATTACCACTATCAAAAGTGGTTCAAATTTATCTGTTCTAATTCGGAATTGAATCACCGTGTCGGCCATTACGAAATTTTTAATCAAATAGGAAAAAAATCAACCAGACTTCATTTCGGTCCGTTAAAAATTATTCCGCCGCGAGTCCAAAGAAGATATAAGTAATGAAGAGTTGACAAGATTTTTTTAGTGAGTTAATAAGAAATTTGACTGCCAAACGGGAATATCTTAAGTAAATCGGGCTAAGTTCACTTCGGTGCAGCAAATCATCGTCGTAATGAGATTTATGTGAAGACGAAGCATGATTACTCCGGCTGAAGAGGGCCTGCACATGCCCGGGGAGTTCGAGCCCCACGCCCGATGCTGGATGGCTTGGCCTTGCCGGCGCTCAGCTTTTGGGACCAGGCTCGAAGCCGCTCGCGCGGCCTATGCCTCGGTGGCCCGGACCATCTCTGGCTTCGAACCCATAACCATGCTGGCTAATTCAATCGACGTTTCGGAGGCCGCTCGGCTCTGTGGACCTGGTGTAACGATTCTGCCCATGGATATAGACGATTCCTGGACCAGGGACACGGGACCTACTTTTCTGGTCGATGACGATCGTTGCGTGGCTGGAGTGGACTGGATTTTTAATGGATGGGGTAATATCTATCCCGATCATGAACAAGACGCGCAAATGGCCCGAAAAATCCTGGATCACTTGGGGATGCGCCGTTATGAAGCCGATTTGGTCTCGGAAGGCGGGGCCGTCCACGTCGACGGCCGGGGCACGTTTTTAGCGGTGGAGCCGGCTATCTTGGATGACCGCCGTAACCCGGGGATGAGTCGGAAGGAAGCCGAGAATATCCTGTCGGCCTGCTTGGGGGTTCAACAGTTCATCTGGTTGCCATTCGGTTTGGAAAACGACGAAACCGCCGGGCATGTGGACAACGTGGCTTGTTTCGTCCGGCCCGGCGTGGTTCTGGTCAACTCAACCTCAGACCCCCAGGACGGCAATTATTTGGGCAGCCGAGAAAATAAGGCCGTTCTCCGGGCCTCCCGAGACACTTCCGGCCGAACCTTGGAAGTGATTCCCATCGAACAACCCGGATATCGGGAGGGCAAAGAGGGACGGATGGCCCTATCCTACATAAATTTTTATATAGCCAACGGCGGCATCGTTATGCCGGCCTTTGATGATCCCCTGGACCAAGCGGCTTTTCAAGCGATCCGCCGTATTTATCCGGACCGGAAGGTGGTTCAATTACCGGTCCTGGACATTCTTTACGGCGGCGGCGGCATCCACTGTATAACCCAGCAGCAACCGGAAGGGGACCCGCTGCCTCCTCAAAGGCGGGCGGACGGGATGGTTTTGGGGAAAAAAACCTTATCTTAATGCGGTTGCGGCGAACCTTGAGTGGTCATAAAATTATTGCCTTGGCCTACGGATTTAGATAAATTTAAATCCTGCCCAGGTTATATCAAGGAAAGCCCATAACCGATAAGGATTTCGGAGTACGCCTTGGTTCCCGCAAATAAAAAAGGGTTGGTTGTCACAGGGATAAACAAAAATTTCGGCGAAATCCTGGCGCTGAAGGACGTCACCCTCCATGTCCGTCCGGGGGAGTTTTTTACTTTGCTCGGCCCTTCCGGCTGCGGCAAGACCACGCTTTTACGCATCATCGCCGGCCTGGAACTGCCCGATTCGGGGACGGTGGTTCTGGACGGGCAGGACATCACCGGATTGTCCGCGGCTAAACGCCAGGTCAACACGGTTTTTCAAAGTTACGCCCTTTTCCCTCACCTGACTATCTTCGAAAATGTGGCCTTTGGACTTCGTTCCCGGAAGTTTCCCCAAAACGAGGTGGAAAGCCGGGTCAACCGGCGGCTGGATATGTTGGACATTCTGGATTTGAGCCAAAGGCATCCCCATCAGCTTTCCGGCGGGCAGCAGCAGCGGGTGGCCTTGGCCAGGGCCCTGGTTAATGAACCGGAAGTGCTTCTCCTGGATGAGCCGATGTCGGCCTTGGACGCCAAGCTGCGGGCCCAAGTCCAGGTTGAACTGCGAAGACTGCAACGCCGGTTGGAAAAAAGTTTTATCCTGGTCACCCACGACCAGTCCGAGGCCCTGGTGGTTTCCGACCGGATCGCCGTGATGAACATGGGCCAGGTGATCCAGTATGGCACTCCCGAGGAGGTTTACGAGCGGCCCTGGACCAGTTTCGTGGCGGAATTTCTGGGAGCGGCCAACCTGATCAAGGCGCAACAGGTCAAGGGGGGTATCGAGACCGAATTGGGCCTCCTCAAGGTCAACGGCGAGCCCCCCTGGGTCCGGGGGACTCTGGCCATCAGGCCGGAATGGATTCATATTGTCGACAACGCCCCGGAACTCAACAGGGTCAAGGCCGTTGTTAGGGAAGCCATCTATCGGGGCACCAATATAGACCTGTGGCTTGAGCCCGGACCGTTGCGGGTCCGAACTTCAACTTTTCGACGCTTCGAGCCCGGCGAGGAGGTCTGGCTGGAGTTGCCGCCGGAAAACCTGGTGATCTTAAATGACTAGGCTCCTGGTTTGGTATGGTCATTTAACCACCCGCCGCAGTCTGACCAGACAGGGTTTGCTTTTCCTGGCCTCGGGTATGTTGTGGCTGATGATTTTCCTGGTCCTGCCCGGACTGATCCTGATAATTGTCAGCTTCGCCACCCGGGGGGCCTATGCTCCCTTGGAGTGGGATTTTTCCCTGGAAAACTACCAGCGGCTGCTGGGTTTCGGTCTGTTCGGCTGGACCCCGGATTATCTCTTTATTCTATGGCGTTCGATTGTCGTGGCCTTCATCACCACCCTGGTTTCCGTAATACTGTCCTACCCTCTGTGTTTTTACATCGTGGCCCGGCCGGGACGCGGACGATACCTGTGGCTGACCTTGGTCATTATTCCCTTCTGGACCAATATGGTCATCCGGACTTACGCTTGGTTCCTGATCCTGGCCCCCGAACTTCCCTTTGCCAAACTGGCCTCCTTCTTAGGCTTCATCCCGCCGGGCGCGCCTTTGTACCCCAATGCTTTCGCCGTTTACCTGGGCATGGTCTCCATGTTTCTGCCCTTTGTCGCCTTGCCCCTTTACGCCAGTATCGAGCGACTGGACTGGACCCTGGTCGAAGCGGCTCAGGACCTCTATTCTTCCCGAGTCCGCGTCTTCACCCAAGCCATTCTGCCCCAAACCCTGCCGGGGTTGTCCGTGGGAGTCATCCTGACCTTTGTGCCGGCCATGGGCATGTTTGTTGTCCCTGATCTGCTGGGCGGAGCCAAATATATGCTGGTTGGCAACCTGATCCAGCAGCAGTTCGGGGCCAGCCGCGACTGGCCTTTCGGCGCCGCCATCAGCATGGGCTTGATGGTCCTGACGATGATCAGCCTCCAGCTTTATCGCCGCCGGAGCAAGGAGATTCAGTTCGTATGAGACGAGTCCATCCGGTGATCACCGTCATGGCCCTTTTCACCATGGGGTTTCTTTATCTGCCCCTGGTCGGCGTGGCGATATTTTCCGTCAATCAGGCCCGCCGCGGCTTTGTTTGGCGAGGTTTCACCTTGGATTGGTACCTTCGCCTGTTCGATAACGAATTTATTTTGGAATCGGCCTGGAACACCCTGCTCCTGGCCGTGATTTCGACTCTGATCGCCACTGTTTTGGGCACTGTTTTGGCCATCGGCCTGGAAAGATTCCCCTGGTCCCGGAGAATGAACACCAGTCTGGACGTGATTCTCCATATCCCGGTCGTTATTCCCGATATTATCCTGGCCGCGGCCCTGGTCGTGGCTTTTGGTTTGCTTCGTTATATCTCCTCGATCTTTGAACCCGGACTCCTTAACATGATCATCGGCCACATCACCTTTCAAATAGCCTTTGTGGCCCTGGTCGTCCGCAGCCGCCTGGTCTCGCTGGGCCGGGATATAGAAGAGGCCGGCCGGGACCTTTTCGCCAGCTCCTGGTACCTGCTCAGGCGGATCACCCTGCCCCTGCTCCTGCCGGGCATCGTGGCCGGGGCCATGCTGGCCTTCACCCTGTCCTTGGATGACTTCGTCATCAGCTTTTTCACGGCGGGGCCGGAATCAGTCACCTTGCCTTTATACATTTATGCGGCGGTCCGCCGGGACGTTACTCCGGAGATTCATGCCTTGTCCACCCTGGTGGTCCTGATCACGGTTGTCGCGGTTTTGGGCACGGAAAGGCTGACCAGACGGGGGTAAGACTGATGGCCGCCGCTTTTTTCAAAAACTAGAACTTATTAACGGAAAGGAGAAAATTTATGCGTAAATTAAGTGTATTATTCGCGGTTTTGGCCTTGCTCACCGTCGGCCCCCACCTGGCCCTGGCCCAGCCGGAACTTAAAATCTTCATCTGGTCTGAGTACATGGACCCCGAGATGCCGGACCAATTTGAGAAAGCCACCGGCATCAAGGTCCGCATCGACCTTTATGAAAACAATGAGGAAATGGTGGCCAAGCTCCAGGCCGGCGGGGTCAGCCAATATGACATCATCGTGCCTTCCGATTACATCATGCCCTTGTTGATCAACCAGAAGCTGATCCAGCCCCTGGATCAGGCCAAGATTCCCAACCTCAAGAATTTAAAGGAAATCTTCACGAAAACTTCTTACGATCCCGGCAACAAATGGTCGGTGGCCTGGCAATGGGGGACGGTCGGCTTGATGTACCGCAAGGACAAGGTCAAGAATTTCGAGAACACTTGGGCCATGCTCTTCGATCCCAAACGCGAAGCGGATATGGGATCATTTTGGCTGATCGATTCGGTTCGGGAGATGATGGGTATCGTTTTGCTGTACCAGGGGTATGATTTCAACAGCACCGTACCCAACGAGTTAAAGAAAGCCGCGGACCTGCTGATCACCGTCAAGAAAAGGAAAAATTGCTTTGGCTTCAAGCCCGGGGTCGGGGGCAAGAACGATGTAGTGGCCGGCACGGCCAACGCCGCCATCGTGTACAACGGCGACGCCATCCGGCACATCACCGAAGAACCTGAAGTCCTGGCCTTCACCATCCCCAAGGAAGGCAGCGAAATCTGGTACGATTCGATGTGCATTCCGGCCAAAGCCCCGAATCCGGACTCGGCCCATAAGTGGATCAATTGGATTCTTGAACCCGAGGTCGGAGCCCAGTTATCCAATTACAATCAGTACGCCACGCCCAACCAGGCGTCCATGCCTCACATCACGCCTGAAGATTTAAAGAATCCAGGCATCTACCCCACGGAAGACATCATGAAGGTCCTCCATTTCACCAAGGACCTGGGCAAGGACAACAAAATAATGGATGCGGCCTGGACCAGGGCCAAGTCCCACTAAAAACCTGTCTTAAACAAGGAGGCCGGCTTCGGGAACCAGTCCGAGGCCGGCCTTTATTTCGCGCGGTATCTTTCGTTAAAAACTCTCCGGAGGTCAGGGCGGCTGGATTCGGCCGGGCCGCTTCCTCCGGCACAGACATGCCTCTTAAGGCGCAACCGCAAAATGAAAGTCCGGGTAAATTAAACGTGGTTCTTTTCGCCCAAATACCCAAACCGTCGCTTTTTTCTGGACCCCTGCTTGCGCAGGGGTGACTGGTGGAGCTGCGGGGAAGGTAAAAAAGGCGCATTCGGTATCGACTTTCAGATAAATGACGTATATTTACCAACGTCATTCCCGCGCAAGCGGGAATCCAGGCCGCCAATAACTGATGGATTACAAAAAAATCGGTTTTCCCTTGACCCGCTGAATTCATCTCTCTTATACTTCTTCTGACTCAACCGCAGAATCAATCATTGAGTTCTGGAAACCTGAAAATCGGAACTGACCGAGGTCTTTGAACCAACCGATGGAAATTCTGGACGCGATTCCCTTCCAGATCACCGCGGAGAAGCTGGCCGCCCGGCTGCGAAGCGAACCAAACCATTCATTTGGGGAAGACAAGCTTAACGCCTTGATCGGCCGAGCCCAAGACCTGGCCAAGCCCAAGGCCTGTTACCGGGTCGGGAGAGTGCTCGACCGAAGCCGGGACGTGGTCGAAGTCGACAAGGTAAAATTCACCAGCCGGGTTCTGGGTAAAAACCTGGAAAAAGCCGATCAGGTCTTCCCCTATGTCGCCACGTGCGGCCTGGAACTGGAATCCGTTGAAATACCTTCCGATGATTTATTCTTAAATTATTGCTTTGACGTAATCAAAGAAACGATTCTTTGGTCGGCCCATAAGTATTTGCAAAATCATCTGCGGGAAAAATTCGGTTTGGACAGGCTCTCGCACATGAACCCCGGTTCTCTTCAAGACTGGCCCTTGGAAGAACAAAAACCCCTGTTCACCCTGCTGGGAGACGTCGAAGGGTCCGTCGGGGTGAAACTTTTACCTAACAATCTTTTACATCCCGTAAAATCCGTCTCCGGAATCTTTTTCCCTTCGGAATTCGACTTTAAAAGCTGCATGTTGTGCCCCAATGACCCTTGCAGTCACCGGCGGGCTCAATACAATCCCGAAATGGTCGAACAATACAATCTATGACCGCCTCCGGAACATCCCTGCCGTCCGGCCGGTCGTGCGGCCTGCATTTTACGGGCCGGGGAGGTAAAAAATGCTGATTGTCGGTGAAAGAATCAACTCGTCCCGCAAATCCATCGCCCGGGCCGTGGAAGCTCAGGATGCGGCCTTCATTCAGAATGAAGCCCGGACCCAGGCCGAGGCCGGGGCGGATTATATCGACGCCAACGCCGGGGGGTTCGTCGGCCAGGAGGCCGATTATCTCAAATGGGTGGTCGAGAATATCCAGGCGGCCACGGACAAGCCCGTCTGTCTGGACAGCCCGGACCCGGCCGTGATTAAGGCCGTCCTTCCGCTTTTGGACAAACCGCCGATGATTAATTCGATCACCCTGGAACCGGTCCGGCTGGAAGGCCTTCTGCCTTTGGTGGTCGAATACAAGGCCAAGGTCATCGGGCTTTGCCAGTCTGAAGCCAAGATGGCCGAGACCACGGAAGCCAAGGTTGAATTGGCCGAAAAATTGACGGAGACAGTCACCGCCGCCGGAGTCCCCCTGGACAATCTTTACGTCGACCCCCTGGTTTACCCCTTGGGCATCAACGCCGCCTCGGCCAGGCAGACTCTCGAGGCCGTCGATCAAATCATGAAACGTTTCCCCGGCGTCCATACCATTTGCGGCCTGACCAACGTTTCCCACGGACTGCCGGAACGAAAACTGATCAATCGGACCTTTTTGGCGGCGGCCGTGGCCCGGGGCATGGATTCGGCCATTTTGGACCCGACCGACAAGCAGCTCTACTCTTCCCTCAAGGCCGCCTTGATGGTCATGGGGCAGGACGATTACTGCATGGAATATATCACGGCTTTCCGCCAGGGTCGCTTGACCTGAAACAACGGAGGTTGAAAATGATCGACGAAACCATGACCAGACAGGAGAGATTCGAGGCGGCCATAGCCCTGGAACCGGTGGATCGCCATCCGGTCTTTCCGATATTGCTCACGGCCGCGCCGCGCTTGTATGGCATTTCTCAGGCCGAAGCCTGGGCCGATCACAACGTGGCCCGGGAAGCTAATTGGCGATGCTTTGAGGAGTACCGATTCGATTATGGGAGCAAGCCGAATTATTACTGGCCCATGCTGCCGGGCCGGCTTTGCGCCGCCCCGGTCCGGTACCTCTTCCCAGGCAAGCAGCTCCCTCCGGACGCCCTACATCAAATAGACGAAAGGGTCCTTTTCGGGCGGGAGGATTATGACAAGATCGCCGCGCTGGGCTGGAACGGCTTCTGGGAAGAGCATTACGAAAAGATCAGCCGGAAGAACTGGGAGCAGTTCACTCACACCCAGACCCTGACCAACAAAATGTACGTCGATGACATGAATATCTGCGAAGCACGAGGCATGCCCATATTTATAGGCGTGGCCGTGGATTCGGTGGTCATGGCCTTTTCCCTCTGCCGGACCCTGACCGAATTCACACGGGATTTGTATGAAGTGCCGGACAAGGTCGAAGCGGCTATCAAGGCTTCTTGTGACGATCTGATCGCCAACGCTATCCAGTGCTGTAAAAACAACGGGAAATACGTGGCCTTTATCGTCCTGGAAAGGGGCTCGGGGTTTTATTATGCCCTGCCCGTCTTCGAACGATTCGAATGGCCTTTTCTCCAGCGTTACGCGGATGCCTTTATCTCGGAAAACATCGTGCCTTGGTTCCATTTCGACACCGATTGGGGCATGAACCTGCCCTATTTGACCAAACTGCCCAAGGGCAAGTGCGTCTGCGACCTGGACGGGACCACCGATATTTTCAAGGCCAAGGAAATTCTCAAGGGTCACATGTGCATCAGCGGGGACGTCCCGGCCAGTCTGTTGACCCTGGGCCGGCCCGAGGAAGTGGCCGAATATTGCCGGCGCCTCATCGACGAGGTAGGCGACGGCGGCGGTTTCATGCTGACTACCGGCTGTGAATGCCCGATCGACGTCAAGCCGGAAAACCTGCGGGCCATGGTCGAGACGGGCCGAAGCTACCGGGGCCTAAAAGGCCGGGTCAAGGCGGGAAAGACCACGGAAGTCGAAATCGCTGAAGCGCCGGTTGAGACTCCCCTGGGTGAAATCGGCCGGGCCCTGGGGGCCCTCAAATTCACGGAAGTAATGGCCCTGGTCGATCAGGCCATGGCCGCCGGCCGAGACCCCCTGGACATCCTGGAAGACTGCCGGTCGGGCATGGATCAGGTCGGGGAATTGTACAGCCGGGGGGAATATTTTCTGGCCGAGTTGATCATGTCAGCCGACTTGTTCAAAAAAGTGGCGGCCAAACTGGAGCCCCTGCTGATAAGCAGCACGAAACTCTCCACCCTCGGAGCCGCGGTTATTGCCACCCCCCAAGGGGACATTCACGACATCGGCAAGAACATTGTGGCCACCTTGTTTAAGGCCGGCGGTTTCGAGGTTTATGATTTAGGTGTGGACGTGCCCCCCGAGACCATCGTCGAACAGGTCTCCAGGTTGGAGGCCAGGGTTGTGGCCCTGTCGGCCTTGATCACCCCCACCTTTGAATCGATGAAAAAGACGGTGGACCTGCTCAAGGAAAAGAACATGCGGGCGGACCGCTTCGTGATCGTGGGCGGCGGACCGACCACCTCGGCCGTGCGCGACTACGTCGGGGCGGACGCCTGGACCCTGGACCCCAAGGCCGGGGTGAATCTGTGCCGTAAATTCGTGGGAAAAAAGTAAATCACCGGCACTTGGCCGGTGTCGGTTCAACCCATGATTCAATCTGCCGCCTGACTTGCCGGAATCCAGAACCGGCGGAGGAGCCCGCGCAGGCTCCTCCGGTCCGAATTATCACCTTTCAGGCGGCGAAGGTCAACCTGGTCCCGGACATGTTCAGAATGAATCTGTCCGGCATGGCGGCTTCGATCTGCATGACGGCCTTGCGGCCGGTGCAGTGAGTCGGGACAATATAGTCCGGATTTATTTCCTTTAGAGCGGCTATGGTCGGGGCGATCACCGGCGCTTGATCCGGTCCGCCCAGATGAAAACCGCCCATGACGGCCATGACTTTGTCCTCTCCGGTCACTTCCCGGGCATATTGGACCGTGTTGACGATCCCGGCGTGAGCGCATCCGGACAAAACCACCAGTCCTTTATTTTTGAGCTTGAACACAATGGCCGTGTCGTCTTCAAAGGTGTCCTTCTTTTCCTGACCGTGATCCTCGTAACACAAGGAAGGGGCCCCTTTTTCGAAGTCGGTCCGGCGGGGTATCTCACCGAGAAAAAGCAAGGTCCCGTCAAGCAGGGGAAACGGCTGGGCGGTCTCTTTTAAAACGATTCCGGCGGCGGCGATCCTTTCCCTGGTGAAGGACGGGAAATAAATCTTCAACTCCTCGGAAACCTTGAGATAGCGGGGATGGCGAAAAGCGGCCGGATGGAGGACCAGTTCCAGGCCTGGCCGGCCCACCAGCTTGGTCAGTTGTTCCAAGCCCCCCACATGGTCCGGATGGCCGTGGGACAGGGCCAGGGCCTCGATCCGGGTCAGGTCGGCGTTCAGGGCTTCGGCGTTAAAAGCCGCCCCGTGGGCCGAATAGCCGAAATCGAAGAGAAGGCTTCGAGTTTGGTCTTCCCTCGTCACGTAAACCACGGCCGAAAAGCCGTGTTCAGCCAAAATGCTGTTTTTGGCTTCCAAGCCCTTGAGCGGCAGGGCCCTTCTGATTATGGCCGAATCGTCCCGGGCGACCAAGTCGATGTAGTTGTCCTGAAGGGTTAAGATTTCCACCTTGTCCGCTTCCCTGATTCTCTCGGCCATGATTTTCCTCCCTGGGATTTAATGGTGATTTTTGTGATTTGTCTCCCAGGCAATTTTATATATTAAACTAATTATTGAGGCAAGGAGAAGTTTTTTAACCTTCGTCACATAAGTGAAGTGGATTACTTTATTGATAAAATAAAAGTAACGGTTCGCTCTTTTTTCAAGGACTTAGGATCGCGCTGACCGCCTTCCAGTCTGCCGTCTGTTTCATCTCCCAAAGCCGTTGACAGGATACCGGTAGGTCTTCAGTCGGCGGTCCGGTGTCGTTCGGGTCATCCCTGAGGTTGCAGGCGAAGGTGAAGGCCATGAGCTGAATCGCCGTGCGGGGCGCGGCCGGGTCGAACCAGTCCCGGTTGGCGACCACCAGGGGCAGGCCTTCCTCGGAACCTGAAGGCGCCAGGTCCGGATCGAGCACATTCTCGTTGGACAGGTACACGGCCTGGGCCTGCCGTTCGGAGGCCGGCATACCGGCTAAAATCGCCTTATGTCGCTCCAAGCGCTGCCGATATGGATTGGAGGGGTCTTGCCCCATCGATCCGCTCTCGGCCAGCTCCTTTTCCATCCTTCGAATCTCAAGCTTGAGAAACTCCTCCTGGGGCAAGGGCAGCCAGATGAGTTTTGGACTGTGGGTCAGAATCAGCGTGTCGAAACCATCCTTATTTCGGTAAAGAGGGAAGCCTTGAACCTCGCCGATCTTCGTAGACATAAAATAAATATAACGGCCCTGCGTGTCCCTCTCCGCCCCTCCACCGAAAAAATGGAGGCCGGAATGCTCAGGATCGTTGATAGCGATCCTCATCTCATAAGGCGTCGGCTTCAGCCAGACAGGCTTACCGTCGATCTCAAGGCAATCCTCGAAATAAAATTGTCCGGAACCTGGGACCGGGGCTGAAAGGACCGGCGGATGAGTCGTGAAGGAGCTGATGGGATGGGCGCCGATGAAACCTTCAATAGTAATACCTCGGGGCCGACTGAGCGTGGGCTGGGCCAAAAGCAGGTCCGCCAGACGGCGGAGATTCTGATGATAGGCGGAGGCTTCCGCAGGGTTTAGTTTGTAATCTCCGGTGTTGCCCGTGTCGACCTTGGCGGAAGCCCGACCGGGGTAATCCGGCAGGTATTTGCGTCCTCCGGCGTAAAGAAGCGTCGCGGCCATAAATACCAGAAGAATTGAACAAAAGCTGATTAGCGTCTTTTTCATTATTCCAAATTTTCTTTAAAGATCAATTATTTTATCTGCCCGTAGAATGATAAGGACATGGCAAACCCTCTTTGCTGGACATGATAGTTCGACCAAAAAATTCCAGAATAAAAAAACAATCGCGGCCAGGTCCGAAATGAACTGGATTACTGGTTCACCAGTTCGACCCGCCGGTTCTTAGCTTTGCCCGCCTCGTTCTCGTTAGAGGCCACCGGGGCGAGCGGCCCGACGCCGTAGCCCTTCAGCCGGTCGGAAGCGATTCCGTATTTTGTGACCAGAGTCTGGACCACCGCCTCTCCTCGGGCCTGAGAGAGCTTCATGTTGTAATCCATTTTCCCCACATTATCGGTATGCCCGACCACGTTCAACTTGAGGCCGGGGTCGCCTTGAAGGAGTTTGGCGATTTCGGACAAAGCCGGCTCTGATTCGGGTTTGACCACGGATTTGCCGGAGTCGAAATAAATTCCATATACGGCCACGTGACCCGTGGACCGGATATCATTGGAGAGGGCTTCGGCGTTGGCCACGATTTTTTGCGCCATGGCTTCCTTTTCGATAATGAACAGCCTGGGTTCATAGGACATACAACCATTGATTTGAACCCAAATCTCCTTGTCTTCCTTGACCACCTTCATGAACGAAATGCCGTCCCAATCACTATACAGGACGGTCCCGCCGATCTTTTTAACGGCGTTTTCATAATTTCGGAGAATCTCGACCCGGCTGGGCTCCTTGGCCTCGGGCTGAAGCCCATAGACGATCTCGAAAAAACGGCCATCCACATTCACCGGCTTCAGGTCGGCGTCCCTGAATTCGTGGGTGTCAAAATCCTTTTCCGTGTATTCCTTGATGTAGAACCCCGGCATGCGATTGAACAACGGATGGTCCTTGCCGCCTTCGACGTCGGCTTCCTTGGCCGGGACGACGTCGGCAAACAGAAGAGACAGACACATAATGCCCAGTAAAATACGGGTGATTTCCCTCATATTAAATCTCCTTACAAGTCTTAATGGTCGTCTTTCCAGCGATTAATCACACGAAGGTTCCCTTTTTAGGGCTGCTCCATGTGTCCCCTTTTCAAGCGGTTCTTATTCAAAAATCGTGCATAATGAATATGTTATTGATATTCCAACAAATATTGTCTCCAGGCCATGATGAAACCGGAATTGTATCTTCCGGTTTTACATGGCAGCAACTCGCCCTGCCCTTGCCCCTGCGTGAGCATCATGCTTAACATATTGATATTAATGACTAATATAATATAGGAAATCGAAATTCCCATGACAGTGGAATTCGGAACCGGCTTTTCAAGTCGCCCTTGCCATGGGCTGGGCCTGACTTGCGACTAGAGCTGGGTCCATCCGGCCGGAAAGAAAAAAGCCGCCTGGCGAGACGACTTAAGTTATGGAAATGATTTGGTCGGGGCGAGAGGATTTGAACCTCCGACTTTCTGCTCCCAAAGCAGACGCGCTGACCAGACTGCGCCACGCCCCGGCTTTTTTCTTATTTATACTAGGCTTGAACTTTAGTCCAGAAGAGTTTCTCTTTTCAGGCCCCTGTTTTTTGGGAGATCATCGAGGGTCTTGTCTTGAATCTGGTAAAGTTGCCAGGCGATTTCGGCTAACCGCCCGCATTCGGGCCGGGCGCGGTCAGTCCGGACGATTGATATTATTCCAACAAAAAAACGGAAAACATGGTAGATTTCGCCACCCTTGCATTTGAGGGCTTTTTTAACTAAACTCTTGTTTGCCAGATTGATTTTTGGATTAGGTAATTTGATGTCCAGTATCGCCATCATCGACTATGAAGCCGGTAATTTGACCAGCGTTCTGAGGGCCGTTCGTTTTTTGGGTTTCGAAGCCACGGTCACTCAAGACCCGGACCTGATCCTGGCCGCGGACAAGGTTATTTTTCCCGGCGTGGGCGCGGCCGGTTCGGCCATGGCCGACCTCAAGCGTCTGGGTCTGAACGAGGTCTTGAATCGGATCAGGGAACGGAGCACGCCTCTTCTGGGCATTTGCCTGGGGACTCAGATCATCTTTGACTTCAGCGAGGAGGACGGCGGCACGGTCTGTTTGGGCCTGCTGCCTGGTCGGACCAGGCGTTTTCCGCTTGATTTGTCGGAAAACGGCGAGAAGCTGAAGATTCCCCACATGGGTTGGAACAGGGTCGGCCTGGTCAAGGACCACCCGGTTTTCAGGAACGTGGGCCCGGACCAGGAATTCTACTTTGTCCATTCCTATTATCCGGCCCCGGCACTGGAGAGCCAGGTGCTCGGCTGGACCGAGTACGGATTGAAATTCGCCTCGATCATCGGCCAGGGCAGTTTGGTGGCGGTTCAATTTCATCCGGAAAAGAGCGGGCGTCCTGGTCTTAACATCTTGAAAAATTTTTGCACCTGGGACGGTAGTTATGCTTAGCCGTCGAATCATCCCCTGTCTGGACGTCCGGGACGGGAAACTGACCAAGGGCATTAAGTTCAAAGGCAACGTGGATATAGGCGATCCGGTCGAGACGGCCCGCCTTTATTATGAAGAAGGCGCGGACGAACTGGTCTTTTATGACATCACCGCCTCGTCTGATCGGCGGGACATCATGATCGACGTGGTCCGCCGGACGGCCGAAAACATCTTTATTCCCTTTTCCGTGGGCGGCGGCATCCGCACCTTGGAAGACATGCGCCGGGTCCTCCTGGCCGGAGCGGAAAAAGTCAGCGTCAATTCAGCCGCGATTCGCAATCCCCGGATCATCGGCCAAGGGGCCCAGGCCTTTGGTTCTCAGTGCATCGTCCTGGGCATGGACGTGCTCGAGGTTCAAAGGACGTCACAAATTCCTTCCGGTTACGAGATGGTCATCGACGGCGGCCGCAAGCCGACCGGAATCGACGCCCTGTGGTGGGCCAAGGAGGGAGAGCGTCTCGGGGCCGGGGAAATCTGCCTTAATTCCATCGACGCCGACGGGACCAAGGAGGGCTATGAACTGAACTTGACCCGGTTGATCTCGACCAGCGTCAACATTCCGGTCATCGCCTCGGGCGGGGCCGGTCAGGCCGAGCATCTGCGGACCGTCTTGACCGAGGCCAAAGCGGACGCCGCCTTGATCGCCTCGATCACCCATTACGGCGAATACACTATCCGCGAACTCAAAGAATATTTGCGCCGCCACGATGTCAAGGTTCGTGAAACCTGGTGAACACGATTAATTTTAATGACCGTCTTAAAAAATTGCGGCGGGCGTTGTTGGAAGCCCAGCTGCCGGCCTTGTTGGTCTCCCGCCCGGAGAATCGAAACTACCTGTCCGGATTCACCGCTGAAGACCCTCAGTTGGATGAGTCGTCCGGTTGTCTTCTGATTACCCAACGTCGGCAGTTCCTCCTGACTGATTTCCGTTACGCGGTCCAAGCGCGAAAGGAAGCGGTCGATTTCCAGATTGAAGTTTACCGGCAGGGGCAAGCCCAAGCCGTCGGCCGACTGGTCAAACGGTTTCGCCTCCGCCGATTGGGATTCGAAGAGAGCCACCTGACCGTCCATGCGCACCGTTTACTGGTTAAGGAAATCGGTCAAAAAACCGAGATGATCGCCGAGCCCGGCCTGGTCGAAAAGATGCGGGCGATCAAGGACCCAGGTGAAATCCGACTTATCACCCAAGCCTTGCGCATCACGGAAAAGTCCTTACATCAGACCATTGCTTTTATTCAGCCGGGGCGCACCGAATTGGAAGTGGCCGATTATTTGGAAAAAAACATGTTGCAACTGGGGGCTGAAGGACCGGCTTTCCCAAGTATCGTCGCTTCCGGACCGAACGCCGCCCTGCCCCACGCCGTGCCGACCAAGAAAAGAATCAGGACCGGCGAAACCGTCGTCATTGATTGCGGGGCCAAATATCAGGGTTATTGCGCGGATTTGTCCCGGACCATTGTTCTGGGGGGGGCCCGGCCCTGGATCAGGAAGATTTACCGCTTGGTCCGCCAAGCCCAGATTGCCGCAATCCGAGGTCTCCGGCCGGGTCTGGGTTCGGACCAGGCCGACGCCCTGGCCCGGGAGATCATCGAGACCGGAGGATTCGGCCCCCAGTTCGGTCACGCCTTGGGCCACGGCGTGGGTTTGGCCACCCACGAAGCCCCGTCTCTCTCCAAGTTTCGGCCCGCGCCCTTGCAACCGGGCATGATCGTGACCGTCGAACCAGGAATCTATTTGGAAGGACGGGGAGGAGTCCGGCTTGAAGAAATGGTTTTGATCACTGAAAAAGATGCCCGGCTCCTTAATCGCGATAAACATTTTTACGATTGGACCGAGAACTGACCACTCCAACTTTTATTTGAAAAAAGAAAAAAGCTGGGCTAAATTGAAAAAATCTGATTGGAATTATATTTTGAAACAAGGAGCTGAACATGCGCGGCCTTAGAGGGGTGATTCCTTGTTTGGTCTTACTTTTGGTGTTTTGGGGGACGGTTTCGGCCGAAGGCGCGCCGGAAGACAATGTCTATTTGGAAGCCATCGGCGGATTCGGCGGCAGTTACATGTACATGACTTACGCTTACATCGGGGTCACGGCCGACGCCTATAGCAAGGATATTTATACGGCCAGCCAAGTCAAGGTGATGATGGAAGAAACCGTCGGCATGTTGCAAAAGCTGGTCAAAACCCTGCAAACGATTCGGGCGACCAATATTGTCGACAGTGATAAGAATTACCTCGACTCCATGATCGAAGTCTATAATTTGTTGAAACTCGAAGCGGAATCCTTGGCCGCTTTCGTGTCTTCCAATGACCGGACCGATGTGGAAAAGTATGAACAGGCTCGTAAACAGGCTTGGCCTCGGATAAAAAAATTACTCGGCATCAAGTGACTGACCGATCGGCCAGTTCAGGGGGGCGCCGAGGGGCTTAGTTTACGGCCTGGTCCCGAATTTAAATGGCGTGCCGAATAGGGTCATAAGTGGAAATACGAGCTCGGCCGGGAGCGGTTCTGATCTCTTGGCGGTTATAACCTTGTTTAAAGACGAAACATTTTGGGTTATCGGCCTTCCGGTCCAGCTTGATTACTCTTCGGGGAGCCCTTCCAGGTCGTTCCCCCCTGAAAGGTCATATGCCGTCTTCACCTTTTGATAATAATTCGAGCCGTCGTCTCCATTCCGACCAGGGGCAGAACATAAACGGTCAGCCCTACTTGGCCCTGGTGGTCGATGACGACCCAAACATCAGAGAGGTGCTTTATTCGGCCCTGACCAGGGTGGGGTACGAGGTTGAAACCGTGGGCTCCGGTAACGAGGCCATGGAGAGCTTCGCCCGGCGGGGGGCTGACGTGGTCATAACCGATTGGCATATGCCGGGGCTCGATGGAATCGAGCTGATCAATCGATTGAAACAGAGAGACCCCCATCTGGCCGCCATTCTTATGACCGGGGTCGGGACCAAGGAAACGGTCATCGACGCCTTCACTCGCGGCAAGATCAATTATTACCTGGCCAAGCCCTTCAAGATGGGCGATCTGTTGGAAATCGTGGCCGGGGCGATAAAAGAGCGAAAAAGCCAATTGAGGGACCAGGCTTTTCGGCAACGCTTAGAGAAAGAGGTTCAAAAAGCCACCGAGGAGCTTGAACGAAAGAATCAACTTCTTCAACAAAAAAATGAAGAAGCCGAAGCCTTGTACCACGAACTTCAGTCCCGTCGGGACGAGATAGAGAACACCAAGGAATATTTAGAAAACCTGATTGAAAGTTCGGTTGACGGCATCATAACCTTGGACCACGCCCACCGAATCGACTTCTTCAGTCGCGGGGCTGAAGAGATGTTCGAAATCAAGGCCGAAAATATCCTGGGCCAATCGATAGGCGACTTGTTTTCCGCGGGCGTAAGCGATCTCAATCGCCTTTTAGATCGACTCCAAGCCGAATCACGCCTGAAACATTTTGAAGTAGAGATGGTCCGACGTTCGGGCCGCAAGCTGGTGGCCGACATTTCCGCCTCGATCCTCAACCGAAAAGATTCGGCGGACGGACTTCTCCTGATTGTTAAAGATGTCGACGAACGCAAGCGCCTGGAAAATGAACTTAGAGCCAGCAACGCCACCCTGGAAAAACTTTCCCTGACTGACGGCCTGACCGATTTGTTCAACCATCGCCATTTTCAAAAATGTCTGAGCGAGGAATTCCAGCGGTCACGGCGCTTCAACAATCCCCTGAGCCTGATCATGCTGGACCTGGACGATTTTAAGTTGGTCAACGACACCTACGGCCACCAGGTCGGCGACCAGGTCCTGATGGCCTTGGCCGATATAATCAGGGAGTCCATCCGTGAAGTTGACATACCCGCCAGATACGGCGGAGAAGAATTCGTGGTTATTCTGCCCCAAACCGACATTAAAAATGCCATCGGCGTAGCTCAACGTTTAAAAAGCGCGGTGGAAAAATCCGCCCATTTCCATAAAATAAGACCGGAAATAAGTATAACCGCCAGCCTGGGGCTAAGCGGTTATCCCGACCCGGGCATTGACTCGCCTCAGGACTTGATTCGTTTCACCGACAAAGCTTTGTACCGGGCCAAGCAGATCGGCAAAAACCGCGTGGTCGTCGGAGGGGCGACCGGGGAAACGCCATTGGGTCGCGGCGAAAGATTAACCCAATCCGAAAAAAGAGCCATTCTCCGGCGAGTGAGCGACACTCTGCGCGGCATGCTTGATCTCGATGAAATTCTTACTTTCTTGGTCCAGGAAATAGCGGCGGCCTTGCGTCAAAACGACTGGGAGCCCCCCTGTTCGGTGGTTCTCATGGATAAAAACCGGGGGCTGGTTCCGGCCGCCGACCTGAACTTGACCCCCGAAAATCGGAAAGAATTCGAGGAGTCGGCCCGGCTGGCCTTGGAGAAACGAACTATCCAGGTCATCCCGGAACAAGAAGGCCGCAAGGGAGTGACCTCATACCCGATCATCCTGGATTCTCCCAGCCGCGGCCAGGCAGTAGTCGGCATCATCAATATCGGAACTGTCCCGGCCGATCTCGCTTTTTTCCAGGAATTGGCCAATCAGGCCGCTCTGGGCATTGTCAACGCCAAGTTGTTTCACGAGGTCGAGGCTTCCAAAACGGCTTTGGAAAAGAAAGTCAACGAGCTGACCGTTCTGTCGCTCATGGACATGGCCTTACAACAAAATGCCCTGAAGTTCGATGATTTTCAGACGGAAAATCGTAAGCTGTTAGCCCGTTGCCTGGTCCAAATCGGCTTTGATCGCGTTCTGATTTATAAATATGACGCTGATGCTCAAGTTTTACACTCCGGGGTGGACGGGAGCCTGCGGGGAGAAAACGCCCCCGAGATCGTTTCCTTAAAGGGGCTCGACGCAGAAAATGCGTTCATTCAAGCCGTAATCCGGAAAAGGGTCGACGGTCCCGAGCCGATAATTATCTTTTCCTTGACGGAAAACCTGAAAGGCCGGAACAAAAAAATGATCAAGGCCCTTGATCTTGGCCGCGGACAAGCGGCCGTAACCCGGATTTCCAAAGCCGGTAAAATCAAGGAATTGGTCATCGTCGGCAAATCACAAATATCGGAGGACGATCGTGACGGTCTGGCCATATTCCTCCTTCACGCCGGCCTGGTCATGGAAAACCTGAACCTTTCTCAAATGTACCAAGACAAAAGCAGCCGTCTGACCCTGATCCATGAAACGGTCATGCACTTAGCCAACGCGGGGTCGACGGGCGCACGAACCAGCGCCGCCGAGCAAGCCTTGAAGAAGCTGACCGGCGTCCTGCAGGCGGCCGAAATATCCATTTATTCTTTTAAAGAAAAAAATAGAATCCTTGACCTGATCGCCTATGCCTCGGCCAGCGCCAAACCCGGCCGGGAACCGTCCCGGCAAGTTAAGTTGAAAGACAGCAAAATCATGAACCGGGTCATTACGGCCGCCAAAAAGTCCGGACGTTCCGCGCCCCTGGTCTTGGACGATGTGAAGGAGGTGCTGGGGGCCGAATCGAAGAAACGCTTTGCCACCTCCAGTTATCTGGGCATCCCCCTGTTCGGTGGAGGCCGAATCATCGGTATTATGAATGTAGCCGATAAATTGGATCATTCCTCTTTTTCCAAGGACGATGTGGAACTGGCCCAGGTTACCGCCGGTCTGTTGGCCTCGGTCCTCCAAAACATGATCATGTTTTCATATTTGGAAGGAGAAGGCATCAAGCTTATTTATAATGTGATCCGCGTTCTGGAAAACCAAGCCGGACGCGGGGCGAAAGGCCGGGCGGAAAGGATGGTCGAACTGGCCGCCCGCTTGGCCGCAACCTTGGACTTGAATCAAGACGAAATCGCCTTTATTCGGCGGGCCGCTTTTTTTCACGCACTTAATAAACTTGAGCACGAAAAGGATTTGGGACCTTCGGGAGAGACCATTAATGCCGGAGCAAGAGTGCTGTCCGAGTGGTTGATCAGTCACCTTGATCCCTCCAATTTCCTTGACGGTTCAGTCCGGCCCGGTCAAGGACCGAAACAGGCGCTTGCCCAGGAAATCATATCGGTCGCCGACAATTTCAATTCGTGTTATCTGGCTCGACCGAGGAAGAAGCCTTCATTGGCCGCCGCCCTGGCAGACATGCTTCCGGAAACCGACCACTTGCAACGAGTTGGAATGATCGAGGCCCTGTTCCGAATTGCACTCAGGGGCGAAATCACCTTCGGCAGACGAAAAATTCGGCCTAGTCCCGAAGATTTTGAGTATTTGAAAGATTTGTTGGCGTCACCCTCGATGACACCAGGCGATTCGACTCTTTCCCCCGATTTAAGGAAAAGGTTCGCTCGAATTGTTCAAGAGGAATGGTCATCCCACCAGGGACAATAAGAAAAACATGAAACCGCCTCAAAAAAATTTAAAAAAATCCCGGGATGGTCAATCGGCTGAACTTAAGGCCCGGCTGGAAAAACGGTTTCGCCCCCATCAAGACGACGAAATCATGATGGTTCTCAAAAAACTGGTCGAGAAACACCTCTTGGTCAGGCTTAGGATGCCAAATGACTGATATGACCAAAGCGGATTTCAATAAACTCATCAAGAATCTGGAAACCCTGCCTTCAATTTCTACATCCTTGAGTCGGATAATGAAAATTCTTGACGACCCCCGTTCCTCGGCTAAAAATCTGACCGAGGCCCTGCGACTTGACCAGTCGATCACCTCGAAACTGTTAAAAATGGTTAATTCGGTTTATTTCGGTTTTCCCCGAAGGATAGACGCCCTGGATCAGGCCGTGACTATTCTCGGGTACCGGTCCATTCGAAACCTGGTTATGATCACCACCATTTTTGAAGAGATGGATCGGCAATACCGAAAGACTTCGTTGGACCGGGAGGCCTTTTGGCTGCACGCCGTGGGCTGCGGAGTGGCCTCCAAAATGATCGCCCAGAAAACCGAGACGGCCGACAGCGAGGAGGCCTTTTTGGCCGGCTTACTCCACGATATCGGCAAGGTTTTCCTGGATGCCTTTTTACATGAAGAATATCAGGAAGTTCTCGGGAGGGCCGGCAATGACGGACTTCTAATCCATGAGGCCGAGAAAAAATATTTGGGAGCCAGTCATGCCGAGTTCGGCGGATGGCTGGCCGACGAGTGGAACCTGCCCTTGAATCTTGCGGCGGCGATTAATTTCCACCATGACCCCACCCGGAACCGAGACCATTATGCCTTGGTCTGTTTGGTTCATATCGGGGACATTTTGGCCCAGGCCCTGGAAATAGGCAACGGCGGTCAGGAACTGCTTCCGGCCATCGATCATCAGGCCTGGGCCTCTCTGCACCTGACCCCGGCTTTGTTGGAGCAAATCCTGCCGGCCGTTGACCAGGAATTCACCCGCGCTCAAATTTTTCTACCGGGAAAATAAACAGCGTCCGCCGCTAAAAATGGCCGGAACCGTGGCCTGATATTCCAGCCCGTTTCAGCCTCCGCAGGCATCACATCCCCCGGGGTCTTCGGCGGACGACCGGGGTCCTTCCTCGCCTTCCTTCATGAACTTCCGCGCTTTTTCCAGAAAATCCTGAAGTTTTTGATCGACCAGACGGTTGAAGGTGCCCTCGGGAAAGGTCCCATCTTCACCCCGCTCACCCGCGGGCCGGCCGGTCAGGATTTCCAGGGCCTGATCGACATGACTGACCGCGTATACATGAAAAACACCCGCCTTGATCGCCTCGACCACTTCGGTTTTGAGCATAAGGTCCGGGAGATTGCCGCTAGGTATAATGACCCCCTGATCGCCGTTCAACCCGCGGGCCTCGCACAGATCGAAAAATCCTTCAATTTTTTGATTGACTCCGCCCACCGGTTGCACTTCTCCTTGCTGGCTGACGGCGCCGGTCGCGGCCAGGTTTTGCTTGAGGGGCACGTCGGCCAAACGGGAAAGGAGGGCGAAAAGTTCGGCGCCCGAAGCAGAATCGCCGTCGACCATGCCGTAACTCTGTTCGAACACCAGGCTGGCCGATAGGGATAAAGGCCGGTCAATAGCGTAGCGTCCCTTCAAATAACCCTCCATGATCAGGACGCCCTTGGTATGGATGTTCCCGGAAAGCTTGGATTCCCGGTCGATGGCCACCACGCCCTGGCGTCCCAGGGAAATCGAGGCCGTGATCCGGGAGGGGCGGCCGAAAGAGTAGTCGCCCAGATCATAGACTGACAGGCCGTTCATTTGACCCACCTTGGCCCCGACGGTGTCCACGTTGACGTAACCGTCCAGGATGAATTCCTGGACCTTTTCTTCCGGCAGGCTGGACCTGAACTTCTTGTGCCTGATGGCCTTTTCCAGGTGCTCCCGGGTGATCAAATCGGAGGACTCCTCCTCGGCCCAAAAACCGGCTTCCCGGAGAATATCCCTGAGCAAGGCCATTTTCAGAGTCAGCTTTTTCTGCCGGCCGGCCACCTCGACCCCGTATTCCAAGAGGCGGGCCAGACCGGTCTTGTCCAGATGACGCAACCCTTCTTCCCTGACCACCCGAGCGGCAAAAGCCGCGTACTTGAGCATCTCCTCCCGGTCGCGCTCCACCAAATCGTCCAAATGGGCCTTGACCTTGAAAAGTTTCTTGAACTGCTCATCCCGCTGATAAAGCAAATGATAGATATAAGGCTCCCCAATAAGAATAATTTTAACCTTTAAGGGAATCGGTTCGGGCTTTATCCCCTTGGTGGTGATGAATCCAAGCATCTCCGCAGGTTCTTCAATGGTGATCTTGCGATTTTTCAAGGCTCTTTTAAGGGCCTCCCAGGAAATGAGCCACTGGAGCAAGTCCAGGGCCTGGATGACCAAATAACCCCCGTTGGCCCGGTGAAGGGAACCGCCCCGGATCATGGTAAAATCCGTAAACAAGGCCCCAAAGCTGGCCCGGCGCTCCATGACGCCGAACAGATTGGCGTAAGTCGGGTTGACCTCGTAAACCACCGGGGAGCCTTCCAATTTAGAGTTGTCAATCAGGACGTTGACCTTGTATCTGGTGAAATCGGATTCCGGCTGAGGCATAAGGAAGGGCGTTTGAGGGGCCTCCTTGGGTTTGAAATCGTCCAGGCTTTTGATAACGTCGGTTTTGACCTCCTTGAGATAAGACAGGACCGAGGGATGTTCGGCGTATTTTTCCTGAAGGTCGTCAATGAGATAGCCGACGGCATGTAAGGCGACCCTTCTGTCCAAATCTTTAAGTTTTTCTTTAAGCTTTTTTTCTAATGATTTAATTTTCTGGACCGATTGGTTCATTTCTTCCTGAAGGTCTTCGCTCAGCCGTTTTAGTTTGTCCTTGTCTTCATCACTCAGACCCTCAAGGGCTTCCTCGGTCATGGGCTGACCGTTCTGGGCCGGGACGATCATCATGCCGGCCTGGCTGACGTTTAGAATAAAGCCGTTCTCTTTGACTATTTTTTCCAATTCGCTCAGGATGTTGTTCCGTTCATGGGTGAATTTTTTGACAATGTCTTCCCGGCGGTGACGATAATCGTCGCTTTCAAAGATTTCCGGGATTTTGGCTTTGAGATCATCGAGCAGTTCATCCATCTCTTTGGCCAATTCTTGGCCTTGGCCTTTGGGAAGACTGATGGCCCGAGGCTGGTCAGGCTCCCTGAAGTTATGGACGTAACACCAGTCGGGCGGACTGGACTCGGAGCGGGCCGCTTCCTGGAGGAAGGTCCGGGTCAGATAGGTCAAGCCGGTCCGCGGTTCACCGGCCACGAAAATATTGTAATCGTTCCCGCTCATCTTCATACCGAACTTGAGTGAGGACACCGCCCTGGTCTGGGCGATCACTTCTTCCTTTAGTTCAGGCAGTTCGGCCGTCCCGTCCAGGCCTAGGGCTTCCGGGTCACAGGTCCAGCGCAATTTATCCACGGGTACTTCGAACAGCTTGATCCTCTCCTCCATATTTCCTCCGTGTCGTGTGGAATGAGGTTATCGGAAATTTCTTTATTATGCCGACCGCTGACCATTGACAGCCCGGCGAAGAGGAACCCAAGTCAAAAAGTCCGACAGTCGGTCTTTCATGTCCCGTCCTTTCCTTCTTCGGTCAGGCATTCGTCCATTATTTTGACCGCCTGGTCGATTTCGGCCGGTTGAATGACCAGCGGCGGGGCAAATTCCAGGGCCTGGCCCATGCTTTTGATGATCAGGCCTTTTTCCTTGGCCCGCCGGATCATCCTGAGCAGTCGGGCCATGGGGAAAGGCGCCCTGGTCTTTTTCTCTGAAGTAAAATCTATGGCCGTCCAGAGGCCCCGGCCCCTGACTTCCCCGACTATGCTATGGGACTCCAGGGTTTTTAAAGATTCCAGGAAATAGCGGCCAAGTGTTTCGGATTGGGCAATCAGTTTTTCTTCTTTAAGTATTTCGATATTTTTCAACGCCGCCGCGCAGGCCACGGGGTGGTTGCCGTAAGTGTGCAGGTGCTGAAAGGTGTCGATGGGGGCCAGAACTTCATCCGTGCAGCCCACCGCTCCTAAAGGCACGTACCCGCTGGAGATGCCCTTGGCCATGGTGATGAGGTCGGGCTGAACGCCGAAATGCTCGAGGCCGAACCATTTCCCGGTTCGTCCGAATCCGCAAATCACCTCGTCGATTATCAGCAGAATTCCATAATGGTGACAAATCTCACGGATAATCGGCCAATATTCGGGAGGCGGCGACAAGGCTCCGAAGCCTTGCTGGATCGGCTCCCCGATGAAGGCGGAAATCTGTTCAGGGTCCTCAAACTCGATAATCCGGGCCACGTCTCGGGCGCAGGCCAGATCGCAGGCCGGATAGCTCAAGTGGAACGGACAGCGATAGCAATAAGGCGACTCGACAAAGATCGTCCCCGGAGCCAGGGGTTCCATGATCTGCCGCATGGGCAGTACCGTGCCCAAGACCCTGAGGGCGCCGCCGGTCACGCCGTGATAAGCGCCCCTCCGGGAAATCACCTTGTAACGCTTCTTTTCCCCGCGATATTCATGATAGTGCCTGGCCAGTTTGATCGCCGCTTCCACGGCTTCGGAACCGTCGCAAACAAACAGGAATCGGTTGATCTGGTCCGGGGTGATCCCGGCCAGGACTTGAGCCAGTTCCAAGGCCGGGACGTTGGCGAACTGCATGGGGCTGAAGTAATGGATTCGACAAATTTGATCATAAACCGCCTGGGCAATATCCTTTCGGCCGTAACCGACGTGAACCGGCCTGGTGATTCCCGCGACCATATCCAGATATTTTTTATCATTTTGATCAAAGACGAAGACGCCTTCCCCTTTGGTTATTACGGTGATCCCTTGTTTTATTTCCGCCCGCGACGTTCGATGTAAAATTAAATGGGAATCATTTACGCTGTATTTACCCTGACCACTCATGGACGCGCCTCCGGAATAATCGTATTAACTCTCCACCTTTGATGCAAAACGGGGCTGTCACAAAGACTATCAGGACTTGGGTCTAAACAGTCAAGTTCAAAATTTCCTGGATGGAACTTAAAGCGGGATGCAAGTATATTTTTAAATGTTTTCTCAGGGTTAATTTTCAGAGCAGGGAAAAACAGAACGGATAATTTAAAATCGCGTTTAAGATCGACTCAATATTTTTAGGTTTTGCCTTGACCTCGAACATCACCGCCGGCCCGGTTCAAGAAAAAAAGACAAAAGTTCGTTTTTTCAGGCTTCACCAACGGTCTCCATGCGCTCTAAATCCTCGGCGGCCTCTTTCTCGGCTTCGGTTTCTTCCTTGATTCCTCTCAAGGCCATTTCTCGGAGAAAAACCAGACAGTAGACCAAAAGTTCCCGAACCAGGTATTCAACAGCATAATGTTGCTCGGGATTCAGCCTGTCTAGATCGAGCTCGGCCAGGACCGCCTTGAGTACAGGTTTAACTTGGTCATGAATCTCTTTCTGGGTCTGGGTCAAGACCCCGTCCTTTTTAGCGCCCCATATTCCAGGAACAACATAAATCCGGGGTTGGTTCACCAATTCGTTCATATGGGTCCGGAACAGTTCATTGGCCAATTTATTGAGCCGGGGACCGATTTTTTTGGCCAGCCGGGTAGTATCCAAACACGCGGCCGGCCGGCTTTTTCGAAAAAAACGCCCAAAATATTTCATTGGAACTCTTCCTTAAACTATTTCATTTTATCCCGGAACCACCGATAAGTCCTGAAGTCTGCCTCTCTCCATTACTTAATAATAAAGTTATCCTGTAAAATCCCTCGGCGCAACTCCAATTATCATCCTGGGATTGGTATAAAAAGCAGGCGTTAAATCGGTCCCCGGACGACGACGGCCAGGCTCGCCATCTTTTCACGAATCCTGAGGGACAGCCCAAAACATGTTTCAAACAGCGGGGCCGGCCGTCGGAATCGAGGAGAGGGCATTTTATTCCAAAAATGATCAGACCCCGGCGCCGTAACTGGCCTGGATGGTCCGGACCAGGCTGGTCAGGGTCTCGTTGACCGGGGTGGGCAGTCCGAGACGACGACCCAGAGCGGCTATGGCCCCGTTGATTTGTTCGATTTCAGTCTGCCGCTGAGCCCGGACATCTTGAAGCATGGAGGCGATGTTTCCGGCCGTGGCCCGGGCCACCTCCTTAACCCGGGCCTGGGGATCGGGATAAATCAGTTTGACGCCTTGGGCCCGGGCCACGGCCAGGGCCTCGCTGACCGCCTGTTCCATAACCCATTGGGTCCCCGGATGATCCAGCAGTTGCCCGTTGCGCAGGCGGGTGATGGCCGTGAGCGGGTTGATGCCCACATTGATGATCAACTTTGACCAAATCAATGAATCGACCACCGGTTCGACTCGGGTTGGAAGTCCGGCCTGGGTAAAAACAGCGGCGGCGGCCGCCAATCGATCTTCCTGACCCGCTCCGGAAACAGCCCCGATAAGGGTCTCCCCCGCCCCGGCATGGCGAATGTGACCCGGCCCCAAAACCGTGGCCCCCTGAGCGGTGACCCCGCCCCAAATCCGTTCCGGGCCGCAGGCGGCGGATAAGGTTTCAACGTTGCCCAGGCCGTTCTGCAAGGTCAGGACCCGAGTCCGTGGGCTGAGGAGCGGGGCCAGGGATTCGATAGCCGAGGCGGTATTATAAGCTTTGACACAAACGAGAACCAACTCGGCCCCGGCCCCTTCGGCCGGTGAAACGGACACTGGAACCCGGACCAGATGCTCGCCGCTGATTCCTTCCACGATCAGACCTTGGCGGTTTATCAGTTCAGCCCGATCCGGTCTGTGGTCCAAAAGCAAGACTTCCTGACCCGCTTCCGCCAAGAAAACCGCCAGAAGGCAACCCAAGGCCCCGGGACCGACCACGACAATATTCATCTTTTCCTCTCAGTATTAATTATGGGTCCGCCCCTTTTATCGGGGCGGACCCGATCATCAGCTCTTTTTAACCTTGGCCAACTCCGTCGTGTCCATACGAAAACTATGTTCCGGCCCAGGAAATCGACTCTCTTTGACTTCCTGCACGTAAAGGGTCAGGGCCTCCTTGATTTGAGGTGCCAATTTACAGTATTGTTTGACGAATTTGGGGACGAATTTCTCGAACAGTCCCAAAACATCATTGGTGACCAGAACTTGGCCGTCACAATCAAGACCGGCCCCTATGCCGATGGTCGGCATGGACACGCTTTTGGTGATTTCGGCGGCGACAGCGTCAGGGACACATTCCATGACCAGGAGAAAAGATCCGGCCTCGTCCATGGCCTTGGCCGTGGCGATCAGTTGCCTGGCCCCTTCGGCGTCCTTGCCCTGGACCTTGAAGCCGGACAGTTTGGTTGCGGTCTGGGGGGTCAGACCGATGTGGGCGCAGACCGGGATGCCAATATCGACTATGGATTTGACTATGGGCGCCATCTCCAGGCCGCCTTCGAGTTTGACCCCGTCGCAGCCGGCTTCCTTGATCAGCCGCCCGGAGTTATGGATGGCCTCCTCCCGGCTCACGTGGTAGGACATGAAAGGCAGGTCCCCGATCAGAAAGGCCGTTTTGGTCCCCCGACGGACCGCCTTGCAGTGATGAAGCATTTCTTCCATGGTCACAGGCACGGTTGAATCGTAACCCAGAACCACCATACCCAAGGAATCTCCCACTAAAATGGTGTCGACCCCGGCTTGGTCGATCATGGCTGCGGTGTAAAAATCATAAGCCGTCAACATCGTTATCTTTTCGCCGCGATTTTTCTTTTCTTTCAGCTCGGCGATGGTCACTTTGGCCCGTCCCATATTGCCTCCTATTCGGTTAAGTGTAATTGGGTCAATAAAAAACCCTCGTCAGGCCCAAGGCCGTGATCGAGGGTGTCAAAAGCAACTTCCATCCACGTTCTCCGTCCCAGTCCCGAACAATTGGATCCAGGCGGGTTCGTTGGTCTTCACAAAACTCGTTCCCATATACTCGACTTGGTTCTCGCTGTCAAGGATTTCGTCTAAAAAAACATTGACAAGTTCAGCGGCCTTGTGCTTTTTTAGACAAACTCAGTCATGGGAGGCCGCTAGGCCGTCTCAATCCTTAAATTAGCAATAATTACTTGACGAAAGGAGTAAGCTCAATGCCGGCCGAACAGATCAAAGGCATGCCCATCGCCAATAAAATTCGTGAGGAAATAACGGTCGAGGTGGAAAAGTCCAAGGCCCGGGGGACAAATCCCAAACTGGCCGTGGTTCTGGTCGGGGATGATGAAGCCTCGGTGGTTTACGCTCGATCCAAGGAAAAGGTCGGGGATAAGCTGGGCATTCAAGTGGAACTGCATGTCAAGCCGGCCTCCACGCCTGAAGACGAGGTCCTGAAACTGATCGACCGGCTCAATGCCGACGATGACGTCCACGGCATCCTGGTGGAATTACCTTTGCCCAAAGGCATCGGTAAAGAAAAAGTTATGGCCAGGCTCGACCCGCTCAAGGACGTGGACGGGGTTCATCCGGTCAATCGGGGTTATCTGTTGGGCGGCCAGGAGCACCTGGCCCTCATCCCGGCCACGCCTTTGGCCTGCATCGAGTTGATGGAACGGGCCGGAGTAGAGCTGAGGGGCAAGAAGGTGACCCTGGTCGGCCGAGGCGACACGGTCGGCCGTCCACTCGCTTCGCTTCTGATCAAACGTGACGCGACCATCACGGTCTGCCACACCAAAACAGTCGACCTTCCCTCGGTCGTTCGGACCGGAGAGATCGTCGTGGTGGCGGCGGGCAAGGCCGGACTGGTCACGGGGAACATGCTTTCGCCCGGCCAGGTGGTCATCGACGCGGGGATCAACGCCAAGGAAGACGGCGGCATCACCGGCGACGTGGATTTCGAATCGGCCGTCAATGTGGTCAAGGCCATCACTCCGGTGCCCGGCGGGGTCGGCTCGCTGACCACAACCATAATTATGAACAATCTGCTCAAAGCCATAAAGCTTCAGGGCAAGGCCTGAACCGGAAGGAGGACCGACCATGGCGGAAGTTTACACTAAAACCATCAATGATTTTCTGGCCGAAGCCTGCTCGTCCAGCCCCACGCCCGGCGGCGGGAACGTCTCCGCCGTGGTAGCCACCCTCGGCGGCTCAATGATCGCCATGGTGGCCAACCTGACACTGGGCAAGAAAGGGTACGAAGACTTCCAGGACGAGACCAAGGACATTTTGGACCGGGTGACCAAGGGAATCAACGAGCTCAAGGAACTGACCCTCAAGGACATGCAGGCCTTTGACGATTACATGAAATGCTTCCGCATGCCCAAGGAAACCGAGGAAGAGAAAGCCGCCAGGAAAGAGGCCATTCAGAAGGCGGCCAAGAACGCGACCCTGGTCCCCTTGACCATTTGCCGGACTTGCGCGGAACTGCTGAGGCAGGCCGACCGTCTTTCCCGCTTCGGCAACAAAATGGCCATCTCCGACGTGGGCGTGGGGGCCTACGTTTGCGAAGCCGCCTTGCGGGCCTGCATGTTGTCCGTGGACATCAACCTTCCCACCATCAAGGACCAGGACTTTGTCAATGACGTCCTCAACCAAAGGGCCAGACTTTTTGCCGAGGCCGAAGACTTGAAAACCAAGGCCCTGGCCTACGTCAAAGAAAAAATGGGGTGAGATAAACAATCCCGAGCAAAATTGAAAAAGCCCCGGCGGTCGGGGCTTTTTTTGTTGGAAAAAATTGAAAATCCCGATACTAGACGATAATATGAATTAATGGAAAATACGGCTCGCCTCGGGAAGTCCCGCCTGAGGGCCGAAACAATCTCCGTTTAGGAACGACTGGTGGAAAAAAGAACCAGGTTCTCCATTTGGTATGTCTTGTTGGCTGTTTGGGCGGTCTTGATCATCCAGAACGCCATTTCCCAATTTTATCAACTCAAGCGTATCCCTTACAGTGAGTTCATCACCGGTCTGGAGCAGGGGCGGGTCGTCGAGGTGTCCATCACCCAGGACCGCATCCAGGGCAAGATAAAGACCGCTACCGGAGGCGGAGAGAAGATCGAGGAATTCATCACCATCCGGGTCGACCCCGAGCTTTCCGATAAACTGGCCAAATACAACGTGAAGTTCACCGGGGTGATTGAAAGCACCTTTTTCCGGGACTTGCTGAGTTGGGTCGTCCCGATTCTTTTGTTCATGGGTCTTTGGTATTTCTTGTTTCGCCGGATGAGCGGCCAGCAGGGTTTCCTGGCCCTGGGCAAGAACAAGGCCAAAATTTACGTCCAGGAGGACCTGAATACCGTCTTCGACGACGTGGCCGGTCTGGACGAAGCCAAGGAAGAATTGAAGGAGGTGGTCGAATTTCTCAAGCAACCGGAAAGATTCACTCGGATCGGCGGGAAACTGCCCAAGGGGGTTCTTCTGGTGGGTCCGCCCGGCACGGGCAAGACCTTGCTGGCCAAAGCCGTGGCCGGCGAGAGCGGTGTGCCCTTCTTCAGCATGTCCGGGTCTGAATTCGTGGAAATGTTCGTGGGGCTGGGAGCGGCCCGGGTCAGGGACTTGTTTCAACAAGCCAAGGCCAAGGCCCCCTGCATTATCTTTATCGACGAACTGGACGCCCTGGGCAAGGCCCGCGGCCTGGCCGTGGGCGGACATGACGAACGGGAACAGACCCTCAACCAGCTCCTGGTGGAAATGGACGGTTTCGATCCCACGGCCGGGGTGATCTTGATGGCCGCCACCAACCGGCCGGAAATCCTTGACCCCGCCTTGCTCCGTCCGGGCCGCTTCGACCGGCACATCCTGGTGGACAAGCCGGACAAGAGAGGCCGCGAGGAGATTCTCAAGGTTCACATGCGTAATGTCAAAACCGCGCCGGACGTCGATGTGACCAATATTGCGGCCATGACTCCGGGTTTTGCCGGGGCCGACCTGGCCAACCTGGTCAACGAAGCGGCTCTGCTGGCGGTGCGACGGGGAAAGGACCAGGTCACCACCGATGAGTTTCGGGAGGCCGTGGAACGGGTCATCGCCGGGCTCGAGAAGAAAAATCGCCTCATCAATGAACATGAACGCCGAATAGTGGCCTACCACGAGGTGGGTCACGCCGTAGTTGGTCTGTCTCTGCCGGGTGGAGACCCCGTTCAGAAGATCACGATAGTGCCGCGGGGCATCGCCGCCTTGGGTTACACCCTGAACGTCCCCACCGAGGAACGTTTTTTAATGATGAGGACCGAACTTTTAACCCGGATCGCCATGGCCTTGGGTGGTCGAGCCGCGGAAGAAATAATTCTCGGGGATGTTTCCACGGGCGCCCATAATGATCTGCTCAAGGCGACCGACATTGCCAGGGGCATGGTCAAGGAGTACGGCATGGATGAGACGCTGGGGCGGGTTTATTGGGAATCGGAAAGACGACCGCCCTTTCTGAACGTGCCGGGATCGGCCTCGGAACGGAAATACAGTGAACAGACGGCCCGGGAGATAGACCAAGCCGTTCGGCGCATTCTGGAAGAACAGTTCGCCCGGGCCAAGCAGATTTTGACCGAAAGACGGGTGGTTCTGGAAGAAGGCGCTCGGCTGCTTCTGGAGAAAGAAAAAATCGAAGGCCGGGAGCTCAAGGAGATTATGGTCGAGAAGGGCTTTGCTCCGAGCGGGGATCAGGCGGCCGCGTCATCTTAACTGTTATTATTGAAAACCAAAGCGTTGACTCAAAACCCGCCTGAAACGGGGCCGGTAGATCAATTCAAAGGCCTCTTCCTTGTCCGGGAAAAGGCGAAGGGCTTTGCTCTTGACTTTTTCCACCAAGTCCAAGGCTGCCTCCAAGTCCACCGGACCGACGCTGAGATAAAACAAGGCCAGGTCCACGGTCCGCTGGAGTTCCCTGATCCGGCGTTCTTCTTCAACAATTGCCTTTATATCGCTCATGAATTAATTCATATAACATTGGGTGGTCGGGAACAAGGGGACGCCGCCTCCGATCGGTCATATTTCGGCCGCATCATTTAAATAGTTGACGGGAAGTAAAAATCCGGGGTAACATTCTCATGGTTTTGGTTGCTGGCGAAACGGGAGGGGGTTGCAAAGGTTCATAAAACATATTTTAAAAAATTTTTGTAACCTGGTCCTTCGGTTTATGGACCTGACTATTCAAACAAAGAAAGAGCCGAACAGCTAGCCCAACTTGCCGGGACAAGAAGATGAAGGGCCTTTTAATACGCTGGTTAATTAGTGGGCTGTCTTTACTGCTCGTCAGCCGCCTAGTCCCCGGCATCCACGTGGACAGCTTCTTCTCCGCCCTGGTGGCGGCGGCCTTTCTGGGCATCCTCAATGCCGTTGTTCGGCCGATCTTGATCGTGCTGACCCTTCCCCTGACTATTTTGACCCTGGGCCTGTTTCTTTTAGTCATTAACGGTTTCATGCTGATGATTTTGGCCGGTCTTATCAAGGGGATTCACATCCAGGGCTTCTGGCCGGCCGTGGGCGGGGCACTGATTCTCAGCCTGGTCGGTTGGCTGACCAACTCTTTTATCAATGACCACGGTCGATTTCAGTATATTGAACTTCGCAAAGGGCCCAACGGGCGATGGTCGTAAACCAGACCTTTCAGTGATGGAGGTTTTAGGATATGGCACAGATTGACGCCTTTTTTAAGCTGATGAACGAACAGGGCGCCTCGGACCTGCACCTGGCTTCGGGAAACCAACCTATCCTGCGCATCCGGGGTGAGATGGAAAGGGTCAAGTACAAAACCCTGGATAGCGAAGAACTGAAAAAGATGCTCTACGAGATCGCCCCCGAGGAAAAAATCAAGGTATTTGAAGAAACGGGGGACGTGGACTTCGCTTACGAAATACCCGGCCTGGCCAGGTATCGGGCCAACTTTTTCAACCAGAAATGGGGGATCGGGGCGGTTTTCCGAGAAATCCCCAGTGAAATCCTGACGGCCGACCAGCTAGGTCTGCCCCCGGTGGTCAAGAAACTGGCCAGTCTGCCCAAGGGCCTGGTCCTGGTCACCGGGCCTACCGGCAGCGGTAAATCAACGACCTTGGCGGCCATAGTCGACGAGACCAATAAAGTCCGCAAAGACCACATCATCACCATTGAGGACCCCCTGGAGTTCGTTCACAAAAGCAAGGGATGCCTGATCAATCACCGTGAGGTGGGCATGCACACCAAATCCTTCCACGCCGCCTTGCGCGGGGCCCTTCGTGAAGACCCGGACGTCATAATGGTCGGTGAAATGCGCGACCTGGAAACCATTGCTCTGGCCCTGGAAGCGGCCAATACCGGCCACTTGGTCTTCGGCACCCTGCACACTACCAGCGCGGCCAAGACCGTGGACCGCGTCATCGAGGTCTTCCCCTCCAATGAACAGGCCCAGATTCGTTCCTCCCTGGCCGACGGCCTCCGGGCGGTCGTGGCCCAGACCCTGTTCAAGCGCATCGATAAGAAAGGCCGGGTGGCCGCCTTGGAGATCATGCTGGCCACGCCGGCCGTCCGCAACCTCATCCGGGAGAGTAAAACCTTTCAGATACCTTCCGTCATTCAGACCGGGAAAAAATTCGGGATGCAGTCCCTGGACGACGCCGTCATGGATCACCTGATGAACGGGCGAATCGATCCGGACGACGCCTACAACAAATGTATAGACAAGGCCAAGTTCAAACAATTCATCACCAAGCCGCCGGATGATTTTACCGACGTGTAATAAACCAAGGAGGTCACGGCCATGCAGCAGGCCCAATTGGATTACATCTTGACCAAGATGCTCGAATCCCACAATAACGTGTCGGATTTGAACATTACGGCGGGGAAATCTTTTCAGGTCGAGTCTTCCGGACAACTGGTCCCGGTGGATTTTCAACCTAATATCAAGGAAATCACCCCTTTTCAGGCCGAAACCTTCGCCCTGAACCTGGTTCGTTCCGACCGGCGGTTGACGGAAATTCTGCTCAGGGAAGGCTCCTGTGACATGTCCTACCAACTGGCCGGCAAGGCTCGTTTCAGGGTCAACGTCTTTTCTCAGCGCAACCGCTACTCGACGGTCATGCGTAAACTGGAGACCGAAATTCCCACCGTCGAGCAGCTCAAGCTCCCGCCGGCCTTCAAAATGATGGCCAAGGAAAAAAACGGCATCATCCTGGTGACCGGCGCCACCGGCAGCGGGAAATCGACCTCTCTGGCCGCCCTCCTAAATGACATCAACGAAAGCATGGCCGTCCACGTGGTCACGCTGGAAGACCCGGTGGAATACGTTCATCCCCACAAAAAGTCCACCTTCAACCAACGGGAGATGGGTCAGGATTTTGACGCCTTTGCCAGCGGCCTGAGAGCCGCCCTGCGGCAGGCGCCCAAAGTCATTCTGGTCGGCGAAATGCGCGACCGGGAAACCGTTGAAATAGGCCTGTCCGCGGCCGAAACCGGTCACCTGGTCCTTTCCACCCTCCACACCGTGGACGCCGGTCAGACCATAAACCGGATCGTGGGCATGTTCGACCAGGAAGAAGAACAGCAAATCCGCATCCGTTTGGCCGACACCGTCCGCTGGATCGTTTGTCAGCGTCTCCTGCCCAAGCAGGGCGGCGGCCGGGTGGCCGCCCATGAAGTCATGGGCAGCAACTTGCAGATCAAGGATATGGTTCTTCATGGTGAGACCGAAGATAAAACATATTACAACACCATCGGCGGCCTCCGGGCTTTCGGCATGCAGACCTTCGATCAGTCCATCATAGGACTATACACGAAAGAAAAAATAACGGAGGACACAGCGATGGCCTACGCCTCGAAAAAAGCCATTGTCGGGCGGGCCATTGACACCATTAAGGCCGAACATGGCGAAAAGACAACGGACATCGAGGGTTTGACCATAGATGATGGATATGGCCAGCGGGCCTAGCCACCCCTGGACCGGATAATAGCCACCAAGCAATCTTCTCCTCTGGAGGTTGTAATGAAGGTTCAATGTGAAAGTTGCGGAACAAAGCTGAGCTTGCCGGAAGATAAATTGACGCCGGGAACCAGTTTTTCATTTAATTGCCCCAAATGCCAGCATAAAAATACCGTGAACGTCCCCGCGGAGAAAACGCCGGAAAATTCGCCGCCTGCCCAGACTGCGGATATGGAATCTTCGGCCGAAGACGAAGGCGGCGTGGGTGAGATTTACGACGAAGGGGCGAAATTGGCCTTGATCTGTTTCGATCCCGGACCAACGAGAGACAATCTTAAGAAGATGATTCAGGACAGGGGCTATATCCCCATCATTCCTTCCGGAACCCGGGACGCGCTGAACAGAATCCGCCTGACTCAATTTCATGTCATTCTCCTCGATGAAAATTTCGATGGTCAAAATGAGACTGACAACGCCGTTCTTCGCTTTATCCAGCCCATGGACATGAGCACCCGGCGGCGGATCTTCGTGGCCCTGTTCGGCAAGAATTTTAAAACCCTGGATCATATGACTGCCTATGCCCTTTCCGTCAACGCCGTGGCCAACCTGGCCGACGAGTCGGAGTTTGATAAATTCTTGCGGAAGGCCCTCGCCGACTACGAAAGATTTTACAAGGTCTATTTTGACGTGATGCGGGAATTGGGCAAGGTCTGAAAAACTAGAGGCCAAAAAACATGCGGCCGGTTGCATCGGAAGATGATCCAAGGCCGCATTTCATCAACTCAAGACGACTCAAGCGGACTTGGCTCGAAAGTTACCAACCCCAAAAGCCCTTAAACTCGGCGGACAAGGTGGGACTGTGGAACTTTTTTGATTTATTTCAAATTCCGGCCTTGAAGCGACGCTCCTTGGAACCCTGCGCCGGTTTCCGGGCCGGGAAGGGAGTTGTTATTTCGTCTCGGCTTCACACCGCTCTAATCATCCATCCGGACCGTCATTCGCCTTTAACGCTCTTGATCCCCTCCAACGTGATCAGAGTCTTCCGGCACTTGAATTAATCCTCGACATAATCATGCGCCGGCCCCTTGAATGTGTTGGAGCATTTTGGTTATTATTCAATAACCTTTGAAGGAAACGGTCAAGATCGTCTGAATGAGATAAGATCGTAAGAAAATTGAGAATCATCAATGAAACTTTTCGATTTACTCCCAGAAGAACGCCAAGGAGTTAAAAAATTCGTTGCATGGCACGTCGGGTACGCCGTTTACGTGTGTTTGTTCTTTCTGATTCTTTTTCACTTCAACCTGTTCAAATCGCATTGGTTTTTGGAAGAATTCTGGATAATCAACCTGTGGGCCCCCCTCCACACCCTGGCCTTCATCACCCTCGGCCCCTATCGCCGGGATTGGTTGAACGCCTTGGGCAACATGTATCGGGCCTTGGACGGGGACATGATTTTCTGCATCATGGCCCTGGTTGTTTTCGGCGTGGGCTTTTATTTTTACAGTTTGATCATCTGGCTGGCCGGCGGACTTTTTCCCTCCATCATTTTTAATTAGTTTTATTCCATGACCAACCGGCGACATTCCTCCACCTTGGATTCCTTAAAATACTGGTTATGGATTTTGATCTTGGTCACGGCCGTGATTTGGCCCGCGGATTCGATCAAGGCCGAGGAAATGATCATGGCCATCCCAAGCGAACCGGCCACCCTGGACCCCCACCGCAACCTTGATCCAAAAGCCTGGATGTTGATCCGACCCTGTTATCAGCGGCTGACCGAATTCAAACCCGGATCGACCGAGGTCCAGCCGGACCTGGCCGTGACTTGGCGGATATCCGAAGACGCCCGACTGTATACTTTTGTCTTGAACCAGGGTCACACTTTTTCCGACGGCAGCCCGGTCAACGCTGAAACCGTCCGTCTTTCCTTTCTTCGGGCCTTGGCCCTGGGGGTGGCGGGACCGAGCTGTTTTCCTTTCCTGGTCGACGTCCAGGTCCTGGGGCCTTATACCCTGCGATTCGTCCTCGGTCGGCCCTTCCCTGCTTTCCCGGCCGCCCTGGCCGCCGGTCCGGCCTCAATCGTCGGTCCCAGCCCGGCCGGCCCTTCACTTACTTATCTGGACCGGCGCACCCTTGGCAACGGACCGTATCAATTGATTGATTGGGCGCCGCAAGATAAAATCTCCTTCCGGGCCAGACCCGATCTCCCGGCCCCGCCCAAAATCAACCGCGTCACGGCCCTGGTCGAACCTGATTCCGCCAAAAGATTGGATCTGCTGGAAAAGGGAAAGGTCCACCTGGCCCTTGACCTGGCTCCGGAACAGTGGAAGAGCCTGGAGACGATCCCGACTTTAACCCAGGCCTCGATTGCCGGTTGCACCTGGGTCTATCTGAACCTCAATTGTCAACGGCCATGGCTTGATGAGGTCGAGTCCCGGAGAGCCTTGGCCCTGGCCTTGAATTACGATAACTTGGTTAACGTCCAGCCCGGAGAAAAGAGGGCCCGGATCACCGGACTGTTGCCTTATATTTCCGACCGGTCCCGGCCTGAAGGCGGCGACCATGAATATTTACGATATTCACCGGAAAATGCCCGCGAAAAATTGGAAAAAATCGGACGCCCGGAGCGCGTCCTTCTTTTACTCGCGCCTGAATCGCCAAGTTGGATGCCCGCACTGGCTGAACTTATAAAGAAACAACTGCAAACTGTGGGGCTCCCAATCGAGCTCACGTTTCAGCCAGCCCCAGCCTTCCGACAAGTGTTGGAAACCGGGCAATTTGACTTGGCCCTGGATTTTTGGCGTCCCGAGATATACGATCCTTACGTTTATTTAAGCCGCTGGGCTTATCCCCCAGCCAGGCCCGGCGCCTCCCCCTCCCCCAGCTCTCGAAATCCCGCCATGGAAAAGATGCTGGCTGAAGCCGCCGGGCAAAGGAACCAACGCGGCCGCCGCGCCCTTTACGCTCAGGTTGAAACGGCCTTGCTCGAGGATTTACCTTTCATTTGGCTTTTCCAGACCGGACCTCAGTTCGGCCTGTCCCTGAGTCTCCAGGGCTTCAGCCCTCACCCGCCGGACGGCTCCTTTTCCTGGACCGAACTGAGTCTGGCCGCCCCGACTCCGCCGGATTGGCCCATGGGCTCTTTCCCGCCTTTATTCTAAAGCCGGATCTTCGATCGGCCGGTTTAAAACCAAAGCGGTCCACCCGGCCTGAGAATAAGATTTTTTGATGATCAGCCCGGCTTTAGTCATGAGCTTGACCACCTGAGGGGTCTGCTGATCGCTGAAGCCGGCGGCGATCATGGTTCCCTCGATGGCCAAAAGACGGGGCAGTTTGGCCCCGGCCTTGAGCAAAACGGACGGGAGCAGGTTGGCCGTAATCAGGTCGAATTCACCCGTGACTTTTTCGGCGCTGGTCCTGGTGATGGTCAGGTTCGAGTTCAGGCCGTTGAGTGCAGCGTTTCGTCGGGCCGAGTCCACGGCCTCGGGAAGCGGGTCCACGGCCGAAACGGAAGCGGCCCCTAGTTTGGCCGCGGCTAGGGCCAGAATACCGGAGCCGGTCCCCACGTCCAGAACCCGGACTGCGGGTTTGATCGGGAAGACGGGGCAGAAATATTCCTCCAAAGCCTGGAGGGCCAGGGAGGTGCTGGGATGGCCGCCGGTCCCGAAAGCCGGACCGGCTTCAATGGTCAGGATTATTTGTTCCGGTTTACTTGAAATCTTGACCCCGGGTCTAATGATCAGAAAACGACCGCGCTGGAGAATTTCCGGCGCCGAATCCGGCCCCAGAGTGTTCCGGGTTCTGACGGTCAAGGGTTCCAATCCCTTGGCCCTCTCCAGGGCTTGCAGGGTTTCTTCAAATTGATGGAGGCGGCCGTCGATCCTTTCATCCACGGGCAGGGTGAAACAGGCGTTTTTTTCCAGGGTGGTTATTTCCAGGCCGGGCCACGCGGTCATCAGCCGCGTGGCCAGCTCACAGACGAGGTCCGGTTCGATCTCCACTTCAAATTCCAGCATAGACTTAGCACATTCCTCAAGACAGCAAAACCGCGTAGGACGCGGTATTTTAAAACAAACATAGGCGGACTTTTTATAAAAATCAAGTTATCGAGGAAGAAAAAAGAACCCGCGGCCCTTTTATCAGACAATACAAGAAATTGCCTCATCCTAAATAAATAATCCCCGCCTTGAAAAGCGGGGATTATTGACTATTCAATCGAATCTTAGCGCGGCTGCATCCTAACGCCGCCGTCCAGCCTGATGGTTTCACCGTTGAGCATGGGATTTTCTATGATCTGCTTAACCAGCAGGGCGAATTCCGGGGGCCGCCCCATCCTTTTGGGATAGAGTAGCTTGGCGATCAGGGATTGTCTGACTTCTTCGGTCATGCCGGCTACCATGGGCGTATCGAACAAGCCGGGGGCGATGGTCACCACCCTGATGCCGTAATCGGCGAATTCCCGGGCGATGGGCAGGGTCATGCCCACCACGCCGGCCTTGGAAGCGCTGTAGGCGGCCTGGCCGATTTGGCCCTCGAAAGCCGCCCCGGAAGCAGTGTTGACCACCACGCCTTTTTCGCCTTCGTCGTTGGGGGTGTTTTTAAGCATCTGCTCGGCGGCGCACCTGATCACGTTCATGGTCCCGATCAGGTTGATCTGAATGACCAGGTTGAAATGGTCCATGGACATGGGTCCTTTCTTGCTCAGGACCTTGGACGGAAAACCCACCCCGGCACAGTTGACGGCCGCATGGATGGCGCCGAACTTTTCCATGGTCCGGTCCACGGCCGCCTGAACGCTTTCCGTGCGGGTCACGTCGGTTTTACAGAATATGGCCGCTTCCCCGAGTTCCGCGGCCAGTTGCTTTCCCTTTTCCTCGGTTACATCCAGAATGGCCGCCTTGCCTCCATTCCGGACCAGCAGCCGACAACAGGCCCCGCCGAGGCCGGAAGCTCCTCCGGACACCACCGCTACACAATCCTTGACTTCCATCTTTTCTCAACCTCCTTTATGGGTCTTTTGGTGTGGATAATAATACGTAAGACTTAGGTTTTTCCTCAGTCCCGCAACAAGATCATACATCGGGGACAGGCGGAATCCCATATGAACTTAAACATCGGCTTTCTTCGGCGTCCAGGTTCAATGACTGAAAGGGAAAAGCCGGAAAGAGGTCTTTATGATTTCCCAGCGGTGGACCAGTCCCCGGGGCTCGAACAGAATGAATAAGACCAAAGTCAAACCTACGAAAAGAATGGGGACGGTTCCGATCATGGAGCCGGCCTTGGCCGGAAACCATTCGGCGAAGACCGGGGCCATGGCGATACCGATCTGTTCGATGCCCAAGATGAAGAAGACTCCCAAATAAGCCCCGCTGATGTTGTGCATTCCTCCCACGATGAGCATGCCCAAATACCAGATGCAGTTGGACAGGGGGTAGTGGTCGACCGAGGCCCAACCCATGTAGATGGACAGAAGCAGTCCGGAAACGCCGGCGTAAAAGCAACCGATGAAAAAGGCCATCAGTTTGTAAAAGTAAATGTTGACCCCAAGGGTGTTGGCGGCGATGTCATGGTCCCGAATGGCCACGAAGGCCCGTCCCCATTTGGAGCGAGTGATGTTCTTGCTGCAATAAGTGAGCAGCAGGGTGACGCTGACCACCAGGTAATAGATACGCAAATCGGAATCAAAGTTGAAGCCGAACATATTGGTCGGCGGCACGGCGTGGCCGACTTCGCCGCCGAAATAGTGGATCAAGGCGAATTCGATAATGTAGAAGGCGGCCAGAGTGGCGAAAGCCAGATAAAAGCCCTTGATTCGTAAGGCCGGCAGGCCGAAGATCAGACCGACCAGACCGCCGGCCAAACCGGCGGCGATCAGGGCCGGAATCAGAGGGACGCCATGATCGAGAAGAATCGCCCCCACGAAGGCGCCCACGGCCATAAAGGCGGTATGTCCCAAGGAAATTTGGCCGCAAATACCGGTAAGTATGCTCAGACCAAGGACGGCGGCGATGGTCACCCAGGACTTGATCAGATAGTCCCAGAGAATCATGGGCATGAAGAGAGGCAGAGTGTAGGCCAGGATCAGGCCGATGACCAGCCAAACCCATTGGGCCGGCGTCTGGATAAAAGCGATCTCCTGCCGGTAGTTGATATGGAAAAGGCCGCTTGGTCGCCACATAACTAAATCCTCTCGATACGCTCCCAGCCGAAGACCCCGTAGGGACGGACAATCAAGACAATGAGCAGGATGATAAATGGGGCCAGGTCCCGCATTCCGCCGCCGACCAAGGGGTCAAGATAGGCGGCGGCCAGGAATTCGACTATCCCCAGAATCGGACCGATGACGATTATTCCGGTCAGGGATTCCAGTCCGCCGACCAGGGCCACGGCCATGGCCTTGAACCCAATTTCAGCGACATTGTAGTGAATGCCCATGACGTTGGTCACCAGGATGCCGCCGGCCGCCGCGGTGATACAACTGATGATCCAGGTGACGGCGAAAACCTTGCGGACTTTGATGCCCACATTGGCCGCGGCGATGGTGTCGTCGGCCGTGGCCTTCATGGCCAGTCCGATCTTGGTTTTGTTATAAAAAACAGCAAAAAGCACGACCAGGACGAAAGTAATGATGATAAAGGCCAATTGTGAATAATCAATGGTGGCCAGATTCCCGAAGTTTATGTTTCCCTGGGGAAACAAACGGGGGGCGCTGATCAGGTCCGTTCCCCAGGCCAGGTACATGGTCCCTTTCAGCAGCTCACTGAAAGCCAGGGTCAAGAGGATGATGGCCAGGACAGGCTGCCCGATCAGCCGATCCAGAATGAATCGCTCGAGTCCGTAACCTAAGAGGGCGCCGAAGACCAGGGCCAGAAAAATAGCCAAGGGCATGGGCAGACCCAGTTGAACGGAGAAAGAATAGAATATATAGGCGCCCAGAATAAGGATAGCCCCCTGGGCGAAATTGAGGACGCCCGAAGACTTGTAGATCAGGACAAAGCCTATGGCCACCAAGGAGTAAATGCAGCCGGTGGATAGTCCCACCACCAGGCAGCTAGCCAGTTTTTCCACTTACAACCACCTTTTGCGTCTGGAGTAATGCTTGAAGTCGCGGTAGCTCCTCTTTTTTTCCTTTTCTGCATAACCCAGGTAAAACTCCTTGATGTCCTCGTTCTCCTTAAGCCGTTCGGCGGGGCCGTCCAGGACTATCCGCCCGTTTTCCATGACATAGCCGTATTGGGTGCGTTCAAGGGCTATTTTGGCGTTCTGTTCGACGACCAGCATACCGATACGATTGTCTCGATTGATATTTCTGAGGATATCGAAAATTTCCCTGATCAGGATCGGGGCCAGGCCCAGGGAGGGTTCGTCCAGCAGTAGCATTTGGGGCCGTCCCATCAAGGCCCGCCCGATGACGACCATCTGCTGTTCCCCGCCGGAAAGATAACCGGCCGTCCTTTTGCGGACCTGAAGAAGTTTGGGGAAATAGGCGTAAACTTTTTCCAGGTCCTGCTTGGTCCGGCCGTTGCCGTGGAGGATGGCCCCGGTCAGCAAGTTCTCCTCGGCGGTCAAATGCTCGAAGATCCTCCGGCCTTCCATGACCTGAAGGATGCCGGCCTCGGCCACGTCGAAGGGTTCCAATCTGTCAATTCGCCGGCCTTCGAACTCGATATAACCATCGGTGACCCTGCCGTCCTCGGGGATGAGTATCCCGGAAACAGCCTTGAGCAGGGTGGTTTTACCGGCGCCGTTGGCCCCAAGCAGGCTGACCATCTGTCCTTTTTCCACTTGCAGACTGACACCCCTGAGAACCAGGATGACCTCGTGATATTTAACTTCGACGTTGACAAGGTTCAGCATAAGGGATCACGCCTATTTTGGTTCAAGGGAGTTTCGGCTGATCATAAACCGAATTTACCTTCAACATGGTCGTGGTCTTGGCCTTGCGTCCATCCTTATAGGTGACTTCGGCCTCGATACTTACTTCCTTTCGGTTCTCATACATGGCCCCGATCAATTCTTTATATTTTTCCGTCACCGCGGACCTTTTGATCTTGCGGCTCCTGGTCAGCTCGGCCTCGTCAGGGTCAAACTCCTTGTGCAGGCTGACGAATCTCAGCACCCGACTTTCCGCCGGCAGGGCGTCGTTTATCTGGCGAATCTGGTCGCCGACCAACTTGAGGACCGGCGACAGTTGGGACATTTCCACCAGGGTGGTGTAAGGAATATGCCGGGACTCGGCCCAGCGTCCGACCATGCCGAAGTCACAACTGATGATGGCCGTAATGTAATCTTCATCGGCCCCGAAAACGATGGCGTCTTTAATGTACGGATTGAAACGAAGCTTGGTTTCCACGAGCTGCGGGCTGAATAGATGGCCGTTTTTGAGTCTTGACATCTCGGATATACGGTCGATGTAATAAAAATAGCCGTTTTCATCGACCCAGCCGGCGTCGCCGGTCGGATACCATCCGTCTTTCAGAATCTCCTCCCACAGGCCCGGCCTGTTCCAGTAGCCCGGGCGTTCCTCGCCCACCTTGGCCCAAATCTGTTCATCCTCGATCTTGAGTTCCTTGCCGGGATTGACCAAACCCATGGAAGCGTAAGCCGTACCGCCAGGTGGTGTGGTGGCCAGCATGCCCGCTTCGACCGTGCCATAAAGATTGGCGAAGGGCAAACCCAGAGCCTTGAACCATCTAGGCAGGTCCGGCGAAGTCAAGGCCCCCCCTGAACCGCAGCATCTGGCCCGATTCATCCCGAAATAGTCCCTGACTTTTCTCAAAACCAGGAAATCCAGCCAACGATGAAACCATTTCAAAAGAAAAGGGGGAGCTTTTTCTTTCTCTACATAAGGCAGTCGTTTAAAACTGACGGCCATGGCCCACTTGAACAGGATTCTTTTCCACCACGGGCTTTCATCAATGCCCACCTGGATTTTACGGGCCAGGTCTTCCCATTGCCGGCCGGGAAACCAGAGAAAATGCGGACCGATATCCCTGATGTCCGCCATGACTGTCTCCGGTTCTTCCGGAAAGGACAGGATAATCGGATAGACCGGGGAGAAGGCCAGGCCGACCATCTGCTCGGCCCAGGCCGGCGAGGCGTAAGATACGTATTCATCCCAAGGTTTAATGCCCAGGGGAAACCCGCTTTCGCCGGCATACTCCAAAAGGGATAAATAAGTCTGCATGTTCCCTTTGGGATTTCCGGTCGTGCCGGAAGTATAGATCAAGACGGCCAGATCGCTCGGCTCAAGCTCCTTGGCCCTGGCCTGAAAAACTTCAGGATTCTTTTCTCCGAACTCCCGCCCCAGCCTTTCCAGCTCCTCCAGACTCATGAGATAGGGTTCGTCATAAGACCACAGTCCCTTGGGGTCCCAATAGATGACTTTTTCCACACTGGGGCATTCCTCCCAAATGCGGATGATCTTGTCGACTTGCTCCTGGTCCTCGCAGACCATGAATTTGGGCTGGCAGTCGCCGACAAAATACTTGACCTCTTCCGGGAGATAGTCGACGTACAGGCAACTGACCACCAATTGAGCGTGCTGAGCCCCCCATTGGGCCCAGACCAGTTCCGGGTCGTTGTTCCCGATGATGATCGTCCGGTCGCCCTTCTCCGCCCCCAAGGCGATGAAGCCCAGAGCGATGCACCGGACGTGTTCGTAAACCTCGGCCCAGGTGTATTCCTGCCAAATGCCCAAAAATTTCTTGCGCATGGCCACCCGGTCCCCGAATAGAACCTTATTGCGGTCAAGCAGCTCGGGGACGGTCTGGAGGGCGGCTTGTTTATGATCAATATGGTCGGTGCTTGACATATTCAAGTCTCTGAGCCCGGCGGTTGTCAAAGCAGGTCGATTCCTAATCGCCCAGGTAGGCTTTGATGACCTTGGGGTCTTTTCTTATTTCCTCGGGCGGGCCTTCGGCGATCTTCGAGCCCAGGTCCAAAACGACGATCCTTTGGGCGATATCCATGACCAGGCCCATGTCGTGCTCGATCAGAATGATCGGGATTTTTCTCAGTTCGTGGATATCCAAAATGAACCGGGCGATGTCTTCCTTCTCCTCGAGGTTCATCCCGGCCATGGGTTCGTCCAGGAGGAGCAAATCCGGTTCCATGGCCAAGGCGCGGCCTAACTCGATCCTTTTCCTGACACCGTACGGCAGACTCCCGACGATGGCGTACCGGACCGATTCGATCTCCAAAAAATCGATGATTTCCTCTATAATCCGGCGCTGCTTCATTTCCTCCTTCATGGCCGGGCCGAACCAGAAGGCCTGGGCCAAGATATTCTCCCTGGTGTGAAAATGGCGGCCGGCCAGAAGATTATCGATGGTGGAGGCGCCGGCATAGTCAGCCAGGTTTTGGAAGGTTCGGGCGACCCCCAGTCCGGCGATCCGATGGGAGGGCAATTTGGTCAGGTCTTGGCCTTTGAAAAGTATCTGTCCTCCTTGAGGATGGTAGAAACCGCTGATGCAATTGAGCAGGGCTGTCTTGCCGGCGCCGTTGGGTCCGATGATGGCCAGCAGTTCGCCTTCATAAAGTTCACAACCGACCCCGGCCAGGCATTGGACCCCGCCAAAGGCCAGGTTGATGTCCTTAATTTGTAAAACCTGGTTTTCAGACGGCATCATTACACTTATATATTTTCACCGTACCGGCTGAAAAGACTTTTGGGTCAAAAAATATGTACAAAGCAACTACGTCGGTTCTTCATTAATAAAATTAATGAAACCGGCCGATTATGGCTGGACCGAGGCCTGAATATTCATGGCCTCGGTCCGACCCGTCTCTAATCGGTATACTCGCTTTTTATTTGAAAAATCTCCCGGCTTTCGCCCATCAGGACGATGACCGAACCCGCCGCCGCCAGGGGCGCCTTTTTAGCCGGAATCTTTTCCCAGACCGGTTCTTCTATGGCCGCCGGGCGCTGTCCGCCCATCCCTTTCCACAAGGGGGTGATGGCCATGACCGCTTCCTGTTTGCTTTTGCCGGCCAAAACTTCGGTCACAAACCAGCTGGTAAAAGGAATGACCATGGCGTCGCTGATTTCTATGGACCCGCCGGCCGGGATATAGGCTTCAGCTAGTTGCGATTTTCCCAACAACTGATTTTCCACCGTAAGTTGATAGTCCAGACTCACGGAAATCAGGTCCTTATTGGGATTGGTGATTTGAAAAGTCGGCTTGAGCACCATGCTCTCAGCCCCGACGAAGGCCGGCAGGCAGGTGATCATGGTCACCTGAGGGGCTTGGGGACCGGCCAGGGCCGCTGGGGGAAAAATACAAAAGGTCGTTAGGATAAGGCCAAAAACTATGGCCAAAATAATACCGGCTTTGTTATTCATGGCGAACTCTACCTCCGTATATGCCAGGACGCCCTTCAAACCTTATTCCAAGGCCCCTTTGATTGGGTCAACGGCAACCCAGTCACCGACCGGGACGAACTTGCCGCCCTTGGCTTCGACTACCCGGCTGTAATTAAGAAAATAAGGCTCTTCCGGATATTTAACTTCCACTTCCGGGGCCAGTCCGCCGTAGTCATAACGGGCCAAGGTCCCCAGGGTCTCCTTGATCACTTGACCATCCTTGGTCACTGCCTCATAACCAGCCTTCTCCAAGGCCCTGGTCAAACCGACCTCCACTACCCAGGAACCGAGGAACCCGCAAATGTAGTTGGCTGTGATTTCACTCTCCTGGCGGCCGGCCCATTTGGCTACGGTCTTGACTCTTTCCAGACCGGGGCAATCCTTGGTGGCATTGAACAACTCACCGTAAAGGCCCTCGACCTCCTGAGGTATGGACGTCAGAAGACTTTCGTCCCAGGCGCTGGCGTTGTTGATGACGGTAACTTGTTTGAGGTCTATACCCAAACGTTTCAGGTCCTTGGCCAGGACCACCGTGTCGGACAGGATGCCCGAATGGATAATGCAGTCGGCTTTGTTGTCCTTGACCAGCCGGTTGAGGGGTATGGAAAGATCAGTCACAATGACCGGGATGAATTCAATGCCGGCCAGTTCAGCCCCCACACTTTCAAGGTATTTATCCATAAGCCCTTCTTTGCCCATGACCCGCCAGGAAGGAATGTTGGTGGTCATGAAACCGATTCTAGGTTTCCGGTCCAACTTCCATTGCTCCTTGATGAACCACTTGATCATGGCGGTGGTGGACTCCCCCACGGTGGGCAAAAGGGTCCAGTAGTACTGGGGCTTGGGCGCATACCCGGCCGGACTGGCATAAGCGTACCAGGCCAAGTAGGGCAGCTTGTCCCTGGAGGCCGAGGCGGCGCAGGCTTCGCCCGGCGTGCTGCCGAAACCGGTGATCATATCGGCCCCCCTGGCCTTGAAGCTCTTGTAAGCGGCCACGGCCTTGGCCACGTTATATTGATTATCCTCCCACAAAACCTTTAAACCCACTTTTTCCATCTTGCCCGTCTTGGAGTCCTTGTACTCGATCCCGCCATGGGCTCCCAGATACCGGAGCAAGTCGACCATGCCGTCGGAGACGTGCTTGCCGATGGCGGCCAGCCCGCCGGTATAAGTGGCGGACATGCCCACCACAATTTCTTTCTCTCCGGCCGAAGCCAGGCCCGGAATCATAAGTAAACACATCAATAAAACTAAACAGACTTTACCCCGCATCTTCGGACCTCCTGGAGTGGTGTTTTTAGAAAAGGCTTACCAGGCCGATTTCCCGGCTTGACCTTGATTCTTCCCCTCCGGATGTTCAAATCCGGTCTTCATACCGTCTGGTCTTTGGTGTGAGATTGTTTTGGTCATCTTCCCTTTGAATGTGTGAGGCATTGACTCCTCCCAGGAATGACCGCAGGATGATTTCTTTGCTTTTCTAAAAAGCAAGTGTTGATAGTGCCTTGACTGAGACCCCGTTTCCCAAGCTAAAAATTTTCCGCTTGGTTCCCATTAACGTATCAAATGGATTAGTTCTTATATCATTAGAATAAACGTTCGGTCAAACGAAATTATCCTGATTCCGGAATTCGGAATTTCAACAAAAACTTGACAGCCTTCTTGGGGCTGATTATAAAACGCCTAGACTTCAGGGCGGAAAAAGCGAGGAGCGGCCATGGGCCTGACCAAAGGGTACGTGCAAATATACACGGGAGAAGGCAAAGGCAAAACCACGGCCGCCTTGGGCCTGGCCTTGCGGGCCGTGGGCCGGGGCCTGACGGTGTTCATGGTCCAGTTTATGAAAGCGCCCGAATCCTCGGGTGAACACTTCGCCGCCCGGTCCTTGGATCGGCTTTTAACCATCAAACCATTAGGGCGGCAAGGCTTCATCATCGGCGACCCGACGCCCCAGGACCGCCAAATGGCTCTGGACGCGTTGAACGAAGCCAGGGGAGCCATGTTGTCGGGTCAATACGATCTGGTCATCCTGGATGAAGTCAACGTGGCCGTCAGCCTGACCCTGTTGGAGGCCAACGAACTGGTCGACTTGATCAAGGCCAGGCCGGATCAGGTCGAACTGATTTTAACCGGCCGCAACGCCCATCCCGAGATCATGGCCCTGGCCGACCTTGTCTCGGAGATCAGGCCGCTCAAGCATTACTTTGATAACGGCGTCCGGGCCCGCGAAGGCATCGAGTCTTGACCCCGAGCCGGAATCAAGACTAATCCTTAGAAAACCCTACTCTCTCTCCGCCAGCTCCCACAAAAGACCCTTGGCGCTTTTGGGATGAACAAAGGCCACTTTGACCGGGCCTTCGAATATCTTGCTGATTATCTGCACGCCCTTATCTTCCAATGTTTGGCAAGTCTGCCTGATGTCGTCGCAAAGCAGGGAAATATGATGAAGACCGCCGCCTTTGGTCTCGATGAACTTGCCGACCACCCCGTCCGGAGCGGTGGGCTCCATGAGTTCCAAATAGCCGTCCCCGATTTTGACAATCGATGAAACCTGCTTCATCTGAGGAAATTCGGTCCTGGAAACTTCCTCCGCTCCATAAGCCTCGTGCAAAAACCCAAGCACCTCATCGATGTTTCTGACGGCAATGCCTACGTGGTTGATGCCCTTGATCATAACCGTCCTCCTTAATTTAATTCGGTTTTGAGTTGAAATCGAATTTTGTTCCCAGTCGGATTGATTTAAATGGAAACACTTCGTTGTGTCAACGATAGTTCTTGAACGGGCATTAAACGGCAGAAGAAAAACGGAAAAAGGCCGCACCTGATGAGCCGGCCCCATCGGAACCTTGGAACAGGGGAGTAGGACTTGCTCTTGGTCAAGAAAAGTGTGAATATGGATACAAAGGCTATTAAAACTGATTTGCCTCTTGAGCCCGCTGGGTTTTCCGGGACTTTCAAGAGGCGCATCCGCTGGGATCCGTCATCATAAAAAATAGATAAATGGAGGTGAGATTATGACTTATAAGATGCTTGAGCCGAGCAACAAGTATTGCCGGGCTTATTTTACCGAGGAAGACATCGCCATGCTCGAGAGCGTGGCCAAGTTTGTCAACAAGGAAGTCATGCCCCGGCGCCAGGACCTCGAAGGCGGCTGGCATCGTGACGAAAAACTGTCGGAAGCGACCATTGACGAGTTATATGAAAGGCTGGTCAAGCTGGGTGTCCAGAAGGCCAACATCCCGGTCCAGCACGGCGGCCTGGGTCTGTCTTTTCTCTCGAGGATCGCCGTGGCGGAGGAGATTTCCCGCGGCGACTGCGGCCTGGCCACGGACGTGGGCAAGATTCACTGGGTCATCGGGGCCTTGGTCGCGGCCAAGCGGGACGATCTTTTGGCCGGACTGGCCCCTAAATTGATCGGTGATGAGCCCTGGACCGCCTGCGTCTGCATTTCCGAACCGGGGGGCGGAGCCAACATCGAGGATCCGACCCAGGAAGGCCGATCCATCACCACCATAGCCAAGGACGAAGGCGACTCCTGGGTCCTTAAGGGCCATAAAATCTGGCCCGGACCCTCGGGCCCCTCGGAGGCGTTTCAGCGGGCCAAACGCAAGGGCATCCTGGGCTACTTGACCGTGGCCACCACCGATCCCAACCAGGGACGGGACGGCATCGCCCTATTCTGGGTGCCGGACGGCACGCCCGGCTTGAGATTCTCCAATCCTTTCGAAAAAATGGGCATGTCTTTCACCGACCGCAACTGCGAAATCTGGTACGAAGACGTCCGCATTCCCAAGGAAAACCGTCTGGCCGGACCAGGCCGGGACGCGGATATTCTTCATTATGCCATCGTCGGGGCCGGGCGACTGGTCGGCGGGGCCAGGTGCGTGGGCGTGGCGGCGGCCATGTTCGAACTGGGCCTCAACTGGACGGCCAACCGGGACATCGTGGGCAAACCGGTTCGGGAACGGTCCATGTTCGCCGGCATCCTGGGCGAACTGGCCAGGGACATCGAAGCTGCCCGGGCTTATTACCTGCAAACCGCCTACTACATGACCCATCCGGAAATCTACGGGCCCCCCTGGTCCCTGCCCCAGGTGGCCCGGTGTTCGGCGGCCAGGTCCATGGCCGCGGATACAGCCATCAAGGTGGGCAACAAGATCATGGAACTCATGGGTTCCTACGGGTACGTCTTTGAGTCCAATCTGGAAAAATACCTGCGGGACATCAAGATCATTCAGCTCTGGCTCGGCGGCCCCCAAAGGGACCGGCTGGACATAGCCTTAGGGTATTATCCCTTCAAGTGGTAGAAGACGCTTATTTTTTTAGTCGCCCCTACCTGGACCCGCTGGCGACGTAATTGTAGGGGCGCACGGCCGTGCGCCCCTACCGAACGACGAACCATGGCGCGTTTGACCCCAAAAACACCCCCGTCCGCCCGCACGGGGCCGGGTCTGTGGGGGCGAACCTCGTGTTCGCCCTCCGGGCCACCCATCCGCCCGCGTAGGGGCAGGCCTGCGTGCCTGCCCTTCCCCCTGCCCCGACGGCGATTGTCCGGATACAGGGCCGCCGGGCTTTTTCATAGGGCAGACACATAGGTCTGCCCCTACCTTGTGGTTGATGGATCTGGTTCATCGGTTCAAAACCATGACCACGAAACGATATGCCGCCTACAAGGGGCGACGCATGCGTCGCCCCAACCCGATACCGCCAGCGACGTAATTGTAGGGACGACCGGCCGGTCGCCCCTACCCCGACCATCCGGAGACGTAATTGTAGGGGCGCACGGCGTGCGCCCTTATCCGGCCATCCGGCCCGACCGAATCGGCAAATAAAAAGCGGGGCCGATGGCCCCGCTTTTTCTGCGCTCTAGATGAGGCGGTGGGTTTAGAGAACCTTTCTCCTCAGCCCGAACAGCCCGACCAGGCCCGAACCCAAGAGCAGAACCGCGCCGGGGATGGGCACTTGGCCGCCGTCGGTATGATAATTATAGGTTACCTCGACCTCGGCGCTGGCACTGGTGCTAAATTGAGAAGACATATCTCCAGGTCCCGAAGCATAGGAGGTGGACAGGGCATGGACCGGCAAAGTTATATCCCCCAAACCGGTGAAAAGGAGCAAGGTGGCTCCGTCGGAATAATTGACGGCGTTACCCAGGGTATTTGAAAGCGAGGGATAAGTCCGTCCCGAGTCGCCAGCATAATCCGTGATTCCATCGTAAGCCGCAACACCTTCAGATCCGCCGTAAGTAGGCAGCGTCACCACCAATGTGGTCGTGTCGGGTCTTTGCAGGGTAATAGTGGCTTGAAGAGCATAATTAACGGTACCTGACGAACTACTTTCGTTTTCAAATTTTACGGTTCCACTGACGAATCCTTCGAGCCAGAAATCGATGCTGTCAAGGTTACCCAGTCCCGGATCGAACTGGGAGAATGTCAGATAAGCCGTGTATTCCGTCGAGGTCAGGGGCACCGAATCACTGTAAGTGACCGAGGCCGCGTGAGCCGTTCCCCCCAACAACAACGAGACTAGAGCCAATGTGCACAAAAGTAATTTAAACTTCATAAATTTCCCCCTCCCAACTGCGCCCATGGCGCGTTAATTTTAGAGATGCTCTTAACATCTCTTGGTTGCTTCTTTTTCGGATCCCTTTGTCTCGGCCGATGCCAATCTCGACCTTCCGGTCAATTAGATCATAGCCCCTAGGGCGGGTCAATACGAAGCCGGTATTATTTTTCAAACTTTTTGCGCCTTTTATTCTAATACTTTGGTACCAGTTCCTTCGGTTTTATTCTAATACTTTTTTCGTATCCGGCCCGCCAGTCAGGTTAAAGTTAAAGGATCAGCCGATCAGTTTTCGTTTTAAGCCGGCCAGACCCATCAGGCCGGAGCCCAGCAGCCAGACCGCGGCCGGCACGGGCACGTTCGAGGTCGGCTCAGGCACGTAGCCCTGAGGGTTGAAGGCTCCCCAGGAGGCGTAATTCGAGTCGCTGGGCATATTCAGGGTGTCCAGGACCACGCTGAGAAAAACATCTGTCGTCGACGAATAGGTCAACGAACCCGAGGTCAGGTTGGAACTCCAGACTGGATATTGGGTCGGCCCCCCCCAGGCCCAAGTCGCGCCGGGCAAAGTTTCGCCAACGGGGTGCGTGTTTGGATGCATGTTCCAATAATAATTTGTGTCATTTAGATTAACGGCGAAGACGTCCCAATACCCGTTGGAAGAATTATAGGCATCCCAGGTATAAAGAGCGGTGGTGAAATCAACCTTGTACGTCCCCGGGTCCAGGGTAATTCCCGCGCCCCAAATGGCCGGTGCTTGCTGAACATCCGAACTCGCGCCCCAGTAAGGCAAGGCTAAGCTGATTTCGTAGTCGCCGGAATAGTTCGTCACGGTGGTTTCGCCTGGCGGGCCGACAATGTCCCCAATCTTCCAGGTAAGGTCCGTTAGGGCCTCCCATTCATTATTCGTGTCATTCCACTTCGAGACGGTGAGCGCCTGGGCCGGCTGAGAACTTACCAAGAGGAACAATGAAACCAAAAGCCCTGCTAAAAGCACTCGTTTCATACTCATCTATCTCCTTTATTTATAACGGTTTAAATTGTCTAAAAATCTCTTGAATTATTTCTTTTTTAAAGACCAATTACCTTGATCGACTCCCCACGAACCAAAGCCGACTTGCCCCTGCGAATTTTTTTTTATGGATTTCCCCCCTTCCCCAACCCGCTCCGGCGGGTTAATTTTGAGACCCCCTTTTGGACCTCTTTTGTTTCGTTTTTCCCGTATCGCCTACCTTAGCCTTTCAGAGCCTAAAATTTAAACTAACTAGACCATGACTTCAAAGCCGGGTCAATACGAAGCCGGTATGATTTTATCAATTTTTTTAGCCGGTTAATCTAATGCTTAAGTATTAGTTCCCCTCAGGTGATCTAATACTTTTTTCGTATCCGGTCTTCGGTCAGAACTATTAAGGCCAAGGGTCAGCCGACCAGCTTTCTCCTCAAGCCGAACAGGCCCATCAGGCCGGAGCCCAGGAGCCAGACCGCGCCGGGAATGGGCACCTGGCTGGAAGAAATGGACAGATTCTCAAACCAGACCCCGCCATGGCCGGGATAGGGCCTGATGTTGCCGCTGCCGTCCGGGAACTCTTCCCCCTGAGAAAAGTTCCAATAGTTATCGCCTAGCGTCCCCCAGAAATCGCCGGCTATATTGATCGACTGGCCGCCGTCCAGGGCTGAGGCGGTAAAGTGAAACTCAAGGTTGCCGTCGCCGTCCAACCGGCTGAGATTTGTCCCGGTAAATCCCGCGAGAAAGTATTCACCTCCGGGCGGCGTCCCCCAAGGTCCGGCGGCCAACCTCAACCAGCCGTTTTGGTAAATGCTTTCATACCACCCGCCCTCAAGAGCCGTGACGGATTGCAGCACAAAACCGGTCAGATACCACTGGTAGTTTTCCCACTGGCCCGCACCAGGGTTGTAAGTCGCTCCCACGGAGGCAGCCCCCAAAATATTCCCCGGCTCCCCGTGGTTCCCATTGATTAAATACTCGACCCATTTGCCGTTCTCCAGCCCGTTGGACAGGTTGTAAGATTCGGCCTGAACCTGACCGGCCAGGCTGACCGCCAGCATCACCGCAACAGCCATCACCAACAACTTTTTCATTGAAAAATCCTCCCTTTTTTCTTGCTGGACCGCAAAAGCCAAAGTGAACAACAACCGTTTTAGTTTCATGGGCTTTCTCCCTTCCCAACCTAGGAAGGGTGTCGATTTTGGTCTGAAAAATGAAGAACCTGGATTCCCGCCTGCGCGGGAATGACATGTAGCTGGCTGTCATTCCTGCGGAAGCAGGAATCCATCTTTTTATCACCTGTGTTTAATTTGGATTCAAAGGGCATTTATTCACAGCCTCTAGGCCGGGGCGGATGTTTCTCAAATGCCTCAAGGATTCGATGGTTTCCTTTTGCTCATTATCTCCCTAATTTAGGCCTTCAGAGCCCAAATTTTGAACTCATTAGAGCATGACCTTAAAACCCAGTCAATACGAAGCCGGTATGATTTTATAAATTATTTTAGTTGGTTAAACTAATACTTCAGTATTAGTTTACTCGTGTGAACTAATACTTTTTGCTTATCCGGCCTTAAGTCAAGGCCGAGGGGCTTCCTCGATGAGCCGGCAGAATTCGGCTTCTTCATCGGGCCGGCAGGCTTGAAGCACCGCCCATTTCAAGGTCAACGGGGCCATCAGGGTGGTGACGAAGGCCATGAGGATCAGGGCGGAAAACTGGTCCTGGGTCAGGAGAGGCTGGGAGATGACCCCGGCTGAGGTCAATTCGTGGCTGGCTTGCAGGACCACCGTGGCGATGACCAATTCCACCGCGCCCCGGCCGTTCATGCCGAAGCCGACCACGGCCGCCTCCCGATTGGTGCGCCCAAAGAATTTAACGGCCAGACCCGCCCCCAGGACCTTGCCGATGATGGCCATGGCCGTAAGAACCAGGGTGAAGAAGACAAAGTTCCAGGTCCAGATGATATGCAGGTGAAAGGCCAGGGAGGCGAAGAAAATGGGGACCAGGAAGCCGTAGGCGATGCCGTAGAACCGGTCGGCGATGGCTTCATATACTTTTTCGTCCATGATCTCCCGCCGGACGAACTGCCCGGCCAGAAAAGCGCCCATGATCAGGTGCAGGCCGGCCAATTCGGCCAAGTAGGCCAGGGTCAGGGCCGCGGTCATGGCGAAGGTGAAACCCTTGGCTGATTCGTCGGTCAGTTCCTTGGTCAACCTGGGCATGACAAACTGGCCGATGGCGATGGTGAAGCCGAAAAAGGCGGCGTTTTTGAGAAAAATTAAAAGTAGGTCGGCCGCGGCCACGGTTCCGGTCCGGGCCAAGCCCAACAGGATCGAGAGGCCGATCAGGGCTAGGACGTCGTTGGCGATGGCCGCGCCGATGATGATGTGGCCGATCTTGGTCCGGTTGATGCGCATGGACTTAAGGATGACCGACTGGACGGCCACGGCGGTCACGGCGATGCCCATGCCCACGAACAGGGACTGGAAGACCGTGCCCCCGAAAAGCCTGACCGTCAAAAAGCCCAGAAAGAAAGGCAGAATGAATCCGCCCAGGGCCACGGCCAGGGAAGGCCGGATATGTTCGACCAGTTCCTTGGGGTCCATCTCCATTCCGGCGTAAAACATGGCGAAAAAGATGCCGAATTCGGCCATGAGTTCCAATCCGGGCGTCGGGGTGACCCAGACCAGAAGGGGCGGCCCTAAAATCAGTCCGGCCAGAAGCTCGCCCAACATCAGGGGCAAACCCATTCGGGAAAAAACATAGCCCAGACCCCAGGCCGCGGTCAGAATCAAAAGAAGGCTGGTGATGAATTGACTGCTCATGGTTCCGGGGCCGGTTCATCCGGGACGATCCCGCCGGAAGCTTTTAGAATGACTTCCAGGGTGGTTCCAAGGGTGCAGCGCACGTCATGGGTGTGGATGCTTTCCAGGCTCAGGGATTCTATGATCACGCCGCTTGAAGCGGGCAGGCGGCCGCCAAAAGCTATCCCGACCTGCCTGGCCGCCTCTCTGACCACGTCTTCGGCGAACTGGGGGCGGCGATGGGCCCGCAGGACGATCTCGGCTTCGTCGGGACGTTTGAGCAGACCCAGGGTGACATGGAGGCCTTTTTCTAGACAATCCAGGAGATCCTCGTAAGTCAAGTCGCCGCCGTGGTCTTCCACGGCCAGACTGGTCACCGACCTCTGGGAATGGGTCGGCAGGGGAAATTCCCGGCCGTCTTCAGCGGCCAGGGAACGGTTGTAAACCTGAGTGCAGGGACAGGCGGTCAAATGACAAACCCTGATCCCGATCATCGTTTTCAGGCCGAGACCTTCCGCCCCGCGCTCGGCCCGGACTTCCGCCTCGATTTCGGCGGAGTCAATCGAATACTTTTCACTGACCGGCGTTTTTCTGACCAGGGGAATTTTGCCCCTGAGCCTGACCCGCCCCTTTCGGCCCCGTTGCTTCTCTAATACCAGGCGAGCCAATTCTTGGGCGTAAAGGCGAATATCGGTGAAATTTTCAGGATAAAGGTCGGAGACCGCTTCTTCTATCCGGGACATGTGAATGCCCCGGACATTTTCGGGCAAGTCCACGTAAACTTCCGCTTCAAAGGGCAGTCGGCCTTGAGGCAACTGGATCCAGAGGGTCTTTCCGGAAACGCCCACCTCGGACAAGCCGATTTGGAAGGCCGGAAGGCTTTCCGGGACGTCCTGTCCCAGGGTCAGGGCCCGCTGATGGCTCGCGGTCGAAATGGCCGGGGTCAGACCAGGCCTCGCCCCTTTAAAGTCAGGTACCAGTCTTGAATCGTCCGCCATTTTTCTCCTTCCTCGGCGGCCAGCCTCCGCATCGAACGAACCCTGGCCCGGTCGGCCGAACCGGCCCGGCCGGTTTCCTCAAGGACCGCGGCGATTCGGTCCAAAAGGGCCGTGATTTGAAGGCCGGGATTTTCCAGACAGCACAGGCTGCCCGGATGCAAGAGGCGGCGCGTAATTACGGCCGGGGTGAAGCCAAAGGGATAAACAGCCGCCAGCCTTAGAAAAAAAATCCAGTCTTCCCCGAAACTCTCCGATCCGAACCCGCCGATGTTTTCAAAAGCCCGCCTGGTGACGGCAAAGGCCGACGGGACCAGGAAACACCAGCGGACCAGGGCCTGAAAACATTGACCTTCAGGGCCAAGGCCGGCCTCAGGAATTAAAAAATCATGTCCATTAAGCAGATCGGTCGTCCTGGCCACGCCATAGGCCGCTGAAAAACCTTGTTCAATCAGACCGGCCAGGCGCCGAACGTGGTCGGTCTCCCAGAGATCGTCCGAGTCCAGGAACATCAAAACGTCGCCGCCAGCCGCGGCCGCCCCGGCGTTCCTGGCCGGGCCGGGACCCAGACCCCCGGTCCGCAGCAGGCGAACCCGTGGATATTGCCGGCGGACGGCTTCGGCCGTGCCGTCGTTTGATCCGTCGTCGACCACCAACACTTCCGGCGGACCGCCGGTCTGGGCCAGGGCGCTGGCCATGGCCTGAAGCACCATGTCCCGGCGGTCCCTGGTGGGGATGATGCAACTGACCTTCATCTCATCGTCCCGGCGGAAAACATCCGGCCGCTTCTTTGATCCGGCCGGCCAGCTTGTGTTCGATATACTCAATGACCCTGGGGATCATATCGTCCAGATAACGGCCGATCTCCTTCGGGGTGGCCGTGGTCAGGGTCTGGCAGAACAGGCACTTTCTTTCGCCGCCGCCGGTCGAGGGCAGGCCGAAATCCTCGAGCAGATGCCGGGTGACGGGTTCCTCGGCGAAGTCCTTGAACAAGGGGAAAAGGACGGTCAGGCCGAAATGTTTGGAAAAGGCGGAAATACGGTCCATAAAGGCCGGAGTCTGTTCGGGATAATAGTCCTGTTTTTCAGCGTACCCGGCCAGGAGCCGGGGAATGGTTCTGGGGAGGCAGTAGAGCACGGCCCGGGCGTGCATGGCCAGCTTGCAGGCCACGCAGACCAGGTTTTTGCCGCCGTACCGCGGCATGAGTTCTTCATAACGGTCCAGCCAGAGTCCCTGAAAAAGACGGCCCATGTCCAGTTCGACGTAGGCGGTCGGCGGAAGGTCCTCGGCCTCGGGCTGCTGGGACTTGAGAATCCGTTCGGCCGCCCGGAAGCGCTCTCGGGGAAAGGCCGGGAAACGGCCCAGACCGTTGAGCATTTGGAGCAAATGAATCCGGCCGGGCCTGGGGATTTGCGGATGCCCGCCGGCAGCGGCCAGGGCGTACAAGGAGAGGGAATCGGTCCCGCCGGAAAAAAGTATGGCCAGTTCAGGTTTGTCCACCATGTCCCCTTACGACCCGATAGCGGAGAAAAATTTCCCCGGTTTCGGCCCGGGTGCATTCCAACAGTTCAAGCGGCCGAAAGGGACGGCCCAAAAAGTCGGGACCGTCGGCCAGGGCGGCCGACCCTTTTTTACCGGAAAGCTTGGGAGCCAAGGTTAAAAAGAGCTCATCGACCGCGTCTTCGGCCAGGGCGGCGTAGTTGAGCCTACCCCCGCCTTCAATCAGGACCGTTTCGGCCCCCAGGCGGCCCAGTTCGGACACGGCTGCCTTGATCGAAAGGCCGGAAGGTCCCTCGGGCAGGGCGATAACCCGGCCTTTCCCGGCCAAATTTTCCTCCAAAAAAGGGGCCTGGGAGCGGCTGGTGAAGACCAACGGGGGCGGTCCGAAACGGAAAATTTTCTTGCCGGCCACCGGCAGGCGTCCGGAGCCGGTGATGACGGCCCTGAGGCGTTTCTCCGACAGGCGGCCGCCCGGTCCCCGCATTTCCGGGTCGCCTGCCCGCAAGGTTTCCACCCCGATCAAGCTGGCCTCGGTTTTCAATCGTAGATTTTCCAAATGGCCGCGATCCATAACGCTGCCCAGGCCGCCAGGGGTTATCCGGCCGCAGACCGTCATTATGGCCACGATCAACACTTTCACCCAGCGGACCTTATACCCTTCGGTCTGGAGCACGCCAGACCCTTATTTTCCGCCCCCGGTTCGCCCCATTAGGAAACGGTCCGGCCAAAATAGACATAACCTGGGTCGTATTTTGTATATATACCATCGTTCCGTGGCCGCGTCCACTTCGGGTTAGGCGGTACCGTAACCATTCAATGAACGGCGGCATTCCCGCCTCTTTTTGTTCAGCCGATGGATGTGGATTCCTGCTTTCGCAGGAATGACGCATAGTTGCTACCGTCATTCCCGCGCAAGCGGGAATCCAGACCATTTGACTGATAGATTACGTGGTACCGGTGCGGACGGTTGCAGGGCCGCCTTCCCAGGGTGGCCATGTCCGGATGATTCGCGAGTAGCGCGGTTTCTTCGGCCGGTCAATCAAAGTCGAAGGCTTCAATATCCGCCTTTTCTGCTAAAACCCCTCCCGCCTTTGTCCGCTTCCAGGTTTCGGCGGGCATGACACTGGTTCTGTGTTAACAAATAGTTTACAAAAGCGCAAAATGTTAAATTGATATTAATATAATTAAATCAAAATATTATATATTTCATCCAAAATTATTCATTCATTGATAAACAAAATAAAGTAATTTTTTACTTGACAGGCCAATTATTTTTTTATAAATGTATTATAGAAGTCCAAATAATTATATATTATTGATTTTTTAGCATTTTTGTTGATTCATCTTGGTTTGGGTTTGATATGCGTTAACTTAAATGCCGATTTCCAACCCGAGCCAGTAATTTAAAAAGCTCCGGGGTGAACTTACTCTTTATCTGAAAAGTCCCGACGATTAGATTATTTAACTAATTGATTTTATAGGTGATTTAAATATGGATGAAGGTCTGATTGTCAACAGAATCAAGAGTTTCAGAAAAAAAAGGGGGCTGACTCTTCAAAAAGTCGCTGATTTAACTGGATTTACTAGAAGTTATCTCTCGCAGATAGAAAATTCCAAAAAAGCTCCGCCGATCGGCACAGTGACCAAGATCGCCAATGCCCTGGGAATTGATCCCATAGTCATCCTTACCGGCGAGAATGAACACAAACAAAGCACCAATATCTCTTTTGTTAAAAAAAGTGAAAGAAAAGAAGCCTCTCGGGTTGCAACTCAGTACGGCTACGTTTATGAAACCATTGCCCACAAAAGAACAGGCAAGGCTTTTGAAGCCTATATCCTGACGCTTCCCTTTGAAAAGAACGCCATCTTTATACATGAGGGAGATGAGATGATACTCGTGCTGGAGGGCACGGCAACTTTTATTTACGGTGAAGATAAATTAATAATGGAACAAGGCGACTGTGTCCATTTCAATTCTGAAATTCCTCACACGGGAATCAGCCTGGGAGATGAAAAAGCGAAAGTATTGTGTGTAGTTTATTCACCCGCGACAACAAAAGGAGGTGGCCCGGATTCGTCTGTGGAGGTTTTATCGATTATAAATAATAATGAATAGTCATCCGAAAAAATAGAATGGTTATCATTAGAATTTAATAAAAAAATCGCTAAAGGACAAATAATAAAAACTGACCCCGATATCCCTTCTTTTATAAAAGGATGAGGGTGCGGATCATCACAGGGAGGTATAAATGGTTGTCGCGGGAATCGATGTCGGCGCTGCTACGGCCAAGGCAGTTATATTGGTTGACGGCCAGATGTTCTGGGATGTCAGGCCGACAGGGTTCAATATTATAAAGACCTCTAATGAAGTCATGGCGGTAGTTTTAGAAAAGGCCGGTCTTTCAATGGATGACCTCAAGTATATTGTTTCAACCGGTTATGCGAGGAACAGTATACCTTTTGCCCATAAATCAATAACCGAAATTATCTGCCATGCCAAGGGGGCTTATTATACCTTTCCCGGGGTCAAAACAATCATCGATATCGGCGGTCAGGACAGCAAGGTTATCGGAGTGGGTGAAGAAGGTAAGGTCAATAATTTTGTCATGAACGATAAATGCGCCGCCGGAACGGGAAGATTCGTTGAAGTTATGGCTACGGTTTTAGAAATTGATATTTCGGAAATGGGACCCACGGCTCTGAAAAGCAAGGAACCCTGTCAGGTGAGCAGCACTTGTACTATTTTCGCGGAGTCTGAGATAGTTTCACTTCGGGCCGAGGGAAGGTCCAGAGAAGACTTGATCGGCGGTATCCATAAATCAATGGCTGCAAGAGTCACCATCATGGGCCGGAGTGTAGGTTACAGGGATGAGGTAGTATTTACCGGCGGCGTGGCCAAAAATATAGGGGCAAAATGGTTCTTGGAACAAGAAATAGGCTTGAAAATTGTTGTTCCGGAGGAGCCTCAAATCATTGGTTGTCTAGGCGCGGCCTTGTTGGCCCGAGCTCAGCTTGGCCAGTAATGTTTTAAAAATACCCGTAGTTAGGAGACAGACATGAAAGCAATGGAAAATGTTCGCGCTTATATGCGCCAGAGACCCTTTGAACTAAAAAAACTGAAGGATGGCGGACGTAAAATTGTTGGCTATGTCCCGGATGGATACTTTCCCGAAGATCTAGCTTGGGCCAGCGGTGCAATTCCCGTGGGCCTAATCAGGGGTGGTGATCACGAGGCTGTGGAGAGGTCCGCGGAAACAGGGGTCCTTAGGTTTCTTGACAGTTTCTGCCGGGCTCAAATAGGTTATTGGAAGATGGAGGAACCACTGTATAGACTGCCTGATTTGATGGTGGTTCCAATTCTGGAAAATAATATAAAAATCATCTCCGATTGTTGGGAGCACGCCGGTCCAGGGGGAGTATTTAAATTCGGCGTTCCTCACAAACAAACCCAAAATGGTTTTAAGTATTATCTTTATTGGATCAGAGAATTAATTCAAAGGCTGCAAGAGCTGACCGGCAAGGAGATTAATGAGGCGGCCCTTAAGGAAGAGATTGATTTATCCAACCAAATCCGAGATCTTTTCAAGGAAATCAGCCAGACACGTAAATCGGATCCGCCGGCTATTTCCGGCACGGATTTTATTACCTTGAACCACGCCTCATACCTTTACGACAAGCGTGATTTCCTTAAGGTTTTAAAGGAAGTGTCGGAAGAGGTAAAAAAGCAAACAACAGGCTTGCCGCAAGGCCCGAGAATAATGCTCACGGGTTCGACCATAGCCCTGGGCGACTCCAAAGTAATAGACATGGTCGAGACCGCCGGGGCCCACATCGTTATTGAGGAGTTCTGCGAAGGCATACGGCACTATAGGGAAAAGGTGGAACCGAACGGAGACCTGGTTGAGGCGTTAACGGATAGATATTTTCTGAAAAAGCTGCCTTGCGCCGATTGCCGAGGGGCCAGCTTGAAGAGGTTCGATCATTTGATATCATTGGTGAATGAGTACAAAGTCGACGGTATAATCTGGTACTCAATGATGTATCGAGATTCGTACGATATTGAAGGCTTCTATTTTGCGGAGCAACTGGAAAAGGGAGAAAAAATCCCTCTACTTAAGCTTAGTTCGGATTATGACGCCCATGCTGAAATAGGCCCTTTCCGCACTCGAATAGAAACATTTGTTGAAATGATAAAAGCGAACAAATAATTACAGAAAGAACGGAGGGAAATAATGGCCTATTATGATAACCTTTTAAATTTATGCGGCTATGAACCCGAAGAGATACAAAAGGAAAAATCCCGGGTGGAAAGAACCTTCGAGATCGCGGGAATAAATGCAGGGGATTGCCGGGTGGCCGAGGAGAGGCTTAACCACTACTTTGATTTGGAATTAATGGGCGTCAGGAAATTTTTGGGTATATGGCTCAAAGAATTTACCGACATGGTATTGGCCAGAGAGGAAGGGAAGAAAATAGTTTATCCCAGTTATCCTTCCTACCCCCAAATATCCTCGACCATAGTCGCTTCGTCGGAGAACATTTACTGCGCCCCGCCTGAAGTGGTGATCGATCATGTCTTGGGCCAGATTTTTGATAAACTTACGTCCGTCCTGGAAGAGGGTGAACAAAAATGTAATCTACCTCCAGGGCTGGCTAATTGTTCCTTTGTCCAGGCCCGGGTGGGTACTGTTGAAAAAGGGATTATCAGCCAGCCGGATGTAGTTATATCTTCCAGTTTTTTTTGCGATCAGGTGGCCAACTCGGATGAGCTTTACTTTGGCCTTAGACATGGCGTTCCGGTTGAATATGTGGACGGCATGATTGACCAAGATGGAGGAAAATGGCCCGAGAATCATCCGCAGCTTGTAAAATATGGGGCCCAGGAATTGAGAGCGGCCTTCAAGTTGGTTGAAAATATCACCGGGGTTGAGGTCAACGATGAAGTAATAAAGCGCGGCGGTATGATGGCCGCTAAGGCGGCTATGGCTTATATGAGCATATTTGACCTTTTACAGGTTGATCCGATACCATTAAGCCACAAAGATTTTGGTTTGATAACCTGGTGTCTGAGGACGGGTGTCCGTCGGGGGATGAGTGAAGGCCCTAAGGCGGCCAATATTCTGGTTAAGGAACTGAAAAAACGGGTTGACGCGGGAATAGGCGTCCTGCCGAAGGGAAGCCCTCGAGTATACATGACCCTGCCCCCCCTTAACGATCCGAGTATAGTCGGAATGGTCGAGGAGGTTGGTTTGGCCATACCGGCCACTCTGCATTCAATTATAATTTCACCCTCAGTCCAGTCTCCAAGTATATATACGGACACTTATGAGAGAATCGCGGATATGAATATGCGGTCCCCTCATTATCACAGCAACCTGGGGTATAGCAGAGCAATTACCCAGCTAATTAAGAAAATGAATTTAGATGGCGCATTGAATGCCATTTTATTTTCTTGTCGCCCCATTGCGCCCTTGGGCGTGACCTTTGCCAATATGTGTAAGAAAGAAGGCATTCCGGTATTGACGATCGAGTTCGATCTCTACGATTCCAGGGACTACAGCGCCCAGCAATTGAGAACCAGAGTGGAGACCTTCGCCGAGATGTTGAAAGCGGAAAAAATGGCCAAAGCCAAAGCAAGTTAATCAGAGTTTATGGTTAGAAACAAAAACCCATTCGCAAAGGAGGTAATAAAGGCTAGTCAGAGATTACAGGTTAGAGGTAAGGTCCAAGGTGATTTGAAAAAACATGAAAATTTGTCTTGAAAAACCACAGACCCGCAATAATCATTAGGCAGAGGTGCAGCTGATCTGGATGATGGATTTCCTTTAGCTTCCATTACAAGAGAGGAGAAGAAGGATGTCGCTGAAAGTGAACAAGACTTTGTTAGTTTCGATTGCCCTTTTTATTCTGGGCATATTTTTGGTCGTCACCCCCCAGGAGACGATGGCCGCCGGCCCTATCAACCTGAGTGTGCAGGACGCGATGCCGGCCGGATCGGTCATGTACAAGGCAGTCAAAGAATTTTCCGATAGATGTGAGACGCTTAGTAGGGGCGAGTTGAAGATGAAGACTTATCCCGTAGGGGGACTGGTCGCCATCCCTGAAATGTTCAACGCCGTGAAATCCGGGTCGCTGGATATAATGTTTTGCGCCAATGCCTGGTGGGGCGGAATAGACCCCGCGTTTTTAATCATAGGAACTTATCCTTTTAATCTGCCCACGGAAGAATATCTCCTATGGTTGCGCTATTTCGGCGGTAAAGAGCTAGTTAACGAAGTGTTGAAGAAATATAATATGATCCTTATCGATGCCGCCGCCGTTGGTCCTGAAATCCTCTTGTCCAGGAAGCCTGTTTCTTCGCTGAAGGATTTTAAAGGTCTCAAGATCAGGTCCACCGCCGTGGCCGGCAAATTCTTCGAGGCCCTGGGCGCCACAGTGGTCTCTGTTCCCGGCCCCGATATATACACCGCGCTGGAGAGAGGGGTCATCGATGCCTTGGAGTACGGTTCTCCGTCTCTTAATAAGGCGCATGGCTTTTATGAAGTAGTCAAGTATTATATCAGGCCGGCTTGGCACGCGCCCAGTAACGATGCCAGTCTGGTTATGAATCTGGATAAATATAATTCACTGCCTGACCAGCTTAAAACTGTAATTCATGCCTCGGGCAGTATTTTCGCGGCCGATTGGACCTGGTCCGTGGAGTTGGATGGCGCCCGAATTGTCGAGGAAGCGCTCAGAACGGGGAAGATGAAGGAAATAATATTGCCTAAAGAGGACGTTGAAATGGCGAGAGAAGTAGCCAGAAAGATGATGGTAGAAATCGCCGCCAAAGACCCCCTGGCCCAGAAAATATGGGATTCGCAAGAGGCTTTCAGGAAGATATGGAAGGCCCGCGCGGTGGATTATATGTCGGTCAGGCCTTAGCGACTGATTCAATAAGACACGGACTCAAAGAGGAGACCTCCGTTAAATCATCCCTTTCAGGTAATGCAGATCCTTTCCAACAGATACCGGACTCGTAAAGGATTTGCATTACCCAATTAACTGATCTGATAAAAAATACCGCCGAAGGAGATGGACCGCTTTGAAAAAACCTTCCCCTTTCCCCGAATAACCGCCGCGCCTCACCAGGCATAAGAACCGGGTGTTTTATTAACATCGCACAGGCCTTACGGAGTATAACCTATGAGGAAATCATTCGAAAGACCATATTTTACCGCAACAAGCATGGGCGGGGTTCCTTATCGGGATTTGGAGAAAACTGTCCGAACCATTCTGGATTATTTTCCTGTAGCTCCGTGCCTGCCGGTGACGACCAGAAGCTCCCGCTGGATGTTTGAAGGAATCCCTTGTTTGAGGATAGATCGTGAGAAGCGGAAGATTTTTATGGACCCTTCACCGGAAAGGGAAATAGAACTCATAGAGTTTTATGAACGGTACGAGCAGGGAGACCTGGACTATTTTGCAACCACGGCTCAAGCGGCGCCCTTTCTCTACGCCATGCTTGAAAAGTTGAAGGAATCTCCGCCTCCTGAACTGAAATGGGTCGGCTTTCACACGGCCGGACCAGTGCTTTTGGGCGACATCATCGTCCAGACCGACGGCAGTCCCTCTTTCAATAATGAGACCTACCGGGATGTGATTAAAAAGGCCTCCAACATGAAAACGAAATGGCTGGTAAAAAAGATAAAGGAGGAAATTCCCGGCGTCGAGGTCCTGGCTGATCTGCCTGAAACCACCCTGGTCAACTTTACTTCCTCCGGGGGAACCGGGACACGCGATGAAATCATAAAGGCTATCAATGAAGGTTTCCAGGACTTGACCTGCCCGACCTGGATACATTGCTGCGCCAATATTGACTGGTCCCTTCTCATGGAGACCAAGGTGGATATTATTAATTTTGACGCCTACCAACACTCGGAAAACATGGCCCTCTATTCGAAGCAGTTGCGGCAGTTTCTGGAACGGGGCGGAATGATCGCCTGGGGCATTGTTCCCGTCATCGAAGAGTTGCTGTTGAAAGAAACCGTCCCCAGCCTGGTCGAGAGGTTGGAAAAGGGAATCAATTTATTCGTGAGGCAAGGAATTGACGAGGAACTTCTGGTCTCTTCTTCATGGATACTCTCCTCTTGTGAAACGATATTACTGACCCATGAACAATCGGACCTGGTCTTCGGCATGATAAAGGAAATATCACAAATAATGAGAAAGAAATATGGATTTGACGCCTGAATCTCAAAGGTTTGACCTTGGACGTGACGGCGCCTGGGTTAGACCAGGGAATAGCAGCACAATGGCACTCCATCCTGTCCAGTCGTCTCTGTTGTTGAATATGCGGCAACGATAAACTTTTTTCAGGAATTTTCAGGTTTTTTCTAAGATGGTTCAATCAATTATGGGATGGCGATAATGGACGAAAGGGATTAAAGTCATGGAGAGGTTTTTAAAGCTTGTTGAGGCTTTTAATACCGGGATAGGGAAAGTATCAAGTTTCGCCTGTCCCCTGATTGTTTTACTAGTCATCTACGAGGTAACGCTGAGGTCTTTATTTCGGAGGTCCACTTTCTGGATTTTTGATATGAACATATACCTCTATGCCATCATTTTCATGCTGGCATTGGCCTATACCAATCATGTCAGAGGCCATGTCAGTGTTGACTTGATTTACGAACACCTTTCAAGAAAGAAAAGATCAATTATAGAGTTGTTCGGTAACATTGTCTTGGGGTTACCCTTCTGTTTTGTTTTGATATGGTATTCAGGAATCGCCGCCCTTCAGTCGTGGCAACAGGGCGAGACCGCCCAGCTATCCAGTTGGGATTCCCCGCTTTATCTCGCCAAAACCTTGCTTCCCCTTGGCTTTTTCCTCTTGTTATTATCCGTAATTTGTAATTTGATTCAAGATTTTAATCATTTTATAAAAGGGGATAATCCATGAGCCCGCTGCTTCTTATTTTGATCTTTTTCGTCTCGCTGTTGATCCTGATATTTTTGGGTTACCCAATCGGATTTACCCTGGGCGGTTTGTCGGTCTTACTGGCCCTCATTTTGGTCGGCCCTAATATTTTTCCCCTGTTCATCTCCCGAATAAATTCTCTGATTTTCAATTTTGTTCTAATAGCCATCCCCCTGTTTATTTTTATGGGAGTTATGCTGGGCGAAGCGGGAATATCGGAAGAGCTTTATAATGGCATGCATCTGATGATGGGACCGGTGCGAGGCGGATTAGCGGTGGGCACTGTTGTCATCTGCGTTCTGCTCGCCGCGACCACGGGTATCATCGGAGCAAGCATCGCCGCCGTCGGCGTTTTAGCCGTCCCAGCCATGTTGAAAAGACATTATCAAAAAGAATTGACCTTAGGCACCGTAGCCGCCAGCGGGACATTAGGAATACTTATCCCTCCCAGCATCATGTTGGTCGCCTATGGTGGTTTAATGGCCAACGTATCGGTAGGCAAGCTTTTTTTGGGAGCTTTCATTCCCGGTCTGCTAATGGCCGGTTTATACGTAATCTATATCCTTATAAGAACAGGCTTCCGGCCCGATCTTGGACCGCCCATGCCCAAGAGTGAAAGAGACGAGGTAAGCCTTAATAGAAAGTTATGGATTATTCTGACCGCGGTTTCCCCGCCGATTTTTCTGATCTTGCTCGTTTTAGGATCAATTTTTGCCGGGATCGCCACTCCAACGGAGGCCGCGGCCATGGGCTCGATTGGCAGTGTAATCCTGGCCGCCGTTAAGGGAAAACTATCCTGGCCAACTTTTCAAAAGGTCTGCTATAGCTCAGCCAGGATCACGGCCATGGTCTGCCTTTTATTTACCGGAGCCACCTGCTTCGTGGTCACCTTTACCGCGGTGGGTGGAGATACGGCCATTGAGGAACTTTTTGAGGGCCTTGGTCTGGGACGCTGGGGTGTACTTTTTTCAATTTTGCTCATTATCATAATCTTGGGATGCTTTATAGATTGGATGGGCATCTTGGTGATGAACACCAGCATATTCTGGCCCCTGATTGCGGACCTTGGTTTTGATCCTTTGTGGTACGCTCTCCTTGTCTGTGTCACCCTTCAAACATCGTTCCTTACTCCACCCTTCGGCGGGGCAATATTCTACTTGAAAGGCGTCTCACCGCCTGAAGTGAGCATGGCGGATATCCTCCGTGGAATTTTGCCTTTTCTTGTACTCCAGCTTATAGCTATTGCTTTGTGTATTATTTTTCCCCAGATAGTGACTTGGCTCCCAAGCTTGGCCTTGTGAGCCTGAAGATGAAACTTTGCTTCCGAAGATGTCGGGCAGCCCTGTTCAAAATTGGTTATGTTTATTGGTTAACCATGACGGGCCGAAGCACCTTTGATTGTATCAAAACTAAGGAGAATCAGGACCTGATCCGATTTTAAAAAAGGCTAATTGGGATAGGGGGCGATAATGACCATATATTGTTTTTCCCTGCCCTCTATCCCAACTGAATTGACGGGTAGTCGTCCACACGGCCCAATGTTCGAAAATAGAGGATGCCTATAGGCTAAAAATGACTGAAACGGAAAAAATTATTAATGACTGTATTGAATGCGGCGAGTGTGTCGAGGAATGCGCCTTTTTAAAAAAATATTGCGAAAGCCCTAAAGAACTGGCCCTTAAAATGGACTCCGGTTATTACCGGGATAAGCCGGTGATTCCTTATTCCTGCAACCTCTGCGATCTTTGTGAAACCATTTGTCCCAATGAATTAAATATAGGCAGGATGTGTCTAGAAATTCGTCAGAAGATGGTCGAGGAAGGCCTTGGACCTCTTCGGGCCCACAATCTGCTTCTAAAAGAGCAGGACTGGGTTCTTTCCGATTCTTTCACCCTGGCCGTCCCTGATCCTGATCTCAAGGAGTGCCGCAGGGTTTTTTTTCCTGGTTGTAATCTTTCGGGGTACTCTCCCCTTTTGGTCCTTCAAACCTACGACTATCTCCGAGAGAGACTGCCGGGAACCGGCATCTTCCTGGGATGTTGCGGCTCACCAAACAGAGAGATCGGCCAGCAAGATAAATTTGTGGCCATAATAAAACGGATAGAAGACGAGATGGTTAGACTGGGCAGTTCGGAGATGATCGTCGCCTGCCCTTATTGCTATTACAGCCTCAAGGAATATGGCCCTTCCTTCGAACTGAAGTCTTTATATAATATCATGATTCAGATCGGTTTGCCCGAGACGGTCACCAAGAATGAGTTTAAGTTTACCATTCATGACTCCTGCCGAAGCCGCTATGAAAAGGATATGCAGGACAGCGCGCGGGCCCTGCTCTCAAGTATGGGATACCAGATAGAAGAGATGCAGAACTCGAGGGGTCAGGCCCGCTGTTGCGGCATGGGGGGGATGGCCGCTTATATAGACTTTGTCATGGCCGATGAGGCGGCAAAAAAGAGAGTGGAGGAAGCCGATTATGATATTGTAACCTATTGCGCCAGTTGCCGTGAAACATTCGCCCGCCACCGTCCATCCCTGCATATTCTGGATTTGGTTTTCAATCCTAATTGGAAGGATGATAAAAATAAACCGACCAATAAATTGTCAATAAAAAGAGACAACCAAGTAAAGCTAAAAAACCAAATAGAGATGAAATTCAAATGAAAGTCGAGGAGATTGCATATGTCTTCCGGGGATTATCAAAGCATCAAGCTTAAAAAAGACAGCCAGGTTCAGGAGATACTGGAAGCAAGAAAAATAGACGATGATGAAATAAAAATGGTGATCCATAACGCGGAAACAAAAGGAGAAAAATTTTACCGGCAGGGAACGGATAAGTTTTTGGCCAAGGCGAGGATAGCCAACGCCACTGTGAATGTGGAGTACGCCCCGGCAGGAGAAAATACCTTTTCCGTGCTTACCGCCTATATCCACCGGGCGGTGCTTTTGGAGGAATGAAAATGGAGGAATGGTATTGCTTCAAGTGCCGGGAAAAGGTCGTGACCACTGATGTTGAGGGCGAATATCTGGAAGTAGTGCGTTACGTTGAAGCCCTGCAGTGCCCCAAGTGCAAAGCAGCCTTCCTTACTGAGCAGACCGCCATGGAGGTGGTCAGACCCGGTGAAGAACAGATAGAGAATAAGTTTTAAGGTGGAGGCGGGACATCCTGGTTCAGGCCTGAAATGCAAGACAAGAGAATTAAGGAATTAACCGTAGGCGCTTATGAGTCTCCCCTGGCCGCCGAGACTTTTGGCGAGGTCTTTCGTCCCGGCGGCTTGAAGCTTACGGCCCGAGCGGCCGAGGCAGCCGGAATAAACAAGGATTCATTGGTGCTCGACTTTGCCTGCGGACTGGGGACGACAGCCTGTTTTCTGGCCCGGCGTTACGGCTGCCGGGTTATCGGCCTTGATCTATCCCGACAACTGATCGGCCGGGCCCAGAGCCACGTGAGGATGGAAGGGTTGCCCCACCGGGTGACCTTGGCGGTTGGGGATGGCGAAAAATTGCCCATCAGGAATTCCGTAATGGATGTAGTCATAAGCGAATGTTCTTTTTCCTTGATGCCGAACAAGGAGATGACCGCCAGGGAAATAAACCGGGTGATGCGACCCGGCGGCAGATTGTCCATGACCGATATATTTCTTCGGGGGCGACTGCCCCGGGAGATCAAGGACCGGGCGGGTTTTATCGGCTGTCTGGCCGGCGCCAAACCGATGGATGATTATATTGAAATATTCCTGGAAGCCGGCTTCGGACGGCCGTTGGTGGAAGATCATTCCGAAGAGCTGAAAAAGACAGCCTATCGAATGCTGGTCAAATCCGGGTGCCCGGAAAATATCTTTTCCTGGCTGGGCGAAGGAACCGGGAGCCGGGATTGGACGACTGTTTTCAGAGAAGGAAGACCTGGTTATGCCTTGCTTACTTTAACCAAGTCTTCAGCCGAGGGAGATTAACTGTATGCCGGATCAGATCGGCGAAACCAAAAGCCTTTGTCCCGAGTGTTTTAATATCTTGCCGGCCAGGAAAGTAGTGGATGCTGGGAGTGTTTATCTGGAAAAAAATTGCCCTGATCACGGCTCTTTCAAGGTCTTGATCTGGCGGGGCGGAAGCAAGCAATATCAGGATTGGGGAGATTTCGGCCTGGATATGGGCGCACCGGCCCATAGTCTGACTCAGACACGGCGGGGCTGCCCTTATGACTGCGGGCTTTGTCCAAGCCACAAGGCGGCGACATGTATCGGCGTTATGGAACTCACCCTGTCGTGTAATCTCCATTGTCCCGTCTGTTTCGCCCGGGCCGGCGGAAACCGATCCGAGCCTTCATTAAACAAAATTAAATCGATGTTTCAGACGCTCATGCAGGTAGCCGGCGGTCCTTGTCCCGTCCAGTTAAGCGGCGGGGAGCCCACCGTCAGAGAAGATATGGATGAGATCATCAACCTGGGCCGGAAGGCGGGTTTCAGTCATATTGAGATAAACACCAACGGGATTAGAATAGCCGAGGATATAGAATACCTTCGAAAACTGAAGGAGAGCGGGGCCAGCACGGTTTTCCTTTCGTTTGATGGAGTCAGCGATGATGTTTATCGCCGTTTGCGTGGAGATGCTCTTTTTAGTGTCAAGATACGAGCCATAGAAAATTGTGCGGAAGTAAAAATAGGAGTCATATTGGTTCCCACCCTGATTCCACGAGTCAATGATCACCAGATAGGAGACATAATTCAATTCGCCAAAGAATGGATTCCGATCGTCAAGGGAGTGCACTTTCAACCTCGCGCCTATTTGGGCAGATATCCCAATCCCCCCCAAGACGAAGACAGACTGACCATCCCGGACCTGTTAAAAAGTATCGAAGACCAAACCAAGGGGGAGATCAAGGGAGATAATTTCACTCCCAGAAGACGAAAAGAATCATTCTGCGGCTTTTCAGGATTTTTCTTACTTGAGGACGGCCGACTGATCCCCACTGTTAACCTAAATAACGTTCAAGATTTTTTAAATATTTCCGACTTAAGAACTGTTAAGGCCCCTTTTGAACAGGCCCGGAAATATGTCAGCCAGCATTGGCAATACACAGAGCCGAAGAAGGAAAACCCACCGGCGAAGAAGGGCAGTTGGCGGGAACTGCTTGAACAGGCCGGCACCCAGTCATTGTCCATCTCTTGCATGCCTTTTCAAGATATATGGAGTATTGACCTGGATAGATTGCAGCGGTGCTGCACTCACGTAGTAAGGACAGACGGCCGAATAATGCCCTTATGTTCGAATTATCTGACCAACTGCGCTGGAGAGAGGCTTCATAAATAAATGGCAGTACCTGAGGGAAATAATGAACTCTTTTTATCTGGAAAAATGGGTCCACGCCAAGATTAGGCGCGCGGCCAAAGAAAACGAGGAATTGGGCCGATACCTGGGAGGAAACGATCTTGCCCCGCTCTCCCGGAGCGATTTGGAAAAATATCAGCTCTATAAACTTGGACAGACCCTGGAATATGCGGCCCGGAAAAGCATTTTCTATCGTGATTTGTTCGCCCGTCATGGGGTTCGGATTTCAGAAATAAAAAATCTTGGCGACCTGAGCCGAATTCCCTTCACCGAGCCGGCCATGCTGGCTGAAAAACCCTATCAGTTCCTGTGCGTCCCCCAGACTGAAATATCCAGGGTCTATACGCTGTTCACCGCGGGTACGACCTCATCTCCCAAGAAGGTCTTTTTCGCGGACAATGAAATAAAACTCATAACCGAGTTCATGGGGGCGGCCATGAAGGCCGTCTCCCTGGAAGTAGATTTGTCCCAATATAAGGCTTATATACTGCTGCCCAACGGCAAGCCCCATAGCCAGGCCAGATTGCTGGAACGGGGGATAACCAAGACCGGTGATTCGGCGGTCATAGGCGATATCGAACTGAATGAACTGGAACAGGTCAAAGATATCGAAAAAGTGCGGCCCGACATCATCTTTGGCTCGACTTCCCGCCTGGCTCGCCTGACCCAGATCGGGACCACCCAGCGTGATCTGAGCAAGATAGGCGTCAAGCTTCTTTTTGTGACTTCCGAATATCTTTCAGCGGCTATGCGAAACCGGATAGGTCAAGCCTGGAACTGCCAGGTATATCAGCATTATGGGATGACGGAACTAGGCTTTGGTTTTGCCGTGGAATGTCGAGCCCATGACGGCTTTCACTTCGATAACAGCGATTTTATCGTTGAGGTCGTGGACCCTGACACGGGGCGGGCCCTCTCGGAAGGAGAGGGAGAACTGGTAGTCACCACCTTAAACCGATCGGCCATGCCTCTTATCCGCTATCGTACGGGCGACCTGTCAAGGATAACCTCCCCAGGTTGCTCTTGTGGCGTGACCACTACCCAAAAGATCGCTCCGATCCTGAAAAGGATTAAAACCATGGTCCTTTTAGGGCAGAGCGACTTTATTTATCCCTCCCTGTTTGACGATATTTTTAATGGCCTGCCTTACGTCTCCGATTATCAAGCCATTATAAGCCAGGAGCCCCCCAGTGACATCCTGACCTTTAAAGTGGCGGTTAACACTTCCGAGGACGGCCTTAGGCAGGAAATAAGAAAAGCCCTTATGAAGAATCCCCTGTTGCTGAAAAATTTCGAAGCTGATCTTATGGCTGAACCACGGGTTGAGATCGTCGATGGTAAGGAGATCAAGCGCGAAGGCAGAGCCAAACGGGTGATACTCGACACCCGAGCCCGATAGCCTTAAAGCCATGGGCCTTTGGAGCAACAATAATATCGCAAATCATTACAAGAATTAAGGAGGAACTTGACATGCCGAAGCTTTTGATAGGAGATACCCTGAGAGCCACCGCGATAAAATTCCCCGACAAAACCGCCTTTGTCTTTAGGGATCGACGGATCACTTACGCCGCCTTTGATGAACGTGTCAATCGGCTGGCCAATGGATTTTTGGCCAAGGGGTACAAGCCTGGAGATCACATCGCCATTCTCGCCTTCAACTGTATCGAATATTACGAAATACTTTATGCCTTGGCCAAGGCCGGCATGACTGCTGTTCCCGTGAATTTCCGGTTCGTGGGTCCGGAAATCAGCTATATTGTCAACCATGGCGACGCCCGAGCCCTGATCTACGAGGCCAATTTTCGCGAAGCAATTAGCGGAATCCGAGGTGAATTTGAAAAGGTCGGGGCCGACGACTTCATCGTCTTCGGCGGAGAAGGTGACCCCGGAGATGCCGACTATGAAAAATTCCTGGCGGCCTCAAACCCGGCGGACCCTGAGATCGATATGGACGAGACCACGATCTGGTACATCGGATACACTTCGGGCACTACCGGTCGCCCCAAGGGAGCCATGCGTTCTCACCGCAGCAGTGTCCTCCTGGCCTCCAACGTGGACCTATGCTGTGAAAATGATACCGTTCTTCTCATCATGCCTATTTTCCACTCCAACTCCATCTGGTTTGGGAGCATGGGGGTGTATTACGGGTGTACAACCGTAATCTACCATTCGGGCGGTTTCAACCCCCGTGAGATTCTGGAGATCATGGAACGGGAAAAGGTCACCTTCAGTTCCCTGGTGCCTACCATGTATACCATGATCCTTCAGGTGCCGGACAAGGACAAGTTTGACACCACTTCCATCAGGAGACTCCTGGTTTCCTCGGCGCCTCTTATGACCAAAACCAAGGAGCAGATTTTAGCCTTTTTCAAGAATTCCGAGTTGTTCGAGGGATACGGAGCCACGGAGACCGGCATTGTCACCATCCTCCGTCCTGAAGATCAATACAGCACCGTCCGAAGCTGTGGAAAGCCCGCTCCTTTTGTCAGAATCAAGATTCTCGATCACGAAGGCCGTGAGTGCTCTCCGGGCGAGGTCGGAGAACTCTATTCCATCAGTCCTAGCATGTTCGATGGTTATTATAAACAGCCCGAGGCGAACGCCAAGGCCTTTCGCGGCCAGTACGCCGCTGTCGGGGATATGGCCAGCGTGGATAAAGAGGGTTTCTACTATATAGTCGACCGGAAAAACGATATGATCATCTCGGGCGGAGAGAATATCTATCCCACCGAGATCGATGACATACTCTCAAAACATCCGAAGATTGGGCAGGTCGCCGTCATTGGCGTTCCGGACGAAAAGTGGGGGGAAGCCGTCAAGGCGGTGGTCATGCTCAAGCCCGGCGAACAAATGACCGAGTCCGAGGTCATCGCCTACACCAAGGAGCACCTGGCCGGTTACAAGTGTCCGAAATCAGTGGGGTTCGTGGATTCACTTCCCTTAAGCCCCACGGGCAAGATACTCAAAAGAGTACTCCGGGAACAATACTGGAAAGGACATGAGGCCAAGATATAAATCGTGACCTTTCAATAAAAACACCAGGGAGACGAAGGCCGGTGGCGCACGCTGATCTCGTTTGACCCTGAAGTCGGCCGTGAAAACAAAACTCCGGCTGTGCCTTCACTCCACGGCCTGAGAAAGGAACAAATTCCCCACCGCCGGTTAAGATTGGCAGCGGAAGAATGGGGAGCATAGATTTCTTTAACGCAATTAGGGAACTAACCTAATAATAAGGAGATTACCGTGACCGAAGACAAGATAAAGATAAACAGGTTAAAGACCATGTATCCTCTTCGGGCCAAGGTGGACGAAGGATACATCCAGAGTGTGGAAGCCATGAAAGCCGGCCAGCCCACGGCCTGGTCCATGGTCAACTGGTGGCAGGCCGATCCTATTTTTAAGGCCATGGGCTTGGAAGTCGTCTATCCCGAGAATTATGGCGCTGTCGTGGCTGCTTCCGGAGTAGCCGGCAAATATTTGGACCTCTGCGATTCTGATGGATTCCCCAGCCATCTGTGCGGCTACTCCAGGGTCAGCTTTGGCTATACCTCCAGGATGATGAAAGAGTTGGGAGGGGAAATTCCGCCGGAGGCGCCCTTGGGCGGACTGTGCAAACCGGTATTTTTGTTAAGCCATGGCTTGGTCTGTGACGCCAGGGTCAAGTGGTTCCAGGCCCTGGGGCATTATATGGATGTTCCCGTCTGGATGATGGAAACAGCCACCCCCGGCGTGGAAGAATGGTCGAATGAAGAGGTCAGGCGCTGGTCCCTCAAGCTGGTCATGGAGGAAATCAAGAAATTTGTGGCCTTTTTGGAACAAATAATGGGAAAAAAATTGGACTGGGATAAATATGACGAAATCGTGAACGACACGATAGAGCTTTGTCGAATAGCTCATCAAACCTTTGAGTTGCGCAAGGCGAGACCCTGTCCCATGCACTCCCGGGACTTTTGGAGCGCCATGCCCGCCTATCTTTATATGACCGGTGACCTGAAAGACTCGATTAAATGTTACCAGGACATGTATGAAGAGGTGAAATTCAGGGTGGAGAACAAGATCGGCTCCGTTGAACCGGAAAAATATCGTCTGCTTTTCGGGGACCTTCCTCCCTGGCACAGTTTGGGATTTTTCAACCGTTTGGCCGAAAGAGGCTGGAATTTCGTCAAGGAATCCTGGGGCTACAATCCACCCCAGCCCATAGAAGGCCTGGAGAGCATAAGCGATCCGGTGGAACGACACGCCAGATTTCATCTCCATTTTCTTACCGGTTACTATGAACCGGCGGCGGCCGATCAAGAGTACATGGGCTATCTTGGTTATCCTTATTTGAGATACGCCCGGGAGTTCAAATGTGATGGAGCTTTTCTTCATGGGCTCATTACCTGCCGAAGCGCTTCGACCCATCATCCCTATACTCAGGACTTGTTGATGAGAAGGCTCAAGGTTCCCACTCTGCGAGTCGAGGGTGATCTAGTGGACTTGAGGCTGTTTGATCCCGAGGAAGCCCTGCGGAAGGCCGAGGCCTTTGAAGAATCCATGGATCATTACCGGGAAGAAAGAAAAAAAGAAAACTTTGATTGGTAATTGCGGCAATAAAAATTGGAGGTATTCTGATGCCGGAAATATATGAAGGGCTGGCCAAGGTAGGCCATATTTTATCGGATCGTTCTGCGGCGATACAAAAATTTAAAGCACCAGACCGGAAAGTGGTCGGCTATCTTTGCAGTTATGTTCCGCTGGAAATTCTTACTGCCCTGGATTTGCTGCCCTTTAGGATCTTGGGCGACATTAGCGAACCAATAACCATGGTGGACCGAATCCTGCCTGAGTCGTTCTGCCCCTTCATGCGCAGCTGTATCGATTCAATATTGAAAAATAAATATAGTTTTTTAGATGGAGTCATTGGAATTCATTCATGTGATCCTCAGGAAAAAATCTGTCATGCCTTTAAATCAACCGTAAAATATGAATTTTTTCCCTATATAGACATGCCGGCCACAACACATGAGTGGGGCCGGGAAATGTTCAGAAGGAGCCTGGACGCCTTTAAAAAAAGCTGCGAAACTTATGTCGGTCGCGAGATTTCGAAGGAGGCGCTCAAAGCCTCAATTGAACGCCACAACAAGCAGCGCGCTTTAGTCAGAGATTTATATAGTTTAAAAAGAGCCGATCCTCCCCTTATTTCCGGCTCGGAAACTCTTCAGGTCATGATGGCCCTTGGTAGTATTCCCCTGGAAGAGGGCAACGAGTTACTGGAAGCAGTAATACGTGAGGTTGGGGCCCGGCGGGGAACTCAAGGCGGGCCCGGGAAAAAAAGAATCCTGGTCTATGGAGCCTGTCTGGATGCCGTGCCTCTTATTAAACTGATCGAAGACTTTGACGCCGATGTGGTCATGGACGATAACTGCATGGGGCCCAGGACATATTTCAAGGATGTGCCCTTAACTGAAGACCCCATGGATGGATTGACTGCCCGGTATTTGGACTTGACCTGTGCGCGGACCTTTAAAGAGGCTGTGGTCGGTGAATTCAAAAAGGATCGGAAGGCTGATTTGGAAGTCAGATACGGTCATTTGGCGGGATATATAAAAGAATGGGATGTTCAAGGAGTCATAATTCAACTGGTAAGATTCTGCGATCCGTTCGGTTATGAACTCCCGGAGCTTAAAGACTATTTAAATAGTCTGAACGTTCCCAATATGTATTTGGAATTGGAATACACCACCGGCAGCCTGGCCTCTCTTAGAACCAGGACCCAAACTTTCCTGGAGACCTTGGGCTAAGGAGGGGATAAGTTGTTTTTTGTCGGGCTGGATATTGGTTCGTCAATGACCAAGGTCGTAATTATCAATGAACATGATGAGGTCATTGTTCGAATATTGGGACCCACGGGCGCGGAACATCGCCGACTTGCCAATAAAGTCATGCAGGATGCCCTTCAGCTCGCCGATTTGACTTTCGATAAAATATCATATGTAATGGCGACAGGATATGGAAGACTTAATGTGCCCTTCGCCGATCGTCAGATGTCGGAAATAACCTGTCAGGCTGCGGGCGTTCATACTATTTTCCCCGGAGTAAAAACAGCTATTGATATTGGCGGACAGGACGCCAAAGGTCTAAAAATTGATAGAGGCCGATTGGTCGATTTCGTCATGAATGACAAGTGTGCCGCCGGAACAGGGAGGTTCCTGGAAGTCCTGGCGGAGACCCTGGGTATCAGAGTGGAAGATTTTGGGAATCTGTCACTGCAAGCTAAAGACAAAGTAGTCGTAAACAACATCTGCACTGTCTTTGCCCGAGACGAAATAACAGCCCGCATCTCCGAAGGAAAACCAATCGCGGATGTCATCGCCGGCGTTCATGATGCCATTGCCGGTCGAGTGGTCAACATGGTCAAAAGAATAAAGATCGAGCCGGAAATAGTCTTTACGGCCGGATTAGCCACCAATATCGGCGTGGTTAAAGCCATGGAACAACATACAGGCTTCAAGGTGTCAATTCCACCCAATCCGTTCACGACCGTGGCTTTGGGCGCTGCTGTTCTGGGGAAACAAATCGTGTTTAAAAGCTTGGAAAAAGGGGAGCCGATAAAAAGAAAAGAACGATCACTGGAAGAAGCCCGCTTTTTCTCCTCCGGAGAAGCAAAATGACTTTTTTTATGGGGATTGATATAGGTTCACAGAACAGCAAAGGCGTTGTCATCAATGAGGAGGCCATCCTGGCCCGGTATAAATGTTCTTCTGGAATTAATTATAACTCTACCGCTGGAACAATCAAAGAGGAGCTTTTTAAAATAAAACCCATCGCTGATATATCTTACACTATGGCCACGGGCTGTGGTGCGGATAACGTTTTTTATGCCGATGAAAAGGTTTACGATATTAAATGCTCCGCCAGAGGTATAACTTACTTTTCCGATTCCGTCAGGACCCTGATTGAAGTCGGGGCCAGGTCCACCAGGGTGATAAGATTAAGTGAGAAAGGTAAGGTCATCAACTTCTCGATGAATGACAGATGCGCGGCTGGAGGTGGAATTTTTCTCCAAGTTATTGCCAATGTTCTTCGCATAGACTTGGAAGGTGTCGGCCGTCTTTCTCTGCAATCAAAAAATCCCATCACCTTTAACACGGGATGTGCGGTTTTTGGAGAGACAGAGGCTATTACCAGGGTTTGCGAAGGATTTTCCAAGGAGGATATTTTGGCCGGAGCTCATAAGGCGTTGGCTGAAAAAATCTCGGCCATGGTTACCAAAATCGGTCTGGAAGAAAAGTGCGCCCTGGCCGGGGGCGGCGGTCTGGATGTCGGCCTGGTCAAGTCTATTGAAAATAAAATCGGAACCGAACTGATCGTCCCTTCCCAGCCCGAATATATCAGCGCTCTTGGCGCGGCCATAATGGCCAGGCAAAAGTTTATGTCTTGCCAGTGAATAATCCACCGACCTGGCTGGTGACTTTGACCTGGGAGACCGCCGAAGCAGCGGCGCCTTCAAGGGGGCTGTTACAAAGGAAGTTCATCCTTAAACCACCCCAAGCCCCTTTCGGACCCAAGCCGGCCCAAGCCGACCGAGCGTCGGGCCATATAAATAAGGGATGTTGCGTTGACTTTTAACCATGATCTTAGTTCACTGGCAGCCAGCACCCCTTTGTCCGGCGGCCGCTTGATCTCAAGACGGTTTTTGGGCTTTTGGGCCATATTCCACGCGGACGACCCTTCGGGTCTGCCGTCATCTGCTCGATGAACAAGCTCGACGGGCGATGAAATATCTGCCTGATTTAACGGAAAAATAAGGACAGCCGGCCGAGGAAGCAACTAAGAAGGGGCTACGGTTTTCCGTAACCCCTTAATTTCTCTTGGTGGAGCTGAGGGGGATCGAACCCCTGACCTCATGAATGCCATTCATGCGCTCTCCCAGCTGAGCTACAGCCCCGTTGGAGTACAATCCTAAATATACCAACCTCTATTCCGAGTGTCAATAAATTTCATTCCCTCCGGCGAAATAAACCTAGCTTCAAAATTTTTCCGTGAGGTCAGGCCGAGACTGACGGCCATCTGAATGATAAAGGCCATTAATGCAGCGAAGGCAATGTAAGTCCGCCCTACTCGACGCCGGGATAGACGTTTTTAAACAAAAAAATGCGGTCGCCGATGGAGATGGGCTCCACCGAGTAAGTGATTTTGGCCAAAAACGACCATTTTTCAAACTCCTGCGGAGGCGCGGCTTGGGACTTGGCTTCTTCCGTGGATAAAGGACGCAGGGTGTCGACTCGGGCAAAGACGTCCAGCCGGCCCTTGAAGCGGTGAAGCTTGCCCAGTTTCCTTGTTTCGTCCGTCGGCGATGAAACCTCATCCTGGATCTGATCCTTTATCTTTTCATCCCGGACTTCCTCATAAATGGGGTACTCCCGGAAAAAGACCTGGGATCGATCTTCCGGCCCGTTCCGGCCTAGAATACGGCTGACGTCCTTTTTAAAGGCGATGATGACGTCGTCGTAATAGGAAAGCATAATTCGGCCGTGGCTGAACTCGGATTCCCGCGGTTTCCCTTGTTCCATCGAAGCGACAATCCGTCCGACTTCATATATTTCCCAGGTCGTCGGCGGCCGCCAACTTTCCCGGGCGCCGAGCGGTTTGATTTGAATCCTATTGACTCCGGTGACTTTAGGGCCGGACGGATCAGCCAAATAAGTAAAATACTTGGGAAAGTCGGTCAGGGGCGCTCCCAGGGCGTATTGGCCTTGCGGCGTTTTCGGCACTTCGACCTGGCGGAGCACTTCGGCCGGATAAAGTACCAGGACGTCGCCCACATTGATCTGGTGAGGGTTGGTCGTGCGATACCTGTTCATCTCCCACAGGGCGGGCCAAAGAGTGTCATCCCCATAATGTTGTTGGCAAATTCCCCATAAGGTGTCGCCCGGCTTGACCACGTAAGTCTCCGGCTCTTCGGCCCCGACTCCCACGGCTATGCCGAGACCAAGCCCTATGACTAAACAGACCGCGATCAGGAAGCGTCCGGATTTCATCCTCCAACCTCCTTGGGCATCCTACCCTTCCAAACAAAGGACTTTAAGTAAATATAACTTATAATATCACGTAATGTCAAGAAATTATCGGCTGGACCTCCAAGAAGTCGGATTAAATCTTTTTATCCTTCATCGGGCGCTCCCTGAAATCAGGCTTCGAACCGCCGCCGAAGGTTGACTCGGCCCCGGCCATTTCCTCCTGGGCCGTTTCTCCACCCGCTTTGATTTCTCGAAAACTGAAGTTCTGAACATAGAGATAGACGATCCCGACCAGGGAGATGGGAATGAACTGGGAAGCGTGGACCACGATGGCGTAGCTTTCCGCTGTGGACTTATCCACGCCCAGGCCGACCAAAGCCATAATACAGGCCAATTCAAAAGTGCCGACGAAGCCGGGTCCGGAAGGGATCATGATGCCCAAAGCTATGGCCACCAGGACAAACACCCCCCCGAAAGGTCCGACCTGCCAGCCCAAGTTGGCTTCCCCGGCGGACTGGAAGCCGAGCATGACCACCCAGTAAAAGGCGGCCGAAGCCAGCCAAACTAGAAGGGAATAGGCCGTAACCACAAGAAAAAGACGCCAGTCGCCCAAGGCGGTCAAGCCGGAGGCAAACGAGGAAATCAGCCCCGCCGCTCTTTTTTGCCAACCCGGAAAACGTTGCAGCAACCGGTGGATAATTCGAATGATCAGACCGGTTTTTTGTTTGGCCGCGACAAGAAAAACCACCGCGCCCAGATAAATAATCGCGCCTAAATAAGTAAAGGCCTTGACCCAGGCCATTACCTCGGGACTTAGAGGCATGGTTAAAAAGATCAGGGCCAAGACCAACAGGAGCAGAACCATGAATCCGTCATAAATGCGTTCGATAACCACCGTGGCGAAGACGCCGCTCTTGGACAAGCCCTCCCGCCGGCCCAGGACATAGGCGCGGATGAATTCACCCAGGCGCAGGGGCAGGAGATTGAGGGACATGAAGCCGATCATTATGGCCCCGAACAAGGAATGGAGTCCTGGCCGGCCGACCGGCAGCAGAAGATAGCGCCAGCGCAGGGCTCGGAACCAGAAGGCCAGGGCCAGCAAAGGCATCGACACCAAAACCCAGAAAAAACCGACGTTTTGAATCACCGTCCAGGTTTGATTCCAGTCGGTTTTCCTGAAGGCCAGGTACAAAAAAAAGGCGCTCAGGCCCAATCCCAGCCAGACACGTTTCTTTTTCACTTATCCACCCAAGGGAGCGCGCCCGGATTCTTCGTGGATCGCCTGCCGGTCGTAAATCCGCTCCGAAACCCTTTCGGGAAAGCTTTTGGCGATTATAACCCGGACCCCGGATCAGGGCAAGCCTGGTCGGAACGAAGACGAACCTATCCTCCGTTGCCAAACCTGTTTTATTCGGCTAAAATCCCGACGTAAAAAAAAGGTGGTGCGGCCTTCCTAATCCTTATGGCGAGAGGAGAAAAAAATGAAAATTTTGGGTCTGCTGGGAAGTTTCAGAAAGAACGGAAACTCGGATATATTGGCCAAGGAAGCCTTAATGGGGGCCGAGGAAGCCGGAGCCGAAGTGGAACTGCTCCGGCTGACCGACCACCGTATCGAACCCTGTCAGGGCTTCGGCCTGTGCCTTTTCCGCAAGGAGGGCTGCCACATCAAGGACGACGTCAAGTTCATCTGGTCCAAGATCGGGGAGGCGGACGGGATTCTTTTAAGCGGACCCTGTTATTTCCTGGAGGCGACCGCGGTGATCAAGCAATTGATCGACCGGGCCTGGGTGCTGGCCCATCGGGGCACCTTCCGGGGAAAATACGCCTCGGTCATGATCACTTACGGGACCAAGGGTTGGACCTCCCTGGCCATGCTCCAGCCGAATATCTTCTTCGGCATTTTGGGCTTCAAGGTCATTCACCGGGAAGCTGTTCATACCCAGGGCCTGGGCGAAGTGGTCCACGAGAACCAGTCACTCCAAAAAGCCCGCCGGATCGGCCTAGAATTGGCCCGGGCGGTCGAAAACCAGGACCCGACCTACCGCTCAACGCCCGGACTGTGCCCCATTTGCCAGGACTGGAACATTCGGGTGCTGAAAGATCGGAAAAACGTGGAATGTCCGACCTGCGGGGTCCGGGGCCGTCTGACGGTCCGAGACGGCGTCATCGACGTCGAATTCGACCAGCGGGCACTGGGAGAGTACCGCTTCGATCCCGAGGTCTGTTACAACCATTTCACTTATCACATCAAGCCGTCCCGGGATTACTTCATGCGGACCAAGGATGAACGGAAGGTCATGGTCCGGCGGTACAAGAATTATCTGAATCCGGCAAGCTCAATCGAACCGAAGGCGGAGGAGTAAAATCATGGCCAAGTATATCGTCCATTTGCGTTATTATCCCGGGGACCCACTCGAAGAAATCCGGCGGACGGACTTGGACCGGATCGCCGGAGCCCATGGGGTGGAGGTCTCGTTCGAGAAGATGGACCATCGGGACATGGTCGACGGCAAGCTGAGGGAGGAGACCCTGGACTGGCCCCTCGAAGAGATTTCCCAGGAGATCATCACCATTCGGTCGGAAGACGAGCCGCGTTTTCGGCGGGCCGTCGAGGCCATCTACGACCGATACCGCTCGCCGCGGACGCCTTACGGCTTCTGGGGCAGCAGCCCGGAGGGGGCGCGCCTGGCCAAGACCGTGGCCGACGAAACCGGGGGCGGGTGGTGAACAAAGACCTGAGACAAGGGGACGGCCCGTCCAGGCCGCCCCGTCAGAAAAACCGGCCCTCTTTTAGAGTTAAGCCGATTTTTCCCCTCAAAAGTCAAAGAATCCGGATCTCAGACAAAATACAAGCCTTTTCCCCACGCCGGACGATTCATATTTCGGTTACGGTGATAGCGCCCTGTTCACAGACCTCCACGCAACTTTCGCAGCCGATACATTCATCTTCGTTGACCGGGACCGATTTCTCATCCTGAAGTTCATAGACATCCACAGGGCAAATTTCCACACATTCGCCGCAACCGATACATTTCTCAGCATCAACTTCAGGTTTAAAAGCCATTTTGTAACCTCCGCCTAACTCTTTATCCCGCCGCAGACTAACCAGGGGCTTTCATCTTAAGCGTGCTTCCGCCTCGGCCGACAGAATCTATTCGGACACGGAACCATAAGCGGAATAGAAACTCAAAGCCGGTCGGCCTGCTCGGCCAACAGGGCTTTTAATCTGTCCAGGCTGATCGGACAGGCCTGGATGGGGATGCCCATCCAGTCGTAATACTCCAGAAATTCTTCCGGATGCTCCGCCATATATCGGTCAACATAGCCGATGCCGTCCAGAACAATCGCGCCGCCCGTATGACGGGGGAAGTTCTCGTTAGCCAACCCTTTGTCCCAGCCCTTAAAGACATAATGACGAAATTTGATCCAGCCCGGAGTCATCCACCAGACTTTTTCATCGCCGGCCAGGTCCTGAGCGATTTTTTCCCGCTCCTCTTCACCGGCCAGCATATCGACGCAATGGCTGGCCTGGACTCGGCCCACCTCGGGACCCAATTCTTCAATGATGGTTTTCATGGTCCGGGTGGGCTGATCCGCGTTCACGTAACAAAATTTACCCCCGTAAACCACGATGACCTTGGCGGCTTTCTCCTTGGCCTTTTCCACACGCTGGAGGAGCTGGCGTTCCAGTTCACGAGGACTTTCATGAAGGCCGGGCGTGGTGTAAAAGATATGGCGGGCATCCAGATAGCCGGTTTCCTTTAAATAGTTCATTTCAAGACTCAAGGTGCCGCAGGAAACAATGGCTATATCAGAAAATGAGGTACGCTCCATTTTGATTCCCCCTTTTTAAGCTTCATCAGTCTCCCGCTGACCACGGCCAAGCGGCGGAGACCGGATTTTGAGGGCATTAGTCCAACATAAAAAACCGCGTTAAGTTCAAGATCCGGCCGGCTCGGGCGGCCCGGATGTGCTTGGAGCGACCGGAGATTGCGCTGTAAGACAAATGGGTGCGGTAAGCACGAGTCAACCTCTATCCTTCCTTGTTTATTTTTAATATTTTTGCGCCAACCGGTAGCCGGCCTGCACGGCCGAAAAGATATCCCGGACCTCATCGGCATCGCCGATAGTTTCAATTTGGGAGACCAACCGGCGTATTTTTTCATCCGGTCCCGGAACGGGCAGCATACCGGAGGCCAGGATCACCGTCTGGAAAGACTCGACAGACATCTTGACCCCATCCTGTTCGATCACCACTATGTTGGGCAAAAAGGCCTGGACCGCGGTATGAGGCATGAGGGTGACATTGGGCAACTGGTCTATCCTCATTAAGACCAGATTCCGGGTAATTGCCTCCATCATGCTGCCGATAGGGTCTGTCCGCTTGGTGCCCACGACCTCGTGACCTTCCTGGCCTGTCTTCTCGATGATCTCAAGGCCTGTTCTACCGGCCCCGATGACCAAGATTCTGGGACCGTGCACTGCTTTTGCGCCGCTGAAGAATTCCACGGAGGTCATGAGGTGTTGATCCTGAAGATCTGGTATTTCAGGGATATTCTGCGAAGCCCCGGCGGCCCATACCAAGAGGTCCGGCTGAAACTCTTTAACCAGATTGACATCCATGGTTTGGTTCAAAAGGATGGAGGCGCCGCTGGTCTTGACCGTGTGGATCAATCCTTTTAGAGCGGCTTGCATGGCCTCTTTCCCGTGAGCCTTCCAGGCCAGTTCGAATTGACCGCCCAGCCGGCCGGTTTTTTCGGCCAGGGCGACCTGGTGACCTCGCCTGGTCAGATAAACAGCCGCGCTTATTCCGGCGGGACCGCCGCCGGCGATCAGCACTTTTATCGATTTTTTCGAAGGTTCCAGAGGGGGCAGACCGATTTCAGGGTTATAGTTGCAGCCCAGGACTTCGCCGCTTTTTAGACGATGAAGACAACCCTGGAGACAATAGCCGCAGGCTATCACCGCTTCATCGGCATCTCTTTTCCATTTTTCTATCAGGCCAGGATCGGCGATCAACGGTCGGCCCAAGGCTGCCAGGTCGGCCAGGCCGTGGTCCATGACCTCCTGGATTCTCTCCTTTCTCCCCATGCGGCCGGCGACAATAAGAGGCAGTTTGGTTTGGGAGCGGAGCCAGGACAGGGAGTCTATTTGAGGTTTTAGAGGGAGAGCGCCGTGGTGGAAGTACCAGGGCGGGCTGAAGCAGGCATGACCCATGCCCACGTGAAGAGCGGCGACTCCATTTTCTTCCACCAACTTTATGAGGGAAAGTAAGTCATCAGGACTGATTCCCCAATCGGGGGACATTTCGCTGCCTGAAATCCTAATAATAATGGGGAGATCCGGCGAACCTTCCTTCACGGCCGCCAAGGCTTCCCTGGCGAAGCGCAAGCGGTCCTGGCCATAAAGGTCCTCCCGGTGGTTTAGTTTCCCGTTGAGGAACTGAGATATCAGGTAGCCATGACCGGCCTGGACTTCGATCAAGTCAAACCCTGCCGCGCCAGCCTTTCTTGCCGCGGATTTATACCTGTCGATAATGGCTTTTATCTCCTGATCGTTCAGAGCCTCCGACTCATTACCTTGCGCCGTGCAGTTAATGACCGAGGGTCCCTTGGGTTTTAGTTTGGTGACATTAGGATTGGCAGCCGCCCCGGCGTGGTTGAGGTGAAGGCAGGCCAGACGGTTTTCCGCGTGGATCACCTCAACGATTTTTTTAAGTTCCTTAGCACTTTCAGGGAGATGGACACAGAGCTGTCGCGGATGCTCTCTGCCTTCCTGGGTGACGGCTACAGGCTCGAGAATCACCACGGCTGGACCTTCGACAGCGATTTGTCGATAGAACCGTAATTGCCTTTCCGTCACCGTGCCGTCGGGATTGCCGGAGCCCAGCTTGATCGGCGGAAAAACGAACCGGTTCACCAGGCGGACCGGGCCCAGGGTGAATTCTTCAAACATTTTTTTCATGGGCGCCTCCTTGTCTCCTAGATGCAATTATTGGGAAAAGACTCAGGCCGCCGTCCGTTCGGCCAAGAAACTTTGATCGTCTTGATCTTCAATACCCTCAACGTTTCACCCTAAGCATCAGAGGTTTTCCGCCTATAGACCTATCGCCCCGGCAAGCTTTTTCCAGAGGATTTTTACCGCGTCGGCCCCTGCCGAACGGCCGTTATATTCGAAAATAGTTTGGCCTTCGACCATGGCTTTGGTAAAAGAGGTGTCAAAGGGAATTCGCCCTAAAACACCAACGCCCTTTGATTCGGCGAAAGCCTCGATGTCTTCCGCTGCCCTGGGGTCTAAATCAAACTTGTTGACCGAGACCAGGGCCGGGACCCTGAAAAAGGCGGCCAGGTCGGCCACCCGCTCCATATCGTGGCGACCGGAAACGGTGGGTTCCGTTACAATAAGGACGGCGGCGGCCCCGCCGATGGAGGCGATGACCGGGCAACCGATTCCGGGCGGGGCGTCGGTGAGAAGCAAATCGAGATTATTCTTTCCCACCAGTTTTTTGCCCTCCTGCCGAACTATAGTGACCAGCTTGCCGGAGTTTTCTTCGGCGATACCGAGACTGGCGTGGGCCATCGGCCCGAATCTCGTATCGGAAATGAACCATTCGCCGCAGGTGTTTACTGGAAAATCGATGGCTTTTTCCGGGCAGAAATAATGGCAGACGCCGCAGCCTTCACATTGAATCGGGTCTACTTTGAAATCTTCACTTATGGCCTTCCACTTGCACAACTCCCGGCAAAGACCACACTGGGTGCATCTATCCGTATCAATCACCGCCGTATGTCCGGATTGAAAGTCGTGACGTTCTTTAACTTCAGGGTTCATAATCAGGTGAAGATCGGCGGCGTCCACATCGGCGTCGCACAGAGCCTTGCGGTGAGCCAGGGAAGCAAAGGCGGCTATTAAAGTTGTTTTGCCCGTGCCTCCTTTGCCGCTGATGACGACCAGCTCTTTCATCTGGATTTTTCCTTTCCTGCCACTAGTTCAGAAATACGACGGTATAGGTCTATAAATTTCTGCTTCCATTCCGGCAGAACCTCGACGATCATCTCACCCCTTGAATAGACTTCGGCGATTGGTCGACTAAAGGGGATTTCCATCAAGATGGGGATGTTTTCCTCACGGGCATAGGCCTTAACCCGATCGTCGCCCAGGTCGGAGCGGTTGATGATAAGGCCGCAAGGAATATCGAGCACCTTGACCGCGCCGAGAGCCAGTTTAAGGTCGTGGAAACCAAAAGGGGTGGGTTCGGTGACCAGAAGAATGAAATCGGCTCCTTTCATGGAAGCAATCACGGGACAGGAGGTCCCGGGCGGAGCATCGATAATGGTCAAGACGTCGGGTCGGGCGAATTCTCGAACTTTCCTGATCAAGGGCGGCGACATGGCCTCGCCGACCCTTAATCTCCCATGCACGAACTCCAGCCCATTTCTGTGGCCCCGCTCGATTACGCCCAGTTCGCGCCCTGTTTCGGCGATGGCTTTTTCGGGGCAAACCAGGACGCAACCTCCGCAACTATGGCAGAGTTCATGAAAAGGCAGCACCGTTTCGCCCAGGACCACAATGGCCTTGAACTGGCATATTTCACCGCACTTCCCGCACAGGCTGCACTTTTCCATATCGACCACCGGCACGGGGGTGGTGATGGTGTCAACTTCTTGAATCGTCGGCTGGATAAAAAGATGGGCGTTGGGTTCTTCTACATCGCAGTCAAGGAGTTGCACAGAGGTATCAAGAGAAATAGCCAGGTTAACGGCTATAGTCGTCTTGCCGGTCCCTCCTTTTCCACTGGCCACACTGATAATCATTTGCTTCTCCTAGTCGATGGCCCAGGCTGACAAGTGAAATAGCCGGAGTTTTGCTTCCAAACCATGGTTATCCCGATTACCTGCCGGGCTGTTGCCTCATGTAATTATCTACGGCCTCCCGCAACGTTTCCGCGGCCAGAAAGGCGCAATGTTCACTCTCTTTCGGCAGACCGCCAAAAAGATCAAGGATGGTTTCACCCGTTATTTCGACCAGTTCATCCGGAGTTTTTCCCAGAGCCATCTCAACGGCAAAAGAACCGCAAACCTGGCTTGGGCCGCAGCCGTCGGTTTGAAAGGTGGCCGTTTTGACTCGGTCTTTTTCAAATTTTAAAAAGATTTCCATTGAATCACCGCATGTACCGGTCACCCGGCCATAACCGTCCGGATTATCCATCGCTCCAACATATAGGGGGTGAACCCATCTCTCAAAGACCGTCTGACCATATATCTGCTTGGTCTCCTCATTAATTTGATTCTGTAATTCCTTGGCCAGATCATCAAATTGGTCGGTCATCGGAATTTCACCTCATCTTGGGACCGAATCATTTTAGGGCTCATCTCTTTATTTTGACGCCCTCATTTGAAAACGTTTCTTGCGGGTGCCAGCGGAGGGGAATCGGTCTTGGCTCCAACCAATTTTTCAATCTGATCCACCATTTCTTCAAAGGCCTGATTGAACTCGAGCTTATTGTTTTCAAGCACGTTTGGACTGCCTGTGTCGCCGCTATTGACCACTTCCGGTTCTATGGGAAGCGTTCCCAAAAGTCTCAATTTTTCCTTTTCAGCGGTCAGCCTGCCACCCTGAGTCCCAAAAAGTTCAATCATTTTTCCACAGTAAGGACACTTGAGACCACTCATGTTTTCGATCAGTCCCAGAATCTCCATCTTGACCTGGCGGCAAAAATTGATGGATTTCCTTACGTCGGCCAAGGAGATCTCTTGAGGCGTAGTTACGATCACGGCCTTGGCGTCCGGAATGGTCTGGGCCACGGTCAAAGGCTCATCCCCCGTCCCCGGCGGAGAGTCGATCACCAGATAGTCCAGATCCATCCAGTCTATATCGGCGATGAATTGCCTGATTACTCCGCCCTTAAGCGGCCCTCTCCAGATAGCGGCCATATTCTTATCCTCCATCAGGACTTCGATGGACATAACTTCCATATTGGGCAGATAGTCGACCGGCAGCATTCTTCCACTGTGTCCCCCCGGACGAAGACTCCCCTTCAACCCCAGAATCCGAGGTATGCTCGGGCCATGGAGGTCCACGTCCATCAGACCGACTTTATAGCCTCTTTTGGCGAGGGAAACGGCCAGATAGGCGGCAATACTGCTTTTACCTACACCGCCCTTGCCGCTCATCACCAAAATCTTATGCTTAATGTGATGGAGCGTTTCCTTGATCTCCAGGTCCTGCTGCTCCATCTGGGCCTTGCGCAAGGCCTCATCCACATTCTTTTTATCTTTGGCCATGTGAGGCGACCCCCTGTTACTGGAATATTCTTTCTCTATATTTAAAATTGATCAGAACCTATTTCTCGGACGGCTTGATCCTAGTCCTGCGTCTCCCCGACGGTGATCTCTGTTTACGCCCTGGCCTTCCCGAAGTTCCGGCCAAACTGGTACCTTCTAAATTATTTTTTTCGGACCCGGCCGGGGAGCCGGGAAAATCCAAGTCTGCCTCCGGGCTGGACCCGTAACCGGATGCCGGCCAGCCGGCCAGTCCGGCAAAACCCGTCATGGGCTCATTAGGTGTGGAGGGAATCTCCAAAACACAAAAACCCCCGCCCCGTCCGGTCATGGGGCCTAAGCCTTTCGGACCCCTTCCATCAAATCCCGGCATGCTAGTCACCTCCTCTGACCGTGGTCGCGGAAGTGGCTTTCATTAGAATCTGGGTTCCCGTCCGCAGACCGACATGAGAAGCGACCACCGGACACTTGACCTTGAAGAGGAAATAAACGTTGGCCGTTTCATCGCTGAGGGTCTCATAGTTGCCCTGGCCCTTGGCGATGACCAGCTCCGCTTCTTTAAAACGCCGGCGGAACTCTCGACTGCAATCGCTCAAAATCGTTCCCGGGGCGTCGGAACCGTTGTCGATCACCTCACAGATTTCATGAAGGCCTGCCGCCCGGGCCTCGCTTATAGTGGCATCGTTCAGGACCGCCCCTCCACGGACAGCCAAGGTAATCCGTGCCGCCCGAAGCTGGTTTATGAGCAGTCGGTCAAAGACGATTTCGCCGGCATTGTCGGCCAGGTACAGGATGTCGGCGGCCTCGGCCGCGGCCCGACGGAATTCATCTATTTCACCGACAAAAGATTCTGAAATGACCTGATCGACGGCCTGGCGGACTTCGGCCTCGGTCAGGTCGCCGTTGACTCCTGAATCAATTACGTTGCCGGCAATGGCCAACCTGACCGCCATTTGGAAAGGGTCCGGAGCGTTTTCCACCCGAGCGGCCAATTCGGGCCAGAGGTCCAGAGCCATCTGGTTGAAACGATCTTTTATCGGTCGATATGGGTCCTTAACGCCGGTGATCTCCCTTAATCTTTGGTGAATTTTCTGGGCGATGACCGGGGGCGGCTGGACCAGGTCCATTTCCGCGGCCCTACGCAGGATATCCCGAACTATCCGTTCATGCACGGCGGGGTCCCCTGTTGCAAACCTTGCGGTTTCCAAAGCTTGCCGGACAAAACAGGGCAGGCAATCTAAAGAGGTCTTCATGTTTGATTAACGAAGTCGGTGATACTTCGCCCGCAAAAGCCTAATTCGATTTTTAGACGCGTAATTGATTGACTGCATGAAAAAATGTCCGGCTCACTTTCCAGTTTTTTGGTTTTTCTGATTACAGCCTTTAGACAGGGAAAGAGCAAGGAGCATGCCACCCTTGGCCTGAAACGGGCGGCAAAGAATAACTATAAGCTATTCTTAGGATTAGCTATTGAGGCCCAGATGGATGGCAGGTCGGTTTGGGCGATGGACCGGCCGGACAAAATTGCAATATGCAATATTATCTTTTCCGACTGCGGCCGTCCGTGTCCGGCAAGTTGATATTTAGAGCCATAATTTTTCGATAAAGCGTACTCGGGTTAATGCCCAACTCCTGGGCGGCCAGTTTTCGATTCCCTTGATGACGTTGGAGTGTTTCGGTAATGAGGTGTTTCTCCATGGACCGCAGGCTCACCGGACCGAAAGCGTCCTTGGCCGCTAACCCGGCCGGGCGCAGTTCGGACGGAAGGTGGGGAACCTCAATCATCCCGCCCCGGCAAAGCACGAAAGCCTGCTCAATTATGTTCTCCAGTTCACGGACATTGCCGGGGAAATTATGCTCCATCAGGCGGGCCATGGCCTCTTCGGACACCCCGGCAATATTTTTCCCTTGCAACCGGTTGAACTTGGAGACCAAATGGTCGATGAGCAAAGGGATATCCTCTCGGCGCTGCCGCAAGCTCGGCAGAATCAAATGAATGACGCGAATTCGATAATAAAGATCGTCTCGGAACTTGCCCATTCGAACCAGTTTTGCCAAGTTTTTGTTGGTTGCGACCACGACTCGAACATCCACCTGCTCCGGCTTGACCGCTCCCAGCGGATCGATGGACCGATCTTGGAGCACCCGCAGCAGCCGGACTTGCAGGGCAGGAGAAATATCGCCGATCTCATCCAAAAAGATCGTTCCTCCATCGGCCAAGGAAAACCGGCCGGCCTTGTCCCGCTTGGCGTCGGTAAAGGCCCCGGCCTTATGACCGAAAAGCTCGCTTTCAAGCAAATTATCCGGCAAAGCCGCACAGTTGACCGCGACAAACTTCTTTTTCCCGCGCGGCGATAAATTATGAATGGCCCGGGCGAAGAGTTCTTTCCCCGTGCCGCTTGGACCTTCGATTAAAACATTGCTGTCGCTGTCGGCCACCTGGGGCAGCAAGTCAAACAAACGCATCATGGCCGGGCTTCGACCGACGATATCCTCGAAGGTGTACCGGCTTTGGAGTTCCTTTTGTAACTGTTCGACCTGACTGAGGTCCTGAAAGGTTTCCACTCCCCCAATGATTTTCCCTTGACCGTCCTTCAAAATGGCGGTTGATATGCGAATCGGGACGCGGCTTCCCTGATGGTTGATGATGTAAGCGGTGGCATTCACGATCGGTCTGGAGGTTTCGAAAGATTGTTTCAGCACGCAGTCCTTTTCACAAATATTGGCGTGGAAAACATCGCAACAGGAGCGCCCGATGGCCTCGCGGCGGGGGACGGCGGTGATCCGTTCGGCCGCTCGGTTGAAAGAGGTGATCCGCCAGTCCAGATCGACCGTGAAAACACCCTCATTAATCGAATCAAGAATGACGTCCTGCTTGCCCATTTCGAGAGAACCGCCCCTGGCTGACACGTTATTTTCACCTCCTCATAGTCATGCATAATGCACTTTATCATCAATTTTAATATTGCATAATGCAATAAAATTGTCAAGGCGGCTTTAGTAACCACACGGTTAAATCGTTATTTTTCAAACCTCTGACCTTGGTTTCGTGCTTGGCATGTGCCTTGCTAAAACTATACTTCATGAAAATCGCGATTCCGCATTGGCAAGGACGCGTATCGCCTGTTTTCGACGTCTCGGACGGCTTACTTCTGATTGATGTCAAAGACGGGGGCGAGGTGCGGCGCGAGGGCATGGTTTTGGTCCATAGCGATCCTTTCGCCCGAGCCAAGGAGGTGGCGGACCTGGGAACGAAAGCTCTCCTTTGCGGGGCAGTATCCCATGTCCTAGAGCGGGCGCTTGTTGGTGCGGGCGTTGAGGTTTTCGGTTTTATTTGCGGCGACCTAGAGGCCGTTCTTGAGGCTTTTCTCCGTGGGCAACTGGACGATGATCGATTTCTAATGCCCGGTTCCTGCGCAAGAAGGCGCAGGAGAAAGCATTAATCCGGCCGTCGAAGGTGGCGCCAGGTTGAGTCAAGACAGGTAAAAATTGAATATCCGGTGTGTTTGAATAATGCACCGTATAAATACGTTGATATTGTATCAATAACAGAAAGGTGGCTTTTCATGAAGGTTGCGGTAACAACAGAGGCTCCATCCCTGGAGGCCATGATTGATCCACGCTTTGGCCGATGTGCCTATTTTTTGATCGTCGAAACAGAAGACCTTGGTTTTGAAGCGATCGAAAATCCCAACCTCGAACTCGGCGGCGGGGTGGGTATCCAATCAGCTCAATTCATGGCCGAGAAAGGGGTCAAATATGTCCTGACCGGCAACTGCGGTCCTAACGCCTACCAAGTGCTTGACGCGGCCGGGATCGAAGTTGTGGTCGGTTGCTCGGGCGTTGCCCAGGATGCGGTTGAGCGCTTTAAGTCCGGTCAGCTACCCAAGGCCGAACAGCCTAATGTGGCTGACCATTTTGGTGCGTCGGCCGGAGATGTTCCGGGCATGGGTCGCGGCGGCGGCATGGGTCGCGGCGGCGGCATGGGCCGCGGCGGCGGCATGGGCCGTGGCGGCGGCCGGGGCCAAGGCGGCGGCCGGGGCCAAGGCGGCGGCCGGGGCCAAGGCGGCGGCTCTGGCAGACCCTAATCGGCCCAATCGATGGGATTAGATAAGAAGTAAAAGAGTCGCACCCGAAAACAGTGCGAAAAATGTACAAATAGAATATAGGAGGACCAAAACCATGCGAATCGCTATTCCCCTTGTCGATGGAAAACTGTCGCCGCATTTCGGCCATTGTGAGCGTTTCGCCTTGATCGATGTGGAACCCACCGGACAAAAAATAATCAATCGACAGGAAGAGAATGCTCCGCCCCACCAGCCCGGCCTTTTGCCGGCCTGGCTGGCGGAGAGAGGAACCAACGTTATTATCGCCGGGGGCATGGGCCAACGGGCTCAAGCCCTGTTTTCCAGCCACGGTATTGAGGTGGTGATCGGCGCTTCCACCGAAACTCCGGAGCGCTTGATCGCGGATTATCTGAGCGGAACCCTTGATGTGGGTGAAAACATTTGCGACCACTAAGCACTCCCGGCATCTTCACCTCTTAAAGCGGCAAGCAGTTAAAAAGCCTGGTTTCTAATTTATCTAAACAATAAACCTCCCCACACAACGACTGCGGGAAGGTTTATTTTATTTAAGAGTTATTCAAAATGTCTTGGACCATAACCAGGAGTTACCTTAAAGCAACTCCAAGGTCCAAACACGGAAGCGAAATCTGAAATAAATTAGCCTGTCTTTAGCTAATAGACTTGGCAATTTCGGCCCCGTATTTAAAGCATTGGTCTAACTGGGCGGCGTCCGGATTCCAAGTGGTCCGCAGTCCGTCATTAATCAGCTCAAAGCCGCCGGCCCGGAGACGTTCGGTGATGATTTTGACCCCTTCGCCGCTCCAGCCGTACGAACCGAAGGCCGCCGCCTTCTTGTTCTTGAAGCCCAGCCCTTTCAGGGAATCCAAAAGGCCGGCTATCGAGTGGAGCAGGCCCTTGTTTATGGTCGGAGAGCCGACCAGGACGGCCTTGGCCTTGAAGACCTCGGTGATGATGTCATTTTTGTCTTGCTTGGCCGCATTGAACAGTTTGACGGCCGCCTGAACGTCGACCGAACGGATGCCCTCGGCGATGGCCTGAGCCATGCGTCTGGTGGCCTCCCACATGGTGTCATAAACGATGGTGACTTGGTTTTCCTGATAATTATCGGCCCACTTCAAGTATTTTTCCACGATCTGAAAGGGCTCCGTCCGCCAGATCACCCCGTGACTGGGGCAGATCATGTTGAGCGGGAGGTTCAGTCCGGCGAATTGGTTGATCTTTTTGGTCACAAGCTGGCTGAAGGGCGTCAAAATGTTGGCGTAATACTTAACGGCCTCCTGGTAGAGTTCGGCCTGGTCCACCAGGTCGTTGTATAAAAGCTCGGTGGCGTAATGCTGGCCGAAGGCGTCGTTGCTGAACAGCACGTTGTCGCCGGTCAGGTAACAGAACATGCTGTCCGGCCAGTGGAGCATGGGGGCCTCGACGAAGATAAGTTCCTTGCTCCCGAGGCTCAAACGGTCTCCGGTCTTGACGGGGTTGAAATTCCAGTCCTGGTGATAGTGCCCCTTGAGTGATTTGACGCCGTTGGCCGTGCAGTACACCGGTTTGTCCGGGATGGCCCGCATCAGAACCGGCAGGGCCCCGCTGTGATCCCTTTCGGCGTGGTTGGCCACGATGAAGTCGATCCGGTTCAGGTCGATTTCGTCGGCCAGTCTTTCGACGAACTCCTCGGCGAAGGGGTCCCAGACGGTGTCGATCAGCACGGTTTTCTCGTCCCGAACCAGATAGGCGTTATAGGACGTGCCCCGGTTGATGGAATATTCGTCGCCATGAAAGCTGGTCAGCTCCCAATCCGTCTGGCCCACCCAAGTGATGGTCTCATTGATCTTTTTGCTCATGCCATCTCCTTTCATCTTTAAATTACGCCGCAAGTCATCTCGTTAAAATGGGAAATGAGACCCCACGCGGCCTGGCGGGGAATCATCCGCTTGATGGGTTTAATCCTGGTATGGACTTAATATCCTCCAACATCCGAGGGAAGGCCTGGCGACGCCCCTCCCCTATTCTTTCCTGTTCGATTCGTTGAACCCACTGGGGCAAAATGCCCGGCGGACAACCGCCGGTCGGCTCCGTGACGAGTTAGTTTCTTAATTTTATAATCATATACCAGGCCGCTTGGCGACGCATTGATTTAAGTCAAGTTTAGGTGACCGGGCATGGTTTTGGGGTTCGGTCTCGATTCAGAGACCCGAATGTCCTAAAAGTGTAACTTGACACTTTACACATTATATGATACAAGCCTGGATGTGAGCATCTAATACCCGAAAGAAATCGACCGAACATCTCCAGGAGAATGGAGTGAAAGGTCCCAAGCAAATCCGAACAAAAACGGCCCCGCCGGAAAAAAAGAAAGGCCTGCGCATGCTGGAACTGGTTAAGGCCACCGGCCTGCCCAAGTCCACCATTCTTCATTACGTCTCGGAAGGATTGCTGCCCGAGCCGATCAAGACCAGGCCGAACATGGCTTATTATGATCCGCAATGTATCGAGCGGGTTGAATTGATCAAGACCTTGCAAGGCCGATACCGGCTGCCCTTGGCCAAGATCAAGAATCTGCTGGAATTAAAGGATCAGGGTCGGGATTTAAACCTGAGAATGGAATTGGCCGAAGTGGTTTTCGGGCCGGCTGATCCCGACCCTCTGGATGAAGCGGCCTTTGGTCAAGCCACCGGGCTTACCCCGGACCAGCTTCGGGCGCTGCGGGACACCCGACTCCTTCTGCCCCTCAACCCAGGACAGTTTGATCGGGAAGATGTGGGCATGGGTCGGCTTTACGCCCAAGGACTGGCTCTGGGTCTCAAGGTCGAAGACTTGTCTTTTTACCCTGAACTTGGCTGGCGGATCGTCGACCAGGAGATGTCTCTGCGCCGGCGGGTAACTCACCATTTGCCTGAAGATATGGACGCCTTGATTACCATCCGGCTGACCCAGGCGGCCCGAGCCACTAGAAGTTACGTCATCGACCGACTCTTCCAACTCCGGGCGGCGGCCTCCAGGGATCTAAAGGAATGAACAACGCGACCATGAACCGGGTTTTGCACTGGCTGCCCATCTTGTTAATCACCACCTTTATGACCGCCGGCGAAATCACCCGGTTTCTCCCGGCGGTGATGCAGCCCTTGATTTTGCTCGTGTGGCTGGTCAATGTCCTGATCCTGATTTTCCTTCAGAAAAAAAAGCAGGCCTCGCCGATCGAGAAATCTTTCCTGGTTTATATTACTTTGGCCGCTGTTGGATTCTGGCTCTGGCCGTCGGGTCTGGGCCGGGTGGTGCAGTCCTTTTCCGTCCCTATCCTTTATATCGTTCTGTTGCTGACGGCTCTCGGCCCCCCGCTCTTCGGCGCCGAACCCTTCACCATGTTTTTCGCCCGTCAAACCGCTCCGGCCGCGGTTTGGGATACCGAGATCTTCAAAACGATCAACCGAAACATGACTTGGGCCTGGGCCGGCCTCTTCGCCCTATGCCTGGTCTCATCTTTAGTGCCCGTTATCTTCGGCCGCTCGGACTCGAGGGTCTGGAGCATCTTCTATCGTTTTGTTCTGCCCGCCGTCTTTCTTTTGGTCCTGGGCCGCATTTTGAACAGAAATTACCCCAGGTACTATCAAAATAAGCTGGGTCTCAAGCCAATTGATCAATCAAATAATAAAAAGGTCCAGCCGGCTGAAACGCCGCTGGAACGAAAGGAGCTGGTCATGTCGGAAAAGGGATTGGTGGTTGCGGTCAACGGTTCGCCGCACGCCGGAATAGGCAACACGTTTATGATGGTGGAAATGTTTCGAGGTCCTTTGGCCGGGGAGGGCTTTGACCTGGAAGTGATCAATTTATCGGAAAAAAGGATCGAATACTGCATGGGATGCGGACTGTGCATTGAAAAAGGCAAATGCTGGCGACAGGACGATCATGCCGGCGTGGTGCAAAGGCTTCTGGAGGCCGACGGGATCATTCTGGGCTGCCCGGTCTATTTCGGGAGCGTGACCGGTCAGATGAAGACTTTTCTGGACAGGTCCCTGGCTTACGGACACAAACCCCGTCCCACCTGGAAACCAGGCCTGGCCGTCAGTGTGGCCGCGGCTTTCGGGGAAACCACGGTGGGCGAGTATTTGGCTACTCTTTTGCGGATATTCGGGGCCTTTTCCGTGGGAACTTTGACGGCCTTGGCCACCAACCCCGGGGAATTTTTGGGTAAAGAGGCCGTGGAAACGCGGGCGAAAGACCTGGCCCGGGACCTAGCCAGGGCCATAAAGGAAAAAAGGCGCTATCCGGGCACGGAGAAGGACCTTTTTTTCTATCTGCTGATTGGCGACCTGATCAGCCGGGAACGGGATTTTATGAAACACGATTATAAACACTGGGAGGAGCATGGATTTTATCAAGGCTTTAAAAATTACGTCCGACAGGAATTCGCCGGCGGGCAATTCGACCCGAGTATAAGAAGGGCCTGGATTGAAAACATGATTGCCGAGGAGAAAGCCAAAAGCCGACTGGGAAAGCCGGCCGGGAAACCGGCCGCGGGCGGCCCCGGCCAGGCCCGGACCTGCCGGGAGATGCTGGAAATCATGCCCTTGGGATTTCAACCCGAAGCCGCCGGCGACTTGAAAGCCGTTTATCAGTTTGAAATCAGCGGCTCGGAGAATTTCACGGCCCACTTGAAGATCGAGGACGGGAAATGCGTTTTTACCGAAGGCCCGCTCCCAAATCCCAGCGTGGTGATCAAGAGCCCGGCCGATGTCTGGCTGGGGATATCCAAGGGGGAAATCAACGGGCAGTCGGCCTTTATGAACGGGCAATATAAAGTCGAGGGCGATTTATCGCTGCTGTTGAAATTGAATCATCTGTTTAAGCGTTAATCTTCCGGATAAAAACAGAACGGGCTCCCCAAGGGAGCCCGTTTCGTCTGATTGTTGAACAGGGATTATTCGTTCTTGACTTCCTCGAAGTCGGCGTCGACAACGTCGTCATCGCCGCCGGTTCCGGGCTGGGCGTATTCAGCTCCGCCGCCTCCGGGTCGAGCCTGCTCCTGCTGGGACTGACTGGCTTGAGAGTACATCTGCTCGGCCAGTTTGTGAGAAGCCTTGGTCAGCGCGTTCATTTTGGTCTCGAGGGTCTTCTTGTCCGCGGTGGTCAGGACCGACTTGAGGTCGTTCAGGGCGGCCTCGATCTCGGCCCGGGTGCCCCCGTCGACCTTGTCGCCCATCTCGTTGAGCGTCTTTTCGGTCGTGTAGACCAGGGTGTCGGCCTGGTTGCGGATTTCAGCCAATTCCCGGCGCTTTTTATCTTCATCGCCGTGCATTTCGGCATCCTTGATCAGACGGTTGATCTCTTCCTCGGTCAGGCCGGAAGAGGCCGTGATCTTGATGGACTGTTCCTTGCCGGTCCCCAGGTCTTTGGCCGAGACGTGAACTATGCCGTTGGCGTCGATGTCGAAGGTGACTTCGACTTGGGGGACGCCGCGCGGGGCCGGCGGAATGCCGACCAGTTCGAACCGGCCCAGGGTTTTATTGTTCGCGGCCATTTCCCGCTCGCCCTGAAGGACGTGGATCGAGACGGCCGGCTGATTATCGGCGGCCGTGGAGAATATCTGGCTGCGCCTGGTGGGAATGGTGGTGTTCTTTTCAATCAGCTTGGTAAAAACGCCGCCCAGGGTCTCGATGCCCAGGGACAGCGGGGTGACGTCAAGCAGGAGCACGTCCTTGACCTCGCCCTTGAGGACCCCGGCTTGAATACCCGCGCCGACGGCCACGACTTCATCGGGGTTGACGCCCCTGTGGGGTTCCTTGCCAAAGGTCTCTTTCACTTTGGCCTGGACCTTGGGCATACGGGTCATGCCGCCAACCAGAATGACTTCGTCGATTTCCTTGGCGGCGATTTGGGCATCCTTGAGCGCGGTCCGACAAGGTTCAACCACCTTTTCAATCAGGTCGTCGACCAGGGATTCGAGTTTGGCCCTGGTCAGGCGGATATTCATGTGTTTCGGACCGGAAGCGTCCGCCGTGATGAAGGGCAGGTTGACGTCGGTCTCCATGGCGGTGGACAGCTCCATCTTGGCCTTTTCCGCCGCTTCCTTCAACCGTTGTAAAGCCATTTTATCGTTGTGCAGGTCGATCCCGGTTTCTTTGCGGAACTCGTTGGCCAGATATTCGATGATCCGCAAGTCGAAGTCTTCTCCGCCCAGATGAGTGTCGCCGTTGGTGGATTTGACTTCAAAAACCCCGTCGCCTATTTCCAGGATGGAAATGTCGAAGGTGCCGCCGCCCAGGTCAAAGACGGCGATCTTTTCGTCTTTCTTTTTGTCCAGCCCGTAGGCCAACGAAGCGGCCGTGGGTTCATTGATGATGCGGAGCACTTCAAGACCGGCGATCCGGCCGGCGTCCTTGGTGGCCTGACGCTGACTGTCATTAAAATAGGCCGGCACGGTGATGACGGCTTCGGTCACTTTTTCACCCAAGTACTCCTCCGCGGTCTGCTTCATCTTGGTCAGGATCATCGAGGAAATTTCCGAGGGGCTGTAATGCTTGCCCCGGACCTCGATGTGGGCGTCGTTGTTATCCGCCTTGATGATCTTATACGGCATGGTCTTGATGTCCCTCTGGACTTCAGGCGATTCATATTTTCTTCCGATCAAGCGCTTGACGGCGAAAACGGTGGCCTCCGGATTGGTGATGGCCTGCCGTTTGGCCGCCTGTCCGACTAGGCGCTCGCCCGATTCGGTGAAAGCAACCATGGAGGGCGTGGTCCGGTTACCTTCCACATTGGCGATAACCTTAGGCTCGGAGCCTTCCATTATGGCTACGCACGAGTTGGTCGTGCCTAAATCTATACCTATAACCTTACCCATGTCTAATCCTCCTTATATATGTCATCATTAGTAAAATTAAATTTCAACTTCCCCGGCCGGTCTGCGGGAGACCACGACCATCGAAGGCCGCATGAGCCGATCGTTTAAAAAATAGCCTTTCTGGACCTCTTCCAGGACAGTATTATCTTCGACATCCGGGTCTTCCCGCTGCATGACGGCTTCATGAATATGAGGATCGAAACGCTGGCCCAAAGCGGGGACGGTTTTGACCCCGAACTTGGTCAATATATTAAAAAAGCTGTCATAAATCAGCCTCAGTCCTTCCAAAAGTCCCTCCGTGCTCTCGTTGGTCCGGGCATGGCCCAAGGCTCGTTCCAGGTTGTCCAGAACGGGCAAAAGGTCTTTGACCAGGTTTTCATTGGCGAATTTCAGGAAATCGGCCTTTTCCCGTTCGAGACGTTTCCTCATATTTTCCATCTCGGCCTGGGCCCGGACATACAATTCCAGATTCTTTCCGGCTTCGGTTTTCCAATCGATCTCTTCCTGGACCTCGGTTTTGGGAAAAGTTTGGCTTTCGGTTTCAACTATCTTTTCCTCGGCCGAGCTTTCCGGATTTAAATTGTTTGTTTTATCATTCAAATTCATTGACGCCTCCGCTATTACAGATCTGATTCCAGGATATGGCTGACCAGTCTGGCCGTGAAGTCGACCACCGGTATAATTCGGGAATAATTCAGTCTGGTCGGCCCGAGAACGCCCAGAGTGCCCAGGTGAATGGACCCGCGCGAATATCTGGAAGCGATCAGGGTGAACCCGGGCATTTCGGTCAGTTCGTTTTCCGAGCCGATGAAAATCTGAACCCCGGAAGCGGTCAGGGTTTTGTCCAGGAGCTTGACCAGGATGCTTTTATCCTCAAAGGCCTTGAATATGCTCTTCATGGCGGCCACATCGGTGAATTCGGGATAGTCAAACAGATTGACCTGGCCTTCGATGTAAATATCGTTCTCCTCGGAATCCGCTTCAAAGACCTTGCGACTGAGCGTTAAGGCCCGAGAAAGCAGGTGGTCGAATCGGTTCTTCTCCTGGCGCATCTCATCAACGACCTTGACCTTCATTTCCCTGATGGTCAGACCGCCGAGGATATCGTTCAAGTAACGATTAAACCCGTCCAGGTCCTCCTGGGCCAGTTCTTCGTCCGTTTCGATGATCCGATTCTGGATGAGACCGGATTCGCCCACCAGGATGACCAGGATCAAACGTCGGTCCAAACGGATGAACTCGATCTGTTTGAGTCTGAGCCGGGAAAATTTCGGGGACAGAACCAGGCCGATATGTCGAGAAACCGTGGACAGGACCTTGGACGAATGTTTGAGTAACTGGGCGACTTCGGGCGTGATGCCGGCAAAGCCCCGACGAATGAGCTCTTGTTCCTGAGTGGAGATATCCTTGACTTCTAAAATCGAATCAACGTAATACCGCAAACCGCTGTCCGTGGGAATCCGGCCGGCTGAAGTATGGGGCTGGGTCAGAAAGCCTATTTCTTCCAAATCGGCCATGACGTTACGAATGGTGGCTGGGGACAGATCCAAGCTGTATCGCCTGGACAGAGCCCTGGACCCAACCGGTTCGGCCGTCCTGATATAATCCTGAATCACGGCCTCCAGTATTTTTCTGGCTCTATCTCCCAGGTCATGCCTCATCGAAAAAACCCGCCATAATTTACATGTTCCAGCACTACGGTAACGGTAAGCACAAGCTAAAGGCTTGTCAAGGTGGAGCCCGCCCCTTTTTTCAATAAAATGTAGGCGATTCGGATTAACCGTCGCCCGGAGACGATGCCGAATTAAGAAAGGGCCGGGATCATCCGGAAGTAGAATCGGGTCGGGCCCCGTCCTTTTTTTGGGAAAGATACCGCCAGATCAAACCGACAAGGAGGGCGGCGCTTAAGAGGATGATCAAGCTGGCCGAAAAGAACAGGGCCAAGAAAACAGTAGGATGGTTCTGGTAGTAAGCGGCGGTCATCAAGTACAAGCCGAAAGCCAGGAAAAAACAGGCGGCGAGAGCTGAAACCAGACTCCCGATGCGCACTAGTCGACCTCGGTCTTGACCAGTCGTCCGGCTGATTTTGAGTTTGGACCGTGAGGGGACTTACCGTTCATCGGGTCGGGCCTCCATTTCCGTCGGCAACTGAAACCACCGGACTGGAGAAGGGCCTCAGCAAAGCCGAAATATCCGCGGATATTTCCTCATGAGATAAATCGAACCCGGCCAGGGCTTGGACAAAAAGCTCAAGTTTTTCTTCGAAACCTTGTTTACGGTCCAGGATCAGCCATGGCTGGCCCTTGAAAAGACACTGCCCGGATTTCAACCTAAGGCCGGCGAATTTCATGTCGCCGTATGACACTTCCAGACCGAGGCGTCGAGCTAAGCCTTCCAACTGGTGAAGGGTCTCTTCCTGTTTTTTCTTTTTAGTCGAAACCATTTTCAGAAAAACCAAAGGCCGGTTTGGTGGCCAGCTCCTGGTCCACCTCGGCCGTCCCCCCTGAATTATACGATATGATATTGCGCAAATGGAAGAAACTATCCAGATCGACTTCCACGAAATCCACGCCCAGGCCTTCAGGGTCCTTCCGGGCCACCCGACCTTTCATGTTCAGTTTGAGCTGACTGGTTGTTCCGAGAAGGGTCAAGGTGATATCCACCGCCCTCCCGACCGGAAGATTTTTTTCAGTCGCCACGTACAATCCTTTCAAACTTATATCCCGGGATTCGAGCCCTTCCAGTTTCAATTCGCCCGCCTTCAAGTCGACCAGGGTTTTAAAGTTGACCCGCTGCCGGATGCGCTGATTCTGTTTCGCCATTTTTTTCCTTCCCTTCATGACCCGATTCCGGTCACAGGGGACCAGCCCTGGATTCAGGCGGGCCGGCCGGCCGGGACCGAGTAAATAATCAAGCCGGATGTTGCTTAACGCACGGAAAATATTGCCCTTGATCTTATCGTTCGACCGGGAGAGCCGGGCCAGGATATTTTTAATCTCCCGGCGTTTGGAGCGGCCGGCGCTGGGACATGGGTTTTCCACCAGGGGCAGATTCCGGTTCAAAGCCCACCGGCGGATTTTGTCTTCGGGGGTCAGGCATAAAGGCCGAATCACGCTGAACCGTCCATTGAAGAAAGTCTGGACCGGCAGCATGGTGCTGATCTCGCCGCTGAACAGGATGTTGAGGAGCAACGTCTCAATCAGATCATCACGATGGTGGCCCAAGGCTATTTTGGCGCAGCCGAAGTCCCGGGCCAGTTCGAACAGACGACGGCGGCGCAGGCGCGAGCACAGGAAACAGGGATTTTCCCGGTTGATCCTGGAGTGGGCCAAGGGGGCGTAATCCGTCACTTCGAAATGATACTCCAGATTTCTTTTGGAAACGTACTCTTCCAAGGCAGCCCTTTGGCCGGGATCTTCAAAACCCATATCCAGGTGAACGGTCACCAAGGTGTAATCAATGGGGACTCGGCGTCGCCTTTCTTCCAGAAAATCAAGCAGGAACAGACTGTCCTTGCCCCCGGACAGGGCGACCAGAATCCGGTCGCCGGGGTCGATCATACCATATTGGTGAAGAGCCTTCCCGGCCAGGCGTTGAAGTTCTTTAACGGCCTGAGACATGAACATCCGCCCTGATCTTTGGTTGAAATTAATCGGCGGGCCGGAGAAAAGTCAAGGAGAGAAAACTCAAACCCCCAAGAACTTTTTAAAAATCCGGTCCTAAAAAAGGAGGGGCCGCCGTGAGTGGATCCCCTGCTTCGAAGGGGGCACAGCAGAGGGCTCACGACGGCGATTGGGAAGAAGAGGGATTATTGTCTAATCCCCGTTCGCGTTAAGCGAACAATTTTATTATAACTAAATATCCATGAACGGTCAAGATATTTTTCCAAAAAAAACGATTCCCCAACCACGTAAAAACTATAAACAAAAAGGTTTGGAACCCGGTGGTTCATCCTTGTCGTCCGGGCTACAAGGATATAGAAACTCCCCCGGGCCGCTTTTTGGCATTCCGGCCGCGTCCTCGAAAAAAAAAACGACAATTGAAACAAAACGGATTATGATAGACCTGGAGAACGTCGGAGACCCTGAGCGGTCAAGCCGGTAATTGTATTCCAACCGATGGATTGAGGAGTTGACGGACGTGCTGCTTTGGGGCTTGGTGGCCGTGGGGCTGATCCTGCTTTTTTTCGGCGGCGAGGCTCTGGTTCGTGGGGCGGTGAACATGGCCGCCCGGCTGGGCGTTTCACCGTTGTTGATCGGCTTGACCATCGTGGCTTTCGGGACGTCCAGTCCCGAACTGGTCGTTTCGCTTCAGGCCGGGCTCAAAAGTCAGCCCGACCTGGCCGTCGGCAACGTGGTCGGAAGCAATATAGCCAACATCCTGTTGATTTTAGGAATTTCGGCTTTGATTCACCCCCTGCGCTGCCAACCTATCATAGTCATGCGCGATGGAACATTTATGGTCGCAGCCAGCATAATTCTCGTGGTTACCGGCTACTGGAGCCCGATAAATCGGATCGAGGGCATCTTGATGTTGGCGGGCCTGATCGGGGTCATCCTCTATTCGTACCGGTCGGAAAAACGCCGAAATCTTCCGCCTGAGACGGTCACCATACCGGAAATAGCGGACCTGGCCGCCCGGCCGATGCGGTTTTGGGTGGGAGCGGTCCTGGTTATCGGCGGTCTGGCCGCTTTAGTTTTGGGTTCGCACGCCCTGGTCAAAGGAGCGGTCGGCCTGGCCAGGGCGGCCGGAGTATCGGAAGCCGTCATCGGTTTGACCCTGGTGGCTGTGGGGACTTCCTTGCCGGAACTGGCCACTTCAGCCATCGCCGCCTTCCGCCGGCAGGCCGACGTGGCCGTGGGCAATGTCATCGGCAGCAACGTCTTCAATATTTTGGGCATTCTCGGACTGACCGCCATCGTCACGCCGATTCCCGTCAATCCCCAAATGGTTTCCTTCGACTTATGGGTCATGCTGGGCTGCGCCTTGGTTCTATTGCCTTTCCTGATCACGGGCTGGCGCCTCAGTCGGATGGAAGGGGGCATTTTTTTGGCCGTTTACGGACTATACCTGCTCTGTCTTTACCTGGGTGTGCCCGCTGGATAGTCTAGTTTTCAAAAGGCCGACGGTTTCCCCCTCGGCCGGAAGACCTTCGCCGGCCGGCCTTTTTTTTCAGGCGGTTTATAAAAAATATCTCGCTGAAGCAGAACCAAACGGAGCACCACCCGGAACGGGGCATATTGAAAACGACACCATCCGGGCCGAATCGGTTCGGAGACATAGAAGGCCGCCCGCGGGCCGGAGGGAAAAAACACCGGCCAACCGCAAGGTTAATCTCTTCTATATTTTTTCGATCCGAACGGCGCAAGCCTTGTACTCGGCCGTTTGACTGACCGGATCAAAGGCCGGATTAGTCAACCAGTTGGCGTTCCCTTCCCGGAAGTGGAAAGCCATCCAGACCATGCCTGACGGCACCTGCACGGTCACTCTGGCTCGAACCTTGACCTGACCCCGCCGCGATCGGAGCTTGATGTAATCTCCATCGTCAATTTCCAGACGCCGGGCATCCTCCACCGAAATATCGGCGGTTTCCTCGCCGAGCAGATCATTGAGCCCCTCGCTGCGACCGGTCTGGGTCCTGGTGTGGTAGTGGTATAGCCTTCGGCCGGTGCTCAGGACCAAGGGGTATTCATCGTCGGGAGTTTCCGCCGGCGGCGTCCAATCCACGGGCGTGAAACGGCCTAGCCCGCAGGTAAAGCAGCCGTCCTGATGAAGAAGCGGTGTTCCGGGATGCTGCACATCAGGAACCGGCCATTGAAGGCCGTCGCCCTTGAGCCGGGCGTACTTTATGCCCGCCATTTGCGGCGCCAACAGTGAAATTTCGTCGTCCCAGATGGCCTGGGCGCTGTCCGCTTCCCAATGGTGTCCCAACCGCTGGGCGATTTCCTTGAATATCCACCAGTTAGGCTTGGCTTCTCCGGGGGGCCCGGAAGCCGTGCGCACCCGACTGACCCGCCTTTCCGAATTGGTGAACGTGCCTTCATTTTCACTCCAGGCGGCGGCGGGCAGGATGACATCGGCGAATTTGCTCGTTTCATTGGGAAAAATATCCTGAACCACCAGGAATTCCGCCGAGTCCAGACATTTTTCGACATGGCTGATATTGGGTTCGGTGTTGGCCAGATTCTCACCGAAGACATAGAAGAACCTGACCCGCCTGTCAATAAGTCCTTCCAGCATTTGAGGCAGCATCAAACCTGGTTCGCCCGATAAATAGTCGCCGCCCCAAGCCTTGGCGAACTTTTCCCTCAGAAAGGGATCGTTCACCTTCTGGTAGCCTGGAAAGACATTGGGCAAGGCCCCCATATCGCAGGTGCCCTGAACATTGTTTTGACCGCGCAGCGGATTGACCCCGCCGCACTCAAAACCGACATTGCCCAACAACATCTGGAGATTGGCGCAACTCAAAACGTTGTTGACCCCGCAAGTGTGCTCGGTGATGCCCAGGGTGTAGATAAGCATGGCCGGTTTAACGACCGCCAGACGACGGGCGGTCGTCCGAATTAACTCGGCCGGCACACCGGTAATTTCCGCCGCCCTTTCCGGGGGATACTCGAGCACTTTTCTTTTTAAATCATCAAAACCGAGGGTGCATCTTTGAACGTAATCCCGGTCATAGAGGTCTTCGGAGATCAGGACCTGCATCAGGGCGTTAAGCAGGGCGATGTCGCTGCCGACCCTCAATTGCAGATGGGTTGAGGCGAACTCGACCAAGGGGGTCCGTCTTGGATCGACCAGCGTGAGTTCCGCTCCATTCCGAACCGCTTGTTTGATGAAAGTCGCGGCCACGGGATGGGCCTCGGTGGTATTACTTCCGATGATGAAAAACATACGGGCCTTGCCAAAATCGGCGAACGAATTGGTCATGGCCCCCGAACCGAATGCTGTCGCCAGACCGGCGACCGTGGGAGCGTGTCAGGTCCGGGCGCAGTGATCGATGTTGTTCGTTCCGATCACCGCGCGAAAGAGTTTTTGCATCTGGTAGGAATCTTCGTTGATGCTCCTGGCGCAACTCACCCCGGCCACGCTGTCCGGACCGTATTTGTTAATAGCGTCCTTCAGTCGCTCCGTGACCAAATCGAGGGCTTCATCCCAGGATGCGGGTCGGAACCCTCCATTTTCGCGGATCATCGGGGTTTTAAGACGCTCCTCTGAGTAAATGAAGTCATAGCCGAAACGGCCCTTGACGCAGAGTCGTCCTTGATTGGGTTGGGCTTGTTTGACGCCGGTGACTTTGACGATTTTTCCCTCCTTGACGTGCAGCCACATCTGACAACCCACGCCGCAGTAAGGACAGGTTGTTCTGATGTAATCCACATCGTGGCCGACGCTTAATTGAAAAGCCTTTTTTTCGAATAAGGCTCCCACGGGACAAGCCTGGACGCACTCGCCGCAGTGGACGCACCGATCATAGTCAACCAAATGGTATGTCTGTTCAGGCGGCCCCGAATCCTCTTCCCATTGATAAGGCACGGGTATGGCCAGATTGACCTGAACATCGTTGCAGGCTTGGATGCAGCGCCCGCAACGGATGCACCGACTGTAATCGCGCACGAACATGGGATGCCTGTCATCCAAAGGATATTCCCGGCCTTCCCCACAAGGTCCCACCGGGTCAACCCCATATTTAACCACTAAATTTTGGAGTTCACATCTTCCCCAGGCGGGGCAGAGCGCCTGGTGCCACGGGCGACTCATGATTTGTAACTGACAACTGGTCCAGTCCGCCAAAGGCATATTTAAGACAAAGCAGTTATGCTGTCCGGAATTGACCAATTTTGTAACGGCGGCCCGGCGTGCTTCAACCACCGGCTCTGATTCGGTCCGGATATCCATATCGGCTTCCAGGATGGTCGAACAGGCTGGAATCAGCTCGCCGTTCGCCCGATTTTCGACCACACAGACGCCGCAGGAACCCAAGGATTTTCCTTGCGGATAATGGCAGAGGGTCGGAATGTGGATATTCAGCTCCTTGGCCTTGTCCAGAATTGTTTCGCCCGACTCCGCCTTGATCGTCTGACCGTTTATCCGCGCCGCTTTTTCTCCCATGCCAGCCGCCTCCGCCAACAGTTTTTCCACGGTAATTATTATATCAATTTTGATATAATATCAATATTAAACTTATTCATCCAAAATTATCCGTTTATCACCAAGTTATGGGTCGGGACCCCGACCGCCCGCGAAAACATATAGCCATAAATATTCACTACTAAGGCCCGATTCCAATCTCTCGGGTCTATTATTTTTCGTCGGTGGCTCCCGTGGGGTGTGGACAAAGCGACTCAATGCGGTTAGAGTAAAATTCAGGGTGGCCCATGAAACTGCTGGTCAGGATCATTCTCGTCGGCTTGATCTTAGGCGTCGGCTGGGGGGGCGGGACGGCCGCCGCGGGCGAACCGACCACGGTGGTCTTTTTAACCTGGAAACCCAACCAGCCCGAGGTTTGGAACGAACTGATCGACCGGTTCCATCAAGCCCATCCGGGCATTAAGATAAAAATCCAGGTGGGCCCGCATTCCTCGACCGAGTACCACGCCATCGTCACCCAGCGTTTGAAAAACAAGGACCCTTCGGTGGACGTCTTTTTCATGGACGTGATCTGGCCGCCCGAATTCGCCAATGCCGGCTGGGCCTTGGACCTTAGTCCCATGTTTCCGGCCGAGGAACGCGACCGGTTTTTACCCGGGCCCATTACGGCAAATACCTACAAAGGCAAAATTTACGGCCGGCCTTGTTACCTGGCCGCCGGCCTGTTCTACTACCGTCGGGACTTGCTGGATAAATACGGCTTCAAGCCGCCCGAACAATGGCCCGAAATGCTCGACCAGGGCCGGGTGATCCTCGCCGGGGAAAAAGCCCCGGACCTCAAGATTTATTCCGGCCAGTTCAAACAATATGAAGGGCTGGTCTGCGATATGTTGGAGTTCCTCTGGTCCAACGGCGGGGCGGTCTTGGACCCCCGAACCGGCAAGTCGCGGCTGGCCGAGCCGGAAGCCTTGGCAGCCCTGGCCTTTGTCCGTGAAAAGATCATCGGTCGGGCCGCGCCGGTCGGAGCGATCAATTACGAGGAGCCCGAATCGCTGGAGCTGTTCGTCCAGGGCAAGGCGGTCTTTCACCGCAATTGGCCATACGCTTACGCCGTGGCCGACGATCCGGCCAAGTCCAAGGTCGCGGGCCGGGTGGGGGTGACCAGCCTGCCCGCCTTTCCTGGTCATGGTCCGGCTTCGACCCTGGGCGGCTGGCAGTTCGGCCTGAGCCGCTGGTCGAGACGGCCGAAAGAGGCCTGGCGGTTTATCAGTTTCATGACCTCGACGGAAAGCCAGAAGCTGCTGGCTTTAAAGGCCGGACTGGCCCCCACCCGCCGGGCGGTTTATCAAGACCCGGAAGTGCGGACCGCCCTGCCCCATTTAATAGAATTTCTGCCGTCTTTCGAACACGCGCGGCCCCGACCCCTTTCCCCGGTCTATCCGATGATCAGCCAGGAGCTCCAACGTTACTTCAGCCGGGCCATCGTGGATAAGGAGGCCGACCTGACCGCCTTGGCCAAAATTACCGGGGCTAAAATCGAACAACTGGCCCGCCTGGGGGCGGCCGTCCAGCCGTGAGGTCCCGAGACCTTCCCCTGTTCCTCGTTCTCCTTGTCCCGGCGTCCCTGGTGCTGCTGGTTTTCATCGCCGCGCCGGTGGGGCAATCCATAATGCTGAGCTTCCAGCGGATCATCATCGGTTTGCCCCAACTGGGTTCTCCTTTTGTCGGCCTGGACAATTACCGGGAATTGTTCCATGACCCTGTGGCCCGTCATTCCCTGAGGATTACCGCGATTTTCGTCGGGTCGACCACTTTTTTTGAATTGACGCTGGGTCTTCTGCTGGCCCTGTTGATCAACCGCCGTTTCCCGGGCCGGGGGGCCTTGCGCGCCTGCGTCCTGATTCCCTGGGCCATTCCCACCGTGGTCTCGGCCCAGATGTGGCGTTTCCTCTTCAACGACGCTTACGGCCTGATCAACTATGCCCTGTTCGGGGCCGAAACCCACCGGTACGTGGCCTGGCTGGCTCATCCCCTGACGGCCCTCCTGGCCGTCATCGCCGCCGACGTCTGGAAAACCGCCTCCTTCGCCGCCCTGCTGATTCTGGCCGGTCTCCAGGTTATCCCCGAGGAGTTGTACCAAGCGGCCAAGGTGGACGGGGCCTCGGCCTGGCAGCGTTTCCGGCGGATCACCTGGCCGCTGGTTCGGCCGGCCCTCTTGATCGCCCTTCTCTTCCGCACCATAGATGCTTTCAGGGTCTTCGACCTTGCCTTCGTCATGACTCAAGGCGGACCGGCCGACGCCACCAACGTGCTCCAGCTATACGGGTACAAGAAAATGTTCGTCGAGGGTTGGTTGGGTTACGGCTCGGCCGTTTCCGTCCTGGTCTTCGTGATCGTCATGGTCCTGGCCCTGGTTTACGTCCGCCTGGTCGGCCGGCGGGTGATGGAGGCGAGGTGAAAGCCAAGATAGGCTTTGGTTTCGGGGTGGCCCTGGCCGGTTTTTTCTCTTTGGTCCCCTTCCTACTGTTCGTCTCCTCGGCCTTCAAAACCCAAACCCAGATCACGGCCGTGCCGCCTCAATGGCGGCCGGAATTTTCCCTGGATTTTTTCATCTCGGCCATCGGCCGATACGGCATCCTCGATTATCTCAAAAATTCCCTGATCGTGGCCGGATCAACCACCCTGATCACCATCGGCCTGGCCGCCCTGGCCGGCTACGCCCTGGCCCGCCTGCCGAGAAAATGGGCCGGGATGGTCCTTATGGCCGTGCTGGCCTGCGCCATGTTTCCCCAAATCGCCCTGGCCGGGCCGGTTTGGCGCCTGCTCAGACTGTTCGGCTGGCTCAATACCTATCAAGGATTGATCCTGCCCTACGTGGCCCTGACCCTGCCTTTAGCCTTGTGGATACTGACCCTGTTCTTTCGAGAGATGCCGGAAGAACTGGAAGCCGCGGCCCTGGTCGACGGCTGTACCCGGCTGGGGGCCTGGTTCCGGGTGGTTCTGCCTCTGTCCGCTCCGGGTCTTTTCACCGCTTCCATTTTGTGTTTCATTTATGCCTGGAACGAATTCTTTCTGGCCCTGTTGATCATGACCGACCCGGCCAAACAAACCATGCCCGTGGGCATCGCCCTTTTTCAGGGAGAACATACCGTGCCCTGGGGTGAAATCGCGGCGGCTTCCTTTATCACCACCGCGCCCCTGGTCCTGCTGGTCCTGCTCTTTCAAAAACGCATCGTCGGCGGTCTTTCGGCCGGGGCGGTCAAAGGATGACTCGGTGGCTTCCCTGACTTTGCAAAACATAGGCAAAAAATTCGGCCGGGTTCGGGCCTTGAGCCGGATCAACCTGCAAGTGGACCACGGCCGGTTCTGTGTGCTTTTAGGGCCTTCGGGCTGCGGCAAAAGCACCCTGCTTCAGATTATCGCCGGCCTCACCCTCCAGGATGAGGGTTCGGTGCTCATGGATGGAAAATCCGTGGATCATCTTTCTCCCCGGGACCGTGACGTGGCCATGGTCTTTCAAAACTACGCCCTTTATCCGCATATGACCGTGGCCGAAAACCTGGGCTTCGGCCTGCGTATGCGCGGGACGCCGAAAGACTTGATAAAAGAAAGAATTATCGAGACGGCCGGATTGTTGGACCTGGAGCCTCTTTTGGCCCGCAAACCCAGGGAATTGTCCGGCGGCCAGCGGCAGAGGACGGCCATGGGTCGAGCCTTGGTCCGGCGGCCCAAACTGTTTCTCCTGGATGAACCCTTGAGCAACCTGGACGCCAGGCTTAGGGTCAGCGTTCGCCTGGAGCTCAAGAGGCTTCATCAAAAGATCAAAGGCACGGTTTTGTACGTGACCCACGACCAGGTCGAGGCCATGACCTTGGGGGACCAGGTGGCGGTCATGCGGGAAGGACGGCTTCACCAGCTGGACAAGCCGGACGCCGTCTATGATCGACCGGCCGACACCTTTGTGGCTGCTTTCATCGGTTCGCCCCCGATGAACCTGTTCCAAGGCCGCCTGATCCGAAAAGACGGCCGTCCGTTTTTCGCCAGTGATGATTTGCTTTTGGAGGTCCCGGCAAACCTGGCGGGCTTGGCGGGAAAGCGGGTCGAAGCCGGGATTCGACCGGAAGACCTCCGGCTCGACCCGGTCCATGGAGCGACCTTCCCGGCCCGGGTGGAAATGGTCAGCAACGTGGGAGCCGAGAAATACCTGCATGTCAAAACCGGCTCGACCGAGTTGACGCTCCGGGCAGCCAAGGACCTGTCCTTCCTACCTGGAGAAAAAGTGAACTTGTCCGTTGCCCCTCATAAACTTCATGTTTTTGTTGATGGTCAACGTGTCAATCCATTAGAATAAAGGAGATAATTTCTACTTTTTGTTCTTGATTGACCGGAGATGCTCGGCGGTTTCGTAAGCGTTTTCGGCCATGCCGAACTTTTTCTGTTCGCGGTAGATGTCGCCTAGAATTTTATGAATGGCGGGGCTTTTAGGAGCCAGGCGGGCGGCGAGCTGGCCCTCGGCCAGGGCGCCCATATGGTCGCCCAAACGCTGATAGACCAAGGCCAGCCAGATATGGGGTTCGGCCCAGGATTCTTTTTCCCGGGCTAGGGGACGAAGAATGTCGACCGCTTCCTCGAATTTCTTGGCCTTAAAAAGCAGGCGGCCCTGGATTAACCGCAGATCGCGATTGTCCGGCCATTTGGCCAGGAAGTCCGGCAGTTTGGACTTGGCCTCGTCGGTTTTGCCGATGGAAAGAAGATACTTGAGAAAACGGGCGCCCTGCTGAGGGTCCTGGGGATCGCCGGTCCCTCCTTCGATTATGCCGGCCAGCTCCTTGGCCGCCCGCCCTTCGGCGAACCGGCCCATCTGATGGAGGACATCCCCCAAGGCCTTCTGGGGCCGGGGGTCATCGGGCGCCAGACGAGCGGCCTGATTGAGGGCATCGACGGCGGCCGGTTTCAGGCCCAGTTGCCAGTAGGTCTGCCCCAACAAGACCCAGGTTTCGGGGTCCTGGGGGTTTATCCCCGTGGCCTCCCGCAGAAATTCCGCCGCTTCCTTCAACTTGTTTTGGGAATGGAACAATTCCCCCAATTGCCTTCGGGACGCGGCGTCGTTGGGGTCGGAGGCCGCTCTGGCCAATAGGCGGGCCGTATTGGTCAGCCGTTCGCCCTCCTTCTGATTGCCGGCCTTGAGTTCAAGGGCGCCGAGTTGCAGGTAGAAGTCGGCGTCATTGGGCCGGACTTCCAAACCGGTCCGGAAAAGTTCCCGAGCCCGTTGGAAATTTTCCAGATTTTTATAACAAGAAGCCGACAGTTTAAGCAGTTCGGGGTGGCGGGGGTGTTTCTGGATCAAGGGATCGAGATATTTAACGGCCAAGTCCGTAAGGTCTTTACTCATCATGGCCCGGCCCAATTTCAAGCCGGCCTCCAAGTCATCCGGATTTTTGTCCAGGGTCTCCAGGCCGTCGGCGATGGCGAATTCCCTTTCGGCCTCGTCCCGAAATCCCATGCGGAAATACATTTTGCCCAGGCCGTCATAAGCCGGAATGTAAAGAGGGTCTTGGGACAAGGCTTGCTTCTGGGCCTCAATGGCGGCCGCTACGTTGCCCTTGGCGGCCAGGCTGGCCGCTTTTTTGGTTAGGGCCTCCGGCGAGGTCCCTAATCCGAAAAAAGTAAATAACCAGCGCAATAAATCCATTAAATAGCCGCAAAAAAGTTAAGCCAATGAGCTGGAGATGAAATTTTCACTTTATATTAAACGTTTCGGAAAGTAGTGTCAAACTTGAAAGAGGTCGGTCAAGAGGCGGGTCAAGGCGGCATGGTCGGGCAGAACCAGGCTGGCCTCGGCCAGGGCCTCCGGAGGTAAGGTCGTGGCCACGGCCAGGCAGATCAGACCGGCGCGCCGGGCCGAGGTGATCCCGGCCGGCGCGTTTTCCACGGCGACGGCTTGGCCGGGGCTCACGGCCAAGCCTCCAAGCGCCGCCAGATACGGCTCCGGGTCGGGTTTGCTTTTTACCACTTTGTCGCCGGTGATGATGACCGCAAAATGATTTTCCAGCCAGGCCAGTAGATCGGGCCGAATAACCTGAAGGGTGGAACTGGTGACCAGGGCTAAAGGCACGGCGGCATGATGCAGGCGGCCGATCATTTCGGCGGCCTGGGGAAAGAGACGAACGGTTGAAAAATAGTGTTCGCGGAAGATTTGGCGTTGCCGTTCCAGAAGACGATCAAAAAGCTCGGCGTCCGGAATCCCGCCGTCGGAAGAAATGAGGCGGACCAGCCGTTCCCGGTCCAACGCCCCTTCGTTCAAATAAATAAAATCGCTGGTTGCCTCCAATCCATTCTCGGCAAAAGCCGATAGCCAGGCGGCTACATGGGCGGCCATGCTGTCGAGGATGACGCCGTCCAGGTCAAAGATCAGGGCCTGGGGTTTTACTTCAAACGGTGGACGCATGGATAAACCTGTTCAAACATCCTTTCGGGCTTGGGTTTTTCTTTGGCCCCGACCACCAGAAGGCCGCCGGCGGACAAGGACCTGGCTATGGCCTTGGTCGTTTCTTCCTGGACCTCGGGCGTGAAGTAAGTATAGGCCAGGTTGCGGCATAAAACCAGGTCAAGTTCGGGGGGAAACCCTGAACATCGCAGATCGGCCCGGTACAAGTGAACGTCTTTTTTAATGGCTTCGATCACCCGCCAATTCCTGTCTTCAGGGTGAAAATAAAGAGCCTTGATCTCAGACGGAACTTCCTTAAGGCTGGTTGGCGGGTAAACGCCCCGGCGGGCCCGTCGCAGGACTTCCAGATCAAGGTCAGCCGCCAAGATGACCGGTCGGACGCCGGCCGGACCGTGTTCCCGCCACATTATGGCCAAAGTATAGGGTTCCTCGCCTCCGGCGCACCCGGCGGAGAACATGACCACCCTCTTCCGGCCGGTCCAGGCCGGCCAGACTTCAGCGGCCAAATAATCAAAAACATGGGCTTCCCGAAAGAAACGGGAGATGGTCACGCCGAGGAGAGTGAGAAAACAATTTTTTTCCTTGGGATCCCGGGCCAGGCGGGCCTGGTACTCGGCCAGGGACTTTATCCCCAGGGTCCTCATTCGCTCGAACACCCGCCTTCGGACACCACGGCGGCGATGGCGGCGCCAATTCAGTCCCAGGTCAGGCAGGACATTTTTTAGAAAAAAATCAAACTCGGGACCCGGAGAGCGGCTCACGAAGTTTGGTCGCAGACGGATAAACGGCCGACAAAATATTTGGGGCGCTGCTTTTGCTTCATTTCACCCCTAAAGTAAGGCCGTCTTGTTTTTATTTGTCGAGCCAGGAATCTGCGTGGGCCGAGCCGGTTTTAAGCAGATTCAGCATTTCTTGAGGATAGGCTTCTGCCCAGGCGGCCATCAGCTCATCAAAAGGCAAATCAGTGTAAACCCCGTGATGCTTGACATATTCAATGTGCAAGCGACCGAGTCGATCCAGGCGGTGAAAGACGGCGTGGCCGCGTCCGTCAAACTCGACGGGTAAAATGTCCAGTTGGTCGCACAACTGCCGGTCAAAGGCCGGTGTGGCCCGGACCCAATCATTTTCAATGAACATTTCGACGTAGCCATGGTAGACGAAAAGGTTGGTCCCCATAATTTCAGCCAGTTTCTTCGAGAAACGATGATTGACGATGTCGGCGAAGACCAGCCGCGCCGGCAGGCCTTGGGACCGAGCCATGGCGGTCAGGAGGACGGCTTTTTGAACGCAATAACCTTCTCTTCTTCGAAGAATGTTGATCGGACGATAATGCTCCGGCAGCCAAGCTGGAGAATAAGGATTATACTTGATCTGGTCCCGGACCCAATAAAAGAGGGCCTTGGCCCGGTCCGCGGCCGTGGTCAAACCCTGGACCACCTCGGCCGCCTGATCGACCAGTTCATTATCCTGAAAATGAATGAATGGCCTTGGTTTTAAATATTCATCCAACATTTCCGCATCCGCTTTCATCTTTTTCTCCATTAGCTGACCATCCAGACGGCCAAACCCTCCACCCGCTTGACGACTCGATCGCTCACTTTTCCCAAAAAGGATGATTTACCCATGCCCCGCCGGCCGATGACAATAGTGCCGCACTCAAGGTCTTCAGCCGATTTGACGATCGTTTTAGCCACACTGACCGAAGTTTCCCGCTCCTCGATATGGATGCGCTCCTTGGAAAAACCGGCTTGATTAAGAATTTTTACGGCCCGGTTATAAAAATCGTCAAGACAAATCTTCTCGTCCCGGCGAAATTCTTCCTCCAAAAGCTCCAAATCCTGGTCCACCTCGGTCCAATGTTTTTCATGGTCTTCGAGATCGATCGGGCAATACTCGACGAACTTGGGGACCACGTGGAGGAAATCGATCTCCGCCTCGGGATTCGAGCCCAGCATGAAAGCCACGTGGTCGACGGCCCGGAGACTGGTCGGCGAACCGTCGACCGCCACCATGATCCTGGGTTTTTTCACTTGACCGTCCACGATCCACAGAGGCACGTTGGCGGCGTGTTGAACCAGTTGGCTGGAGACCGAACCCATGAAGAATTCCTGGCTTCTGGTCAGTCCCCGGCGGCCGATGATCAAGGCGTCATAAAAGCCATGTTCGGCCTCGCTTAGAATATCCTGGGCCAAACCGGACACGCGCGGCCTGGTCTTGATTCGGATTCGTTCAGGAGTCACCCCATGTTGGATCAGGTGAGCGCGGGCCTTTTCCAGGTTGAGCATGGCCCGTTCCCGGTTGATCTCGTGGAATTTGGTCAATTTGGTCAGCATCTTCCCGTCGGTTTTGGCCTCTTCGGCCAGGTAAGGCGGGGTGGCCGGCAGAACCTCGATCAGAACGAATTCCAGCCCGGGAATAAATCCGGTAATATGCACGGCGTAGTTTACCGCCTGCTGGGCCGAGCGCGACCCGTCCAGGGCGATAAGTACACTGCGGTTCAGTTTCTCTTTAGTCGGCTCTTCCGTCATTCCCTCTTCTCCTCTTTCGCCTGCCGGGGCCACGCCCGCGGAAAGGCGGTGATTACGGATATAATGAAACGAATACCCCGGCTCTTGAAGCGAATTCGTGGCCGGCGACAAAAGCCCATCCTCCCGGCTTGGGCCGGACTCTCATTTCCTTAATTTTCCTTAACTTTAAAAATAAGAAATTCAGACCGCCATTGCAAGCCCTGTGGGGAAGATTTCAGGGCCGCAATCATTCAATGGTCGGTGGTCTGGGTTCCCGCTTTCACGGGCGCTACAGTGATAACTATACGTCATTCCTGCAAAAGCAGGAATCTACTTCCTAGGCTAGGCTGAAAGAGGCGCAAAAGCGCCCCTTCAGGGAACGGTTACTCGCGGCCAGTTTTTTTCTTGCCCTGCTGAAGGGGATCGCCCTATTATATCGGCCATGAACGGCAACGGCAGAAAATCCCTGGGGCCGCCCCTGGCTTCGCTGGAAGCTTATAAAAAGCTGATGAAGCGGTATTTTTTCTGGGCCAAGATGAAGGCCCGCTTCCGGGGCCAGGTCGGTTGGATCACCAGCGGCGGCCCGGTCGAATTTCTGTGGGCCATGGGCGTGGTCCCCTTTTATCCGGAAAATCATTCGGCCATGTGCGGGGCCGTTCGGGTGTCCGTGGATTTGTGCCAACTGGCTGAGAACCAAGGCTACAGCCCGGACCTCTGTTCGTACGCCAAAACAGACCTGGGCAGCAACGTCAAGGAGCTTTCACCTTTAAAGGGCCGGCCCGCGCCCACCCTTTTCCTGGCCTGCAACAACATCTGCAACACCGTGGTCAAATGGTGGGAGGTCCAGGCCCGCCACTTCCAGGTCCCGCTTTTTCTTCTGGACACTCCGTTCATTTATGACCAGGTCAAGCCGGAAACCATCGACTACGTGGTGAAGCAGATGGAGGAATTAACGGCCTTTTTGGAAAAGGCCACGGGCCGGCCTTTCAAAATGAACCGCTTCCAGCGGGTCTTGGAACGGTCGGCCGAAGGGATTCGCTTGTGGAGTGAAATCCTTGACCTCTGCCGGCATCGGCCCACGCCCCTGACCTCCTTCGACGCCTTTGTCCACATGGCCCCCATCGTCACCCTGCGGGGGACCCGGAGCGCCGTCAAGTATTATCGCCGTCTGAAAAAAGAACTCGAAGACCGCGTGGCTCGGGGTATCGGAGCCGTCCCGGGCGAAAAATATCGGATCATTTGGGACAACATCCCCATTTGGTACGAAATGCGGCCCCTGTCCAGGGCCTTGGCCGAACACGGCCTGGTCCTGGTGGCCGATTCCTACACCTCGTCCTGGGCCTTCGAAGGCCTGGACACAGGCGACCCGATCCGGAGCCTGGCCACGGCTTACACCGTGGTCCATCTCAACCAGGGCCTGGATTTCAAAACCCGGAGGCTGGCCAAGATGATGGAAAAATATCAGGCCGACGGGTTCATCCTCCATTCCAACATGTCTTGCAAACCTTATTCATTCGGCCAGTACGAAATCAAACGCCGCCTGACCGCGCTGACCGGCAAACCCGGCATCGTCCTGGAATCCGACATGGTCGACGGACGAAAATACGACCGGAGCCGGGCCGAAGCCCAAGTCAAGACTTTGGCGGAAATGCTGGCCGGATAACTGGTTTCCCTAGTTCCCAAGCTCCAGCTTATGACCCGATGAAATACAAAAATTTGGATGAAATATTCCTGATTTTATAGTATCCTACATACATTAGTCGAACAGGGCGCTCGACTGACTTGAACTTTTCTCCTTATTATTCCTTTGAGGTCGCCTAATGAGCGATGATAAGTCTATTACTATCGGCGGTTCGGCCATCGGTAACGTGTTCGTCATAGGGGACCAAAATTCCGTCCAACATCAATATCAGACCATCAGCCTTCCTCGGCCTGAACAGGTCGATATTGGCCAGGAATTGGCCGCCTTGCGGAAGGTATTGGCCCGGTTGCCCTTGGAAGATCAGGCGGCCGGCCAAGTCGAAAAATCCCTGGACCAGGCCGAACAAGAAGCCAAGTCCTCGTCCCCGGACAAAAACAGCGTGGGCCGATCTCTGGAACGGGTCCTGACCGTGGCCGGCCAGGCCGAAAAGTTTCTGCAAATAATCGACACGTTGCGGCCCCACGTGATCAACGCCGCGGCCTGGCTGGGCCAAAACTGGTATAAACTCCTGGGCCTCGTCGGCCTTTCTTCTCTGCCCTGAACCAAAATGACCGGAAACCGCGAAATCACCATCAGCGGCGACGCCCAGGGCAACCAAATTATCCAGGGCGACCACAATGTTGTTTACGTCATCTATGCCGGGGCCGCTCCCTCGCCTCAAGTCCTTGACTCTATCCAACGAGGCGAAATCCCACTTGACTCCGTCCCGGAAGCCGTCCCTTTGCCCACTCTGACCCTCAAGATCAGCCTCAAGTCCGATGAATGGACCATTACTTCCCACCGATACGGCCGGAAACCGGCCGCCAGAACCGCCCCGGCCCCCGGGAAGATCGATCCTCTTTTCCCCCGGCATTTGGCCGCATTTTGGGAGCTGACCGAAAAAATCCTGGCAAACGAGGAAGACCGCTCCCGTCTTGACCAGGCGGCCCTGTCCTTGGGCCAAGTCCTGGCCCAAGCCCTTGAACCCGAGGAAGCCGAACTGCTGGTCAATTCCGCCCGCGGCGACGGTCCCCCGCCCTTCCTGGTGATCGAAAGCGATCAAGACCTGGTCCTGGCCCTGCCCTGGGAGCTGATCCGCCTGGACGGACAATGGCCCGTCAGGGACGGCCGGCTCGATTTGGCCCGGAGCGTCCCGGCCCCTGGCGCGCCCCTTCTTCAGCCGCCTCAAAAACCGGTCACCTTGCTGATCAATGTTTCCGCCCCGGCGGACAGCCGGCTCGATTATGAAACGGAGAGTTATTTCATCACCCGGTCCCTCCATGATCACGTCGGAGTGATAGTCAACGAAATGGGGGAAATAGGCGACCTGGTCCAGGCCCTGGCCGCCGACTCGCCCCCCTTGGGCGTGCATTTTTCCGGACACGGCGGGCCCGGCTCCCTGGTCTTTGAAAACGAATACGGCGAAAAGGACGAGATCGAGGCCCATGACCTTTTGGCCCGCCTCGGCCAGGCCGGTCCGCCGCGCCGGCCCCGTTTCTTTTACCTGGGCTGCTGTCACGGCCACACCGCCCCCGCCCTTTTTGACCGCAACGCCGACGGCGGCTTCCAACCCGGGGTGACCTCCACCGCGGCCCAGCTGCACCGGGACGGCCTGGTCCAGGTGGTCGGGCACTTCGGCCCGGTTTACGACAGCCAGGCCACGGGCGCGGAGGCCGCTTTTTATCGGCAGATCGGGCGGGGCCGCCGGACCAGAGAGGCGGTCCGGGCCGCCCGGACGGCCATGGCCCGGCCTTTTTATCCCGGCTCCAAGGAAGCCGTGCGCGGCCGCCCCGGCCCGGACCCGGCCGGACTGACCCCTTTCGCCTGGGCCCAACTGGTCATGTACCACCGGGGACCGGATTACCCCCTGGGTCTCCCCGTGCCGCCCAGATATCCCGAAGAAGTCCAACCTCAGGTCCGCCGGCGGGAAGTCCCGGTTTTCCCGGAGGCTCGAACCCTGATTCTGGAGAGCGGCTTCATCGGCCGCCGCCTGGACCTCCATGACCTGCGGCGGTCCATCCGGGAACAACGGCCCGTCCACGTGGTTCAAGGCCTGGGCGGCCTGGGCAAGACCGTCTTCTGCCAGGAAGCCTGGAAGATTTACCGCAAGCAGGGCCGGGCCATCCTGGCCTTGTGGTGCCGGGAAGCGGAGGACGAGCCCGACCCGGCCGCGGCCCTGGTCCGCCAATTCTCCGAGACGGCCGAAAAACTTTTTGGTGAGACCTGGACCAAGATCGTCTCTTGGGCCGACCATCAAGGCCTGACCCAGCCGGCTTTGCGCTTATCCGCCTTTCTCGCCATCCTGCTTAATATTCCCGATGTCCCCCCAATTCTACTTTATCTCGACAACCTGGAATCCATGCTCATCAAGCCTGACCGGGAGGATTACGACCTGGAAGCCGTGGGCCGGTGGCGGGATGAAGAGTCGGCCGGGGTGTGGGCCGCCCTGGTCCGACTGGCCCAGGACTCCGACGGCCGCCTGGCCCTCCTGGCCTCCTGCCGCTACCGCCAACATGATATCGACCCTTGGCTTTGGCCGTTGAGACCGATGACCGGCGAGGCCCTTTTTCGTCTGGTCGGCTGGTTCCGGACCTTGCGCCGCCTGTCCCTCGGGAACCGGGACCGCCTGGTTAAAAAGCTGGCCGGACACCCCCGCGCCGTGGTCTTCCTGGAACCCCTGGTGGAAAAGTCCCGGCGGGACTGGCTGGATACTTACGGCGACCCGCCGGTCCCTCAGACCCAGGCGGAAGCCCAGGCCGAGTGGGACCGTTTTGTTCAGCCGACCCTGGGACCCTTGGGCGACCAGATAAGTGACGACCTGCTGTTTGAAGCCCTCTGGAACCGGGTCCTGACCCCGGCCCAAAGACGCCTCCTGGTCCGGCTGACCGTCTTGCGGCGGCCGGCCGACTGGGACCTGGTCCTGGCCCTGGCCGATCCGGAAGCCCCGCCTGAGGAAAAAACCGCCGCGGCCCGCGAACTCCGGCGGTGGTCCTTGTTGACTGAAGTCGCCGAGCGCCGGGCCGACGGCGGCCTGGACCGGCTCTATCTGGTCCACCCCTCCGTGGCCGATCTGGCCCGCGGACAGGCCCCGGACCTCGATAGTCTCCAAACCCAGGCCTATCGCCTGGCCGGCGATTTTTTGGCCGAGCGTTCACAAAAACCTGACTGGCTCCATGAAATTCCTGAGGCCGGGCACTACCTTTTTGAAGCCGGTGAAGTGGCCAGGGCCTTTGAACTTCTATGGGGTTTGGCCCAGGAATTAGGGAATCGGGGCCGGTGTTCCCACAGCCTGGCCCTGTTGGCCCGGTTTCACCAGAAGCAGGCTATCGAGGCCTTATCTTGGCAAGACCAAGGCCGTCTCCACGTGATCACCAGCACCGCCTTGGCCGGCCTGGGCCGTTTGCCCCAGGCCGCTCAGGCCCTGGCCGCCGCGATTCAAGCCCTGTCCGCCCAAGCCGACCAGGACCCGATCAACACCTTGTGGCAGCGGGACCTCTCGGTCAGCTACAGCAAGCTGGGCGATGTGCTCCAAGCCCAGGGCGACCTGGGCCGGGGCGAAAAGGCCTATCAAGACGCCTTGGCTATCGGTGAGCGTCTGGCCGCCCAGGACCCGACCAACACAGAATGGCAGCGGGACCTCTCGGTCAGCTACGAGAGGCTGGGCGATGTGCTCCAAGCCCAGGGCGACCTGGGCCGGGCCGAAAAGGCCTATCAAGACGCCTTGGCTATCACTAAGCGTCTGGCCGACCAGGACCCGATCAACACCTTGTGGCAGCGGGACCTCTCGGTCAGCTACAACAAGCTGGGCGATCTTCTCCGGGACCAGGGCGACCTGGGCCGGGCCGAAAAGGCCTATCGGGACGCCTTGGCTATCCGTAAGCGTCTGGCCGCCCAGGACCCGACCAACACCTTGTGGCAGCGGGACCTCTCGGTCAGCTACAACAAGCTGGGCGATATTCTCCTGGCCCAGGGCGACCTGGGCCGGGGCGAAAAGGCCTATCAAGACGCCTTGGCTATCGGTGAGCGTCTGGCCGCCCAGGACCCGACCAACACAGAATGGCAGCGGGACCTCTCGGTCAGCTACAATAATCTGGGCGATCTTCTCCAAGCCCAGGGCGACCTGGGCCGGGCCGAAAAGGCCTATCAAGACGCCTTGGCTATCACTAAGCGTCTGGCCGACCAGGACCCGACCAACACCTTGTGGCGGACTGACCTGGTGATCTCCAGCGTCAAAATGACCATGGTCCTGGACCAAAACACCGCCGCGGGCCGGGACCAGGCCCGGCGGCTTCTGGAAAACAGCCTGGCTATCCTCCGGCCTCTCCAGGCCGCCGGCCGCCTGACCCCCAAACAGCAAGGCTGGATCACCGACATTGAAAAAAGACTGGCCCGACTGAACCAGCCGGACGGGGCTTCCAACAAATAATTTCCCAATTTCAGGATATTATCATAAAAATATAAATTTTTTGACGGCCGCGCCTTTAAATAAAAAAGGAGTTGCTTGACGAGCGTCAAAATATTATCATTCCCCCCGAGTGGAACAGTTTATTATTCCGGCGGAGGATTTTTTTAGGTAATCTATCAGTGGAGGCGGCCTTTACCGCTTTTTTGGATCTGGCCGAGGGCCGTGGATTTATGCTTTCGGGAATCGTTATGCCCTTTGGGACCCAGCCGCGATAATGAAAGTTCGGTTACATGGAATCTGCTTGCTTTTCCCGCCCGATATCTCCCCGGCCGTCGTTCCCGCGAAAGCGGGAACCCAGTCTTCGGTCTGGTCCTTTTCTGGACCCCTGCTTGCGCAGGGGTGACGGATGGAGCTTGGGGTCAGGTGAAAAAGGCTCGTTCAGTCTCGAATTTCAGCTTAATAACGCCTGGTTACCACCGTCGTTCCCGCGAAAGCGGGAACCCAGTCTTCGGTCTGGTCCTTTTCTGGACCCCTGCTTGCGCAGGGGTGACGGATGGAGCTTGGGGTCAGGTGAAAAAGGCTCGTTCAGTCTCGAATTTCAGCTTAATAACGCCTGGTTACCACCGTCGTTCCCGCGAAAGCGGGAACCCAGTCTTCGGTCTGATCTTTTTCTGGACCCCTGCTTGCGCAGGGGTGACGGACGGAGCTTGGGGTCAGGTGAAAAAGGCTCGTTCAGTCTCGAATTTCAGCTTAATAACGCCTGGTTACCACCGTCGTTCCCGCGAAAGCGGGAACCCAGTCTTCGGTCTGATCTTTTTCTGGACCCCTGCTTGCGCAGGGGTGACGGACGGAGCTTGGGGTCAGGTGAAAAAGGCTCGTTCAGTCTCGAATTTCAGCTTAATAACGCCTGGTTACCACCGTCGTTCCCGCGAAAGCGGGAACCCAGTCTTCGGTCTGATCTTTTTCTGGACCCCTGCTTGCGCAGGGGTGACGGACGGAGCTTGGAGTCGGTTGAAAAAGGCGCATTCAGTATCGACTTTCAGATAAATGCCAAGTAGTTACGAATATCATTCCCGCACCAGCGGGAATCCAGATCGCCAATAACTGATAGATTACTATTTCAGTCCTACAAGTCGGAAGCCGGACCGGAAGCCATATGAAAGCGGTCTTGATCGCGATAAGTGATCAGCATACAGCCGGGAAGCTGGCCGCGGCCCTGGCTGAAAGAAGCGCCGTCCCGGTTCAGGCCGTTGACGGGGCCTCGGCCCTGAACCTTTTGGAACAACGCTCCTTTAAAGCCGTGCTGGCCGAGCGCGACCTGCCCAAGGTCTCCGGCTTCGAGCTGCTCAAACACCTTCAAGTCCGGCACCCCAAGACCCGGGTGGTCCTGGTCTCTTCGGACGGGACCTCCAAGGCGGCCCTCCAGGCGATGCGGGCCGGGGCGGTCGACTACCTGCCCTGCCCCCTGGACCCCCAAGAATTGAGCGATTGTCTTAACCGCCTTCTGGATGAGACTTCCCGTCCCGGAGAAGAGGAGCCGAGAAAGCCGCGGGCCCGATTCGACCACATCATCGGCCAGAGCCAGGCCATCCGCCAGGTTTTCCGCCTGGTCGAGAAGGTGGCCGACACGGACAGCACGGTCATGATTTACGGAGAATCGGGGACCGGCAAGGAGCTGATCGCCCGGGCCATTCACCAAAACAGCCGCCGCAGCGGCCATCCGCTGATCCCGGTCAATTGCGGGGCCATACCCGAAGAATTATTGGAAAGCGAACTTTTCGGCCACGAAAAAGGGGCCTTCACCAGCGCCATCCGCACCCGGATCGGCCGGTTCGAACTGGCCGACGGCGGCAGCATTTTCCTCGATGAGATCGCCGACATGAGCCCCAAGCTTCAGGTCAAGATTCTCAGGGTCTTGCAGGAGCACCAATTCGAACGAATCGGCGGGACCAAGACCATAGACGTGCACATCCGGGTCATCACGGCCACCAATAAAAATCTGCGCCAGGCCATGGAGGCGGGACGGTTTCGGGAAGACCTTTTTTACCGCCTCAACGTCATTCCGGTCACCGTGCCGCCGCTTCGGGAAAGACAGGCCGACATCCCCATATTAGTGGAGCATTTCCTGGCGCGTTTCCGGGAGAACAAAGAAAAAAATTTGGACGGCATCACCCCGGAAGCCATGGCCAAACTCATGAACTATTCCTGGCCGGGCAACATCCGCGAGCTGGAAAACATCATCGAGCGGATGGTCATCCTGGCCGACGAACCGGTTTTAACGGTCAAAGACCTCCCGTCCCGCATCGCCGGGTCCGAACCGCCGGCCAAAACCCGAACCATCGAATTTGACCATCAGGGCATCGATTTCAACCAGGCGGTCTCCGATTTTGAAAACGATCTCCTGCTCCAAGCCCTGGAAAAGTCGGGCTGGGTTAAAAACAAAGCGGCCAAAATGCTTAATATAAACCGAACCACCCTGGTGGAAAAACTGAAAAAGAAAAACATCCTTCCCCCTCGAACCTGAATCCGTATTTCCTAATTTCCCCATCAATCCACCCTTCCGGTTCAGCCGCCATTTTTTTGACAATCTCCTGGTTCGGACGGGTCTTCTTTGGGAAATTCAAGGGACCGCCTCGGGGCCTTATATTTTCAAAGTTTGTTTGCGATCCATCGGTTACTGGCGGTCTGGATTCCCGCCGGCGCGGGAATGACGGCACTAAATATACGTCATTCCCGCGAAAACAGGAATCCACTTCCGGCGGCCGGGCTGAAAGAGACGGGGTATGTCCCTGTCCATTGAAATTGCATCGGCCCTGATGGCATGAACCTTGCCTAGTCACTCGACAATTGCAGGGAGAATAAAAAGTGAAGTCTTGGTCATTTGATCTCGGCCCTCGACGGCTGGCTATCAGGACCATGGTCTGGGCCTTGAGCCTGAGTTTCTTTCTCTTGGAATTCGGCGTGGGTTGGGCCCGACCTGAGCCGGTGACTTCCGCTCCCCTAGCGACCGGCGAGGCAAATCCTCAGACCGCCGCCGGGAGTGCGGTCGAATCGGCTGAATTGCAAGAGGTCCGCTTGGGGACCCTTTCCGACTATTCACGGCTGATTTTTACCTTTGACCGCTCGGTCGAATCCTATAACGTTCGTCGAAGTGAAGTTGATGAACTCTGGTTCGATTTCGGCCCAGGCCGGATCAAGGCTGAAGGCCGTTTCTCGATTGAGGACCGCCTGATTCAGGGCCTGGCCGTTCGGGAAGAGTCGGGCCGAATTCTGGCCAGGATCAAGGTCAGGCCGACCCGTTTTTCCTTCCGGCATTTCACCGCCCAGGAGGGCCGGGCGGTCATTTTAGATTTGCGCACCGAAGGGCCGATTCCGGAGGAGAAGCCGATCGATCCGTTGCCCGCTCCTCAAAATCCGGTGCTTCGAGAGCCGGACCCGAAAGATTTTGCCCGTGCGGTGCGGGCATCCCTGTCGGAGCGAGTTAAACCGGGGACGGGCCAGGCTCTTTTGGCCGAGGCCGCCGAAGAGATGACCAGAGGAAATTTCCAAGCCGCCATCAACCGCCTGGAAACCTTGAAGACCGCATTCCCGGCCAGCCCTCATTTGGACCCCGGTCTTTTTCTTCTGGCTGAAGCCTATTATTTTTGGGAACCTGAAAATTTAGCCGCCCACTTCGTCAAAATCACTCAAACCTGTCAGGAAGCCATACTTTCCTTTCCCGCTTCCCCGCAGGCGCCGCGGGTCGGTTTGATCCATGCCCTTGCTTATATGCGGATGGGCTATCTTAATGAAGCCATCGGTTATTTCAAGCTGCTGACCGAAGAGTACCCTCAAAGCGAATACGCGGTCATGGCCAGGGTTTATATGGGCATGATCTATGTAAAAATGGACAAACTGGACTTGGCCAAGGCTGTTTTTGAATCCGTCCAGGACCTTTCGCCAAGTGGTCCGCTGTGGCTCGAAGCCAATTATGCCTTGGGCCAGGCCTATTTCCAAAAAGGCCTTTTCAGCATGGCCAACGAGGCTTTCAAGGCCATTCTTCGAAGCGATAAGCAATTTTACGTGAAACAACCGGCCATACTCTATTACATGGGCGAAGGTTATTTTTATCTGGGCCGACCGGACCTTTCCCGGGCTTATCTTTATCACGCCATTAATCTTAATCCGGAGCACCAATCCGGAGACATGATCATGGCCAGGATCGGGGACACCTATAAGGATGAGGGCCGGAATGATGAAGCGATCAAGGCTTATGCATTGACAAGGAAGCTCTATCCGGAAAGCCAGGGGGCTCTGATCAGCGAGCTGAGACTGGCGGACTACGGGGCCGTCCGCAGTTTTTTTGAGCCAGAATCGTTATTATTGGACATGGAAGACGGCGTGGAGGCGACCACGCTCCAGATGTATGAAAAAATCGTGGAAAACCACGCCAAACAGGATTCCCCTTTGATTGAACTGGCCAAGTTCAAAATCGGGCTATCTTACTATAACCAGGGTAATTATTCTCAAACCATCGAAATTATGAAAGAAATTCTGCTCAAACAACTCCAGGGGGACATCAACGAGGAAACAAGGGCCCTGTTAAATCGGGCCTTACTCGAACAAATCCAGGGGTTGTGGCGTCAAGGAAAGGACAAGGAGATCATCTCCCTGTACGAGGCCAACCATAGTTGGATTAATGATCTCACCTGGCCGGAAATACGTCATTATTTGGGCCTGGCTTATTTGGACTTGGACTTGCCGGTCGAAGCGGCCGGCTTGTTTGAGGCCAACAAAGGTCTGACTGGACATGAAGCCGAGCGGCTGTTTGGTCTGGCGCAAGCTTATCTTAAGTTGAACAAATTTGATGAGGCTGTCCGAACCTTGGCCGAGTTCAGGCAAAGTTTTCCCGGCCATCCCCGTATTCCCGAGGCCTTGGCGGCCCAAGCCAGGGCGGAGGCGTCCCAGGGTCTGGTCGAACAAGCCTTGAGCCATCTGGAAGAAGCTGTTGCCGCCGATCCCGAACTGTCTCAGGACGGTAAGGTGCAATTGCTTTTAGGGGACCTTTATTCGAAAAAGGGAAATCTGGGGAAAAGCATCCAGGCCTTGGAAAAAGCCCTCCAGGCGAAAAAAAACAAGCCGCGTTCCCAGGAAGAAATCTTCCTGACTCATTCCCGTCTCGGCCGGGCCTATGCCGATTTGAGCAATAAGGAACAGGCCGTCTTTTTCTTGGAAAAAGCCTTGGAAGCCCGTCCCCAAGAGCCCTTTCCGGAGGCCGTATTTTTGATTGCCAGGACCTTCAAGAAGCTGGGCCTGACGGAGCGGTCCTTGGAGGTTTTCAAAATCCTTGAAGAAAATCCCGATCCTTTCTGGCGGGAGGTGGCGATCCAGGAAACAAAGGCCATCCATTCCGACCAGGAACTAGGGAGGTTCAGGAATACGGCTGAATCGGGAAGTCCTTGAATTTAAATTTTGGATTAGGGAAGTCGTGCAAAACAGTTTTTCAGGAGTCGAGGATGATGCCAGCTAGGCCGATACTGGTGGTCGATGATGAACAGCCCGTGCGGACCGCCTTGTTCGAGTCCCTGACCAGGTTGGGCCACGCGGTTGATCTGGCCGAAAACGGCGCCGAGGCCTTGCAAAAGTTCAAGAGCCAGTCTTTTGATCTGGTCATCACCGACGTCCGCATGCCCCGCCTGGATGGGATGGAAGTCCTAAGGCAAGTCAAGAAATCGGCCCCCCAAACGCCGGTCGTGATCATCACCGGTCACGGGACCGTGGACGACGCGGTCGAGGCCATGCGCGAAGGTGCTTTTGATTATATTGTCAAACCATTTCCCCTGGAACTGATCGAGGAAACCGTCCGGCAGGCCCTGAACGGCTCCGTTCAGACCAGAGTCATGGGCCGGGTTGAAGAAAGTGGAAACGAGCAACGGCCGATTATCACCCAAGACCCTCAGATGAAACGACTGCTGCTGATGGCGGAGAACGTGGCCCCCAGTCAGGCCACGGTTCTAATCCAGGGGGAATCCGGGACCGGCAAGGAGCTGCTGGCCAGATACATTCATCATAAATCCAACCGGGAGAACGGCCCGTTCGTGGCGGTCAACTGCGCCAGTTTGCCGGAGGGCTTACTGGAAAGCGAGCTGTTCGGACACGAAAAGGGTTCTTTCACCGGGGCCATCGCCCGAAAGATCGGGAAGTTTGAGCTGGCCCATCAAGGGACGATCCTGCTGGATGAAATCAGCGAGATGGACCCGGCCCTTCAGGCCAAGCTCCTCCGGGTCCTTCAGGAAGGTGAGATCGACCGGGTCGGGGGGAAAGACCCGATCCCCGTTGAGGTCAGGGTCATCGCCACCACCAATCGCAACCTTAAGGAATGGTCGGCCGAAGGCCGGTTCCGCCAGGACCTCTATTATCGGCTGAACGTCATACCTCTGGTTATCCCGCCGCTTCGGAACCGCCCCGGAGACATCCCCGCCCTGGCCTTTCACTTCCTGGAAAAATACGCTTCGGCCAATCAGAGGGCGATCAAGCGTTTGGCCCGTTCGGCCCTGAACCGGTTGTTGAGCATGAGCTGGCCCGGCAACGTCAGGGAGTTGGAAAATATCATCGCCAGGGGCGTGCTGCTGGCCGGCGGTTCGGAAGTCGAAATAGAGGACTTGTTTTTGGATGATGATCAGCCTCCTTCCCCCTTGCCCCGGACTAGTCCCAGAGAATCCGGCGATGAGTTGATGACCATCAGGGAGATGGAAAAGGAACTGATTGAAAAGGCTTTGAACCAGACCGAAGGCAATCGGACTCATGCCGCCAAGATTCTGGGCATCAGCGTCAGGACCTTGAGGAACAAGCTGGCCGAATACAAGAGTATGGGTTGGCCCATCGGGCAAGTGGCCTGAAGCTTTGATGTCCGGCCCAGGCAAGGTCCGAATTCAGGCGCAATACCAAAGCCGATCTTTGGGGACTTGGTATGTAAATTGCTAAAGACATTGAAAAGAGGTTGAGGATGGACGAACTCAAAAGCGGGCTCTTTGGCAAAGTGATCAACATTATGGGCAAGAGCCTTAACCTGCGCTTGGCCAAACATAATTTGACGGCGACCAACCTGGCCAACATGGACGTGCCTGGCTACCGGATGCGCGATTTGCCGTTCGAAAAAACCCTGCAGAAAGCCCTAGGTGCTCAGGAGGGCCGACTGGAGGTCAGGCAGACACATGCCGAGCATCTACCGATCCGGGAAGTGGAGCGGGCCTATAACGCGGCCAAGAGCAATGTCGTTTACGGGATGTATGGCCAGGATGAAAAGGGACACGACCTGATAGACATTGACCAGGAAATGAACAAGCTGGCCAAGAACCAGTTGATGTACTACGCCACGGTTCAAACGCTGGCCAAAAAATTCGAGTCCTTGAATTACGTCATTGACGAAGGAGGACGGTGACCATGAACTTTCTGACAGCCATGGATATCAGTGCTTCGGGACTGACGGCCCAACGAAGCCGGATGAACCTGATCGCCATGAATCTTTCCCACATGCACACCACTAGGACCCCGGAAGGCGGACCATACCGGCGCAAGCTGCCGATTTTTGCCGCCGAACCTTTGGCGGGGGGGTTCCCGGCCCGGTTCGGCGACAAGCTGGACCAGGAATTGGAGGAAGTCCAGGTCTCGGAGGTGATCGAGGACTATCGAGATTTTCAACTGGTCTTTGATCCGGCCCATCCGGACGCCGATGAGTTCGGGTACGTGCTTATGCCCAATGTCAACGTGATCGAAGAGATGGTCGACATGCTTTCGGCCAAGAGGTCTTACGAAGCCAACGTGACGGCCGTAAGCGCCAGTCAGGACATGGCCCTTAAATCATTGGATATCCTTAGATAGTGAGGCATAAATCATGGAAACCTCCCCGATCCGTTCTCCCCTCCCGGAGCTTGACCGGCCGGAAAGCACCCCGGCGATTCAACCGGGCTTCAAGGAAGCTTTGACAGAATCGATCAAGAAAGTCAATGATTTGCAGTTGGAGGCCGACCGGGCCATGGAGGAACTGGCCACGGGAAAAACCAGCAACCTTCACGAGACCATGATCGCCATCCAGAAGGCGGGACTTTCCTTCAAAATGCTGATGCAGGTTAGAAACAAGATCATGACCGCCTATCAGGAAATCATGCGGATGCAGGTATAGACGGTCTTTCTTCTATCGGGTATTCGGACTATAATTAAATGAGGATATCATGCTGGAGCGCCTGGGCAGCAATTACGGTCAGATGAAGGAATCTTTCACCCAGATGACCGCGACCCGGCGGGTCGCGGTCCTGGGCGTCCTGGCCGCGGTTCTGGCCTGTTTCGTCGTCCTTCTGGTTTGGGTCAATAAAACCGATTTTGCCGTGCTTTACTCGGACCTGTCCCAGGAAGACGCCGGGGCCATCGCCGCAAAACTGAAGGAAAGAAAAACGCCCTTTGAAGTCACGGCCAACGGAAGTACGCTCCGGGTGCCGCAAGAAGTGGTTGAGGAAACGCGCCTTTATCTGGCCACGGAGGGTCTGCCCGCGGGCGGGGCCGTGGGCATGGAACTGTTCGACAAGACGGCCCTGGGCACGACTGATTTCGTCCAGCGTCTTAATTATCAACGCGCCCTTCAAGGCGAGCTCGAAAGGACCATCAAGAAATTTCGGGAGGTGGATGAAGCCCGGGTTCATTTAAACATTCCCAAGGAATCATTATTCATAGAAGAGGAACGGCTGCCTTCGGCTTCGGTGGTTCTGAAATTGAGGCCGGGGCGCGGTCTGTCGCGTCCCCAATTGGATGGCATCGTCCACTTGGTGGCCAGTTCCGTGGAGGGACTCCGGTCCGAGAATATTTCGATCGTTGACACCAAAGGAGGCCTGCTTTACAGCAAGGAGGAAGGGACCGAGGGGGCTTTGTTGACCGAGAGCCAGGTCCAGTATCGCCGGAATCTGGAAAAAACCCTGGCCGATAAAGTCACGACCATGCTGGAAAGAGTGGTTGGTCCGGGCAAGGCCATGGCCCGGGTTACGGCCAAGCTCGATTTCCAGCAGATCAGCACCAGCGAAGAGATTTATGACCCGGATCGCTCGGTCATCCGGAGTGAACAGCGGTTCAGCGAGAAAAGCACCGGCCCGGCCCGTGGAGCAGCCGGCGTGCCCAGCGCCCGCTATGACCTGGGCGACCAAAGCGGACAGGCCCAGAACCAGGGCGCCAAAGCAGAAACCTATGAGAAGGCCGAGGAGACCACCAATTACGAAATCACCAAGATTAACCGCCGAGTCCTGATTCCCGGCGGAGAGGTCAACCGGTTGTCCGTGGCGGTGATCGTTGACGGCACCTACAAGGAAACGGTCGAGGACGGGAAGAAAGTCCAGACTTTCGTGCCGCTCACCCAGGACGAGTTGGCCAGACTGGAGGAACTGGTTCGAAACGCCGTGGGTTTCGATGAGAACCGCGGCGACACCGTGGTGGTTTCCAGCGTCCCCTTCTTTCTTGGGGAGGAGCCGCGAGCCGTAAGTTGGATGGAGACGATTTTTTCATATTTGAAAGATGTCGGCCGTCCGGCTTTCAATATTCTGCTGATCGTCCTTTTCTTCCTTTTTGTGGTCCGCCCGCTTTTGGGCTGGCTGCAAAGGGAGATCAAACCCGAATTACCGGCCCCGGCCGAAAAAGAGGCCTTGCCCGCGGCCGAAGTGGAGGAAGAGCCTTCAATCGAGGCTAAAATGGAAAAGGGCAGGCTGAAAATGGAAAAGGGCAGGCTGACCCGGGAACATGCCCTGGCCCTGGCCCAGCAAGACCCGGAACGGTCGGTGAACCTGATCCGAAGCTGGCTCGAAGAAAAATAACCGTTTTCCTTGAGGAAAAACTATGGCTGACCAACCTGAACTTTCCGGACCAAGCAAGGCGGCCATCTTTCTCCTGACCATGGGAGAAGAATTTACGACCGATATTTTTCGAAAATTGGATGATGTGGAAATCAGGCAGCTAGGCCGGGCCATGGCCAAGATTTCCAACGTCGCCCCCTCGACGATCCAACAGGTCCTGAGCGAATTCGTCGAAGAAATGACCTCGCCGACGGAGATCAGAATAAAAGGGGAAAGTTTCCTGAAAAACACCATTTCCAGGGCCATTACCGATGAAAGGGCCGAAGACCTGCTCGAAGACATCCACGCGGAAGTCGGGCCGGTGCCGTTTGAAAGCCTCCAGGACGTGGATGCCAAAGTCCTGGCCAACTTCATCCGGAACGAGCACCCCCAGACCATTGCCCTGATCCTTTCCCATTTGGAGTCGGGCAAGGCGGCCGAGGTTCTGAGTGAGTTCCCGGAACCGCTCCAAACCGACGTCATCCTGCGCATCGCCGACCTGGACACCGTCTCGCCCCAAGTCATCGAGGAAATCGAACATGTTCTGCGGACCGAGATCGCGGCCATGGGCACGGTCGGGTCCAAAAAACTAGGCGGAGCTCAGACCGTGGCCGAGATACTTAATCAGGTTGATCAAACCACGGAGAACACCATCCTCTCCAAGATCGAGGAAGACCGGGCAGACTTGGCCAACGAGATACGCAAACTTATGTTCGTTTTCGACGACTTGGTCAACGTCCCTGACCAGGGCATCCGGTCCATTCTTAAGGAAATCAACAATGAAGAGTTGACCCTGGCCCTCAAGACGGCCTCTGAAACCATGAAAAAGAAAATTTTGGCCAATCTGTCCGAACGGGCCGCCCAAATGATCATAGAAGACCTGGAAGTCATGGGGCCGGTCAGGTTGACCGACGTGGAGAAAGCCCAGCAATCCATCCTTCGGGTGGCCAAGAAACTTGAGCAGGAGGGCAAGATAATCATCGGCAAGGGCGGCAGTGAAGATGTCTTTGTTTAATTTGTTCAGCCGGGAGGCTTTCAAGGAAACCACGATCGCGGATTACTCTCTGCCCAAATTCACCGTGGAAGAACCTGAACCGGTCAAGGAATACGTTTTTACTCCTCTGGAGGGCACTGGCGCCGATCCCGCCATGAGTTGGACTCAGTTTTTGGAGAAGACCAAGCGAGTCAAGCGTAAGGCCCAAGCCGAAGCTGATAAAATCCTCAAGGAAGCAGCCAAAATCCGGGCTGAAGCCGCAGCCAAGGGCCGAGAACAAGGTCTGGCGGAAGGTCGGGCCAAGGGCCGGGAAGAAGGATTGATCCAAGGACGGGAGGCTATCAGGACCGAATTGGATCCGACTGTTAATATCTTGAAAAATATAGAAAATTTTTATAAAAACCTTTTAACGGCCAATGAAGCGATTCTAGTCAAGCTGGCGATGAAGGTGGCGGAACGGGTCATCCTTCAAGAGTTGACCGCCTCTCCCGAAATCATCCAGAAGGCTTTTAGGGCCGCCGTGGAACTTTTGCAGGAACAGCATCAGGTCGTCTTTCGGGTTCACCCCGAGGATTTGAATTACCTGGAATCCTTTTCAACGGAACTAAAGGATCAAATCAAAGGTCTGGTCAAGGTGGACTTCAAAACGGACCAGGATTTGAACCGTGGTGATTTAATAATGGAGACGGAGTCCGGCCGATTGGACGCCACTCTGAAGCAAAGAATAGAAGCGGTGACCGGGACCGTGGACGACGTGCTCAAGGAAAATTTCGATCTGAACTGGTAAACCATTCCTGGATTTGAAAGGACCGGCGGGATTGAGCCTTGGTGAACGCGGCGTTTGATTTCAACCCTTATCTGGCGGCGGTGGCCCAAGCCAAGCCCCTGTGCTTGGAGGGCCGAGTAGTCAAGATCGTCGGTCTGGTGATCGAGGGAGACGGCCCGGCGGCTTCGGTCGGCGAAATATGCCATATCCATCCTCGTGGAGAAAACCAGCCGATCGAGGCCGAGGTAGTGGGCTTCCGGGAAGGCCGGATTCTACTCATGCCCATCGGCCCGATGCAGGGTCTGACCGCCGGAAGCCGCATCGTCTCCACAGGTAAAACGGCCTCGGTCAAGGTCGGAACCGGTCTTTTGGGACGAGTTCTGGACGGACTGGGCGAACCCATCGACCGCCAGGAGCCCCTGGCCGTGGAAAATGAATATCCCCTGGCCAACCGGCCGGGCAATCCTTTGACCCGTGTGAGGATCAAACAGCCGGTCGACATCGGTGTCCGGGGCGTTAATGCCCTTTTGACTTTGGGGCGAGGACAACGCATCGGGATTTTTGCCGGTTCTGGTGTGGGCAAGAGCACCTTGCTGGGCATGGTCGCCAGAAATATGCGGGCCGACGTCAACGTGGTGGCCCTGATCGGTGAGCGGGGCCGGGAAGTGATCGAATTCATCGAGAAAGACCTTGGCCCGGAAGGCATGAAGCGTTCGGTGGTCGTAGCCGCGACTTCCGAGCAGCCGGCCTTGGTTCGAATGCGCGGAGCTTACGTGGCCACGGCCGTGGCCGAATTCTTCCGAGATCAGGGGGCCAACGTCATCTTGATGATGGACTCGGCGACCAGGTTTGCTTACGCCGCCCGTGAAGTCGGCTTGTCCATCGGCGAACCGACAACCACACGCGGGTACACTCCCTCGGTTTTCGCCCAACTGCCTCTTTTGTTGGAGCGGGCCGGGGCTTGGCGCAACGGCGGCAGCATCACGGGTATCTACACGGTTCTGGTTGAAGGGGACGACATGAACGAGCCGGTGGCCGATGCCATGCGGGCCGTTCTGGACGGACACATAGTTTTACGGAGGGACTTGGCGGCGCGCAACCATTACCCGGCCATCGACGTCTTGTCCAGTATCAGCCGCCTGATGATCGACGTGGTCGATCCGGAGCACCTCAAACTGGCCCGCCGCCTGACCGACATCATGGCCACCTATGCCCGCTCCGAGGACATGATCAACATCGGCGCCTATATTAAAGGCTCCAATCCGGAAATAGACAACGCCATTGAAATGACGCCCCGGATCGAAAGCTTTCTTAAACAACCTCTGGACGAGAGCGTCTCCTTGTCCCAAGCCAGAAAAGAACTGGCTGAAATATTGACCTGAGCCGATGTTCAAATTCAAACTTGAATTTTTACTTCGTTACCGGCGGCGGAAAGAGGAAGCGGCCATGCTGGAGTTGGCCGGTCGGATCAGAGAGGCCGGCGCCAAAAGATCGGAATTGGAAGGCCTTGTCGCTCGGTCTCGGGAACTGGCCTCTGAAGTGCGCGACAGGTCGGCCGAGCCCATTCCCGCCCCGGTTTTAATTCTCTATCGGGATTACCTCGATCATCTCCGCCGAGCCAGAAAGGATGCGCAAAGGGGACTGGATCAAACTGAAGCCCTGGTGGCTGAAAAACGGCGGAAACTGGTTGAGGCCAGTATTCAGCGCAGGATCATCGACCGGTACAAGGAAATACAGCACGAAAAATATTCGGAAGCCGAAAATCGCCGGGAACAAAAGAGCCTCGACGAACTGGCCGCCCTCAAGGCCAAGTGGAGAGCCAATGAAAACCAGAGTTGAACCTCGTCAGAGAGCCTCCTGGTTGGTCCTGGAGACGGTTATCATTATCGGCCTGAGCTGCAAACTGATTCTCACCGGCCTCTTTTTGACTCTGGTCCCCGGTTCGAGCGGCTCGTTCCTGGAAACAAGACCGGCCATGGCCCAAGACCAGGCCGGCCGCCAATCCGAGGGGGCCGCCGGGGAAAACCTTCCGGCCGCGAATCCGCCGACCACTGAAAAAGGCGGACAAATGATTCAATCACTAAAAACCAAGGAAGACGCGCTCAATAGAAAGGAAGAGCGTCTGAATGAACGGGAAAAGGCCTTGGAAACCTTGGAAAAGGACTTGCGGGAACGTCTGGCCGCCCTGGAGGCCACCCGAAAGGAGCTGACCGAGCTGGTCAAGAAACAGGAAGCCTTGATTCAGGAACAGAAAATCCTTAAAAACGCCCGGATTGAACACCTGGTGGCCGCTTACAAGTCCATGCGCCCCGAGAAGGCCGGGACCTTGGTCAACAGTCTGGATGATGAAGTCGCCGTCAAGATTCTCTCGTCCATGCCGGGCCGAAACGCCGGTCAGATATTGAGCTTTGTCGAACCGGATAAGGCGGCTAGATTGACCAAGGCCATCTCCACCTTGCTCAAGACCGCTCCACCGCCGGAGGAAGAGCCCGCCGGTCAGCCCGGTCCCGAGGAAGCGGTGCAGGACCAATCTCAGAGCCGATAGAAAAACCCGCCCCACCGGAACCTCATAAAATACTTTAACAATACTAGAGTATTTTGGATTTTTTTTCTTGTCGCCTTGAAAAAAGCTCGGCAAAAACTGCCGTCGCCTCAGCGCGTTGACCAGAATCTTTCCAGGGTTATTATCAGATAATCATGTTATTCAAGTAAGTTATCAACATAACCCCAGAAGTGGCACAACCGTTGCTTTGACTTGAACCATCAAAACCCAATCTTCCGAGGGTCTAATTTGGTTCAAGCAGCCGCTATCGAATCGCCTTTCAACAGCCTGGCCGACCTGTTTTTGGACGGCTTGCCGTCTCCCTCCACGATTCAGGGATTTAACCGGCCCGAACTCCAAAAGGAACAAACCTTTTGTCGGATTCTGGACAACAACATCAACCCGGTCGGGTCTGATGATTCCACCGATTGTTCGATCCGAGGAGAGAACTCCGGTCGGGTCGACTCGGAAAAGGAAAAACGGCGCACCTCTTTGGAGGAGCTGGAAGCTCAGGTGGAAAACCTGGGCCTGCCCCTGAATTCCCTGAAGTTAAACCCCAAGGACTTGCCTAAGTTACGGCGGATATTGGAGGACAGCGGACTGAAGGAAGAGAAGGTCGACGAGCTCATGGAGCGTCTCGGCCAAGAACCTCTGACCATGGACCACGTTTTATCCGTCTTGCGTTCAGAAAAGCAGAGTAATAAATCCGGCTTGGTTTTAAGTGAAAAGGCCTTGCCCTTTCTTGGACGTTTTCTGAAGGACCTTGGCTTGGGTTCGGAAAAGGTCAAGGAAATTTTGGCCGGGTTGGAGCCGGGTCAGAGCTTCGGTCCGGAAGCGCTTCGTCAAATTTTATTGGCCCAAGGCCAGACCAATCTTAAAGGGATGACCCTGGCCAAGGCCGACCTGGAAAACGTGAACGACCTGCTCAAGTCTTTGGGCGTGGACGCAAAACATCTGAAAAATTTTTGGGCCACCCTCAGCCAGACCAATGGACGAATGTCCATGGAAGGTTTTTTGGGATTTCTTAAATCGGTCGAACGCCCGGACTGTCTAACTCAGGAACAGGCCCAGAACATCAAGGCGATCATTCAAAATTTAATATTGGAAAACTCATTGAGCGCACGGGTTTATTTTGACCATACCCTGGCTTTGCTCCAGAGCCTGGGCGACCGTGATGCGGACGGCGACGCCCCTTCCCGCAACCCGGCTGTTCAAGTCCTGCGCGGAGGGACCGACGCGGCTCGAGCCGTGATGCGCGGCAGCGGCAACCTGGGACAGTCTTCCTCCAACGGTGCTGAAACCGGCGGCGGGTCCGGAGCTTTGGGAGAGAAAAGCGGGTCCGGCTCTTCAACTTCGCGTGCGGTTGAGGCGGGACTGCCTTCCCGCCTGTCCGAATCAGTCCTGCGGCAGGTGACCGAAAAGATGGTTTATCTGTTCCGAAACAACCAACACCGCCTCAGGGTCAATTTGGAACCGCCGGAACTCGGCCGGATAAACCTCAGTCTGACCGTGAGAAACAACGCGGTGCGGGGTTCGATTATCACGGAGAACGCCGCGGTCAAGGAAGCTTTGGAGGCCCAATTGGTTCAATTACGGGAAAATTTGGCCCAGCAGGGTCTCCATCTGGAGCGTTTGGACATCCGCCTGAATCAAGAGCAAGCCCAGTCTGATTGGGGGGACCGCGACCGGCGTCTGAATCGATCCGGCCGAAAAAAAGTCGACGCTTCGGATCAGGTGCTAAACGAGCCCGGCTTGTTCCGGGAAAACACCGGACCGCGAAGCTTGATCGACACGATAGCCTGAACGGGCGGACCACCTCAAGGAGGAGACCATGACAGTAATCAGTCAAAACCAGATTATTCAGAATTTGCTGCCCCAAAGTAACACCACCAGCCTCGCCTCTCAACAGCAGGAAACCAAGGAACTTAACAAGGAAGCCTTCCTGAAACTGCTGATCACCCAATTGAAGCATCAGGACCCGCTTAATCCTTTGGAAAGCATCGAGTTCACGGCCCAGTTGGCTCAATTCACCAGTCTGGAGCAACTGTTCAATCTTAACGAAGGGGTAGAGACCATGACCTCCACGCTCCAGTCCCAAAACGCCTTCCAGGCCGTGGACCTGGTCGGCAAGGAAGTCAAGGCCCAAAGCCAGGCCCTGGGAGTGGAGGGCGGTCAGCCCACTCAAGGCGTCTTCAGTCTGGATGAGTCGGCGGCTACGGTTCTGGTCAACATTTATGACGAAAACGGGCTTAAAATCAGGACTCTGGATTTGGGGTCCCTGCCCTCCGGTTCGCATAATATAAATTGGGATGCCCGGGATGATCAGGGTTCATCTGTTTCGGATGGGTCATACTTCTTCGAGGTCTTGGCCGTGAACGCTGATAATGAGCTTCTCGATGCGACCAGCCTTGTCGAGGGCAAAATCACCGGTATCACTTTTGATCAAAGCGGTCAGCCGATCTTGGTCATGAACGGCTTAAAGATCAACCTCGAGGACATCGTGGAGATCGTCGACCCGCAAGTTAAAGAACAGGATAGTTAAATAAATTAAAATAAATTCAGGTTTCGTAACAGGAGGAAAGGGAAATGTCAGTTTCGACCGCCATGTTTTCGGCCATTACCGGATTGAACGCCACGGGGACAGCCATGTCGGTCATCGGCAACAACATTGCCAACGTCAATACCGTCGGATTCAAATCTTCCCGGGCCAACTTCCAAGACCTACTCAGTCAAAGTGCTCATACGGCCTCGGGCAAGGGCCAGATCGGTCGGGGCGTATCCCTGGGATCGGTCACCGAGGTCTTTTCTCAAGGCGCCTTTCAGAACTCATCCCAGGACACCGATATCGCCATCGGCGGCGAAGGTTTTTTTCAGGTCCGGGACCAACTGATCTCGCAAAATTATTACACCCGGGCCGGGAATTTCATTTTTGACGCCGAAGGCCGGCTGGTCAACCCCTCGGGTTATGTGCTTCAGGGTTGGGAACTGGACGCCAACGGCGACCGGGTTGGCACGCCGAACGACGTTCGCCTGGTTACCTTCAATGCCGACCCCAAGGCGACATCCCAGGCCCATTGTGTCAGTAACCTCGATGCCACCGAGGAATCCCGCACCAATGGGGCTCTCCTGTCGACGGTCTGGGACGGAACTCAGGACCAGCCGATCAGCGGTGATGACTATGTGTACCAGACCTCTTTGCGGATTTTTGACAGCTTGGGCAACGGTCATGATCTGTCGGTTTATTTCGATCCCGACGATGCCACGGACAACAAATGGGATTACATAATCTGCTGTGATCCCGAGGAAGACACCCGGCGTTTTGAAGACCAGGACAGCCTGGGCGCCGGTCCGGCCGGCAATTATGTCAGCCCGACCACCATGGCCGGTCTGCTCCAACGTGGAACAGTAACCTTTGACCCCAACACGGGGGCCATCGACTCCATTACGGCGGAGGAACTCGGTTACGACAGCTCCCTGGCCCCCAACGACTGGTCCTGGACGGCCTCGACCACCACCGATGGATATTTCCAGGTCACCGCGGCTTTTCTGGCCGATCCCAACATCGATCTGGTGGCCGACCCCACCGCGGACAATGCGATCAATCAAAACATCTCCATCAACTTCGGAGCCAAGTTCGGCGGAGGTGTCTGGCGTTCGGACAACCTGTCCACCACTCAATACGCCGCGACTTCGACCACTATTTTCCAGACTCAAGACGGATACGCTTCCGGTTATTTGCAAAGCGTGACCATCGACCCGGACGGCGTCTTGACCGGGACCTATTCCAACGGTCAGAATCGGGCGGTCTTCCAGGTCGGCCTGGCCCTGTTCAGAAACCAATGGGGTCTGGAAAAGCTGGGGGAGAACCTTTATGCCGAAACCAGAGTGTCCGGCCAGGCCACGATCAACCCCCCCGGCACGGGGGGGACCGGGACCATCGCTCCCAACGCCCTGGAACAATCCAACGTCGACCTGGCCGAAGAATTTGTGGACATGATCATTCAGCAGCGGGGTTTTCAAGCCAATTCCAAGATCATCACCACCACGGACGCCATGCTGTCCGAACTGATCCAGATGAAGCGTTAACCCGGCCTTTTATCCGGACAAGCCAGGGGCCCGGCCAAGGCCCCTTTTTTTCAAATCGGTCTTTATTGTCAAGGAATTGACTTTAGGCTGGAAAGAAGTTTGACGCGGTCGGGCGGAAATATTAACCCGAGCCGCTTCGAGGCATCTATTTCCCCCTTTTTCCGCCCGCCGTTTTCTCGGTTAAAATAAATTCCTCGGGCGTCTTAAAACCCTTCTTTCTTTCTCTCCGCGGCCTTCTCGGACCGTCCACCCTGGTGACTTGGCCTTGTCTCCCAAAACCTTGGGGGCTCTTGACATTATTTAGAGGTCGGTCATAATCTCGTTATAGTAATACCCTAAATTCACCTGGCACACACCTTGCTAGAATCAAATGCATACTTGCATCTCCAAGGGGACTAAGGAATGGACATAGCGACTTTTATCGGCGTTATCGCCTCGGCCATGTTGCTGGTCATGGCCATCCTCATGGGCAGCAGCCTGACCATTTTCATCAACATTCCTTCGGTCTTGATCGTCTTGGGAGGAACCATCTGCGCCACGATGATCAACTACCCGCTCAAAGACGTGATTCGCTCGATTTCCGTGGCCAAAAACGCCTTTTTCGCCAGGACCTTGACCTTTGGAGAGATCATCGCCAATTTTGTCAATTACGCCAACAAGGCCAGAAAAGAAGGCATCCTGGCCCTGGAATCCTCTTTACCGGAAATCGACGACGAATTCTTAAAAAAGGGATTGCAACTGACCATCGACGGTCTGGAGCCCCAGTCCATCACGGATATTTTGGAGACGGAAATCGCTTTCATCGAAGACCGTCATCGGCTGGGGGCGGAAATGTTTCAAACGATGGGGACTTTTGCACCGGCTTTCGGCATGATCGGCACCTTGATCGGTCTGGTTCAAATGCTTCAGAAGATGGATGATCCGTCAGCCATCGGCCCGGCCATGGCCGTGGCTCTGATCACCACTTTTTACGGGGCGGTATTGGCCAACGTCTTGTTTCTGCCCATGGCCGGAAAACTCCGGACCAGGAGCAAGGAGGAGAGCCTGGTTAAAGAGATGATTTTACATGGGGTCATTTCCCTATCCCGCGGGGACAATCCCAGGATCATCGAACAAAAGCTCCATTCATTCCTGCCGCCGACCTTGAGAGTGTCGGCCTTTAAATAATCAAGGCTGAACGTGGCCCGAAAGCCGCCAGAAGAAAGGCCGGAATGGGAAATCAGCAACGTGGCTTTATTGTTGTTCACCTCGCTGATGATAATCCTTTTAGCTTTTTTCATCATGCTTTCTTCCATGGCCGTTGTTGACGAACAGCGCAAGATCGAAGCCTGGGGGTCGCTTTTAGGGGCTTTCGGCATTTTGCCCGGCGGCCTGGGGACCGATTTAGAGGAGAGAAGTCACATCGCCCCGCCGACCACGCCCATGGATGTGGTTCAGGCTGAAATGGAACAGATTCGGGAAGTGCTTTCCGCCCGGATTACCGAAAAGCAGATCCGCTTTTTATCCGGGCGGACGCGTCGGATCATCAGCCTGAACGAAGCCGTGCTCTTCCCGCCGGATGGGGTGGAGATTCTGCCGGAGATGAAGCCCCTCCTGGCGGAAATAGGCAATATTCTAAAGAATTCCGATCATCCCGTAACTATCGAAGGCCATACCGACGATCAGCCGCCCCAGGACGCAAGTTTGAAGGACAACTGGCACGTTTCCGGGACCCGTGCCTTGAACATCATGAGGTTTTTTGTGGAGGAAGTTGGTTTGGTCCCCGAACGTCTTTCCGCCTTCGGATATGCCGACACCAGACCGGTGGCGCCCAACAATTCCCCGAGGAACAGAGCTCGGAACCGTCGGATAGACCTCATTTTGGACCAGAGCCATAAAATGGAACTCCTTAGGGCTGAAGAACGTCAAAACAGGCCCCGCTATTTCGATTTTCGAGGCTTCTCCTTCCGCCTTTTCGGAGAGGAAAAGGCGCCCTGAGGCGACCATGGCTAGAAAAAAAGGTTCTGATTCCGAAATGCAGATGAATCCTTTGGCTTGGATGACCACCTTTTCCGACCTGGTCACCTTGCTGCTGACCTTTTTCGTTTTACTGATCACGATGTCCTCCATGGATGTGCGGTCTTTACAGCAGGCCTTCGGCGCCTTTTTCACCGGCGGTTCGGGACCTTTGGGATTCGTGGAAAAAGGCAAGCTGCAAGAAGTGTCTCGTTTGATAGAAAAAGCCGTGTCGGTTCCGGCCCAATTGCTCCTGGACCAAAAAGAGATCAAGGAAACAATCTTTAAATTTGAAGAGATTGATTATCAAAAACTTATGGAATTGGTCGAACAAGATATCTCCGTGCTCAAAGACGAGCGGGGCTTGGTCATCCAGATAGCCGATTACATCTTGTTCGATGAAGGCAGCGCCAAACTCCGTCAGGAGTACTTGCCCATATTGAGCCGTATAGCCGAGGTGCTCCAAGCGACTTATCTGCCGGTGTCCATCGAGGGCCACACTGATGATTCAATCCCGGAAGGACGATCCGAAGCCTGGGCTTGGCGGCTCTCCCTGGAGCGGGCCATCAATGTCATGAAGTATTTGACCGAAATGGAAGGATTGATACCGGATCGGTTTCGCGTCGGGGGATTCGGGCTGTCCAAACCTTTGGTCCCGAACATAAATCCGGTCAACCGCGCCCAAAACCGTCGGATCGAAATCATTATTTACCGTGAAACCCTGGGTTAGCAAGGGGAAAAGATGAAGAATATCAATGCGGAACCAAAATGGCCTGGACCGAAAGGGAGAACCGGAGCGATCAAACTGATCATCATTATCGCCTTGGTCTTAGTGCTGATTGTGGTGGGTGGGGCGGTGGCGCTCAAGTTGCTGGCCCCGGGTTTGATACCGGGCTCGGGGACCCCCAAATCTCAAGCCGCTCCGGAAGGCGCGCCGAGTAAAACCGACCCGACTACTCCCCCGATCCTTCAGCCGCTCAAACCTTTTATTGTCAATCTGGTCGACCCCATGGGCAAACGGTATCTGAAGATTACCATGACCATGGAACTGGACACGGAGGCATTGAAGACCGAAGTGGAGGCCAAGATGCCCCAGATTCAGGACGCAATTCTGATTCTTTTGTCCAGTTTGACTTTCGATGACATCAGAACCGTGGAGGGCAAGATGCGGTTGCGCGGCCAAATTATCAGCCGCTGTAACACCTTCTTGACCACGGGCAAGGTCAAGAACATTTATTTTTCCGAATTTGTCGTCCAATAAGAGGATTTAAGTGAGCAAAATCCTGACTCAAGAAGAGGTGGACGCCCTTTTAAAGGGCATGTCCGGGGGCGAGATCGAGACCGAGACCGACACGGTTGAGGATGATTCCGGGGTCACCGTCTACGACCTGACCAATCAGGATCGGATCATCCGCGGGCGAATGCCGACTCTGGAAATCATCAACGATCGGTTCGCCAGACTCCTCCGGACCAACCTTTCGAGCGCCTTGCGCAAGGTTTTGGATGTATCGGCCTTCTCCCTGGACATGATCAAGTTCGGGGAGTTCATGCGGGCCTTGCCCGTTCCGACCAGTCTCCATATTTTTAAGGTCGATCCTCTGCGTGGTCATGGCATCATGGTCATCGAGACTAAACTCGTCTTCAACCTGGTGGATAATTTCTTCGGCGGTTCGGGGCGATCTTTCATCAAGATCGAAGGCCGGGACTTTACAGCCATCGAGCACAAGCTGATCAACAAAATCATCATAATGGCCCTGGAAGACCTGGAAAAAGCATGGAATCCGGTCCATCCTCTCAAACTGACTTACGTGAGGTCCGAAACCAACCCCCAGTTCGCCAGCGTAGTCGCCCCGACCGAAGTGGTTATAGTGATCAAATTCGAGGTGGAGCTGGAACAGACCGTGGGCACCCTGATCATCTGTCTCCCCTATTCGACCATCGAACCTATCCGATCCAAGTTGTACGCCGGATTTCAAAGCGACCAGCTCGAAGTCGATCATCAATGGATTCACCGGTTTATAGACCAGGTCCGTCAGGCGCCGATAGAGATTTCCGTGGAACTCGGCCACACCATGATTTCGGCCCGCAATTTGCTCACGTTGAAAAAGGGCGACGTCATTCAGCTTGATCAGGATATCGGTGAACCGATCATGGCCAAAGTGGAAGGCGTGCCCAAGTACCGAGGTTACCCCGGTTTAACCAAGGGCAACAAGGCCTTTCAAATCAGCAAGGAGATTCACAACTAGCAAGGAGATGAAAATTGGCCGCTGAACAAGATTTGAGCCAGGAAGAAATAGACAAGCTTTTGTCGGATGATGGAGAGGTTGACCAAGGCTGGGAGGATGATTTGGCCGGAACCAAGCCGGCGACTAAAAAATCGGAACCGCCCGTTCATTCTTTCGAAACTCTGCCCAGCCAAAAGGAGACTGAAAAGTCCGGGCTTCGGTCGCTCGATTTTATCCTGGATATCCCCCTTGAGGTTTCAGTCGAACTGGGCCGGACCAAGATGGTCATCAACGATCTGCTGCAACTCGGCCAGGGTTCGGTGATCGAGCTGACCAAACTGGCCGGCGAACCTCTTGAAATCATAATCAACGGCAAGCTGGTCGCCCGAGGCGAAGTGGTGGTGGTCAACGAAAAATTCGGAGTTCGGGTGACCGACATCGTCAGCCCGATGGAGCGAGTCAAAAGTCTGACCTAAAGAGAGGGGTCTAAATTGGGAGGACTGATCAGGAAAGCGGCCTCATCGGCCTGGGTCCTGGCCGGGTTTTTGTTTCCCGGACTAGTTTCGGCCGAGACGGTCGCGCCCGGGGCGGAGGCGCCGGACTTGTTCATGGCCGGGGTCAAGATGGTCGGAACTTTAGCCGTGCTTATCGGCGGCCTGTTGCTGGCCCTTTATCTGGTCAAGCGCCTGGGGGCCGCCCGGACCGGCCTCTTCGGCGGACAGGAGCTGATCAGGATCATCGGGACCAGGGCTTTGGCCCCCAAGAAATATATCGCCCTGGTCGAGGTGGGCGATTCGGTCCTGACCTTGGGCGTAACCAATGAAGGAATCTCCTGCCTGGATAAGGTTCCGGCGGCAACATTCCATGAAAATTCGGCCGAAACAGCCGGTTCGGACCATCGGGGCGGCTTTGCCTGGCGCCTCAAGTCCTTGACTCAAAATAGACAGGGTGACCAGTCATGAAAAAATGGCCCACCGCCCTGCTTTTAACGGCCATCATCATCGTGGCCGTCGGAGCCGCCTCAGCGGAAGCGGTCAGCCTGCCCACGGTGCAAATAGGATTCGATGATACGGACAGCCCGACCCAAGTAGCCACGGTCTTGCAAATCCTGCTCCTGCTCACCGTGCTGACCCTGGCCCCGGCCATTGTGGTCATGATGACCTCGTTCACCCGGCTGGCTGTGGTCTTCTCCTTCCTCCGCCACGCCATGGGCACCCAGACCATGCCCCCTAACCAGATCATCATCGGCCTGTCCCTTTTTCTGACTTTTTTCATCATGACCCCGGTCTGGAACCAAATCAACAATCAGGCCCTCAAGCCCTATCTGGCCCATGAGCTTTCCCAGGAACAGGCCCTTGAGGCCGCGGCCCATCCGGTCAGGGAATTCATGTTTAAACAGACCAGGGAAAAAGACCTGGCCCTTTTTATAAGTCTGGCCAAGTACCAGCGGCCGGCCAATAAAACCGAAACGCCCATGGCCGCCCTGATCCCGGCCTTCATCATCAGCGAGTTGAAAACCGCTTTCACCATCGGCTTCATACTCTATGTCCCCTTTCTCATCATTGACATGGTTGTGGCTTCGGTCCTCCTGTCCATGGGCATGATGATGCTGCCGCCGATCATGATTTCTCTGCCTTTCAAGTTGATGCTTTTTGTCCTGGTCGACGGTTGGAACCTTATAGTCGGATCCTTGGTTCGAAGTTTTGGGTAAAAAATTATGAGTCCGGAATTCATCATCGGCTTCGGCCGTCAGGCGGTGGAAATAACCCTGTTGCTGGCCTTGCCCATGCTCGGCCTGGGCCTGATCGTGGGTTTGATGATCAGCATCTTCCAGGCGGTCACCCAGATTCAGGAAATGACCCTGACCTTCATCCCCAAGATTGTGGCCGTCATGACCGCCCTGGTTGTTTTCTCGCCCTGGATGCTGGAGAAGATTGTGACTTACACGCGAACGCTGATCATCAACATACCGAATTACATACATTGAGACCGAGATGAATCCGCCCGTCTTTTCATCAACTGAAATCATGGCCTTTTTCCTGATTTTGATCAGGGTCTCCATTATTCTGTTCCTGGCCCCCATATTCGGGAGCCTGCTCATTCCGCCACAGGTCAAGGCCGGGCTGGCTCTGGTTTTGAGTCTGGTTTTAATGACCGTCCTGAGGGTGGATGTCTCCGGCTTTCCGGTCGACCTTTTTTCCTTCATCACCCTGCTCCTCTCGGAAATTTTTCTCGGCCTGTCGCTGACCTTGCTGGTGAGGCTGGTTCTGGAAGGGTCTCAGATCGCCGGGCAATACCTCGGTTTCCAAATGGGCTTCGCCATCGTCAACGTGGTCGATCCCCAGACGGGCAACCAGGCTTCGGTCCTGTCCCAGTTCGCCTATGTCCTGGCCCTGATCGTTTTTTTAAGCATGAACGGTCATTATCTTATTATTAAAGGACTGGTTGAAAGTTTTGAGCTGGTCCCCCCCGGCCAGGCCGCTTTTTCTTCCGCTGTCTTCACCCATATTTCAAAGGCTGTTTCCGGGATGTTCGTAATCGCCGTTAAGATCGGGGCCCCGGCCATAGCCGTGCTGTTTTTCACCAAGGTGGCCATGGGCATCGTCGCCAAAACGGTGCCCCAGATGAACGTCCTTTTCGTGGGCATGCCCCTGTATATTGTCATCGGCTTGTTTGTTTTCGGACTGTCACTCAACTTCTTTGTGCCGATTTTAAGTCGAGCCATAACCGCTTTGGACGGCTCCTTACTGAGCCTCCTCAGAGCCTTATAAGGTTGAAATGGCCGAGGATAAAGGCAGCAAAACCGAACAACCGACCTCAAAACGCCGAACCGACGCCCGAAAAAAAGGCCAGGTCGGCAAGAGCATGGAGGTCAATACTTTTGCCATCCTCCTGGCCGGAATCCTGACCCTTTTCTTCGCCTCGGCGACTTTGTATGGACAATTGAATGGAATGACGGCGGACATCCTGGCCAAAGTCGGACAAATTTCCATCGAGGGCGGGGACTTTTTCGCCTTTTTCAACAACTGCATCGGGCTGACCGGCCTTATCCTGGCCCCGCTTTTCCTCGTGATCTTCTGTGTGGGGATTTTAGCCAATCTACTTCAAATCGGCCCGGTCTTCTCGGCCGACCCTCTCAAGCCCAACCTATCTAAAATCAATCCCCTCAAAGGCTTTTCCCGGCTGTTTTCGGCCAGGGCCTTGATGGACCTGTTCAAATCCATAGCCAAGATAATAATCATCGGGGCCACGGCCTATCTGACCGTTCGCGGGGAGATGGAAAACATTCTGCCCCTGGGGGAATTCAGCCCGGCTCAAATCGGTTATTACGTAATTCGAGTCTCCTTTGAAATCTTTCTCAAGACCTGTTGGATATTCGCCGTGCTGGCCGTTTTGGATTTTGTTTTTCAAAAATGGCAGTTTGAGCGGGACCTGAGGATGAGCAAGGAAGAGATCAAGGAGGAGCTCAAGCAGACCGAAGGCGATCCTCTGGTTCGTTCCCGGATACGCAGCGTGCAAAGAGAAATGGCCCGCCGGCGGATGATGGCCAAGGTGCCCCAGGCCGATGTGGTCGTGACCAACCCTCTTCACTTGGCCGTAGCCTTGTTCTATGACCCTGAACAGGCCGAGGCCCCGGTGGTGGTGGCCAAAGGCCAGGCCTTGATAGCAGAGAAGATCAAGGCTATCGCCCGAGAGCATCAGGTCCCGATCGTCGAAAACAAGCCCCTGGCCCAAGCCCTCTACAAATCGGTGGAAGTGGGCCAGATCATTCCGTATATGTTTTACCAGGCCGTGGCGGAAATTTTGGCCTACGTTTACAGACTGAAAGGGAAAAAGGTCGATGGCCGAGCAGGCGGCTAGCCGAAGCTTGAAAACCATTTCGGTGCCCTACAGCGGCGAGATAATTCTGGGGACCAGCGTCGTGGCCATCCTGGTGGTCATGATCCTGCCCATGCCCACCCCTTTACTCGACCTCCTGCTGACTTTCAACATCACCTTCGGGATAATCATCCTGCTCACCTGCATGTTCACCCTGAAGCCGCTGGATTTTTCGGTCTTCCCTTCCCTGCTGCTTATGGTCACCTTGTTCAGGCTTTCCCTGAACGTGGCCACGACCAGACTGATTCTTCTCCGGGGCAGTGAGGGTCCGGGAGCGGCCGGCCAGGTCATCAAGGCCTTCGGCGACTTCGTCGTCGGCGGCAACTATGTGGTCGGACTGATTGTCTTTGTCATTTTGGTGGTCATTAATTTCGTGGTCATCACCAAGGGGTCCGGCCGGATCGCCGAAGTGGCGGCCCGATTTACCTTGGACGCCATGCCCGGCAAGCAGATGGCCATTGACGCCGACCTGAACGCCGGGTTGATCGACGAAAACGAAGCGCGGAACCGCCGGGCGACCATTGCCCGGGAGGCCGATTTTTACGGGGCCATGGACGGAGCCTCGAAGTTTGTCCGGGGCGACGCCATCGCCGGCATCATCATCACCCTGGTCAACATCATCGGCGGTTTGATCATCGGGGTGCTCCAGCAGAAGATGGACTTGGCCAGCGCGGCCCAGACTTACACCATCCTGACCGTGGGCGACGGACTGGTCGCCCAGATACCGGCCCTGATCATCTCGACCGCGGCCGGCGTGATCGTCAGCCGGGCGGCCAGCGAAATGAGCATGGGCAAGGAATTCGGACGGCAGTTTACCTTGCAGCCGCAGGCACTGGCCATTGCCGGAGGAATCATTGTCCTTTTCGGCCTTATGCCGGGTTTGCCCACCCTGCCTTTCGGACTTTTAGGGTCGGTGGTGGCCTTTATCGGGTACATGACCATCAAGCAGCAGCGGATGGCCGAGGAAAAAAAGGTCCAGGCTGCGGCCCGGGAAGTCAAGGCCCCGCCGCCTCCGCCGGAAAGGGTGGAAAACCTCCTGCCTTTGGACGTTCTGGAACTCGAAGTGGGCTATGGTTTGATTCCCCTGGTCGATGATGAACAGGACGGCGAGCTCCTGGAACGCATTCGCTCGGTCCGCAGGCAGTTTGCCTTGGAAATGGGCTTCATCGTTCCGCCCATGCATGTTCGTGACAACCTGCAACTCAATCCGGCTGAGTACGCGGTGCTGATCAAAGGCATCGAAGTGGCCCGGACCGAACTGATATTGGGTCACCTTCTGGCCATGGACCCCGGGGACGCCAAGAAAAAAATCGACGGGATCGAGACGCGGGAGCCGGCTTTCAATCTCCCGGCCTTGTGGATTCCGGAAAAGAAGAAGGAAGAAGCCCAGTACGCCGGATACACCGTGGTGGACCTGCCCACGATCATCGCCACGCACATCACCGAACTGATCAGGACTTACGCCGACGAGCTTCTCAGCCGTCAGGACGTCCAGAGATTGATTGATACGGCGGCTCAAACCAACGGCAAGGCGGTCGAGGAACTGACGCCCCATATGAATATCGGCCAAATCCAGAAAGTGTTGCAAAATTTGCTGCGCGAACGGGTCTCCATCCGAGACCTTCAATCAATCCTGGAGACCTTGGCCGATCACGCCGTCCTGACCAAGGATGCGGACCTTTTGACCGAGTTCGTTCGGCAGAGGCTGGCCCGTTCGATTGTCCGACAATATGAAACCCGGGAAGGACAACTTCCCCTCCTGACCCTGGGACAGGACATCGAGGACCTTCTGGCCAAATCCATTACCGAGCCGGACCGGGGCGGCGCTTACCTATCGCTGGACCCCCAGGCCGGCCAGACCATTTTGCGGGCCCTGAATAATTCCGTGGACGTTTTTATGAAAATGAATTATCAGCCGATCCTCCTTTGCTCGCCCATGGTTCGGCGGCACCTGCGCAAACTGACCGAACGCTTTCTGCCCAACCTGGTCATTTTATCCCATAGCGAGCTGATCCCGACGGCCAACCTGAAAGTCCTGGGCGAAGTGGGGCTGGCCGATGCGCATTAAACGTTTCCGGGCCAAGGACATGAAGACGGTCCTCCAGATGGTCAAGGAACAGATCGGACCCGAGGCGGTCATCCTGGCCACCCGGGAGATCAAGGATCCCTTGGATGCGACCCTCTCCGTGGAAGTGACGGCCGGAATCGGTTATCACCCCGCCTTAAAAGAAAGCCGGACCCAAGCCGGCCCGAGGGTTGAGGACCAGTCTCGGGAAATTCCCGTCAACCCGAACATCGGACCGTTGTTTCAGGGATTGGAGAACAATCTCGGTGAAATAAAAGAACTGCTGCTTGACTTGGTTCATCGCTCCAGTCTTTCCGAAAAATTCAGGGATCGCAAGAAGCTGTTTCGTCTTTATCAAGAGCTTCTTGAAGCGGAACTGGACCCGGCCATTGCTCGATCTCTGGTGGAAAGGGTGGCTCGGGAAGAAAAAAGTGACGGGAACAACTTGAAAAAGGTTTTAACCAGGAAACTGGCCGGAATGATAAAAACCAGCTCACCCTTGGGTCAAGACGTTGCAAACCGGCCTCGGCGGCTGGCCCTGATCGGACCGAGCGGCGTGGGCAAGACGACTACCCTGGCCAAACTGGCCGCCCTGACCAGGGTGCGGCAACAAAAGAAAGTGGCCTTAATCAGCCTGGACGCATACAGATTGGGCGCGGCCGAGCAGCTAAAGACTTATGCGCGTATTATGAGCTTGCCTCTCCGCATCGCTCAGGATAAAGAAGAATTTAGGCAGGCCGTTGAATTATTTGACAACATGGAACTGGTCTTCATTGATACCTCCGGCCGGAGCCTGGCCGACCCGGAAACCTTGGCCGAGTTGACGGGAGAGTTCAACCAGGTTGAAAACCTGTCTGTTTTGCTTGTTCTGTCGGCCTCGACCAAGGACCGAGACATGGCCGCAATAATTCGGCGGGTGCAGGGACTGCCGGTCGAGGCCTTGATCATATCCAAGGTGGATGAAACGGAACGATATGGCAATGTAATTAACAACCTGATAAAATTTAAGAAGCCGGTATCGTTTCTGACTAACGGCCAGAAAGTGCCCGAAGACCTGGTCCAGGCCACTCCAGAGCGTCTGGCCGAACTTTTCACCGCTGGCGGCAACGGGCTCCGGAACTTGAATAGAGGAAGCGGATATGAATCCTGAACCAAAAGCCAAGCCGACGGCTGCCGCCAAGTCAAAACCCATTCGAGTCATTGCCGTCACCAGCGGGAAAGGCGGGGTGGGCAAGACGAATGTGGCGGCCAACCTGGCCGTGGTCCTGGCCAAGGAGGGCCGGAAAGTCATGATTTGGGACGCCGATCTCGGCCTGGCCAACATAGACATCCTTCTGGGACTGAAGACCGAGTTCAACATTCACCATCTTTTCGAAGGAAAAAAGACTCTTAGGGAAATCCTGGTGGAAGGTCCAGCGGGCATCAAGATCATGCCGGCCAGCTCGGGCATTCAGGAGTTGGTCCATTTGGCCGAGGAACAGAAAATGAGGCTTTTATCGGAATTGGACCACTTTGATGAAGAACTTGATTTCCTGCTGGTGGATACCGGGGCCGGAATCAGCTCGAATGTGATGTATTTTAATCTGGCCGCCCAGGAACGAATCGTGGTCGTTACTCCGGAACCGACCTCGATCACTGACGCTTACGCCCTGATTAAAATAATGGCCACGAGATATAATGAACGAAGATTCATGATTTTGCCGAACATGGTTTCCGGCGATAAGGAAGCCAAAGCCGTCTTTTCTCTGTTAGCCGCCGTGGCCGACAAGCACCTGGATTCCATTTCCCTGGATTATCTCGGGTACATCCCCCGAGACGAAAAGTTGGTGCGGGCCGTCCTGAGACAAAAAACCATCGTGGAAGCCTTTCCGACTTCTCCGGCCAGCAAAAACTTCCAGGAAGTGGCCAAGAGACTTTTGAAGCCCTCCCGGGACGCCTCCCTGGACGGCGGCATCAAGTTTTTCGGCCGTAGAATACTGAGGGTTTAGTCAATGGTTCCGGCCGGCAACACTAAAGGCTACCAGACAGCCAACATCGGTTCTGATCCGGACCGGTTGGGATGGAACGGATTGACCAGGGAACAACGGTCTGAATACATTGACAAATATTCTCCTTTGATTCGTTTCGTCGCCGACCGCTTGGTTGCGCGGCTGCCCAGCCACATTTCCCGGGAAGATTTGATCAGCGCCGGAATTATCGGACTGATCGATGCGGTGGAGAAGTTCGATCCGAAACGAGAGATCATGTTCAAGACTTACGCTGAATTCAGGATAAAGGGCGCCATGCTGGACGAACTCAGGTCCTTGGATTGGGTTCCCCGCTCGATCCGTAAGAAGAACAGTCTGGTGGAAAAGGCCTATCAAAGGCTGGAAGCCGAGTTCGGCCGACCGGCGACCGATGAGGAAATCTCGGCCTCCCTGGGCATTTCCCTGAATGAATTCCATCGTCTTCTCGACGAGGTCAAAACCGTTTCGCTTTTGGACATCGAGGCCTTTCGAGGGTCTGTCACCGACCATAACCGAAACGACCTTTTCGACCTGATGGTGGACGAAAGCGGACCGGACCCGTTGTCCATACTTGGCCTCGAAGAAGCCAAGGCCGTGGTGGCTCAAGCCATTTCCAATTTACCCGAGAAGGAAAGCCTTGTTGTTTCCATGTATTACTATGATGAGCTGACCATGAAGGAAATCGGCGAGATCATGGACTACACCGAGTCCCGCATCAGCCAGCTCCACACCAAGGCCCTTTTGCGGTTAAAGGCCCGGCTTCGTCATTATTTTGACAGTAAAGAGTAATAAATCGAATTGGCCGCCGAAGAAAAAAATACCATTGAAGAAAACGGGCTCCTGAGTGATGACAGGGACCAGGTCAATGGTTTCGACATGGACAACATGCCGAACTTGGAAGAGGCCCAGCTTGAAGCCGGCCGTCCTTTGCCTAAAAAGGTCGAACTGGACATTGACGATATCTTCACCCAAGAGGAAGCCGCGGAACCCGAGGAGGCCCTGGAACCGGAATCGGAAAAGGAGACTGCGGAGGTTCTTGAAGCCGAATTGCCTCCGCCGAAATATGCCTTTTACAAGATCGTGTTATTGGGTGGGGCCGGAGTTTTGGTCCTGACCGTATTGATCTCACTGGTGGTCTTGTTGTTCCCCGACATCCAACCACCCGAAGTCCGGCAATTGCTCGAAGGTCCGATTTCAATGGAACTCCAGCCTTTTATTATCAATTATCCGGACGAGCAAGGCGATACCATCATCCAATTGCGATTCAGTTTATCCTTTTCCAATGCCCAGGCCCGGGAAGAGTTTTCCGGACGTCTTTTAACCATGCGGGACCTGCTTTTCAGATACATGCAGGGACAAAAACCTATTGACCCGGACAGTCAAGAGGCCAAGGACAAGCTCCGTGAAAATCTAATCCGACTAATCAGCGGAGCCCTTAAAAAAGGAAAAATTAAAGACCTCCAGATATTGGAATTTATATTGGTGTAGTCAAAAATGTCCGGACCGGTCCACATGAATCAGGTCATCTTCCAAACGCCGACCGTGGAAAAAATCCAACAGCCGGAGTTGCAGAATCCCGACCAAACTCAACGCCATGCTTCCGTCCAAGAACAGGCTCAACTGAGGGAAAAGACGGAAACGGTGCAGACGCCGGTGGAAACGGAATCGGCCCGCTTTCTTGAAAACGAAGGAAGAAAGCGGCGGGAGTCGGGACAAAAGAAAAGGCGGGACGGCGATATGGAGAAGCAGTCCTTGGAAGAAGGCGGGCCACGGCCGGATGATGACCAAGGCGGCGGAATCGTGGACGTGATCATCTAACCCTAACCAAAAGGATTGTGACTTGACAGGCCTAGCTCCCTTGGAATTCTGGCTTTTCCTTCAGATCGGACTTGAAGCCCTCCTCATCGGGCTGATGGTGATCTTCCTTTTTCGTTTTAGGCGTTCCCAAAATATTGTTGGACAGATCCCCGAGGAGCTGGCAACAACGATCAGCCGGTTTATTTCGGACTCGGAAAAACTTTCGAAGGAATTCACTGAAAATTTAAAGCAAAAAAAGGAAATCAGCCTTAATCTTCTTCTGAAACTTGAAAAAAAAATAAACGAAATGAACCGATTGTTGGAAAGAGCCGAACAGAATTTATCCCAGACCGGCCTGTCCCGGCCAGGCGTCCCGGAGCCGGACAAGAACAATCCGGCCACGCCGGAAAACAGGGCCCTGGTTCTAAAGCTGGCCGGCCAGGGAATGGCCGTGGAAGAAATCGCCCGCCGCGCCCGTCTCCTCCGGGGAGAAGTCGAGTTGATTCTGGACCTGGAAAAACAATTCAACCAGTAGATCGTCGTCTCCACCCGGCAGTCCTGGCGACCCTTTTGCTTGAAAAATGCCGCGTAAAAAAGGGTCTAGCGCTCCTGTCAAGAGACCCTTTGGATGAAAGCGGAAGAAGAGTCGAATTTTTATGGTTCAAACCGTTTAACCGGAAGACGTTTTGGAAATATTTGACCGATCAAAAGGCCTGACCGTTTCATCCCAAACCCCGGCCTCTGGTGAGGATGATCCGGCCCTGGTCAAGGGGACCACGGTCCGGGCCAAGGTTTTGGACGGGGCGGCCCCGGGCGAGGTCCAACTCAAAATCGGCCCCCGACTGATCAAGGCCAGCCTGAGTCAATTCATTGAACCCGGACGAGAGGTCAAGCTTCTCGTGGCGGAAACGGAACCCCGCCTGGTCTTGCAACTGATAGAGGAACCGCCCGCTCGAGCTTCCAGCGTCGGACTCCAATCAAATCGACCGCCTTCACCGGCGGAAAGGCCACCGACTTTGACGGCTCAAGTGTTGGACCTGCCGCGGGGCGACCGGATACGTCTGCGCCTCACCGAGGCGCCTTCCTTGAAAACCGGCCTTCAGCCAAGTGGTCTGGACATCTTGTCAAAAACGGCCGCCGGACGGGAACTGACCGCCAGGCTGGTCCTCAACCGATCCGATCCGGACCTCAGACCGGGGCAGGAAGTGAAGTTCTTGATAACGGAAACCTCACCCACCCTGGTTTTGCAGGTCTTCAGTCCCATGACCGCCCAGACCCCTTCCCTGCTCCGATCTCTATCCGGTTATCTTGCCTTCCCGGACCAACTGGCCGCCAGCGCCGCCGACCTTCTGGCCGACTCCGACCTTGACCAAGGTCTGCCCCAGGCGATTCAAACCCGCCTGGCGGAACTGAAGGCCGTTTTGACCGGTCTTTCGCCTGGGCCGGGAGAAGCGGACTCCAATTTTTTAATCCGGCTGCTCCAATTCATCGGTTTGACCGGCGAAAGGTCGCCGGCGCAGGAAACCACCAGTCGCCTGCTCTCCGAAATACTTCTTCAGGCCGACCTGGGGAAAATAAAAGACAGTCCGGCCCTGCGCTCGTGGCTTGAAACCGCGGCCCGTTTTTATGAGGCGGTGGACAAGATCCAATTGATTGATCAGCGTATTTTTCCGTCCGAACAGACCTTGCTTCTGTCTTTTCCTTTATTTTGGCCGAACGCCGAGGGCCGTGGGGAAATGACCCTCAAATGGCCCGAACCGGAAAATCGGGATGACCGGGCCCGACCCTTCACCGTGACTTTCTTGCTTTCCTTAACCAAACTGGGCCGGATAAAAATAGAGCTTTACATCCAAGAAAACACGAAAGTCGGCGACCAGGATAGGACCATTCAGGGAGTCGTCTGGGCCGAAACCCCTCAAGTTCAAGCGGCCATACATGAGGGGCTCGGTCGACTGATCGGCTCGTTGGAAGCCAAGGGGCTCAAGGTGATCAGACTGTCGACTTTGCTTTTCCCCCAGGACCAAGGACCGCCTGAGTCGTTGGCGGCCGAACTGCTGACCGGGCGGGAAGGTTTAGTCGACCTCAGGGTTTAAGCATGGACAAGGACTCTCCCGACCATAGCGAGGCGACGATTGCCGGTGAAGAAGCCGTGGCCTTGGCCTACGATCCGGCCGAGGGCGGCTTGCCCCTGGTAACGGCCAAGGGCCGGGGCGAACTGGCCCGGGAATTGATCCGCCTGGCCGTTGAAAATAACATCCCCGTCAAATATGATCCGGACCTGATCCAGGTTCTGTCGACCTTGGATATCGGGCAGGCCATCCCCGAAGAAGTCTATGTGGCCGTGGCCGAAATTCTGGCTTTCATCTATTGGGTTAACCAGAATTTTTTTCCGGAAAAAGACCCGGACCAAGGCTGATTCTCCGCTTTTTGTTTATCATCAGGCGATCAAATCGGCGCGGATAGGAGAAGCAAGGTATGCAATTGAAGATGTTGCTGGCGGTTTTCGGCAGTGTGTTTCTGGCTGAACTTGGCGATAAGACCCAGTTGGCCACCCTGTGTTTCGCCGCTGACCGGGAATGCAGTCCCTGGGGTGTATTTTTGGCCTCGTCGGCCGCTCTGGTTTGTTCATCTTTGTTGGCCGTTCTGGTCGGCAGTCAACTCAGCCGCTTCATTTCCCCTCAATATTTAAAAATGGGCGCCGGAGCGGTTTTTATCCTCATCGGGATTTGGGTCCTCTGGGGGGCATTAAGGGCTTGAATCACGCCCCCCGGCGGCCGGGGGCAACCTTTCCAAATTTAAAAATATTTTTAAAAAGCTTAAAGTTTTACCCCAGCTTTGCCGAAAAGAAGTATGGAGAAAACAGGTCCGTCCGTTCAAGGAGGCCGAGAAAGATGAAGGGAGTTCCCCTTTTTCTTGGAAACTAGGCAAATTTTTCTACAGAGTTACTTTAGATTTACCTGAAGTTTCCGCCTTCTCACGGTTTTCCGCCTGCTTTGTTTGGATATTCCATCCTAATTGGTCCGGCCCGCCTCATAACCGATCATCCTTTTCCTGGTGGCATGTGATTTGCTTTTAAACGGTCCGACCACTAGATAAAGGTGAAAACGGCCCGATGAATATCAATCCCAGCCATGTTTATCGCACCACCGTCGGCAGCAAGGCCCAGGAACACCGTCTGAACATCATCGCCAACAACCTGGCCAACATCAGCACGCCAGGATTCAAAAAGGATGTCCCGGTTTTTGAAGGATTCATGATCAAAGCCACGGCCACCCATTTCGCCCAAGGCGACATGGAGTATACCGGCAACCGTTTGAACCTGGCCCTCCAAGGACCGGGGTTTTTCCAAATAGAAACCCCCAACGGCCCGCGTTACACCCGCAACGGCTCTTTCACCTTGTCCTCCGAGGGCCGGATGGTCACCCTGGAAGGCTACCCTGTCTTGGGCGGCGGGGTTGTTCCGTCCAACGTCCGTGATCTTAACATCACCGGAGAAGGCGTCATTTACGCTGACGGGATTGAGGTCGGCCGTTTGGAGATCGTCGAATTCGAGGATGTGAACGTTCTGATCAAGGAAGGTTACAACAACTTCAAAACCAAGACCGAAGGGATCACCGGCAAGGCGGCCGAGGAGACGACGGTGGAACAAGGTTATGTGGAAAGATCGAACGTAAATCCCGTGGAAATGTCCGTTCAGCTTATTGACACTGTCAGAACTTATGAGGCTTTTCAGAAGGTTATTTTGTCATTCGAAGAGGCGGACCAGAAAAGCATTAACGAGGTCGGAAGGCTCGCCTAACGGAATCTTGAGGAGGAAAACAAAGCATGATCAGAGGGTTATGGACAGCGGCCACCGGCATGACCGCCCAGCAGCTCAATCTCGATGTCATCGCCCACAACCTGGCCAACGTGAATACGACCGGCTTCAAAAAGAGCCGGGCCGAATTTCAAGACCTGCTTTATCAGACTCATCGCTTTCCGGGAACGGAAACGGCGGGTGGTCAGCAGATTCCGGTGGGGATTCAGGTGGGCATGGGGACCAGACCAATCGCCGTGGAGAAACTGTTCACTCAAGGAGATTATGTTCAGACCCAAAGCCAGCTCGACCTGGCCATCGAAGGTGAAGGATTTTTCGCCATTTTGAGAAACGGCGAGGAACTTTACACCCGGACCGGGGCCTTCAAGCTGGACAGCAACGGGACCATCGTGGACGCCGAAGGAAATCCCCTCCAGCCGGAATTCGTCGTCCCGGCCGATGCGGTCGAGGTGGCTATCGATTCGGGCGGCAACATCACCGCCCTGGATCAGGCCGGCAACGAGCTGGCCACCGGCAGAATCACCCTGGTTCGCTTCGTCAATCCCGGCGGTCTGTTCGCCCTGGGCAAGAACCTGTACCGGCCCACGGCCGCTTCCGGGGACCCGGTCGAGGGCAACCCCGGCGAAGAAGGCTACGGAACCATCGCCCAAGGTTTCCAGGAAATGTCCAATGTGGACGTGGTCACGGAAATGGTCCAGATGATCGTGGCCCAGCGAGCCTATGAGATTAACTCCAAGGCTATTCAAACCGCCGATGAAATGCTCAATATCGCCAACAATGTCAAGCGTTAAGATTTAGAAATGTCCGGCCCGACCCCTAGAACGAGAGAAATTCCAACGATCCTGACCGGGATTTTGGTCCTGCTCCAGTTCGGGGTTCTTGCTCTGAACGGTTTCGCCTGGGGAGCCGATATTTCAGCCGATTTTTACTCCCACGCTTCCATCAGGGGCGAAGAGGTTTTCTTCCGGGATTTGGCGCGGCTGAACGGACCGGACTGCGCCCTGAAAAATGACCTGGGCGGGATTTTTATCACCAAGGCGCCGCCGCCGGGTCAAGACACGACCATCCGACAAGCCTACCTGGAATTCCGTCTGCGTTCTTCCGGTCTGCCTTTGGATCGAATCGACCTGAACCCGCCCGAGCAGATCGTCGTATCCAGGGAGTCCCAAGGTATTGACGAGAAATGGATTCGGCGAATTTTCACCGCTTATCTTGAGAAAACCGAGCCGTATAAGAGCGGACAATGGGAACTAATCAGTCTCCGCACCGGTTCATTACCAATCCTACCCGCCGGTGAAGTGAGTTACAAAATAATGCCCAAACCTTCGTCCAATCCGAGCTGTCTGAACGCGGTGATTTATCTTCTGGTCGAGGGGAAAGAGGTAGGGCGGATTAGAGTCGCCGCACGCATCAATCTGTTCGTCAACACGGTCATAGCGGCTCAGCGCATGGATCGAGGCCATCGAATCGGTCCGGACGACCTCAAATCGGCCCGAATCAGCCTGGCTCGAACAAGCCGGCCCGGATTGGCCGATCCCCGGGAAGCCATCGGCTTGACCACCAGACGCAGGATTCAGCCTGGTCAAGCGATCCTGGCCGAGGACCTGACTAAAGCGGCCGTGGTGGAGAAGGGAGACCCGGTGACCATCGTGGCCCAGTCCGGAACCTTGCGGGTAAGCACGGCCGGACAGGCCAAGGATGACGGCGCCGTGGGCGATAACATCCCCGTGCTCAATTTGAGCAGTAAAAAAATGATCACCGCCGAAGTAGTCGGACCTGACACCGTTCAAGTGAATTTTTAGCTTCCGGGAGATTTAAATGAATAAACTTATTATCCTTTTAATATCAACCTGTTTGGTCGCCGCTCTTTTGACCGGGTGCGCCGACCAGATCATCAGGCAGCCAAGCCCGGCCGCGGATCATGAGGCGGCCCTGCGCACCCCTCCGGCTCAGATTTACCCGCCGTCGGCGCTACGAACCGAGGGGGCTATTTTTTCCGACGATGCCAGGGTCAATCTTTATGCCGACCTCCGAGCCGGAAGGATCGGCGACATCATTACCATCAACATCGTCGAATCCTCGACGGCTTCCAAGGAAGCCAAGACGGAATTGGGTCGGGAAAACGAAGTGGATGCGGGCATAACCGCTCTGCTTGGCTATGAGACGGAAATGCCGAGTAATTCGGCCGCCATGAAGCCGTCGGCCATGATCGGGGCCAAATACGGCTCCGACTTCAAAGGTTCGGGCAAAACCAGCCGCAAGGAGTCCATGACTGCTCAAATTTCCGCCAGGATCATCCAGGTTCTGCCCAACGACAACCTGGTCATCCGCGGGTCCAGGGAAATCAAGGTCAACAATGAAAGCCAGTTCATAATCATTCAGGGCGTAATCAGGCCCGAGGACATTTCACCCGATAACACCGTACTGTCGAGTTACATCGCCGACGCCAAGATCGATTACACCGGCCGAGGAGACGTCACCAACAAGCAGCGGCCCGGCTGGCTGGCCAGGCTTTTGGATTATGTCTGGCCGTTTTAACGAAATTTAATCGGAGTTTTTATGCAAACTCGAAGGCTCTGCCTCATCCTTCAAGCAACCCTCCTGATCGCGGTCTGGTCGACCACGGCCCAGGCCGTTCGGCTCAAGGACATAGCCACCTTCGAAGGAGTCCGGCCCAATCAAATCATCGGCTACGGCCTGGTCGTCGGTCTGAACGGGACCGGCGACAAGACCGGGACCAAGTTCACCACCCAAAGTCTGGTCAACATGCTCAAGAGAATGGGCATCAATGTCCCGCCCGATCAAGTTCGGGTGAAAAACGTGGCCGCGGTCATGGTCACGACTGATCTGCCGCCCTTTGTCAAACCCGGAAGCAAGATCGATGTGTTGGTCTCTTCCACCGGGGACGCCGGGAGCCTTCAAGGGGGCACTTTATTAACCACGCCCCTTTATGGAGTGGATCAAAAGACTTACGCCATGGCCCAGGGGCCGGTCAGCATCGGCGGTTTTGCCGTGAGCGGCGCCGGCGGCGGAGTTCAAAAGAACCACCCCACCGTCGGACGAATCGTCCAGGGAGCGACCGTGGAACGGGAAGTGCCCATCCGCTGGTCGGACAAGACGGAAATGAGCATAAAATTGAACCGCCCGGACTTCACCACGGCCAAGCGCACGGCCGAGATCATCAACCAACAGATGCCTTTGGCCGAGGCCAAGCCCTTGGACGCCAGCACGATTCAATTCAACGTTCCGGAAGAAATGAGGGACAACCTGGCCGTGATGGTGGCCAATCTGGAAAACATCCAGGTCCAACCGGACGCGGTGGCCAAGGTCATCATCGATGAACGCACCGGCACGGTGGTCATTGGAGAGAACGTGCATATTTCGCCGGTGGCCGTGGCTCATGGGAGCTTGTCCATTCAGGTTCGAGAAACCGCGCAGGTCTCCCAGCCTCCGCCTCTGGCCGGACCGGGCGCTCGGACGGTGGTCACCCCGGAAACCCAGGTTCAGGTCCAGGAGGAATCCCGGCAATTGCTCCTGGTTTCCCCGGGACCCACCATCAGTGATTTGGTCAAGGCTTTGAACGCCATCGGGGTGACCCCCCGGGATTTGATCATGATCTTCCAGGCCATCAAGGCTGCGGGGGCTCTTCATGCAGAACTGGAGATACTCTGAATAATGGAGCTATTTCTCGACAAAATCGAACTTAGCCTTAAAAACTGCGCCGGCAAGGTCCAATCGAGCCCCTCGGTCGGGAAAAAAAACGCCGCCGACCAATCCGACCTCGAGCGCTTGGAAAAGATAAAAGAATCCTGTGAGGAAATCGAGTCGTTGTTTTTAAGCCTTCTTTTCAAAACCATGCGCCGGACGGTCCCCAAGGACGGCCTTTTCAAGAGTTCTTTCGGCCAGGATGTTTTCGATACCATGTTTGACCAGCAGGTCTCCATTCTCCTGTCCCGAAGCGGAGGAATCGGTCTCGGCCAGGTCGTCTTCAACCAGATGGTCAAGGAAAAAGAATTGGAGCAACTTGACAAACAAAACATCAATTTAAAGGCACTGCCCTACAAGAGAATCATCCCGGCCGGCCTGGCCGGAAGCATGTATACCGGCACCGAAGCCGCATCCAACAACAGGACGGCCGCTGGACTCCGAAGACCGTCTTCTCAGGGGTCTGAGACGCCCGAGTTCCCCTGGTCAGGGAATGAAGGCCGCATTTTTTGAATAGGCCGCTTTATTGATTAACGAGGTTGGGCTATGGAACAGCAATTGAATGAATTGACGAATCTCCTGGGGCGACATCTGATTCATTATCAAGAGCTCAATGCCCTGCTCGAACAGGAACAGGCCGCGCTGATAGCCTTGGAGTTCGAGCGTTTACAGGAAGTAGCCAAAGCCAAGGAAACCACGGTTCTGGCAATTAACGACCTGGTCCCCGTGTTGACTCTCGGGATAAAAAAGGCGGCGGCCTGTCTTGGCCTGACCGACCACCCCCTGCCCACCTTAAGCGATATTTCCGGCGCGGCGCCACAGCCCTGGTCAAGCCGCTTGAATCGGGCCAGTCTGAACCTGGCTCGCCTCAAAAAGAACGCTGTTCGCCATAACGAAGCCAATCGGAGCTTTGTCCAGGAGGCCCTGGACCTGTTGTCGGGCTCGATCGCCATTCTAACCGGCGCGGCCATGGTCCACCAGGAAGGCTATCGGTCCAACGGTCAAAGGGCTCTAGCCGCAACAGCCGGACCCACCAAACTAAGCCGGGAGGTTTGACGGTGACTATTACTTCTTCTTTTTCCATCGGCATCAGGGGAATTCAGGTGGCCCAGACGGCCATGGAGATTATTTCCCACAATATCGCCAACGTCAATACCGAAGGATTTTCCCGGCAGAGATTGAATCTGTCCACCACCGTCCCTTTTCCCAGCCGTTTTGGACCTTTAGGCTCGGGAGTGGACGGCGACAATATCGTCCGGATGCACGATGAATTCATCACCCGCAATTTAGCCGACAAAAGTTCTTTATTGGCCAAATACGAAGCGCAAAAAATCAGCATGGATTCCTTGGAATCCATCTTCAACGAAGCCTCGGGCAACGGAATAAACGAAGCTTTATCCGAATTCTGGACGGCTTGGCAGGACATAGCCAACAACCCGGAAGGCAACCCCGAAAGGACAAATCTTCTGGAAAAAACCACCACCCTGACCACGGCGATCAACCTGATGCGTTCGGACATGGACGCTTTAAAGACGGACCTCGATCGCCGCCTGAATGAAGCCGTTGTTCAGGCCAACGCCCTGATCGAGGAAATAGCCGCCATCAACAGCAACATTGTTTCCTCGGAGGCCGGTCAGCTTCAACAGGCCAATGATTTGCGCGACCAAAGGGACAAACTCCTGGGGGAACTATCTGAATTCATGGACATAAACTATTTTGAAGACCCGGCCAACGGCAGTGTTTTCGTCATGACCTCCAAGGGAACGCCTTTGGTGGAGGAACATACCTTTTGGTCCATCGCGGCCGTCTCGGACCAGGCCGGCAGTATCCACATCAATTGGGAGCGGGGCAACGGCGGAGAAGTGGACATCACCGAAAGCATCAGCAACGGCAAGATCGGGGGCTGGCTGGAATTGCGGGACGAAATGTTAGACTCTTTCTATGACCAGTTTGATGCTTTTACTCAAGGTCTGATCAAGGAAGTCAACCGCCAACACACCCAAGGCGTAGGCTTGAACCGGTTCAACGACCTGACCAGCACTTATGACATTTCCTCATACGCCCGCTATGAAACCGAACTGGACGGCGAGAATAACGACATCGTATTCACGGCCTTGACCCCCGATGAGGCGGGAGACAATATCAGAATAGAATACGTCAACCCAGGCGTGCCGAGCAGTCCTTTGTCCGTGGCCGCGGCCACGGACCCACTAACCGGAATCAAGACGATCACCGTGACCCTGGCCACTAATGCGGCCAATCGCATCGTCACCAGGGCCGAGGACATAGTCGAGGCGGTCAATAGCCATGCCACGGCCGGAACCTGGGTTGAAGCCGCCCTGGCCAACGATAACAACGGGGAAGGCGTGGTCAGCGAGATAACGCCCCCGGTTTTTTTGAATCGGAATTTGAGTAACCTGCTCGAGTTCGGGGAAGAAATCGAGTCCGGCTCGTTCGACCTGATCGTCTATGATTCACAGGGCAATCCCATGGTGACCAGCATCCTGGTCAATCCAGACGACACCCGGGAGGACATCATCGACCAGATCAACAACACCGACCATTTAACGGCCATGATTCAGGTGGAGACCGGAGGCAACTACATCCGTATTCAATCCGACCCGGGATATGATTTCGCTTTCGCCAACGACACCTCGGGAGCTCTCCTGGCCCTGGGGTTGAACACCTTTTTCGAGGGGTACGACACTCAAACCATCAAAATCAACGATTTGATCGAAAATGACCCCACCCTGATCGCCGCCGGCCGGGTTGACGAAAACGGCCTGATTCAAACGGGTGACAACACCAACGCCTTGGATATAGCCGACCTTCAAGACCGGAAATTTTCCTTCCCCGGTCTTGAAGGCACCATCTCCGACGCTTACAACACCCTGGCCGCCGACATCGGGGCCTCCGCCCACGCCATCACCAGTCGTCACGACTTCAACGTCACCTTAGTCGACCAGCTTCAAGCTTTACAGGACCAGGTTTCAGCCGTATCCTTGGACGAAGAAATGACCGAGTTGATGAAGTTTCAGTACGCTTTTCAGGCCGCGGCCAAAATCATTTCGGTAAGCGACGAATTGCTTCAGACTATTCTGGATATGAAATAAAACGAAAAGGTTGTCATGATCTATCGCACTTCACTTAAAACGCTTTTCCAAAGCATAAACACCAACTTGAACCGGTTGACCTGGGAAATGGCCGGCCTCAACAACTCGATAGCCACCGGCAAGCGGGTCAATAAGCCCTCGGACGACCCTTCCGGCGGGGCCCTGATTTTGAGCATGCGCTCGGTACTGGCCAATGTCAAGCAGTACAACAAGGACGTGGCCCTGGCCGACGACTGGCTCAAGCAAACCGAATCGGTCCTCCAAAACATGAAAAACATCGTAGAAGAAGCCAACGTGCTGGCTGAACAGATGGCCACGGATACCTATCGCGAGGAAAACCTGGACGTGGCCGCCCAGGAGGTGGATGACCTGATCGAGGCCCTGGTTAAAATGGGCAACACCCGCATTGAAGATCGGTACATTTTTTCCGGGCAAAAAACCGAAATCCAGCCTTTCACGGACGAATTGACCATCCATGACCCTCTGGCCGCCTGGGGCAACTCGACCGATTTCACCGGACAGGCCTTGTCTCTGCCTTCCCAGCTCCGGCAATACAATCCCCTGCCCAATGTCCCGTCGCAAACCAAGGTCTTCATGGTCGAAGTAACCTCGGCCGGGGGCGTGGGTGGGGATTCGCTGTCCCGGGCGACGATTGATCCGCCCGGCAACCACAATGGCGTCCTGTTTAAAGCGGCGGCCTCGGGCACGGCCGGCGACGGCATCCAGATTCGTTATGTCAATCCCGGAGCCGGGTACGGTCCACCCACGGACGTAACCGTGGTTGGCAACCAGATCACGGTCAATTTGGAAACCGATGGGGCGGGCAACATCGTGGCCACGGCCCAGGAGGTCATCGACGCCATAAACGGAGACCCGGCGGCCAATGCCCTGGTCACCGCCGAAGTGGCGCCGGGAAGTTCCGGCAATGGTCGGGTTACGGTCACCTTGGGTCTGCCGGGGGCCGATGGAGCCGGGTATTTCAGCACTTCCGGCGGCCTTGACGGGGCGGCCGCGTTCAGGGTTTCGGAAGACGGGGGGTTGACCTGGGGTCCTGATGACGCTTTCACCGCCAGCGCCGCCGCCGTCAACATCTGGAATGCAAAACTCGGCCATTCGGCCTTGATTACCAACTTGATCGGGACCAAAAACGATCTGCAATTCACGGCCAAGGCTCCGGGTGAGGCCGGCGACGGTATACAGATCGAGTTCGTCAATCCCGGACCGGGATACGGCCCGCCCACGGATGTGACCGTGGTCGATGACCGGATCACGGTAAATCTGGAGACCGACGCCGCCGGCAACATCGTGGCCACGGCGGCGGACGTGATGAACGCGATCAATGCCCATCCCGTGGCCAAGAACATGGTCACCGCCTCACTGGTCGACCCCAAGAACGGCGGAATAGGGGTGGTCACGGAAATGGGTTTGACCAATCTGGCCAAAGGAAACGACGATGTGGCCGCCCTGGGTCACGCGACTTTGACCACCGGCTTTTCGAGCGACAGCCAGAACATCAAGTGGACCTCCGTGGCCCATGGCACGGCCGGCAACGCCGTCCGAATCGAGTACCTCGACCCAGGCGCCCCCAGTTCGCCCCTGAGCGTCGTGGTCGTCGGGAACCAAATCACCATCAACCTGGAGACCGACGCCGACGGCGAGATCGTCTCCACGGCGCAAGACGTCATTAACGCTGTCAGGAGCCACACCGGTCCGCCCGACGCTTCGGACCTGGTCACGGCCGCCTTGATCGACGCCGAAGCGGGAGGGGACGGCGTGGTCGAACCCATGGCCTTAACCAATCTATCCGGCGGGGACGACAGCTTGACCGGCGATCAAAACGTTCAATTGTTTTTCACCAACGACGGATCTCCCTTGCAGGTCGGCGACCGATTCGCCATGGAAGTCAGCTATTACCAGGGAGACGACCAGGACCTGTTTGTCAACGCCGCTCAATCCAGCCGGGTCAAAATGAACATTACCGGCCAGGAAGCCTTGGGATCGGCGGGAAGCTCAAGCAACATTCTGGACACCCTGGTCCGGCTGAAATTCGCCCTGGAACAGCATGACACGAAAAAAGTATCCGAGGAACTGCCTCACCTTGACGAGGCAATGGATCAACTTACTTCCCAAATGTCTTATATCGGGGTTCGATTGATTAGGAATCAATTCACCTACAACATGCTGGACAGCATTGAACTCAGTTCCGAAGAAAGGATGTCCCAGATAGAAGACTTGGATTTGACTGAAGCCGTGACGGAACTCCAGACCAAACAGATGGCCTATCAGGCCGTTCTGGCCTCGACTTCACTGATCACCAAACTGTCCCTGGTTGACTACATAACCTAGCAGCTCAATCCCGGCAATTCCTCTTTTAGAACCCATTCCCCGCAGCCGGTTTTTTACACGTGATCCAAAATGGAAACCCCTCCTGTTGCCAGTTGGGGTCTTTTCGGCGAATGCGTCAATGGGATATGATCTTCAGTTGAATCTCGTTTCCGATAAATAAAGAGGCGGCCTTTTCACTCCCGAGTCATCGGCCGGGCGGCCGACTTCTTTCAAAAGTCCGGGGAGGTCGGCCAGGGCGGGAACCTCGGGATAAACATAGGCGATTACTCGCAAAAAACCAATGGTTTCTCTGATTGCTTCTTGGATGAATTCTGCTTGTCGGCGCAATTGAGCAGCCAAGGCGGTTTTGGCTGGAATCAGGTGCTTCAGGGTTTTCACGGCCGCTTGAGCCAGAGGCCGGCTTTGGACCGACAATTGAGGCTGCTTATAATCCTTCCGACCGGCCAATTCGGCCAAGGTTTTTGCTTGACGAACAAATCCAACCTGAAGTCTGTCTCGACCTTCCTGATCTTCCTCGGGCAAGTCGGCGGCTTCTTGGGCCAGTTCGATAAGCTGCTCGATCGCTTGAGCCAACAAGACGCCTTTCCGCTCGGCTTCGGCCAAGTCATGGAGACAGTCAGGAAGATTTTGCATCTGAAGACGGGCGCGCGCCAGGGTCTGGACGATTTCTTGAGGCACGTCTTCCAATTGGACGACCGGGATTCCTTGGCTTAATAGAAATGAGACCAGGCCCATTTGTTTCAGGTCAGGCGCCTGATTCATGTCCCCTCTCCTTTTCCATGTTCTCCGGAGGCTGACGCCCCCGGAGAACCTTTGGTTTTAATCAGTTTAGGAAAGAAGGGTCAAGGCCAGCTGGCTGACGGAATTGGCCTGGGCCAGCATGGCCGTGGCCGCCTGGGCCAGGATGTTGTTCCGGGTGAACTCGGTCATTTCTATAGCCACGTCCACGTCGGAAATACGGGACTCGGCGGCCTGGAGGTTTTCGGCCTGGATGCCGAGTTGAGTCATGGTGTTTTCCAGGCGGTTCTGCAAGGCGCCCAGACTGGCCCGGATGATGTCTTTCCTCAAAATGGCGAGGTCCAAAGCCGCCAAGGCGTCCTGGGCCTGGGATTGGGTCCTGATCTCGGCTCCCTCCCAAGTGGCCACGCCGGAAGCATTCTGGGTCTCTTCCCAGTCGGCCGACTCGTAGTTGGTCAGATTCTGGCCCCAACCGCTGGTGTAGTTGTAGGCCGTGATCTGATCGAAATCCATGACCCAAACGTCATAGTCCTCCGAACGATTGGTCCCCAGGACCTTTAACTGATAAGTCGTCCCGTTGTCATAGGCCTCGGCCGTGATCCAGCCCGTGCCGCCCATCGAGAAATTGCCGGAATCCGCCGAAGTCCCGGTGATCAGGTCCACGAACTCATAGTCCGCGCTGGCCCCGCTCTCCTTGAACTCGATCGTGTTGCCCGTGGTCCCGGCCGCCTTGGCAAACAGCATCACCGAATCGGCGTCCACCCTGACCGCAAACGTGTCCGCACTGGTATACAGGTTGAAGGCGCTGGTGAAAGCCGAAGCTATGTTGGCCGCCCCGCTCACGTTGACCTTGACCTCGGCGTCGTCCGCCGTCGAGGCCGAGTTGGCCGTGTAATGGAACAGGATCGTGGTGTTGCCGACCACCACTTCCTGCTGGGTGGCCGAAGTATTGGTGATGGCCGAAGCGGCGCTGCTGGCGAAGTTAACAAGTATCCGGGAGGCCGCCCCCTGGTTGATCAGGTCGACGATGTCCTGGAGACTGTCTCCGCTGTTGGCCTCGTAAATGCCCACCAGGTTGGACGGATTGCTCATGGCCGCCCCGCTGGTCTGGCCCACCTCGCTGTCGCCGTCCACGTTGTACCAGAAAGACAGGTACTTGTCGTCGGCCGTCGAAATGGTGGTGGTCAAGGCCGAAGCGGTCGTCTGCACGGTCCAGACGTCCTCGTCGCCCGCCCCGCCGACCTGGAGACCGGTCCGCGTCGTGGCCCGAACATCCCCGATCTGGACAAAATAATAGTCCTCGGCGGCGCTGTTCCCGGTGCCGAAATGTATTTTCAGACCGTTGTTATCATGGAAGGTGCTTAAACTCCCGTTCAGCAATTTGGTTTGGTTGAAGTCGGTGGCGTTGGCGATCCGGTCGATTTCGTCGGCCATGGCCTGGTATTCCGAGTCCATGATCTCGCGCTGGGCCGTGGTGTAAGTGCCGGTGGCCGCCTGTTCGGCCAGCTCTTTCATTCGGGTGAGCTTTTCGTCGATGACCGAAAGGGCCCCCTCGGCCGTCTGGATCATGGAAATACCGTCGGCCGCGTTGCGGATTCCTTGCCCGATAACCTTGATGTCCGCCCGCATCAATTCCCTAATGGCCAATCCAGCGGCATCGTCGCCGGCGGAGTTGATCCGCAGGCCCGAGGATAGCCTTTGGGTGGACCTGGCTAAACGGCTGTAGATCGCCCCCAGGTTGCGGGCCGCGTTCATGGCCATCATATTGTGGTTAATAATCAGACTCATGGCTAACCTCCTTGCTCGCTGCCCCAAAAGTTATTTAATTATTGACGCAACCCTGCAGAAAGGCGTCCAGGTCCGCAGGGCGGACAAATCGACTTTGGTAGTTGGCGGCCATAACCCTGGTCTGACTCAAGCCGCGAGTCAGGCCTCCGAAATAGGCTGTTTCCAAATCGAAAAATATGCCCGCATCCTCTTTCCGATTTTGGTTATTAGGTATCATCTTTTTCATTATGGCCTCCTCCAGCTCGATTATATGTAGATTAATTTCGAGCTTGTTTTATTTTTCTTATCGGTCTTTTGAAAAAATACTTAAAAGATTTCTGAAAAATTTATAATTTTTTAAATTCACTCTATCTTTATTGATTTTTCCTGGAACCTTGCACCGGGGTTATTAATAATTTTGTCAGAAATCATCGAATATTATCCTACTTTCCTGATAGTCAGCCTTGGTCGTCCACGGTTAAAAATTCTAATCTGATTGATTATCTTTGCTAAATGACTTATCGACTTTTCGTAACAATACTTTAACTTTTTTTGATCATTTTTCACTTTTTGTTAAAACCCCAAAATGTTGTGGTGCAGTAACTCAATCATCCTAATTGGACGGTGAAGACCGAAGAGCGTCGGGGTTATCACCACCCGACCCGTCCGCAAATACCGCTAGATCCGACTGAGTAATAATAAAAAGGTAAGGAGCGGTTCGGGCTTTTTCTTTAAAATCGGGGTAAAGCTGTGCTATATATGTCATCAACCATCAGGTTGCTTGGAGGCCCGGCTTGCTCATCCTGACCCGGAAGATCGGCGAAACCATTGCCATCGGTGATGACGTAAAGGTCCAGATCATCGACATCAAGGGGAAACAGGTGCGGCTGGGCATCGAGGCCCCGGCCGAGACGGCCGTGCATCGGGAAGAAGTCTATCGGCGCATCCGGGAACAAAACCGGCAAGCAGCCGGACTGGCCCCGTCGGACTTGTCCAGACTCACTGAAATATGGATGGAAAGCAAGCCTTAGACCGGAGCTGAAGTTTGAAGGTCTTAACCAGTCGTTTCGGAGAATTGGCTATTGATCCCCAGGCCGTTATCGAGGTCCCTCGGGGACTGATCGGGTTTCCTGACCAAAAACGTTTCGTCATCATCCAACACAAACCCCAGTCGCCTTTTTATTGGTTTCAATCAATAGATACTCCGGACTTGGCTTTTGTCATCATCGATCCCCTGGTCTTCAAGCCCGATTACCAAGCGCCTTTGTCCCGATTTGTTCTTGAGGAATTGAAGGCGGATCGGCCCGAGGAGGTGGCGATTTACGTCATTATTACGATTCCGCCGGGACATCCCCAAAAAATGACGGCCAACCTTTTGGGACCGCTGGTGATTAATTCACAAACAAGGCTGGCCCGGCAATTGGTCCTCGACGAAAACCGGTACTCCCATCAGTTTCCGGTCGTGCCTCCAGAAGATCGGGAAGAGCAGTCCGGCCAATAAAAATAGAACCGTTTTATCTCATTGGAGCGGGGGCGGACGGAGTTACGGCGGAGAACCGAGATGGTCGAGTCTTTTCAAATATATTTTGGGGAAATCATCGGCCAAGTCTGTTCGGGAGAGTGTCCGGCTGGGAATAATAATGGAAGTATAGACCTAGACCACCGGCGCAGCGTTAAAAAAACCGGGGAAGTCCCCGGTTTTATCGAAAAAGCAAATAGTTAAAACTCAAATGGATTCATCCAGATGATTCAATAGTATTTTACCGGCTAATGCTTCTGGTTTGACCGTGTATTTTCCTTGGGCCAGGTCGGCCTTTACCGCTTCAATCTTTTCGGTTCTGACCTTTGGAGCGGCTTCGACCAATTCCTTGATACGGGCTATCTCCCGTGACCGTTCCGAAAGTTGGACCCTGTCGCCCCCTTCTTCGACCGGGGGTTGGGCCTGAGTATCCGGTGTGCTTTTACTTTCGGTTCCCCGTTTGGTTTCACCAACATAAGAACTTACTTTTGACCCGGAAATATAATCATTCACCTTCATACCGCGCTCCTTTTAACATGGTGCGGTCGACCACTTGACGGGTTATTTCCACCAGACGGTTATATAAACGGTCGGATTCATCCCGGTCGAGGTTCTTGACGATTTCTCCTCGCTCCGGATCGACGACATGAAAGGAAAAAGCGCCGCCGGCCCGATCATAAGTCACCCGTAAGGGCTGTCCATATTCTCGACTCAAAGCGGAAAGAGCCTCCTTTTCGGCGCCATCGTTTTTTTCACCCTGGGCGGCCAAACGAAAAATGATTTCAGCGGCCACCCGCCCGACCACTTGTTGACGTTTCGATTCCGGGGATATTCTTGATTTTTCTTCTATCGATCCGGATTCCGGGGTCTGGATACGGGCCAGTCTGGCCCCCCGACGCACCTGCTTGCCGTAGGTGCGCAAAACATTGTGAATTTGATGAGGCGAAATGGTCATTCGTAGTTTCCACCTCTACACTTTGATTATCGGCACCCCGGATGGAAAACTTTAGACTAAAGGCCATACATTTCCCCTGAATATATATTTTAAAGGGTAATGAGCAAAGATCAAGCCAAATTCTTTACAATTATTTATGATTTTTAGCCCGGTGCCAGGACCAGGTCCGAGCCAAGCCCTGGTCGAAGGAGATTTCGGATTTAAAGGCCAAATATTTTAATGCTTTATCCGTCTGGGCCCTGGAGGCGTACGTATCGCCTGGTCTCGGCGGCCTATGAATCGGATTAATCCGCACCCCAATTATTTCGGCCAAGGACGCCAGCATTTCGTTCAAAGTCACGGAAAGGCCTGTTCCGATATTGAAGACCTGGCCCGCCACGCCCGGTGCATCGCCCGCCAAAAAATTGGCTCTGATCACGTCATCAATATAAATAAAGTCCCGGCTCTGCCCGCCGTCGCCGAAAACCACCGGCTGGAGACCCTGGCTGAGGCGATCTAAAAATATGGAAATTACCCCCGAGTAGGGCGAAGCCGGGTCCTGCCTCGGTCCGAACACATTGAAATAGCGCAAAGATACAATTCCCAGACCATAGAGGTCGTTGAAAACAGCCGCGTAATGTTCACCTAAAAGCTTGTGGGCCGCGTAAGGACTGTTGGGTTCCGGGATCAGGGCCTCGTGGTGAGGCAGGGGGTGATGGTCGCCGTAGACAGCGGAAGAACTGGCATAGACAATCCGCTTCACGTCGTGGTCCCGCGCGGCCAAAAAGACGTTCAAACAACCCAGATCATTGATCTCCGCGCTCTGCCAGGGATCATCGACCGTCAAGGGCACCGCGGTCAAGGCCGCCTGATGAAAAATTAAGTCCTGTCCCCGGCTGAGGTCGTGAACAAGGCTCCGGTCCCGGATATCGCCTCGGACAAATCGAATACCCTGTAGACAGGCCGCCAGGTTCTCCAGACGGCCGGTGGACAGGTTGTCCAAAACGACCACCTCCCAACCTCGCCCCAAGGCCTCCTCGGCTAAATGGGAGCCGATAAAACCGGCGCCTCCGGTAATCAGACAGCGAATGATGGTCCTCCAGGTCCGGCAAACAGGTTTTGAGGCAGATTAACAGACCGGGCCGTCTCCGTCTATCCCTCTTTCCAAGGTCAGGTGAGAAAAAATTTCCGCTGGGCCGGACTTATGGCGGAATTTTAGGACCAAGGCGGAAAGATGTTCGGTAACGCTCTAGTTTTAAATGATTTTTTACTCGAACTTTCGGCGAGGCCTTGGCCTCGATATTGCTAAGATAAACACCGAAATAAAAGGTTTGTTTTTGGGTTTCGACGATAAAGGCCTAAAAAGATTGGCCTAATGGGAACAAGAACAATGACAGGACAACTAATGACCAGCAGTCGGCCGGGCCGGTGTGCCCGCCAAGGGTTATGGCCGGGGCGGTCCAGTCAATTTATTGACGAATTTCCTTGGAAAACCTTGGCAATAAACGACAATAATCCGACCAGTTCCAAGCCGGTCAAGGAAACCGGTCCATTTTCTCCTCGCTGGATCAACCTGGTTTCCACCCGGCCGGCCGTTCAGGAGGGCTATTCCTGGTGAAACCCGTGGCCGCCATCCTGGCCAGGGTCGAGTCGCCGGACTCGCCGAATCATCTTTTACCCCGGCGGGCCTTGTCCTTGATTCATGGCAAGACCGTTTTGGAATGGATAGCGGAAAAACTCCGGCGGTCAAGCCAAATAAGCCGGGTGGTGGCAGCCGTGGGCGATCCGGTTGAGGACGGAGAAATAATCGAGGCGGCCCAAAGAATCGGTTTGGGCGTGTATGCCGGTTATCCGGACAGCGTCCTGGACAGACTGCACCTGGTGGCCAAGGAAGAAGGGGCGGACCACATCGTTCGGGTCAACGGAAATTTCCCTCTGGTCGACGTAGCGGCCATGGACGAACTCGTGATCAGGCATCTGGAAATCGGAGCCGACCTGAGCCTGAACAGCCATTATCACGGGATTGTTTACGGTTTGGGCGTCGAGATTTTGCGGCGGGAGGCCCTGGCCGTGGTGACGGCCGAAAACCTCGGCCGGGAAAGGAAAAACCTCGGCACCTTGTATCTGATCCGGAATCCTGACAAGTACCGCCTCCATCTGGCTCCGGCCCCGCGGACGGCCCCTCACCTGCGGGTCAGCGTTGATTTCGAAACGGATTTGCCGGTCGTGGCGGAGATAATGGCCAAGGTTCCCCAACCGGAAAACGCCAGCGTCATAGATTTTCTGGAGTCCCGCCTGGACCTGACCGCCGCCCAGGAAGTCATGGTTCCGGCCGAAGTCAGCCTGGAAAAGGCTTTGCTTTTTCCTGACAAGATTCAGGCCCTGCGCCGGAATAACTGCATCACTTACGACACGACTTATCCGATCAGCGTCGAGCTTTCCCTGACCAACAAATGTAACCATCGGTGCCTCTGGTGCTCGGACGCGGACATGCGCCGACGTCTAGGCGGCGAGTTGACCGAAGAAGAAATTTTTCCGGTTTTGGAGGAATTGAAGATCGGTGGAACGCGCGGCGTAGTCATAGAAGGCGGCGGGGAACCAACCCTGCATGCCGGCTTTCTGGCCGTCCTCCGGCGGATAAAGGAACTGGGACTGGCCGCCGGATTGATCTCGAACGGTTATCGTCTTCCCTACGCGGAGGTGGTGGACGATTTCGAATGGATCCGTATCAGTCTTGACGCGGCCGGCCGTGACCAATACCGCGACCTGAAAGGGATCGACGGTTTCGACCGGGTCATCAGCAACCTTATGACCATCGCGGCCAACAAGAGACAGGCCATCCTGGGGGTGGGATATGTCTTGACCGACCGCAACGACGATCCGGTCCAAATGGAGCAGTTGGTCCGTTTCTTGAGGAAAATCGGGGTCAATTATTTTCACATCCGGCCGGTGGTGGATCACCCGGAATTGACCAGTCGGACCGAACTGGATTTTTTGAAGAAGTATGAAACCCGAGGTTTTTCGGTCAATATTTCCGCCTTGGCTGACAATCGGGAGACCGGCAACTGCGGGTTGCCCTGTCTGGCTCACAGCCTGAGCACGGTCATCACCGCCGACGGCGGAGTTTATCTGTGCGGACGGCTGAATATCCATGACTCTTGGGAGCCGCTGGGCAACATTCATGACCAATCATTTCACGAAATCTGGACCGGGGAGAAACGGCGGACTCAGGTCCGTTTGGTCTCGGCAGCCGATTTCTGCAAGACTTACTGTCCCCAGTGCCGCATGACCAAGTACAACCGGCTGCTCAGCGAAGTGGACCGGATCAGGACCAGGAATTTCATTTAAAACAATCTATTATGAAAATACCTTTCGAACCGGAATACCGTCGCCGTTATTTTGAACTCCTAAACGAAGTTTTCGACAGCAATTTCCTGTCCGAGGGAGACATGGTCCGTCGTTTTGAAAGCGCCTTCGCCGAGTTTATCGGAGGAAGCGTTCAGGCCGTGGCCGTAAGCAATGCGGGCCTGGGACTGCTGGCCCTCCTGGAAGCGGCCCACGCGGCCGACGGTGAAGTGATCGTGCCTTCCAACACCTTTATGGCCACCCCCCTGGCCGGGCAAAGGGCCGGAGCCGAAGTAGTTTTTGCCGACTGCCGCCGGGAGGACCTGTGTTTGAGCCTGACCGACCTGAAAAACCGGATCACTTCCAGGACCAGGGCCGTGATCGTGGTTCACATCGGCGGGCACCTGGCCTTTGAAATTGACGAGATGGCCTCGTTTCTGGCCGAGCGGGACATCGCCCTGATCGAAGACTGCGCCCACGCCCACGGAGCCGTCTATCGGGGCCGGGCCGGCGGGACCTTCGGCCTGGGCGGGATTTATTCTTTTTACGCCACCAAGACCATGCCCCTGGGGGAAGGCGGCATGGTGGTGACCCGCGATGAGCGAACGGCCGAGTTTGTCCGCCAGTGGCGCAACTACGGCAAGTTCGACTACCGGGTCGACGGCTTCAACGCTCGGATGAACGAAGTGACGGCGGCCCTGGGACTGGTTCAACTGGAACGCCTGCCCAAGATTCTCAACTGGAAACGCAGTCTGGCCGAAAAGTACGACAGAATCTTCGAGAAAAGGGTTCGGCTGCCGGCGGACATGGTTTCCGGGTACTACAAATACATCGTGTTCGAGACTGAGTTAAAAGAAGAAACCGGCCGGGTCTTTGACCGGCCCTGTCACGAAATCATGAACCGGCCCGGCCGTTGGCCCAACACTGCTTGGATCAAAGACCATCATGCCTGTCCGCCCATGTATTACGGCTGGGACGGGGCCGATTTATCCCCGGAAGAACTGGCGGCCAGGCTGTTGGCTTAATTTTTTTTAGCTTGGATGACCGGGTGAGCCGCCGGTCCCATGGCGGGACATAAAAGCATGCGGAGGAAGGACACTTTGAAGACATCCGAGGGGCAAAAGGTGCTGGTCATCGGCGGGGCCGGATACATCGGTTCGGTTTTGACCAGGATGCTGATCGACCGGGGTCATCAGACCACGGTTTTCGACTCCTTGCTTTTCGGCGGGGAGTCTCTGGCCGAGGTCAAGAACCACTCAAATTTCAGCCTGATCGAAGGAGACATGCGTGACGTTTCCGCGGTGGGCCGGGCCGTTCAAGGCCAAGACGCGGTGATTCTGCTGGCCGCCCTGGTGGGGGAGCCAGCCTGCGCCAGGGACCCCCAGGAAACCGTGGCCGTCAATTTTCTGGCCGGACGGACGGTAGCCGAAGCCTGCCGATATTACAAGGTGCCCAGGTTGCTTTTCGCTTCGACCGATTCCTGTTACGGCATCCAGGAAGGCCTTTTGTTTGAAGATTCACCCCTCAAGCCGATTTCGCTTTATGCCGAGCTGAAGCGGGACATGGAAGTCGAGCTTTTGAACCTGGCCGGCAACGGTTTCAGGCCGACCATACTCCGCCTGGCCACGGTTTACGGCCTTTCGCCCCGCATGAGGTTCGATTTGATCATCAACATCCTGACCATGCACGCGGTGGTCCACAGGAAGATCAAAATCTTCGGCGGTAAGCAATGGCGGCCCTTGGTTCATGTGGCCGATGCGGCCCGGGGGTTCATCACGGCCCTGGAAGCCCCCGCCGGCCGGGTCAGCGGGCAGGTCTTCAACATCGGGTCCAACGACCAGAACTACCGGATCGGGCGGCTGGGTGAACTGGTACGGTCCACTCTGCCGGACATCGAGATCGAAACCATCGACCAGGCCCCGGACCTGCGGGACTACCACGTCAATTTCGACAAAGCGGCCGAGCTTTTGGGTTATCGGGCCGAGCGGACCGTGACCGACGGCGTCACCGAAATAGCCGCGGCCCTGCGATCCGGGCGGATCCCCGACCCCTTTGATCCCAAATACCGCAACGCTTAAAGAGTAAAAAGAACCGAGATGATAACGGCGGAACAACTGAAACAGCCGGTCGAGGCGATAAGACCCCTTCAAGAATTTGTCCCTTTTTCTCCGCCCCTAGTGGGAGCGGAAGAGATCGCCGAGGTGGTGGACACCCTGAAGTCGGGCTGGCTGACCACCGGTCCCAAGACCGAACGTTTTGAAAAGGCCGTGGGGGAATACTGCGGGGCCAAACACGTTCTGGCTGTCAACTCCTGCACGGCCGCCCTTCACCTGGCTTTAAACGGCCTCGATATCGGCCCGGGGGACGGGGTCATCACCACGCCGTTCACTTTCGCCTCCACCGGCCACGCCATTCTTTATCAGCGGGCCAGGCCTTTCCTGGTCGACGTGGAGCCGGCCACCTTTAATCTGGACCCGGAAAAAGTGCGTCTTTTTTTGGAAAAGGAATGTCGGACGGGAGGGAAAGACGGACGACCCCGGCACAAGGAGACCGGTCTGACCGTGAAAGCCCTGCTGCCGGTCCATTACGGGGGACATCCCTGCCGCATGACCGAGCTTCTGGCCCTGGCCAGGGATTACAACCTGGCCGTGATCGAGGACGCCGCCCACGCCATCGGGGCGGAATATCGGGGCCGCCGGATCGGGGCCCTGGGCCGCCTGACCTGTTTTTCCTTTTACGCCACCAAGAATTTGACCACGGGCGAGGGCGGGGCCGTATTGACCGATGACGTGGAACTGGCCCGACGCCTCCGGATTTTGAGCATGTACGGCATTTCCGACGCCCGGCGCATCTGGAAACGTTACGCCCCGAAAGGTTCGTGGGTCTACGATGTCGTGGACCTGGGCTTCAAGTATAACATGATGGATATTCAGGCGGCCTTGGGTCTGCACCAGTTGGCCAAGCTGGAGACCTTCATCACCCGGCGAACGGAAAACGCGGGGATTTACAACCAGGTCCTGTCAGACCTCGATCTGGTCCGCCGGCCGACCGTCCAGGGATACGCCCGCCACGCCTGGCACCTTTATCCGATTCTTTTGGAACTGGAACGTTTGGACCTGAGCCGGGACGTATTTATCGAACGGCTCAAGGAGCACAACATCGGGACCAGTGTTCTGTTCATTCCGCTGCATTTCCACTCCTACTACCGCCAGGTCCTGCCCTATCGCGAGGGCGATTTCCCGGTGGCGGAAGACATCTTCCGGCGCCTGGTCAATCTGCCCGTTTCCCCGGCCCTTTCCAAGGAAACCATTGTCCAGGTGGCGGAAACGACGGCCGGATTGATCGAGGAGCACCGCAGATGATGATTCCTGATCCGAAATTCAACATTTGGGAACATACCCGGGAAACCCTGTTCGACCTGTACGCCCGGCGGGCGAGAAAAGAGCTGCCGGAGATGACCTGTCATAAACAGGCCGTCGAGCTGCTGGCTCCTCACGTCCGGCGGGGCCTGAGGGTTCTGGACGCCGGCTGTGGGAGCGGGTATTTGCTTTGGTCTTTTATTGATAGGGGCCTTGAAATCGAATATTACGGAATCGACTATACGGCCAGTTTCATCGAAATCGGCCGGAAAAATATTGCACCTCAAGTCTTGAATCCGAAAAGACTGCAAATTCAGGCCATCGAGGACCTGGAGGCCGAATACGACGCAGTTTTCTGCATCAACACTTTATCATGTCTGCCCAACTATCATCAGGGGCTGGAGCGTTTGGCCGAAGCGGCCCGGCACTTTTTGATTCTCCGGACGGCCTTGGCCGAAGAGACCTTGATCCGCTATGAGACGGACGACTATCTGGATGAAGGCTACCGGGGACCGGACGGTCTGCGGTCCTATTTCAACATCTATGCCATGGACGAAATCGTCCAATTTCTTGAAGACCGGGGCTTTGAAGTAAAACACGTGGTGGACGAGCGAACGGGCGACCAGCCGGAGTTTTCCGCCGGCAAGGTCTTCCCCTGGCGGTTTCTCTTCGGCCGCCGACGTAACGGGGCTTAAATCATGAGTCCTTCCCGGGATTACCACGATTATTTCATCAAGGACGGCCGATTTATCGGGGCCTTCGAGGAAATGTATCAAAACGTCGAAGACCCCTGGCACATTGACGCCCTGGGCCGGCGGCTGGACATGGACGCGGCCCTGACCCTGCTTCGACCTAGCGGCCGGAAATTCGACCGGGTCCTGGACGTGGGCTGCGGCAAGGGCTTGTTCACCGCTCTTCTGGCCGAGGTGGTCGGCGGAAAAATTTTCGCCTGCGACGTTTCACCCACGGCCGTTCAAGAAGCCAACAGAAAAAATCATGATTCCCGAATGAAATTTTTTGTTTTCGACCTGGAAAAGATAGAAGACCTGCCCTTCCCCACCGGCTTTTTCGACCTGATCGTCATGGCTCAGACCATCTGGTGCATCCTGCCCAGCTTGAAAAAGATTTTGAGATTTTTTCGGACATATTTAACCCATTCGGGAAGTCTGTTGATCTCCCAGCACTTCCTCAAGCCCGATGAGCAGAAGTACGGACGGGAACTCCTGGCCGGGCCGGAGGATTTGCTGAGGATGCTGGAAGAAGCCGGTTTCCAGATCGAAGCCACCTTGGAAACGAACCGTTTTTCCAACCACCATCTGGCCCTGTTGGCCCGACCGCGGGACTAGTCCATGATCCAAGCGGGGAAAATGGCCAAACCGGCGGCTCGACCCGATGCTTCCGATGGATTTCGGCCGGGTCAAGGCCGGGAATTGTTCCAAACCGACGGTCAAACCAGTTTGAGCCTGGCGGGACTGGCCGGAATAGTTTCCTTTAATGGAGCGACTCCTTACCCGGAGCTGGGCCGAGCCATGGCCGGACGGCTGGCCTCCGGCGGCCGGGGCTTGATCGGCGTTGAAATCAAACCGGAACCAGGGGTGAGTCTGTGGCAGATGGGTCCGAACCCTCCGGCCGAAAGAAACGGGCTGGCTTTGATCCTGGACGGGGACATTTACAATCGCCGGGAGCTGGCCGCCGAATTCTCTTTACCTTCAGGTCAACCCGATTCGGCTCTGGCCCTGGCTCTGTATGAATCTCAAGGTCTTGAGGGACTGGGAAAGATCAACGGCGATCTGGTCCTGGCCCTGTACCATGGATTACGCCGAGAACTTCTGCTGTTCCGGGACCGCTTCGGGATCAAGCCGCTGTTTTACGCCCTGGTCGGAGGCCAAGTGGCCTTCGCCTCGAAAATCAAGGCCCTTTGGGCTATCCCCGGACTTAAACCCGAACCTGACCCCACCGCCCTTTTCGATTATCTGGCCACCCATTACCGCTATATCCACCGGGGGCCGGCCCGGACCTTTTACCGAGGCGTCAAACAGGTCCCGCCGGCCCATTATGTGATCATCACGCCCGAAGGCGAAAAAGTCCGGCCCTATTGGCGGCTCGAACTCGATCAGGAAGCCGGACGACTGCCGGAGCCGGAAGCCGGGGCCAGGCTGGTCGAACTGCTCCGGGACAGCACGGCCCGGCGCCTGGACTCCGGTCGAAAAACAGGGTTCTCGGTTTCCAGCGGCATGGACTCTTCCTCGGTCTGCTCCCTGGCCGCCGACCTGCTCGGCCGCCCCCTGGACCTTTACTCGGTCGGTTACGAATTCGGGGAATACGACGAGTCCGAAGGCATCGCTCCCCTGGCGGAACGCCATGGGGCGAACTGGCGTAACATCGTCCTGACCGACCCGCCCCTGATCGAGACAGTGGATCGTCTGGTGCGGATCGCCGAGGGACCGGTCTGCACCGTGACCTGGCTGTCCCATTTTTTCCTGGTCCGGGCCGCGGCCGAGGACGGACGGAAGATTATTTTCAGCGGTTTGGGCGGGGACGAATGCCTGGCCGGCGAATACGAACATTTCCTCTTTTTCTTCGCCGATCTGAAGCGGGCCGGCCTGGAAGACCGGCTGGCCGCTGAAGTGGAAGGCTGGATCAAGCTGCACGATCACCTTGTCTACGGTAAATCCTGGGCCGTGGTGGAAGACGCCTTTCGGCGGCTGGTGGACCTGGACCAGCCGGGGCGGGTCCGCCTGGATCAGGAAAGATACCGGCGCTATTGGCCGTACTTTGATCCGGATTTCATCCGGGCCGGGCATCGACCTCCCGAAATGGTGAATCCCTTTTCCAGCTACCTGACCAACCGTTGTTTTCAGGACCTGTTTTTCGAGACCACCCCGCCCTGCCTGGCGGCTGACCACGGCAACACGGCCCACTTCGGCTTGACCACCAGATTCCCTTTCCTGGACCACCGGGTGGTCGAATTCTGTTATTCCCTGCCCGGAACGATCAAGTACGACCGGGGGGTGACCAAGGCCCTGATGCGCCGGGCCATGAAGGGTCTCTTGCCGGAAGCCAACCGCCATAACCTGGTGAAAACCGGGTTCAACGCCCCGGCCGACGCCTGGTTCCGGGGGGCGGCCCAGGAGGACCTCCGGGACCTGATCCGGTCCAGGTCTTTTCAAGAAAGAGGCTGGTTCAGACCCGGCGCGGCCGAGGAACTTTTTCTGGCTCATCAATGGGGCCAAGGCAACCATATGATGATCCTGTGGCAGATAATCAACGCCGAACTATGGCTTCGCTCACTCAAGGAAACGGCCTGAAGATGAAGCCCGACCTCATCCCCAATCCCAAGTTCAACATCTGGGAACATTCAGCCCGGGTGCGCGAGCTTTACGCCAAACGGGCCCAGGGCGAGGAAGAGATGGACGCAGCGGCCCAGGCCGCCGACATTTTGAAGCCTTGGCTCAAGTCCGGCGACACCCTTCTGGACGCCGGCTGCGGCAGCGGGTACTACTACTGGTCCTTCAAAAGGCGGGGCATCAAGGTCGAATATCACGGGCTGGATTACTCCCCCAGTCTGATTCAGATCGGGCGGCGCTATCTGCCCGCGGCCGGCCTGGACCCGGAAAGACTCCAGGTGGGAACCATCGAAAATTTATCCGGACGTTATGACGCAGTGCTCTGTTTCAACACCCTGTCCTGGTGTCCGGACTTCCGTCTGCCCCTGGACCGCCTCTGCCGGGCCGCCCGGCGATATATCCTCATCCGAACCAATCTGAGCGACCAAACCGCGCACCGCTGGGAAGAAGACGGCTATCTCGACGAAGGCTTCAATCACCTGAAAACCTACTGGAACATTTATTCCCTTAATGAAGTGATGAGTTTCATGAAGGAAATGGGGTTCGATCCGGAATACATCGTGGACCGGCGGACCGGCGGGCGCATGGAGCTGGTCGTGGGCAAGCCTTACTACTGGAAGCTTCTTTTCGGCGTGCGGAGGACCGGCTAATGGAGCGGCGTCCCCTGGGTCGGACCGGCCTGGAAGTATCGATCCTGGGACTGGGCGGCCACTTGTTTCCAGCCGGAACCCAGACCTACTACCCAGGCTATTTCGGCCGGCGCATCCTCGAAGAACCAAGCCTCGAAGCAAGAAGGCGCGTGATCGAGGCGGCCTTGGACGGAGGCATAAACCTGTTCGCCTCGGATTTCGACTTCGAGGCCGAGTCCCTGGGCCGGGTGCTTTCAGAATTCGGCGCGGGCGCAGAAATCATGGTCACGGCCGTGGTCGACTTCCGGGTGGAACCGGGACGTCCCTTCCACTGGGACGACCTGGAAAGGAAAGTGGACCACCAGCTGATCCTGCTAGACCGAGACCGGCTGGACCTCCCACAGATCAGGGTGAGCGACCGGTACCTGGAGGGAGGTCTGATGTTCGACCTCCTGGCTAGATTGGAGGACCTTCAGGCCAAGGGCAAGATAGGGGTTCCGGCCTTCTACGCCGGCGACCATGACCTGGCGATCTTGCCGACCGGCCTGGACCAGGGCTGGTTCCCGGTGGTGATGAAGGCCTTCGGGCTTTTAAACCCCCAGGCCGGGGCGAAACTTCTGCCCAAGGCCGTCGAGGTCGGGGCCGGGTTCATCGGGTTTGTGCCTTTCCAGAAGGGCTGGCTGTTTGATTGCGGCCGGGAAGCCGGACTGACGGCGGTGGAGACGGCCCGGGCCGGTCTGGCCTGGGCTTTGAACCAGACCGGGGTCGCCTCTGTCCTGGCCGGTGTTTCAGGGGTTGAAGAACTTCGGCAGAATATTAGGGTGGTCCAGAACTTTTCTGCGGCGAAGTTAGACCTGACGGACACCATCGGTCGTTTGGCCGGCACCGAGACTTACGCCCGCTTGATGGAGTCGTTCCGGGCGGAGGCCCCTCACCTGGCCTTGGACTGGCGGGAAATCGAGGCAGGGGTATGTGCGGCCTGAGCGGCATATTCAATCTGGACGGCCGGCCGGTCGATCCGGCGGTCCTCCAGGCCATGGACGACCGCCTGGTCCATCGAGGGCCGGACGACCAGGGCCTGGTCTTGATCGACAGCCGCCAAGGCCGGGCCGAAGAAACCGCCGTCGAAGACGCCGGGTTTGATTTGGGACTGGCCAGCCGCCGGCTGGCTATCATCGACCTGTCGCCGAACGGCCGGATGCCCATGGCCAACGAAGACCGGTCGGTTTGGCTGGTCTATAACGGCGAAATTTACAATTACCGCGAATTGCGGGCCGCACTGATCGGGAAAGGACATCTTTTCCGCACCGACACCGACACCGAGGCCGTGGTCCACGCCTACGAGGAATGGGGGCCGGGCTGTCTTGATCGCTTCAACGGCATGTGGGCCTTGGCCCTCTTCGATTCAAAACACAGGCGGCTGTTCTGTGCCCGGGATCGTTTTGGGATAAAGCCGTTTTACTATTATTTCGACGGACGTATTTTTGTTTTCGCCTCGGAAATCAAGGCCCTCCTGGTTCACCCACAGGTCCCTCGACGTCCGAATCACCAGGCCGTTTTCAATTATCTGGCCCGCAGTTACCGTTTCGTCGACGGCCGGCCGACCACTTTTTTCGAGGAGATCAACCAGATCAATCCGGGTTCGTACCTGATGGTGTCCGCCCGGGGTTTGAGGGCCACCACCTATTGGGACCTCGATCCCCAAGCCCGGACCGAACTGCCGTCCGCACGACATTACGCCGAACGTTTCCTGGAATTGCTGGACGATTCCGTTTGGCTGAGGCTGCGCTCCGACGTACCCGTGGCGGCCCAGCTTTCCGGTGGTCTGGATTCCTCGGCCGTGACCGTTCTGGCCGCCAAGAGGCAAGGGCCGGGCCTTCCAACCTTCTCCGCCTGTTACAATATCAAGCCTTTCGACGAACGTGAATTCATTGCGCCCACGGCCGACCAAGTCCAGGCCCGGAGGAACTTTGTCTTTCCCCGGCCCCAGGACCTTCCGGAGGTCTTGCCCCGGATGATCCGCCTGTTTGACGAACCGATCTGCACGGTGACCTTCTTCGCCCACTGGCAGGTTATGCAGGAAGTTCAGGGTCAAGGCTTCAAGGTGGTTCTCAACGGTCACGGCGCGGACGAACTGGCCGCCGGGTACTATGATCATTTCCTCCATCATTTCGGCGACCTCTATCGGACCGAGGCCAACGGCCGCCTGACCAGGGAGGTCGAGGCCTGGCTGGCCAATCACGGCCGGGAACGGTTGGAACAGCTTGGAGAATACCTGGCCCTTCTGGACAAGGGCGGGTTATACATGAAAAATTATCTCAACCACTTTGCCCCCTATGAGGCGGCCCTCGATCCAGGGTTCAGGACGGCCAACGCCAATCCCAAACCTGAGCGGGAACCTTTCGCCAGCCTCCTGTCCAACCGTTTATACAACGAACTGCGCTTCGAGACCTTGCCGGCCGTGCTCAAGGCCGAGGACCGGACCACCATGGCCCATTCGATTGAAAGCCGCCTGCCCTTTCTGGACTTCCGCCTGGTCGAATATATGTTTTCCGTGCCCAACGACATGAAAATCAGGCACGGCCTGGGGAAGTACATTCAGCGCCTGGCCCTCAGGGGCATCCTCCCGGAAAAAGTCAGGGCCCGCAAGGAAAAGGTCGGCTTCAACGCCCCTTCCGAGCATTGGTTCCGGCAAGAACTCAGGGATTGGGTCGAGGAAATAGGCACTTCATCGAGTTTGTTCGACCGGGGAATTCTCGACCGCCAGGGTTTCGAAGCTGTTCGGCGGGAGCACCTGTCCGGCCGGGCCAACCATTACCAGTTCCTTTGGCAGGTTTTGAATTTGGACCTCTGGCTGAACGAATATTTCGGGTGAGTCATGCTCTGCTATAAAAACGGAGAACGCAGCGATCCTTTCTTTTACATCTATTCGGACCCGGGCTGGCTCAGGGACTATGACCGCCCGGTTCGCGATTTCCCCTTCTGGGTCAATATCGAGTCGACCAATCTCTGCAATCTGGACTGCATTTTTTGTTCCCGGCAACTGGCCTCCGGCCCCCAGGGATTCATGAGCGACGAAGTCCTGAACCTGATCGTCAAAGAAGTGCAATGTCACCCGCCGGCGGCCCTGCGGATCGCCGGTTGGGGCGAGCCTCTGCTGCATCCCAGATTCACTGATCATGTCCGCCGGATCAAGGACGCCGGACTGAAGCTCAAGGTCTACACCAACGGGACCCTGCTGACCCGGGAAATGGTGGCCGCTTTCATCGAGGCCGGCCTCGATGAGATTCAGTTTTCCATGCAAGGTTTGACTCCGGAGCAGTACGAGTTCAACCGCCGCCGGTCCAATTTCGAGCATTTTAAAAGCAAAGTGGAACTGGCCGCCGGGACCAGGAGCCGTCTGGGCGGCGACCGCCCGTTTTTGAGCCTTTTGACCTCGGTGCTGCGCAGCGAACTCGAAGAGGCCGATCCTCAGGCTTTCATCAATGAATGGTCGCCCCTGGTGGACAAGATGGCCATCGACTGGACCAACCTCAATTTCGTTCGGGATTGCGACCGGGTGCGCCCGCTGCTCGATGACCAGGCCGTCGACATGACTTATCGGCCCTGTGTCGACATCTTTCTGGCCGTCGAGGTCAATTACAACGGAGCCATTGAAATCTGCGGCCAGGATGCCGACCAGACCCCGGAACACATCCTGGGTAATATCTTGGAGATGAGCATCCACCAGGCCTGGCATTCGGACAAAATGAACGATCACCGGCAAGCGGTGGGCCGGGAGACCCGGCACGCCCAAATGCCCATCTGCCGTCACTGTTACCACAACACCAGCAAGTATGACCTGTTCAAGGATAAATATTGATCTTTTGGCCGGCTTGGCCCGCTCCGTGCTGGCCTGGCCCCTGGACCACGATGGACCGGGTCCGGAAAACCCGGCGACGGCCGAGTTGATGGTCGCCAGGTTGGATCGCCAGGCTGCGGAAGAGGGAACTCATCTGGCCCTGATTCGGGCAGACGGGCGGGCCGTCGGGGTGGGTCTGATCCGACTCCTGGCTTGGGACACCGAATTCTTCGGCTGTCCCTGCGCCCTGATAGAGACCCTTTGGGCCAGCGGAGACAATCAGCGGCGATTTGAAACAGCCCGGCAAGTGATTAAAGACTTGATCTCCTGGAGCAACAAGCAAGGCGTGCAGTTTACGGCCGTCAAGGTTCCCGGCCCCGATCCGATCCTCTGTCAGGCCTTGGAAAGTTTCGGCTTTTACGTGACAGACAATGTGACCTGTCTCTCCTGGCCCAACGATGGGGGTCCACCGGAAGCGCCTTTACCCGAAGGTTTCACTTTTTCCGCCAAGCGTGACGATCCGGAAAAAATCGCTCGGCATTTTTCCCGGCTTTTCTATGACGGCCGTTTCCATAACGACGCCCGGCTCGACCTGGAAAAAGCGGACGCCCTTTGGAGGGCGGCGATTTTAAACCAGCTTCAAAACGAAGCCTCCCAAATCCTGGTACTGGAGAAAGACGAGACGCCCGTGGGCCTGACCACGGTTAAAGCGGTCCAAACCGACGGGGCCGAAGCGGAAACAGCCGCCTGTCTCTTCATTCTTGGCCTTAGAGAAAAATATCGCGGCCAAGGGTTGGGGCGGGTCTTGCTGGCGGAAACCATGAAGCGACTGGGGCCAGGATGCAAAAGGCTCGAAGTGGAGACTTCGACCTTTAACCGGCCGGCCTTGAACCTATATCAAGCCATGGGTTTCAGGCTGAACCAGGTCAAACTCACCCTGCATTGGCGGCGATGAAGACCATGACCCTGGATCGATTCCAACCTACCGTCCGGATCGGGCCTTATGAAATCGGCCCGGACCTACCGCCCCTGATCGTGGCGGAAATCGGAGGCAACCACGGCGGCGACCCGAACCTGGCCCGGCTGATGATCGCAGCGGCCGCCGAAGCCGGGGCCGGAGCAGTCAAATTTCAGGCCTATCGGACGGCCTCCTTTCTCGGCCGCCACAGTCGGTACTATGCCGAACTGGCCGCCGAGGAACTCGAATTTCAAACCCTGATTGATCTGGCCGACTACGCCCGGGGCAAAGGCCTGATTTTTCTCAGCTCGGTTTTCGATTTTGAAAGTCTGGAACTGATGAGGGAGATCGATCCGCCCGCGCTGAAAATAGCCTCGGGCGACTTGAACAATTTACCTCTGCTGGAAGCGGCCGCCGCTCTGGACCGGCCCTTGATCTTGTCGACCGGCGCGGCCGATCTGGAAGAAATCGACCGGACCTTGGCCTTTCTGGCGGATCGAGGCGCGTCCGAAGTGGTCCTCCTCCAGTGCACGGCCTTATATCCTTGCCCGGACGAACAGGTCAACTTGCGGGTCATCCCTTCCTTGTTCCGGCGCTATCGGGTCCCGGTGGGTTTTTCCGATCATTCCCTGGGAGTTGAAATTCCCTTGGGCGCCATGGCCCTGGGAGCGGCCTTGGTGGAAAAGCATTTCACCATCGATCAAGCCCTGCCCGGCGGCGACAACGAAATTTCCTGTCCGCCGGCCGAATTGGCCGCTATCGTTCAAGGGGCGCGGCGACTAAGCCGGGCCAGGGGCTCGGACCAAAAAAAAGTGACCGCCGGGGAAAAAGAGGTCCGCCGAGCCATCCGCCGGTCGGTCACGGCGGCCAGGCCGATCAGGGCCGGCCAGGTCTTGCAGCGGAATCATCTGGCCCTCAAGCGCCCGGCCGAAACAGGCCTGGACCCCCGGGAATTCTTCGCCCTGCTGGGCCGGATCACGGCGGTGGACTTGGCCGCTGACGAGCCGGTCACCTGGGACAAGGTGGTCTAGATGTTCAAAACCTGTCTGCCCATATCCCATTTGATCGAAAAAGCTTCGCCTTCGGCCAAGGAGCTGATGGAGCGGGCGGATGTTCTGGAGTTCCGGCGGCCGTTTTTACTGGAAAAATTCAGGGACAAACCGGCGATCTTTCATTCCGGTCTGGGTCTGGTCCAGGCGGAATTCGTCCCTGCTTTTCAGCGGGAGGGACTGGCCGAATTTTTGAAGGAAATCCGGGCCGAACTGTTCAGTTTCGACCTGGGTCCGGCCTGCCGTAAAAATTTCTCCGTGCTGCCCCTGTCCCGGACCTTGACCCCGGACCAGATTAAAAGGGAATCCCGCAAGGCTCTTGACCATGTCCGGCGGTTTTATGCCGGACCTCTGGCCGCGGAAAATTATAACTATTATCCGACCGGCCTGTACGAATCGGTCTGCCGGCCGGATTTCATCGGGACCTACCTGGAAGAATTCGAATTGGGGCTGGTTTTGGACCTGGCCCATGCCGCCATTTCCGCGATCAATCTGAAAATCGATCTCCAAGACTATCTGGGGGAACTGCCTTTGGAAAGAACTGTGGAGGTTCACCTGTCCCGGCCCTATTTTCATCCCCGGATGGCCGTGGACGCCCACGCCGGACCTCGGGCCGAGGATTTCGACCGGCTGGCCTTTATCCTGAAAAGATTGACCACGCCCGGTCCGGTGCTGGTGACCCTGGAATATTACCGGGACCTGAAAAGAATGAAAAACTACTTTCTGGCCTTGGAACAACTCATGGAAAAGTTGAATCTGGAGAGAAACGGTGTGTGTGACAGAGAAAAGCTCGGCCGGCTTATTTGATCCGGCCGAACGCCTCCGAAGAAAAAACGCCTTTGACGCCGGTTTGGTCATGGGAGTGGGCCGCTTTACCCGAACCACCGGCCGGGACCGTCATTTGGAGCATAAGCTGGAAGCCCTGGTTGATCCCCGGACCGGCCGGCTCAGAAGGGAACTGGCCCAGGACCGGGCCTGTCCGGTCTGCGGTGTGCGTTGGACCGAGGCCCTGTTTATCAAGGGCGGGTTCGCCCACGGCCGCTGCCCGGACTGCGGTCTGATTTACGTTAACCCGGTCCTGCGGGAGGAAGCCTCCCGGGACTATTACCGGGATGAGGTTTCCTGGAGTCAGGTCCTGGACAGCGGCCCCCAGGTGCGGTTCGACCGGCTCAAGTACCAGTACGGACTGGAAGCCGCGGCTCCTTATCTGCACGGTTCCAAGCTTCTCGACATCGGCGCGGGCAACGGTCTTTTTCTCAAAACGGCCCGTGAACGCGGTTTCCATCCCACCGGGCTGGAACTCCATCGGGACCATGTGGCCCGGCTTCGGGCTGAAGACTTGACCGTCATCGACCGGCCCTTGGAACAAGCCGGCCTGCCGAGACGGGAATTCGATCTGGTCAGCCTTTGGGAAGTCCTGGAACACATCATCGATCCCAGGTCCCTCCTTGAAGAAATCGCCGGGATCATCAAACCGGCTGGCGTGTTGCTGATTCTGGTCCCCAACGCCGACGCCCTGGTCACCCGCATCCTCCGGGAAAAAAGCGGCACTTTCGGCGGACATTCCCATGTCAATTTTTTCAATCTCCCAACCATCACCCGGCTGCTGGACCAATGCGGCTTCGGCCTCCTGGAAGCCGAAACCTTGATCACCGAACTGGGAGCGATCAACAACCACCTGGGCTTCGAGGACCCTTATCTCGGCCGGGCCGAACCGGTTCTTGACGTTCTCACCCCGGAATTCATCCACGACCGCCTGCTGGGCAGCAAGCTTTTCATCCTGGCGCGGTTGAAGGATCATGGAGGTCAGGACTCATGAAAATTTTGGGCGTCATTCCGGCCCGGGGAGGCAGCAAAGGCATTTCCCGCAAGAACATCAAGCCCATCTGCGGTCGGCCGCTCATCGCCTGGACCATTCAAGCGGCCCAAGGGTCCGAACTCCTGGACCGGTTCGTGGTCTCGACCGAAGACGCGGAAATCGCCGCCGTGGCCGGGGATTACGGAGCCGAGGTTTTGGAACGGCCGGCTGAATTGGCCGGAGACGAAGTCATCAGCCGCGAGGTGATCCGTCACGCCCTGCAAGCCACCGGAGCGGAAGTCTCGGTCCTGCTTCAACCCACTTCCCCGATCCGCAACCGTGACCTGATCGACCGCTGTATCGGGACCTTTCTGGATGGAGATTACGACTCCCTGGCCACGGGTTTCATGACCCTGGTCTATCCGCCCCACGGCCAGGAACACCGGCGGCAAGACATCGGCCAGGTCTTTGTCAACGACGGCAGCGTGGTCATCTCCAGGCGGGCCGCCATTATGGCCGGGAGCCTTTTCGGCGAAAAGCGCGGGATTCTGGTCACCGACCGGGAGCAAAACGTGGACATCGACGACGAATTTGACTTCTGGCTGGCCGAACAGATTCTGCTGAAAAGGGAAGCTCATAAATTGCAACCTTCGGATTCCAAGTTGTCCGGACCCGAACTCCGCTTACTGGCCCGTTTCATTCAGGCTCTCCAGGCCGAAGCCGACGACGAGTTAGTCAGGCGGGTGACCCGGCGAATGATCGGTCCGGCCGTCGAGCGTCATCATGATGTTTTACGGACCGAATCAAGCTTGGCCGAGGTTCAATCGGGAATCGGCTAGGGAAGGAAAAACGGTGAGCACCTCCGCTATAAAAACCGCCCCCGGCTTGGATGCCTCGGTTGAATTCGAGTTCGCCGACTCCCGGCACATCTCGCGGTTGATCTCAAGCAAGGGCGACCCCCACCGGATCATCGCCGCCGAAGTCGGCCCGGCCTACTGGGAGTATCGCCGACGTTGGGAAGAAGCCAGGGCCTTCAGACTGAAGCTGCCCTTCCCTCTCCACGTGGACTATGAACTTTTCTACCGGTGCAACCTGTCCTGCCCAATCTGCCTGATGAGCCTGCCCAAGGAAGAAAAGCTGCGCTGGGGCGACCCGGCCCAAAGTCTGTCCCTGGAGACGATCAAGGAACTCCTCGACGAAGGCGCGGCCAAGGGCCAGGCGGCCGTGGGTCTGAACGGCATCTGCGAGCCCTTGCTTTCGCCGGATTTGCCGGACATCGTCCGTTACGCCCGGTCGGTCGGCATGTTGGACGTGATGTTCAATACCAACGGCCTGCTGCTTGACCAGGCGGTTTCCTGGGAACTGATCCGGGCCGGCCTGACCCGGATCATGATCAGCCTGGACGCGGCCACCCCGGACACTTACAAAAAAATAAGGATCGGTTCCGACTTCGCCAGGGTTACTGAAAACATCCGCCGGTTTATCGAACTGCGGAAAGACATGGGGTGTAATCTGCCCATCGTTCGGGTGAGTTTCTGCCTGACCAGCCTGAACGAACACGAACTGGAGGATTTTGTCCGCCTCTGGTCCCCTTGGGTCGATTTCTTCTCGATCCAGCAATACGGCAACACCTTCGAAGGTGAATTTGCTGAAGATCGCAGCCGTCTTTTCCCCAAGAATCACCCCTACCGGCCGAACGGATCAAAAGGCTGCGGCCAGCCCTGGAAAAGGGTCATGGTCCGTCATAACGGCGAGGTCATTCCCTGCTGCGACGCCTCGGGTTTGTCCCTGGTCGTGGGCAACATTTATCAAGCCTCCCTGGAGGAAATTTGGAAGGGTAAAAAGGCGGAAACCATTCGAACTCTTCACCAGGAAGGCCGCTTTGCCGAGCACCCCGTCTGCCGGCAATGCATGACCAAGTGGGGGCCGGGGCCGGATGAAAATTACCAGGCCGGGGGAGAATGAAATGCCTCAGGCCGCGCCTTTACCGGAAATAAAGGACCGTCAGGGTCGGATCGTCCATCAGGAACCCACCGGTCAGGTCCGGCTGGTCGAATTCGAGCGCCGGCCCTTTGAAGTCATGGCCGAACATTTCGGGCCGCGCTTCAGCCGGTACCGGGCGGATTGGACCAGATCCTCGGAGTTTGGTTATCTGCCGGATTTTCCCTTGAGCCTGGACTTGGAAGTCAACGCTTCGTGTAATCTCCGGTGTGTGATGTGCGTCATGGGCGGTTCCAGGTCGAACCAAGCCGGGGCCAAGCGGCCTTTAATGAATTGGAACTTGTATCGCCGGATCATGAGTGAAGCCGAAAAAATGAAACTGCCGGCCATGACCTTCGGCTTCCTCAGCGAACCGCTCCTGTGCCCTGATCTGCCTGAAATGATCCGCCTGGCCCGGAAAGCCGGAGTGATGGACATTCGGGTCGGCACCAACGCCACCATCCTGACCGCGGACACGTCCCGTAAACTTATCCAAGCCGGCTTGACCCGCCTGGAGGTCTCCCTGGACGCCTTCCGTCCCGAGACCTACCGCCGCATCCGCCGGGGGGCCGCTCTGGACGCGGTGGTCAAGAACGTCCTCGATTTTCTGGAGATCAGGACCAGGACCAACTCGGATTTCCCCATTCTGCGGGTCAGTTTCCTCCGCTTGCCCTATAACGAGGATGAACTGGACGCCTTCCTGGACTACTGGCGGGACAAGGCCGACCTCTTTTCCATCCAGGAACCCATATATTTTGAAGACGCGCCCCTGGCCCAGGAAATGGACCTGGTCAAAAGACCTGTGCCGACCACCTTCCGCTGCGCCCAGCCCTGGCAGAGAGTGGTCATTCGGACCGACGGGGAGGTTTACCCCTGCTGCTCGATCTACGGTCTGGCCATGCCCATGGGTTCAGTCCAAAAAGCCGATATTTCCGAGCTTTGGCATGATCGACTTATTCAAGACCTGCGACGTCTGCACCAAGAAGACCGGTACCGGGAAAACCGGCCTTGTCTCAAATGCGCCGAACGTTCGGCCCTGAAGCCCGAACCGAGCCGCTCCCGGATGAAGAAAGAGAGGAAATGATGACCCAAAACCAGATAAGCTACCGCAGCCCTTCCTATTACGAAATCGTTAATCCCACCGCCCTGAGCTGGCGGGACTTCCGGGACGAACGATACGCGGAGTACCGCCGGAAATGGGAAGAATATCCCCGAAAACGCTTTCCCGGCGAGTTTCCTCTCCACGTGGACGTAGACACGACCAACGCCTGCAACCTCAGATGCATCATGTGCCCGCGGACCCATTTTCTCAAGACCGGCAATAGTCAATGGGCTCCCGAAGGACGGATCGGCTTCATGGACTTTCATTTTTTTCGCCGGGTCATCGACCAGGCCGCCGACGGCGGGGCTTATTCGGTCAAACTCAATTTTCTCGGGGAACCGCTGCTGCACCCTCAAGTCTTGAATCAGGTCCGCTATGCCCACCAGCGGGGCCTGGAAGTCATGATGAACACCAACGCCACTTTGCTCGATGAAGAAATGTCCCGTGGACTGCTGGAGGCCGGTCTGGATGACATCTTCTTTTCCGTGGACTCCCCCTATCCCGAAGAATACGAAAGCATTCGGGTCGGGTCCGACTTCAGGCGGGTGATCGGTAATATCAAACGTTTCATCGAAATCAAGGAACGCCTGGGCTGCCACCACGTTCAAACCAGGGTCTCGATGATCATCGGTCTTTCGGACCGCGATTCCCGGAAAATCAAGGAAGATTTCCAAAAACTTTTCCAAGGCCTCGGCGTGGCCGAAATAGGGTTCGCCCTGGCCACCGACATGCAGACCGATTACCGGGCCAAATACGGAACCATGCCCGGATTCGTCTGCCAGGATATTTACCGGCGCATGTTCGTTTTTTGGGACGGCCTGATCGGACCTTGCTGCGGGGAATGGGAACGGGGCTTCATCATGGGCGACGCCCGCCAAGACAGTCTGCAAAATGTTTGGCACAACCATCTTTACCAGACCCTGCGCCAAGCCCACGAACAAGGGCAATACGACCGTATACCTATCTGCCGGAAATGCTCGGTGCCCTGGCTGTCGACCCAGGAGGTTGAGGCATGACCGGCCTGGCGGCCCCCTTGCAACCGAGTAAAATTTTTCACCGGGGTCACCAAACCGGTCGGGTGGATTTAGTCGGACCGCGAAAGGACCCGGATGAGGTTCTGGCCCGAATCCTGGGTTCGGCCTACCTTCGTTACCGAGAAATGTGGCGGGCGGCGGAAAATTTCGAAATCAGGCCGGATTGGCCTCTCCATCTGGATATCGACACCAATTACACCTGCAACCTCCACTGCATCATGTGCCCTTTAGGCGTCGGCGGTTTTCCGGCGGTCTATGAGAACAAACGGCTCGATTTTTCTCTTTACCGGCGGGTCATCGCCGAAGGGGTCCAAAAGGGCCTGGCCTCGATCAGGCTGGGACTGACCGGCGAACCCCTGCTCCGGCCGGACATCGTCGATTTCGTCCGCCTGGCCAAGGACCAAGGTCTGGTCGACATCATGCTGATCAGCAACGGCCTGCTTTTGACTGAAGACTTGAGCCGGAAACTGATCGAGGCCGGTTTGACCAGACTGATGGTGTCCCTGGACGCGGTCCGGCCCGAGACCTACCGCCGGATCAGGCGGGGCGGTGATTTGGCTCAAGTCACCAACAACCTGCGGGTTTTTCTGAAAGTCCGCCGGGAACTGGGCACGGAGCTGCCTCTTTTGAGAGTCAGTTTCATCCGCATGTCCCTCAACGAGTCGGAACTGGAAGAATTCCATCGAATCTGGTCCGATCAGGCCGACTACATCAGCTTTCAGGAATACACCAACATCTTGGAAAGCCCGCGGACCGATTACTTTCCCGCACGGCGTCGGGAAGTGAAAAGTTTCCGGTGTTCCGACCCCTGGCAGCGCATGAGCCTCTTCGTCAACGGCGACCTTTTCCCCTGCTGTTCCGATTTCGGACGCCTGGCCCCGGTGGGAAATGCCTGGTCGGGTCCGGTCAGCCGGGCCTGGCTCTCCGAAGGCAGCGAGTTCCTCCGCCGGATTCACCGGGAGGGGCGATGGAAGGAAAGCCCGGTTTGCCGCCGCTGTGCCACCAACTCCACCGCCGCCGGAGATTAAGGTGAATCTCTACCAGAGAAACATTAACGTTTTGAGGGCCTGCGCTCCGGCTTACGCCGCATGGGTGGAAGCCGCTCCGGCTGACCCCCGGCTGGAAACGGTCCCGACCGATTCGGGTCGGCCCGACTTGAAAATCCTGACTGGATCGAGCGAACCCTTTTTACTTTATGGCTCGGACGATCCGCCGAGATCGGTTCGGACTAACCTTCAATCGGTTGATTTCAAAGGGACCAAGGCCACGATCATCTTCGGCCTGGGTCTGGGCTACCTGGCGGCGGCGCTGGCGGAAACGGCTCCCGCGGACCACGTGGTCTTTGTTGCGGAAGAGAATCCGGCCCTGGTCAAACTGGCCCTGGAAGTGGTCGACCTGACCAGGCCCTTGGCTTTCCACCGCCTGGTTTTTGTCCAACCCGAGGAAGAATCCTTGAAAGAACTCGGCCGGAAGATGGGCTGGAAGACTTTTTCAGGGCGAATAAACATCCTGGTGGAAGAAAGAGGACGAAAAACCTTTTCTTCTGACTTTCTGGGCCGGATGGAACGCTTCATCCGCCAAATTAAGCAAAAAAACCAAAGTCGCTCCGCCTGGACCAAGGCGGCGACCGAGGTGGTGGACAACTCGATAACCAACCTCCCGCTCATCCTTTTGTCCCCCTCCGTGGCGGTCCTCGAGGATGTCCTGACCGGGTTGCCGGCTATAGTCGTCTCCGCCGGTCCGTCTCTAAAGGCCTGCGCGGCTGAACTGGCCAGGTCCAAAGGCCGGGCGGCCATCATCGCCACGGCCCCGGTCCTGCGGGTTCTCCTGGCCCATGAGGTCAAAGCGGACCTGGTCGGAGTCCTGGATTATACGCCGTCCAATTACGACGTTCTGCGCGATGTTTACCAGAACCGCGACACCCCCTTGGTCTTTCTGGATCAGACCTGTCCGGCTCTGGTCCGGGATTATCAAGGCGAACTGATTGCGGTTCGGCAGACCCAAGGTCCTCTCCAGCGATGGCTGGGACCTCACATGAACGAACACGCCCACTGGTCGGTCGGCGGCAACGTAGGCTCATTTTGCCTGGACCTGGCCTTATATCTTGGCGCGGACCCCATCATCCTGGTGGGTCAGGACCTGTCCTTTCCGGACCTGACCTCGCACAGCGAAGGCGTGGTCGGCCGCAGAACCATTGACGAACCGCCCGACGTCTCCGACCGGGTCTGGCTGGAATCGGTTCGCGGCGGCCGAGTCCTGTCCGATCTCACCCTGGCTTCCTACCTGGAAGAATTCAAGCAGACCGTGGCCTGCGCCAACCGGACGATTATCAATACTTCCCCCCATGGGGCCAGTATACCGGGGACCGTGGAAATGGATTTAGACCGGGCCTTGGACCGGTATTGCCGAAAAAAACACGACTTCGAAGGCTTGATCCGGCCGGCCTTGAACCGGCCGATCCAAGGGCTTGAAGAGGTCTTGGCCGAAATGGCCGCATCCATCAAGGAACTGGAGGCCTTGGAAATCGTCGTTAAAGAGTGTTTGGACCTTAACCGACGTCTGGCCGACCTGATGGAGCGAACCGAAGGGACCCGGTCTCCTGAATTCTTCAACCTTAACCGGATGCAAGCCCAATATAGCCACAAAGCTTGGGAGTACTGCCGGAACTTTGAACCGCTGAGGGTCTACCTGACACCGCAATCATCCCGGCTGATCGGTGAAAAGAGGATCGACCGGTCCGCGAAGCATCGGGGTCAAAACCATTCAGCCGCTTTAGAGAGAAACCGGCAGATGATGTCCGCCGCCGGCCAAGCCGCCCGGCATCTGCGTCATCTGATTTCAGAAGTCATAAAGAAACTTTCGGAATTTCTGAAGGCTGACCGGGCCTTGACTGGCGGACCCATAGGTGCGGCCGAACATCGCGCCCTGGGTAAATTCTGGATGGACCTGGGACGTTTGGGTCGGGCCTGGCCTCATTATTGCTCGGCAATTAATTTGGAACCGAACGCTGAAGATTTGATCCTGGAAGCGGCTCAACTCGCCCTGGCCAGGGAAGATTTGGGGCAAGCCAAGGCCCTGGCCCGGAGATTATTGAACCTGCGGCCCGGTAGCCGGGAAGCCGAACAGCTTCTGAGCCGCATCGAAGGCCGGCGACAAACCTGGCTGGATCAGGCCCGGGCGGCTTTAGCCGCCGGCGATTGGGTCACGGCTTGGCTCCTGGCCCGCAAAGTATTGACGACCGAACCTGACCACGTCGAGGCCAAGGAAATCCAAAACTGTTGCCGCCCGGCCCGGACAGACCGGATCAAAACGGAAGAACCGGAGGGCGGACTGGTTGCCGGCGCCTCACTTCGAGCCGGACAGAGATAATGGACCTACTACTCTTGGGCAGCAACTATTTTCATCAAGCCCTGACCGAATTGGGCCATCGGGTCATTTGGGCCGGAACTCACCGTGATTGCGATCTAAGGCTGGAGCCTGACCAGCTTGATCTCTCTTATATCATGACCCGCTTGCCCTTCAACCCCGACGCCCTCATTTTGACTGATGACCTGGGTCATCGGGTTTTTCCGACCGGCCTGGATAAGACCTCTATCTTAAAGGTCTGGTACGGGGTGGACGGCCCGATCAATTTCTTCTGGCAAAAGCATTTTGTTCCTCTGTTCGACCTGGTCTTGGCCGATCAAAAGAACTGCGCCGTGGAACTGGACGGCCTCGGCCCGGCCGGGGCCCATTGGCTGCCCGTGGCCGTGGACACCAGGCTATACACCGGTCCGGCGGGAACCAAAAAGTATGACCTGGCTTTTGTCGGCGTAATCGACGATGCCATCCGTCCCAAACGGTCAAGGATCGTCAACTTGGCGGCCGGTCGCGGCCGTCTGGTTACGGCCGGCGGCCGGGGTCGGGCTTGGGTTTCTCCGGGTCAGGCCGGCCGGCTTTATCGTCAGTCGCGCCTGGTCCTCAATGAAAACCTTTTTGACGGGGTGACCACCAGGATGTTCGAAGCCCTGGCCTCGGGGACCATGCTTCTGACCGAGGCCGGGAACAACGGCCTGAACGATCTTTTTACGCCCGGCGAGGATTTGGCCGTCTTCGGTCCGGATAACCTGATAGAACTGATCGATTATTACCTGGCCAACGAGGAGGAACGGGAACGGATCGCCCGACACGGCCGGGAAAAAGTCCTGAGCGGCCATGACATCAAGCACCGGGCCCGGAAGCTCTTGGAACTGATCGGCCAGGCCCGACCCGAAACCGGTTTGGTCGAGGGCGGTCGATTCTCCGCCTGCCTGGGCAAAGTCCTTTTTCTGACCGGGTTGCGCTGGCCGGCTCGGAACGGACTAGGCCGCCTTCTCCAGGCTGAAAAATTGTTCAAACAGGCCCGACTCAGGGGGACCGCCGACGCCGAAGGCCTTTTTTATCTGGGCCTTATCGGCAAATTCGAGAAAAACATCAAGACTGCCCGCGACGATTTTGAAAAAGCCGCCGAAGCCGGCAACATCCAGGCTCGAATCGGACTGGGGTATCTCCTATTGGAGCACCGTCGGTTCGAACAAGCGGTCAAGCATTTCCGGGCGCTTGATGTCGATTTTCCCCCAAAATTTTCTTCCGCCGGCAACCTTTCACCGGCCCAGCACCTGGCCTTGGGACAGGTGCTCGAAGCCGCCGGTCATGACCTGACGCCTGGTTTTTCCCGCGCCCGGCTCGATCCGGCCCTGTGGACCGCCTTGGAACACTTTCAGGAAGCCGTCAAGTTGAATCCAAATTTCTCGCCGGCCCTGGTTGCCCTCGGCGACCTCCTGCTCAAGCATAAAGCCTATGCCGAGGCCGAACCGTTTCTGGCCCGAGCCGCGTCCTTGGAACCCCGATCAACGGAATTGGTTCAAAAAGCCGAGCGGGCGGCCGGCCAGGCCTATAATCCGACCAGCCGTCTCTTTAAGGTCGCCTGATGCTCGAAATTATCCGGAATAACGACCACCAATCCGGACTCAGGTATCGAGGCGTGACCATCCATCATCCCGACCATCCGGATGAGGAAGCCCGGGTTCATATTGCCGGGGTCAAGGCCGAAATGAGCGGTCTGCTCCTCGTTTTCGGCCTGGGCCTGGGTTATCACCTTGAAGCCCTGGCCGAGCGATGGCCTCAGGCCCGAATCATGGCCTTCGACCCGGACCCGGCCCTCCGGAAGGTCTTTAGTGAACATGTCGGTCTGGTCGACCCGAATCAAAACCGACTTACGGTCGTCCATGACTGGGCCGACTTGACCGAGTTTATCACCAGAGAAATCGTCCACGGGAATCATCCTGATCCGGCCGTTTTCATTCATCCCGGGTACCGGATTCTTTTTCCCCAAGATTGGCGGGCCTTCGAGGACATCATCCGGGGGGCCCGTCTGCGGCGGGCCGTGGCCGACAAAACCCGAAAAGAAAAAGGGCGGCTGTTTTTAACTAATTTGGCCGCCAATCTGCCCGATCTATTGGATCGCCCCGACCTGACCGATCTAAGCGGCCGTCTGCCCGGCTTGGCCGGTTTTATCGTGGGTTCAGGTCCCGGCTTGGAAAAAAATGGGAAATTATTAAGAAAAGTTGAGGGCCGCGGTCTGATCCTGGCCGCCGGTTCGGCCCGGCGTCCCTTGGCCGAACTTGGCGTCAGGCCGGATATGATCATAGTGGTCGAAGCCGAAGACACCAGCGATTTTCTGAAACCGGCCGCCTTGTCTCCCGATACTCTCCTGGTCCTGGCTTCGGCCTGCCACCCGGCGCATTTCTCGGTCCCCGGCTTCACCCAAACCGTCTTTCACGCCACGGCCGGGGCCGCCTGTCTCCTGGGACAAGAAACGTTCGTCCCCCAAGCCGGGACCGCCGGTTCGGCCGCCTTCACCCTGGGACTCCTCCTGGGCCTGAATCCCCTGGTCCTGGTCGGTCAGGATCAGGCCTTTTCCGACGGTCGTCTTCATGCCCAAGGCACGCCCGGCTCTCCGCCGAGTTCCAGCCTCAAGGGGTTTTTCCAGGTGGAGGGCATTGAAGGCCGTCCGGTTCCGACCCACAGCGGCTTCGTGGCCTCCCTTCACTGGTTCGCCGAAGCCATACAATATCTTAAGGAAAAGTCCCCGGAACGGACCGTGATCAATGCCAGTGAAAACGGGGCCCGTATCCCTGGATGGCCAGAGCTTCGCTTGGAAGAAGTCCTGCGCGGGCTCAAACCCGGACCACAAAAGGCCGCCGACTTGCCCCAACTTATCGCCGGGCTGGGGCGGCCTGAAGTCGGTCAGGTCCGAGAGAGACTTGAACAAACCTGGGCCATCATCGACCGGGTCAGCCAACTGGCCCGGGCGGCTCCCCAAGGCCTGAGCGCGGCCTGGAACGACTGTCGAGCCAATCATCCCTTTTTAGCCGAGGTCTTGAGCGCCCCCGCTGACGGCTACTCGCTAGATGAAATCAAACCAAGTTTGCAATGGGCCGAAACCCTGATCATCAAGATGTTCGAGGCTCTTGATCGTTATGAAAAAAGATAGCCCCACCCTTTCGCTCTGCATGATCGTCCGGGACGAAGCGCTCAACTTGCCGCGCAGTCTGGCCCCGGTCAGAAAAAGCTTCGATGAAATCGTGGTGGTGGATACCGGTTCGGCCGACGGCACGCCTGACCTGGCCCGTTCATATGGAGCCAAGGTTCTGGAAATCAACTGGCCCGATGATTTCGCCGCGGCCAGAAACGCCTCGCTTCGCGCGGCCGCCGGGGACTGGATCATGTGGCTCGACGCCGACAACTACATCTCCCCGGCCGGCGTCGAACAACTGCGCCGCTTTCTCGACCATGAGCGGCGGTCCATACTCTGGTGCACTGAAATCGTGACCTCGACCGGTGAACGCCTGGCCCAGAAAAGGGTCTTTCCCCAAAAACCTGGGGTCTGCTTTATCGGCCGCGTCCATGAGCAACTGGTGCATCCTCCGGATTACCATTCCGTTTTCACCCCGGTGGAAATCCTTCATTGGGGATATGCGGACCGGGCCGAGGCCCGATCCAAGGGCGAACGCAACTTGGCCCTTCTCGAAAAAATGCTCCGGGAGCAAGGGCCGCATTTTTACCTTTGCTATCAGATGGGACGAACCCTTCTTAACCTGCGCCGGTTTGAGCAAGCCCTGGTCTGGCTGGAACGGGCGACGGTTTTTAAAAGCAATGAAAGCCGCAACCAGGGCCTTTATCTTCACGCCCATCTTCTCCAGGCCCAAACCTTGGAAAGGTTGGGGCGCTCTTCCGAGGCTGAAAGTGTTCTGGCCGGCTTGATCGGGATGGCTCAGGATTACGGCCCCGGACATTGGGCCTTCGGCCGCCTCAAGTATGCCCAGGGAGAATACCGGTCGGCGGCGAAGCATCTTCAAATATTCCTGGACCTGGGAGTGCGCGACCCGGTCAGCGGCTTGAATCCAGGCCGGATGTCCTTTCTCGCGGCCATGCTCCTGGGCAAGTCCTGGGAAAAACTGGACAGTTGGGATAACGCCCGCCGGGCCTATCAAAAGGCCGCCCGCATCGATTCCGACCATCCCGAGCCGACGCTGGCCCTGGCCCGATTGTCCTGGCATAAAGGCCGAACCGACGAAGCCCGGGAACTATTGGCCCAATGCCTGGCCCTCCAACCGGAAAACCGCCGGGCCCTGACCCTGTTAAGCGAGATGAAGATCGATGTCCGCCGGCCGGCCTAAACTCATTGCCTTCTATACCGAAGGACCGCCTTTTGACGGCGGCTCCCTGGCCGAACGGGCTTTGGGCGGCAGTGAAACCGCCGTGATCCAGGCGGCCCGATCCCTGGCCGACCGAGGCCACCAAGTCCTGGTCTTTAACAACTGCGCCGGGCCGGGCCGCTTCGACGGGGTGGCCTATCTCCCTCGCTCTGAACTGCCCCAATGGTGTGGCGCCACTGAATTCGATGTATTCGTCGTCAGCCGGTTCTTTGGCCTTTTCCAAGCCCAGATTCGGGCCGGGCTCAAAGTCCTCTGGAACCACGACACCCTGGACCGCCCCACGGCCTTGCGGCCTTTAGTGGACCGGATCGATCTTTTTTTCACCTTGAGCTCTTTTCATCGAGACAATTTCCTGACTAAGCTTCCCGAAATAGAAAATCGAATCTTCGTCACCCGCAACGGGATCGATTTTGACCTGATCGGACCAGCCGTCCGTGAAACCGCCAAAAATCCCCATAAAGTGATTTACGCCTCCCGGCCGGAACGCGGCCTCCAGGGGCTTTTGGAAAAAATCTGGCCCCGTCTCCTGGCCGCCCGGCCCGACCTGACCCTCCATATATGCGGCTATGAAGTCAAGCCTGAGTTCCTGGCGCCGGGATTGTCCCAATATTACGAACGTTTGCAAATCCTGATCAATGAATCGAAAAACGTGGTCACCTTGGGGCCTCTGTCCAAGGATAAATATTACCGGCACCTGGCCGAAGCGGCCTTGATGCTCTATCCCTGCACCTTCCCGGAAATAAGCTGCATCGCCGCCCTCGAAGCCCAGGCCTGCCGCACGCCCCTCCTGACCACCGACGATTTCGCCCTGTCCGAAACGGTTCAGGTCCCGGAATTCAAAGTCCCCGGCCGTCCGGGCCTCGAGGCCTATGATGGGGAATTCATCGCCCGGGCCTTGCATCTCTTGGATAATCCGGAAAGAACCGCCTCGCTGGCCCGGCAGGCCGCCGACGCCGTGGAAAACCTTTACACCTGGCCCAAGATCGTCGAAGAGTGGGAGCGCCTCTTCGATTTGGCCTTGCTCTCCAAGCATCCCGCCCGGAAACCGGACCGCACCCCAGCCAGAACCAAAGCTCAGGCTTTTACTCACCCAAACTTGACCAGCAACTTCAAGGCCGCCTCAGCCCCAAACCGGTCATATCCCCCTTTGAATAGGGAGAGTCTTAACATTCTGATTCTGGACACGGGCTATTATTTGGTCCGGGAAGTCAGTCAGGCCCTGCTTCGGCTCGGTCATCAGGTCCGACGCCTGACTATTCCCGATCCAAAGTGGGGACGCCAGGAGACCATCAACCGTCTTCTCGAAGAATACCATGCCTTTAAACCCGACTTCGTCTTCACGGTCAACCATCTGGGCTTCGACGTCAAGGGCGTCTTGACCGGACTCCTGGCCGACCTGAGGATGCCCTTGGCTTCCTGGTTCGTGGACAGCCCCACCCTGATCCTTGGGCCTTCAAAAAACAATGTCTCCGACCATGTTTCCATTTTTTTGTGGGACGCCGATTATATCCAGGAAGTCCGGGCCCTGGGTTTCAATCGGGTCCACTACCTGCCCCTGGGCACGGATGAAACCGTGTTCAAGCCCCTGAACGGCCGGCCCAACCGTCTCGCGCATTTAGCTTGCCCCATCAGCTTTGTCGGCCATTCCATGCTCGAACCGGTCCAGGAAAGAGCAGCTCGCCTCGGTCTGCCGCGCCATGTCCTGAATGATATTGATCAAGCGGCCCTCGAGTATATCCGCACCGAAGAACGAAGCCCCAGGTCGATCCTGACCAGGATGGGGCTGCCGTTTCTTCCCGAAGTCACCCGTCTCGATCCTTCGGAGATGACCGAGTTGGAAGGACTGGTTATCTGGCGGGCCTCCCAGATTCACCGCTTGCGGCTCATCCGAACCTTGGCCCCTTTACGACCGAGCGTCATCGGAGACCAGGGCTGGAGCAAGGTCCTTGAGGCGAAACAGTTTCAGGTCCATCCCGGGTTACATTACTATGACGAGTTGCCCTGGTTTTATCCGGTCTCACAAATCAACTTCAACGTGACCAGCCTGCAAATGAAAAACGGTCTCAACCAGCGGGTCTTCGACGTGCCGGCCTGCGGGGCTTTTATTTTGACGGACCAAAGAGAACAGATGGCCAAACATTTTGAAGTCGGCCGCGAGGTCGTCTGCTACCGGGAACCGGAGGAAGCGCTGGAACTCGGCCGCTATTTCCTCAAACACGACCGGGAGCGCCGGCAGATCGCCCAGAGAGGGCATCGGCGGGTTCTGGCCGAACACACTTACCGGCACAGGCTCCAACGGTTGCTCCGGCAAATGCGGGAGGACCATCTCCAGTGAAAAGAATTGCGGATGAAAATAAAAATATCCTCGTGATTCAATTGGCCCGGTTTGGTGATTTCTTGCAGACCACCCCCCTGCTGGCCGCCCTAAAGATCCGACACCCCGGATCGCACCTGGCCGTTTTGGTCAATTCCGACCAAGAGGCCGTGGCGGCCAACAATCCGCATCTGGATGAAATTTTGTCGGTCAACCTGGCCGAATTGAAACGGTCGGCCGAAAAATCCCTGGGTCTGGGCGGCAAAATCGCCGCCCTCCGGGAAAAGCTCGGATTTCTGACCCGACGCCGATTCGACCTGGTCATCAATCTCAACACCTCCCGTCCAGCCGCCCTTTTGAGCGCCCTGATCCCAGCCGGGGAGCGACGAGGACCCCGGCTCGGGCCTGACCGTCAGCGTCTCATCACCGCCCCTTGGGCCGACTTGATCATAAACCTGATGACCAGACGCCGGCTGATTCGCTTCAATCTGGTCGACTTGTTGGTTTGTTATTCCGAGATCGAATTCAGACCGACCGACGGCCTGCTCTACCCTTTATCCTTACGAACACTGGGACAAGCCGGGTTTCTGTTGGGACCCGATGTCCATCGACCCCTGGTCGGATTTCAACTCGGCTCCCGGCACCTGACCCGACAATGGCCGCCGGAACATTTTGCCGCTCTGGCCGAGCGGCTTATGGTTGAAGACCGGGCCGGGATCGTCCTGGTGGGCGCGCCAAGGGAAAAACCTTTGGCCGAAACCTTTCTCCACCACTTGTCCGCTATCGACCCTTCGGCTCCTAGCCGGGTCATCAATCTGATGGGCCGGACTTCGATAGATGAACTGGCCGGGGTCCTGGCCGAACTCGATCTTTTGGTCACCACGGACACCGGCACCATGCACCTGGCCGCCGCCGTTGACACCCCGATCCTGGCCCTGTTCACCGGACCGGCTTTTTGTCACGAAACCGGACCATACGGGGCCGGACATTTGATCCTTCAGGCCATGACCGAATGCTCCCCCTGCCTGGAAAAAGATGCCGAGTGTCCCGATCATTTTTGTCGGCGATTGATCACTCCGGACCTGGCCGCCAGCGCCGCCCGCTGGCTTCTTAGCGGCGGACGCACCGAGCTGCCAGAAGCGGCCGACTTGGGCCATAAGGTCAGCCTGTTCATTTCCGACCTGGATGAATTCGGGGTGGTCTACCGGCCTCTGGTCTCGAACCGCTTGTCCGCCCCCGACCTTACGGCCCTGGTCTACCGGGAAGCCGGCCGGAGCTTCATGCGGCCGGCCTATCGACTCGAACGTGAACGCCTGATTCGCGGCCTGAAGGGACATGATCCGGGTTATCCTTCTGAATTGGAAGATTTATCCAAGGCCTTGAAAAAGATGGAAAGGATTTTGCTAGAAAAAAATAGCGGCGGCGAGACCCGAGACCGGCTGCTTAAAACAGCGGGATTAAACCACGATCTCCAACCCGTGGTCAAAACCATTTGCAGCGCCGCCGATAAAGTCTATGCCAAGAGTCTCGGAGCGATGCTCTCGGATATGGTCCAGGTATTGAGCTGGCTGGAGGCCTGGTCCGAAAGCCGCCCCCATGGCGGGGCAAATGGATCAGCCTCCTTTAAAACTCCGGCCCGGTCCGGACAGATGAGCGGACCTTAGATGGTCGATCTTTTCGAGCGGAATCTGAATAATTTACTTGAACTGGACCCGGAGCTGGCTGCCAGGGTCCGTATGGCCTCGGTACCGGACCAGGCCCTCATCCTGCCCGCCCGTAGCGGCCGACCGACATTGACCGTTAAAGGCATAAGCCTGCATAGTCGGTTTGATCCCGTGGCCGAAGCCGAAACCCTGCTCAAATCCCATATGATCACCGAGGCCGGGGGAAAGGGGTTGGTCCCCGCGCTTTTCGGCCTGGGTCTGGGCTATCAGGCCTTGGCCCTGGCCGGAAGTTTTGAGCTGGTCCTGGTTATTGAACCGGATCCGGGCATGGTTAAACTGGCTTTCAGCCATCTTGATTTCACTCAGGCCCTGCCACGGTTGCGCTTCCTGACCGCGCCGTCGGCCTTTGAGCAGTATCCGGCGGCTCTGCTGGTGCCCCATCCCCCTTCGGTCCGTTTACACCGGACGGCTTTCCGCCTTTGGACCGATCAATTGGAGGCCCGCAGGCCGGCCGCTGAATTAAACAAATTTTTAATGGACCTTCCCGGTTGGGAAGAACTGCTGGTCGGATTTGACTCCGCCCAACCGGTCGATCTGCTCGGACTGGTTCGGGCGGTTCACCGGGGGACCGGTCCTTTGAGCGAAGGGGAAACATTGATCTTGCTGCTTCACGAATTGACCAAGACTGGAAGATAATCGTTTGAGAGAGAAAAAAAGGAGGAACCATGATCATCAGTATCGACGGTCGTCCAATGGAAGAAAGCCTGGTCAGGGGCGATAATCTGGAAGATATTTTATCGGACCTGGCGGAAAACCACCTGCCGCAAAACAGAATGGTCGGAGAGGTCCTGCTCAACGGCCTGACTTTTACCGAGGAACTGCCTCACGCCGCCGTGGAAGTGTCGAGGACCGAGATCGACAGCCTGGTTCTGCTTACTTTGACTTCCGAGGACATCTCCAGGCATTTTCTGAACAACGGCCCAAATATCCTGAGCTCAATGCTGGACTCCCTACCCAAGATCACCGAATTGTTCAGGCTGGGCGATGAGGCCGAAGCCAACGAACACTACCTGCGATTTCTCGAATCACTGCATCTGACCATCAGCATGTTGGAAAAAGTGACCCGGGTCATGGACATCCCTTATGAAGCTTCCGTCGGTGAGTTGGGTTCGCTTGAAAGCCGGCTGGGCTGGCTGGCTGAGATCACCTCCCAACTCCTGCGAATTCAGGAGGAAAATGATTGGATTTACTTGGCTGACGTCCTGGAATATGAATTGACTCCGGAACTGGAAGCCTTGAGGGACATGCTGCCCGATATGAAGAGCCGGGTTCATTAAGTCACGCCCCATAGGCCGTTTATATCGAGATGGACATAATTGAACGTCTGAGCGAAGTGTTCCGCCTATACCGTATTTGTCTCCAGCTTACCGATCAAGGCCTTGGGGAGGTTTCTTCCGGGGAAAACGAGGCCCTGACTGAAGTGATCGAGCGCCGGACCGAAGTCCTGGCCCGGATAAAACACCTTGAAAAGGAACTGCCCGCCAAAAGACAAGATAATGGAACCTATCTTCTGGCTGTCCCGGAAACTCAGGCGAAGGCCGTGGAAAAACTTTTGGTTGACCTGAAGGCGGTTATGGCCGACTTGACCGAGGCGGATCGCCGGCTCAGGCAGGGAATCGAGGAAACCTTGAACCGCCTGGGCGCGGACCTTCAAAAAATCCGACGAGGTTATTCGGTTCTAAAATCCTATGCTCCATTTCGCCGGAGTTTATCTTACTACGTCGATCGTCAAAGCTGATCCGGCGACGTTCAAAGCCGAAATAAAAAACGGACCTGAACGGTCCATTTTTTATTTGATCGGCCGCCTGATCCTAAACCGTTATCTGAGACCTGACGTTATTCTTTTCATTCTTTTGAATCGCTTCCTGGGCCTCGGGTCGACTGACCACTTCGTTCCACGCCCCGTTCAGGTTGGTCAGCATGCGCAGAACATCGTCGATATAATGGGGGTCCCTTTTTATCTTGCCCTTCAACAAATAATCGCTCATGAAAAGATACAAACGTCTCAGATTTTGGGCCAACTCGCCCCCTTCGGTCATGTTAAGCGACTGATTCAGTTCGTTGATAATGTCCAGGGCCTTATTGATATTGTTGGACTTGCCCTCCAAATCCCCAGTCTCGGAACAGTCTCGGGCCTGACGGAGAAACTTGATGGCTCCCTCGTAAAGTAAAACGATCAATCGACCCCTGTCCACCGTGGTAATTTGGGTGTGTTGGTACTGGCGCTGTCCATAAGTGTTCATGACCCCTCCGCTTGATTCTTAACTACTCTTGCTCACCGTTGGCAGATTGCTCAATTGCGTCTCAAGATAACTGGACTGTCCATCGAGCTCGGACAGCAAGGTTTCCAGGTTGGCGAACTTTTGTTCAAGACGCTCCTTCACCATTTCAATCCTGCGTTCCTCTCGGGTGATTTTGCTGTCTATATCTTTAACTATCCCACTATAATTATCCAGGAGCACGTTGCCGATGCCTTCCTCGGAATCGGTGAAGTCCTCGAATTTCTCTCGCAGCCTTTCACAAACGCCCAGGCTGCCCCGGTCGTCATCCTTGACGAAAAGCCGGGCCACGGCCTCCAGATTATTGTTCAAGGCATCATTCAGAGTGCTGGACATGATCACCCAGCAGCCGTTCTGGTTCGGATCTGTCTTGATACCTATTTGGGCCAAGTGAACATAGGCGTCTTCGTCGGAGTCCAGACCGGGGATGGCTTCGGAAAGGATACTGTTGATCATGTTCCGAACAATGTCATAGCTGTAATTTCCAAGCATGGCTCCCGACTCACCGGTGGACGCGTCGTATTTGGTCTCCTCACGGATGTAGTCCAGAACGAAATTGACCGAACTGACCAGTAATTCTATGTTTTCTCTTATCGCCGCCACATCGTTGCCGACCGTCACCGTCGCCGTCCCGGAATCGCGCAGGTCCAGGATCACCCCGCCCAAAATATCGCCGACGGTGTTGGTCGAACGCTGGATGTATACCGAAGAGTCACTTGGATAACCGTTCACCTTGATCATAGAGTTGGCGGCCTTCTGGGCCGTGGTGAACTTGCCCTCGCTTAAATCCAAATCGGTCAAAGTATCACTGACGAACCTGATGCTGTGCTCCGCCCCGGTGTGTTTGCCCGTCAAAACTAGATGATAGGAAGTCGACGTGCTCTGCCCGTCGTTGATGATCGAGGCCGTCACCCCCCGGTTGTTGGGATCGTTGTTGATGGCGTTGACCAGGTCTTGAAGCTTGGCGTCAGCCGATATCGAAATGGTGGTATCCACCCCCTCATAGCGGTAGACCAAGGTCGCGTCGGTGGTGGTGATCGGAGTGATCAGGTCGATAAAGCCCTCGTGGACCCGCTGTTCGACCTGGGCCAAGCCCTTGTCCTGGGCCGCCTGCAAGGTGGGGGTGTAAGCGTCTATGGTAAAAGAATCGCTCTCCAAGGCGATGCCACTGGAAAATTGGACGGTGACACCTTGGAAAACTTCGTAATCCGTGGCGTCGGCCGTGACCACAAATGAACCGGAGTTGCCTTCATCGTCGGCCCATTGGATGGTCACGTCGTCGGTGCCGATAACCCCGGTGTTGGCCGCTCGAAAAGTAAAGCTCTTGTTGGTCGTCCCGGTGTAGGTCCCCCCGGAACTGGGCGTGGAAGTCCCCAGCCAGGTTTTCTCGTAGGCTGCGTCCACCGAGTTCTCATCCAAATTGAGCGTGGTCGGATCGCTCGCCGTTATTTCGTTGGCCGAACCGCCGTAAGCCGGTTTGGCCGTGATGATCAGTCGCTGATAAGTATAATCGCTGCCACCGATATCCCGAACCTTGTCGTCAACGACCTGCACCGGCTCCAGAATATCATTGGTGTCGGCGGCGTCGATCATGGCGGCGATATCGTCGATGGTGTAGTCGGCTCCCGCGGCCAAATTGACGGTGATGGGCGTCTGACCGCCCACGTTGATGACCAGGGAGTCGGGAGCGGCCATTCCGGTCCAAACGTACCGGTCCGGATCGGGGGCGTCAGCCGGAGGAACGCTTCTCGAAATCGTTCGGCCGGGTATGTCCTCACCGACCACGATGTTGTGGGAACCGGGCGCGGCGCTGCTGGAGTTGGAGACACTGACGACAGATGAATCGGAAGAAGAGGAGGAACGGGAGTAAAACTCCGAAAAAGTATCAAAACCTTCAACAAAATTTAGAAGAGAAACCATCCGGCTGTTCAGGCCTTGGATGGAAGTAATCTTGGCCTCCCAGGTGCTTTTCCATGTTTCCAGACGCTCTATTCCGGTCTTTTCAATTTCCATGAGCTGGTCCACCACCGAGGCGAAATCCACCCCGGAAGCCAGACCCGACCATTTAATGGAACCGGAGAGGTAGTTTGAGTTGCCGGTGGACAGGGTGACGTCGGTGGCCATTAAGTAATCTCCAGAACGAATCTATTAATCTTTAATCATGTTTTGAGTTGATTTCGCCTTTTGCCCAGCCCAAAATTATATGATCATTGCTTGCTTTTCAGTGAAGCAATCGACGTACCAACTTGTATTTTATGTGTTTATAAATAAGAATTCTTGTGGTTTGGCGATTTTCCCGAACCGTCTGGGATCGAGACCCCTGGTCACAATGGATGAATAATCCGGGAGAGGGAAAAATTTTCCCTCTCCCGGTCGATTTGATGTTCTTTATTTAACTACATTACCGCCTGGTCAAGGCTTAGCCCAAGAGAGACAAGGCCAACTGGGCCACGGAGTTGGCCTGGGCCAGCATGGCCGTGGCCGCCTGGGCCAGAATATTGTTTCGGGTGAACTCGGTCATTTCCAGGGCCACGTCCACGTCGGAAATACGGGACTCGGCGGCCTGGAGGTTTTCGGCCTGGATAGACAGGTTGGTGATGGTGTTTTCCAGACGGTTTTGCAAGGCGCCCAAGGCGGCCCGGGTTTTGTCCTTCTCCAAAATGGCCGCATCCAGTTGAGCCAGGGCTTCCTGGGCCTGGGATTGAGTCCTGATCTCGGACCCGTCCCAAGTGGCCGCGCCGGAAGCATTCTGGGTCTCCTCCCAGTCGGCCGCCTCGTAGTTCGTCAGGTTCTGGCCCCAACCGCTGGTGTAGTTGTAAGCCGTGATCTGATCGAAATCCATGACCCAAACGTCATAGTCCTCCGAGCGGTTGGTCCCCAGGACCTTTAACTGATAAGTCGTCCCGTTGTCATAGGCCTCGGCCGTGATCCAGCTCGTGCCGCCCATCGAGAAATTGCCGGAATCCGCCGAAGTCCCGGTGACCAGGTCCACGAATTCATAATCCGTGCTGGCCCCGCTCTCCTTGAACTCGATCGTGTTGCCCGTGGTCCCGGCCGCCTTGGCAAACAGCATCACCGAATCCGCGTCCACCCTGATGGCGAAAGTGTCCGCGCTGGTATACAGGTTGAAGGCGCTGGTGAAAGCCGAAGCTATGTTGGCCGCGGCACTCACGTTGACCTTGACCTCGGCGTCGTCCGCCGTCGAGGCTGAGTTGACCGTGTAGTGGAACAGGACCGTGGTGTTGCCGATGACCACTTCCTGCTGGGTGGCCGAAGTGTTGGTGAGGTCCGAACCGGCGCTGCTGGCGAAGTTAACGAGTATCCGGGAGGCCGCCCCCTGGTTGATCAGGTCGATGATGTCCTGGAGACTGTCCCCGCTGTTGGCCTCGTAAATGCCGACCAGGTTGGACGGGTTGCTCATGGCCGCCCCGCTGGTCTGACCCACCTCGCTGTCGCCGTCCACGTTGTACCAGAAGGACAGGTACTTGTCGTCGGCCGTCGAAATGGTGGTGGTCAAGGCCGAAGCGGTCGTCTGCACGGTCCAGACGTCCTCGTCGCCCGCCCCGCCGACCTGGAGACCGGTCCGCGTCGTGGCCCGAACATCGCCGATACTGAGAAAGTAGTAATCCTCCGTGGCGCTGTTCCCGGTTCCGAAGTGGACTTTCAGGCCGCTGGAATTATGAAGGGTGGTCAAACTTCCGTCCAGCAGCTTGATCCCGTTGAAGTCGGTGGCGTTGGCGATCCGGTCGATCTCGGCGGCCATGGCCTGGTATTCCGAGTCCATGATATCGCGCTGGGCCGTGGTGTAAGTGCCGGTGGCCGCCTGTTCGGCCAGCTCTTTCATTCGGGTGAGCTTTTCGTCGATGACCGAAAGAGCGCCCTCGGCCGTCTGGATCATGGAAATACCGTCGGCCGCGTTGCGGAGTCCCTGATTGAGCACGGCGATATCCGCCCGCATCAATTCCCTAATGGCCAGTCCGGCGGCGTCGTCGGCGGCGGAGTTGATCCGCAGGCCCGAAGACAGCCGCTGGGTTGAAGTGGCCAGGCGGTTGTAAATGACGCCTAGATTCCTGGCCGCGTTCATAGCCATCATGTTGTGGTTGATGATTAAACTCATAGCCTCATTCCTCCTTGAAATTTTAGTCTCTCCGCTCAAAACGGAGATAATTCGGCATCCTTGCCTTGGTGGTTTAAATCTTCATCCAGACTGGCCCGGACACACTTGACAAAACACCTCCTCGCCGCCCAAGATTGTCCAGCCCTCTTCTTATTACTCGACTTATCGGTCTTTCAGCCCGAGAACTTTAGGGTTTGACCGAGGCCGAAACAAAAATTTCTTTGATAATTTTTAATTAAAGTTTGCCGTTAAGGATGCCGATATGATGAGTGAAGACTGGAAGTCTAGCATTCAGAGTTTTTCTCACAAGGAAGTGAGGCATGGACGAGATAACGGCCGCAAAAATTCAAGTCGGGACTCAGGCGGCGGCCAGGCCGGGAGTAGAATTGAAACTGGCGCCAAGCGAGGTTGCCCCAAGTCCGCCTCGGGACAAGCCGGCCCAGGCGGAGACTGACGTGGACAAAGCGGTTGAACAACTTAAAAGATATGCCGCTCTCCACAACATCAACCTCCATTTTTCGGTGCATAAGGCCACGGGTAGAACGGTAATCAAGGTCATTGACGCCAACACGGAAAAGGTAGTCCGGGAAATACCGCCCGAGGAAATTTTGAATCTCCTGGTCTCAATTGAGCAGATGACCGGGCATCTGCTTAATGCCACAGCCTGACCAGATGCCGGCTTGGTATTTAATCCCAAGAAAAAAACCAGCCCTCAAGGCCGGGACAGGATGAGTGCGCCCTTTTTTCTCTTCCCGCCCAAAATCCACGGACAAAATTCCGGAATTCCTGCCGCTGTTTGGTATTTAAATTGCTTTAATAAGGCCGTAGTGGAATTATCGTCAAAGATTTGGCATCAGTGGGCCGAAATAATCACGGTCAGCACGGAAGCACCTTTTTCTTTGACCAGGAGCCCGCCGGAGAAAGTAGCGCGAGCGTCATCCGAAGCCAATATGATTCGAACCGCCCGATGTGGGACAAGAAATCATTTTTAACCGCCAACTTAGCCGCCCTAGGCGTTAGACAGCCGGATTTGGCTGAGCATCTCCGCCGGACCGCCGAGTCTCCGGACTTGAAATTGACGACGGCTAAAAACAACCAGCCGATACTGATCAAAAAAAACATAAGTCTGCATTCGCGCCATGACCCTGAAGCCGAAGGTCGGGCCTTTTGCGAGACCCGGCCGGTCAAGGCCGCCCTCCGGGACAATCGACTGCCCGTCATTTTTGGTTTAGGCCTGGGTTATCATGTCCGACCCATGGTTGATCTGTTCTTACAGGTCGTGGTTTACGAGCCCGATCCGGCCGTTATAAAGTCGGCCCTGGAAGAATTCGATTGGGCCGATCTCCTCTCCGGTCTGACCATTATGACTAAAGGTGATAAATTACCGGCCTGGATTGGCCCTGAAGCCGTTTTGTTGATCCATCGGCCGAGTGAACGGATCGAACCGGTTGAATACGCCCGTCTTCAGGCAGCCCTGTCCAAAAGAGGAGTGAATCCCGAACAGCTTGGCCCGGAAACCACTCTGAAAATCATGGTCGTCACCCCCATCTCCGGGGGTTCCCTGCCTGTGGCCCACCACACAATTAGAGCCCTCGAAAGCCTGGGACACCATGTCGTCGAAGCGGACCTCAGCCATTTGGAACATTACTATCGGACCTACCGGGAAGCTTCAACTTTCTCGTCCCGACGCGAAGCCCTGGGCGACCGCCTGCTCAGCCTGGCCGGTGAATATGTATCTTTTTTAGCCGAAACCGAGAAGCCCGACCTCCTTTTGGCCCTGGCTCAAGCCCCTCTTACCCCTCGCGTTCTGGGCCGAATTCGGGCCTTGGGCATCCGCAGCGCGTTCTGGTTCGTGGAAGATTATCGTTTTCTTAATTATTTCCGTGAAGTTGCTCCAAGTTACGATTTCTTTTTTCATATTCAAGGACAGGCTCTGGAAACGGAACTCTCTCGCCTGGGCGTTAGATTCTCCAGGCGTCTTCCTTTGGCCGCCGATCCCGAAATTTTCAGGCCGATCCGAGATCAAGACTCCCTGGACAAATATTGGGCCGATCTGTCTTTTATGGGTGCGGGCTATCCAAACCGGCAGGAAGTTTTCGGCAAGCTGCTCGACCATGATCTCAAAATTTGGGGCAATGGGTGGAATTCCGCCGGTCCCTTGGGCCCCAGAATTCAAGAAAACGGCCGTCGAGTGGACACCGAAGAAACCGTTTTTATTTTTAACGCCGCTAAAATAAATCTGAATCTACATTCTTCGGTGTTTTCTTCCGAGCTTGACCCGCAGGGCGCCTTCGTCAACCCCCGGACCTTCGAAATCGCCTCATGCGGAGCCTTTCAGTTGGTGGACCGCCGACCTCACCTGGAGCGTTTTTTCAATTTGTCCGAAGAATTGGCCGTTTTCGACAATGTAACAGAACTCATTGATTTGATTAAATATTACCTGGCCAGACCCGAGCTGCGGCAGGACATGGCTGAAAAAGCCCGAATCAGAGTCTTGGCTGAACACACCTACCAACATCGGATGGAAACCCTTGTGGCCGCCGTTAAAGCCGAAGGCCTCTGATTAATCCTCTTTTATCATCCCCAAACCTAGTCGACCCCACAGGCGCTCTATTGGCACAAAAAGTGCTCTATAGAAAATCCATAATATCATCCCCAGGAGGAAGACCTTGCCGGACATCTCGGTCCTGATAATAGACCCAAACCAAATCCATCGGGATTATCTTGATAACATTTTAACATCACAAGGTTTTTCCGTGAAAATCACCTCGGGGGAGCTGGATGTTTTCGAAATATTGGACGGGCCTCCACCGGATGTAATTATTTTGGATGAGATGGTCAAGAATTTGACGCCGGATGCCTTGCTCAACCAAATCCAAATGCGTGATTTGGATGCCTTCATTCTAGTTATCTCGGAAAATCCAGATATTGAAAGGGGCATGAACTGGATCATGTCCGGAGCTTTCGCCTATCTGGCCAAACCTGTGCCCAGGGAAAGCCTCTTAAAGGCCATGGACAAAGGCCTGGCCAATAAGGACGCTTTCCATCAGATCGTGGCTATGGCCGAAGACCTGAAAAAGGCCAATTTGGAGCTAATAAAGGAAAAGGCTTCCCTGAAGGAGAAGACTCGGCAACTCGACTTTCTCTATGAACTGGCCACCAGGCTCAGCGCTTCCTTAAAGGCCGAAGAGATAGTTGAATTAGTCGGACAGGCCATGATCCGTCAAATTGGGGCTAATCTGGTCGCTTTCTTGACGGCCTTCGACCACCCTGAAAAATCGACCCTTTATACCAACCGCCGGGTGGGCAGAAATCTCCCCGGACGCCTGGTTTCGACCCTGAGAGCTCAATTGGAAACGTCCTTGTTCAATGGTGAAACCATGGTCAACCTGGTCGAAACGTCTTCAGACCGGCCCTTATCAAGGCTCCCGAGCCGCCGGATAATTCTGCCTTTGATTGTCGCCGGGAAAGAATGCGGAGCCCTGGGGGTATTTTTTTCCGATCAAGGCGAACTGGGACCCGACTGGCGGATGCTTTTGGAAAGCGTGGCTCATCAATCGGCTCAAGCCCTGTTCAATGCTCATCAACATGAGACGGCTTTGAATCAAGCCGCTCACGATCCTCTGACCGGCCTTGTAAATCGTCGGTCCTTTGATGAAAACCTGTTTCGAGAATTCGGCCGGAGCCTGAGGTATAACACGGACCTGGCCTTAATCTTGATCGACCATGATCATTTTAAATCGATCAACGACCGTTTCGGTCACGCCGCCGGCGACGAGGTTCTCAAAACCGTAGCCGAAGCGGTTAAAGAGTGCGTCAGGGCCACGGACATCCCGGCCCGCATCGGTGGTGATGAATTCGCCGTCATTTTACCCGACACCAGACAGGGCAAAGCCCTGAAACTGGCCAGACGCCTCCAGCAAAAGATCAACCGAATGACCTTTAATTTTGATGGACACAGGATAAAACAGACCGTCAGCCAGGGCGTGGCCGACTCCCGGTCTTCCCTGGTCAAGGACGCCAGGGACTTGATAATCTTGGCCGATCACGCTATGTATTTAGCCAAGGAACAAGGTCGCAATAACATTCGAACGTCGACCCACTTGAAAACGGTTGAATCCAGAAAGGAAAGACAACATGTCCAAAACCGATGAGCGTCGGCAGGAAATCCGAACTTCCCTGCCGGTGCAATTGTGGTTTAATCTGCTGGAATCAGCCGACGATTATCTTCGACTTCATTCCCAGGCGGCCGTTTTTGAATCGCCCGATTCAGGTCCGGGCTTGGAAGGCCGGGATGAAATGGAGCTTTTTCTCCTCAAACTCGACAAGAAGCTCGATCAGATCATCGCCCTCCTCACCGACAAAATAGCCCGCAAAGATTATCGATACAAAGGGCGGGTCATAGACATTTCCGAATCAGGCTTGCGCTTCGTCAGCCCGGTCGATTTGCCCGAGGGAACGCACTTGGAGATGGGCTTGATTGTCCCTCAACGGCCGCACAAAACCATGGACATTGCCGGCGAGGTCATTTGGGTTTCCGGTCAAGGCATTCTGGGCCGCAGCGAACGCCAAAAGGTGATCGGCGTGAAGTTTACCGACATCCTTCCGGCTGATCAGGATGACATCGTTCATTTCATCTTTCAAAAACAACGGGAAGAAATCAGGCGCAGCAAGGAAAGAGAGTAACCTTTTTCAGGCGGACTGAAACGGGCCGGAGACGGACACGTCGTCCGTCTCTTCTTTTTCAAATCAGGCTAAAATTAAATCCCCGGTGGTTCGAGACACCAGCGGCTTATGGGCAGAGATCGCACTCCGGAGAGGGACTGCCGATGGCCGCGCAGTATTCGCACCATTCGCTTTCTATCTCGCTGGGGCTGATGTTCCTTGGGAAAATGACCACGTCGTCGAGGACGCCGTTGAACCAACGGGCGTCGACCGTGCCCTGACCGTCGGCCAGCCATCTGGGTTCCACGGCCAAGGCCCGGCGGTTGGTGGTGATGCTCTGGTGCGAAGAAATGCCTGTGGTCGAGCCCAGGTGGAACCCATCAAGGTACAGATCAATGGCGTCCAATTCACCCCGGGTCAGGACCGCGTAATGCCAATCACCATCATTGACCACCGGACCGTCAATGGCGGCGTAGACCCACCAGGGCGCGCCGTGATCCCCTCGGACCATGGCCCTTAGTCTACCGGCCTGGTAATTAACCCCGTTGTAGCCCACAGTCAGATTTATGACCGGTGCGCCGTTGGCGCTGGTATCCCGGAAGGAAACAAGAGGTCCAGAATTTTCCAAGGTCTTGAACCAAGCACAAACAGTGAACCCCCCTCGAATGACTCCAGGCAGATTCGACCTGAAATTCAAGGAACCGTCCGTGCCCAAGTCCATGTAATCGTTCGCCCCGTCAAAGGATAAAGCTCGATCGGCATCGCCGAACCGGTCGGAGACAAAGAGCGGCCCGTTGGGCGCGGCCGGATAGGTCGTCCCGTCGTTGCCGTGAGGGCTCTGGTCCAGGGTGTCCCCCTGAAAGATATACCGGGCCACGGCGGAAGATTCGTAAATTGCCTTGACTTGCTCCGCGGTCAAATCCACGTCGTACAAGTCCGCCTGATCGACATAGCCATTATAAAATTCCGACCAGGCCGGTGCGGCCTGGCGGCCGATATACAGGTTGCAATGCCCAAGATCGCAGTATTGGATGCTGAAGCTGTCGGTATATCCGCCGGGGCTGGGATTGAAAGTCACGGCCTCTTCGCGGCCGTCGATATAGACCTTGCCGTCGTCCGATCCTACGTGGCCGTCGCCGTCCTTGTCCTTTTTGTAAACAAAAACGATATGATGCCAGTAACCGGCGGAGATGGAGGCGTTGGTTGTCCACGACGGATACTGGCCCAGGTTCATGTTTTGGATGTTGCCGGAGATGATGTTTCCGGCCAGGCGGTGAATGGTATAACTACCCCAACCGCCGTCCGCCGAAAGCCATTTCCTCAATATCGGTTGAGTCTGGGTATTGACGTCGGTGAACTTGACCCAGATGGAGATGGACAGTTTGGTCGTATCCAGGTTCAAGGCCGGAGCGGCCGGAATTTCGACATAACCGTCTACGCCGTTGAAGCGCATGGCCGAACTGCTGGCCTCGGGCGTTTCTTCCAGCCAGTTGGCCCCGCCGTGACGCGTCCCGTCCGGTCCGCCGGCGCCGGCCACCGTGTTGCCCGTCCCCTCATTGAAGTTCCACCCGGCGGACGGCGCGGGCGGCGGGGGGGAATAGGACGGGCAGCAGGCCGAGGGAAAGGCCAGCACCGCCACCTTGATATCGTCTCCGCCTTGGCTGTCATCGGTCCGGTCGGGACCGAACGAATAAAACCTGGTCAGGAGGGGGGCCCAAGCGTAAGTATTCTGCCAGGGATCGGTCCGGAAAGTGTCACCCAGACTGTAAGTGGCGCGGATTACTCCGACCGGGTCGGCCAGAAAGAGCGGGGCGGTCAGGCTGTAACCCGCGCACTGGTAAGTGCAGATTTTTTTAGCCAGCATTTCGAGTTCAAAGAGGGCGATCTCGATGGCCTCGGCCTGGACGTTGATTGGGACCAAAAGGTCGTCACCCGTGGTGGTGATTGAGCCGGCGGTCAAGGTGCTTTCCACGGTCTGGTTCGGCCCGCCGCTCAGGATGTAGCCGCCCACGGCCTGGCCGTCAACGGCGACCCCGGTGATATTGGGCGCAATGTAGTAAGCCAGTGCGCGCCCCCAGGCGTCCTGGCGGTGTTCCTGGGTCAGGTTCAAGGCCTGGGGCCCCACCGGCGTCTCGTCCGTCCCGGCCGGCGGGGGCAAATATTCATGAGAACGAAAAAATTTCCCGGCGGCGTCCCTAATGACCATCATGCGGTTTATGCTTCGGCGGTCGCTGGAAATGGTCTTGATCCTGGCGCCAAACATGGCCCCGGCCAAGACCATGACGGCTAAAGCCGAAAAAATAAGAATCAAAAGCACCAGGCTGAATCCCCGGCGATGGACAAAAATTTTTCCGCTTTTCATTGGAACCGCCCCCTTGGTCCGCTGAGCCTCTCTCGCCCCACCCTTGCCGTCTCCCCTTTGTCCCGCTTCAAAAAAAGTCTCAGGCCTTTTGAGCGCATTTTGCTCTATGGGCATGCCGGTTTATACCCGGATATACCGGAAGTTGGAACCACGACAAATTAATTGGACCGTTTACTTACCCCGTGGATAAGTATTAAAAAATAGTCCTAATTTTACCAAAAGTCCTGAGGAATTTCAATTATTGCGGCCTAAAAATCGGGGGGCGATAAATTCCAGGCCAGCGCCTTCCGCCACCGTCAGGTATTAAACCGGTGAGGGTCTTTCCACATTCTCCATCCGCGGAGTTTTGGAATTTCAATACATCTTTTCCGTAGACTTGGGGTCATATGTCCTATCTTCACGGTGATGCCAGTAACTATTCCTATCATTTATTTTCAAATCCAGGAAGTCCTTCCCCAAACAGCGCATGAACAGGCTTAAAGGAGTAACCGTCAGATAGAATAGGAGGGTCAGGATAATTCTCTGGACAAAAAAACCCAAAAAAAACGCCAGGCCCATCCATAAACGGTGGACGATTCTAAACCCGCCGGGCCAGACCAGGCCCCAAAATCCCAAAAGGGCTCCCAGGGCCAGAAGACAGGGGCCGATTTCCCGGCCCCGCCACCAAAGAATACCTCCGATAATTCCGAAACCGCCCAGCAGGACCAGGGCCGTTTTGCGCAGGTCCCGCCTTCCCGGACGCATCATATTGACTTCGTTTAATATTTCTTTGATAAAAAAAGCCACGCCCGATTAATCCAACTCGAATTCTTGCCGCCAGTCCTTATCTTCTGTCCAAGGCGGTTGTTCTTTTTTGTCCAACAGAAAAGGGCCGAGAACCAGGTAATCCATTTCCGTGCGCATGAAACAGGTATAGGCATGTTCTGGCGTACAGACAATGGGTTCACCCCGAACGTTGAACGAGGTGTTGACTACGACCGAGCAACCGCTCAATTCCTTGAAGGCTTCCAAGACCTGATGAAACAGGGCATTGGTCTCGGGGTGAACGGTTTGAATGCGGGCACTGTAATCGACATGGGTCACGGCCGGCAAGGTCGACCGGACCACGTTCAATTTTTTTATACCGAAAAGACTCTTTTCCTCGTCGTTCATCCGTCGCTGAATTTCCGGCCGGATCCCGGCCACCAGGAGCATATATGGGCTGGGACGATCCAACTCGAAATACTCCCCCACGTCCTGGTTCATTACGGCCGGAGCAAAAGGCCTGAACGATTCCCGATATTTTATTTTTAAATTCATGGTCGACTGCATCTTGGGGCTGCGGGCGTCTCCGATGATGGACCGGGCGCCCAAGGCCCGCGGGCCGAACTCCATGCGGCCCTGAAACCAGCCGATCACCTTTTCCTGGACGATCAGTTCGGCCACTTTTCGAGGCAGTTCATGACCATTCAGGCGCTGGTGAGGGATGTTTTTTCTACGGAGAAAACCTTCGATCCTTTCCGGTTCAAAACAGGGCCCCAGATAAGAACCGGTCTGGGAGTCCAGGGACTGGTCCGGAGCGCGTGGGTTATCTAGATATTGGTGCCAGGCAAAAAGGGCCGCGCCCAAGGCCCCGCCCGCATCACCGGCCGCCGGTTGAATCCAGATATCCTCGAAGGGACCTTCCCGCAAAATCCGGCCGTTGGCCACGCAGTTCAAGGCCACTCCGCCGGCCAGCACCAGACGCTTTTGTCCGGTCTGCTTATGAACGTGCCGGACCGTCCGCAGGATGATCTCCTCGGTGACCTTCTGGACACTGGCCGCCAGGTCCATTTCCCGCTGGGACAAGGGAGTCTCGGGTTTTCGGGGCGGACCGGCGAACAGACGGGCGAACCGGTTGTTGGTCATGGTCAACCCTTGGCAATAATTAAAATATTTCATATTAAGCTTATAGGAGCCGTCTTCCTTCAGATCGACCAGTTCCCGCAAAATCACGTCCACGTATTTCGGTTCGCCGTAGGGGGCCAGGCCCATGACCTTGTACTCGCCCGAATTGACCTTGAATCCCGTAAAGTAAGTAAAGGCCGAGTACAACAGACCTAATGAATGGGGGAAATGGATTTCGGCCATGATTCTGATCCGGTTTTCTTCACCGATTCCGTAAGAAGTGGTGGTCCACTCCCCCACTCCGTCCAGAGTCAAAAAAGCGGAGAGACGATAAGGCGAAGGGAAAAAAGCGGAGGCGGCGTGCGACTCATGATGTTCTGGATAGATTACTTTCCCTTCGTAGTCCAGTTCCTTTTTGATTACCTCGGGCATCCACAGCTTCTGTTTGATCCACAAAGGCATGGCCTGAAGAAAAGACCTCAAACCCGCCGGAGCAAAGGCCAAATAAGTCTCAAGCAGACGCTCGAACTTGAGGAACGGCTTGTCGTAAAAGGCGACCAAATCCAGGTCAGCCGGGTTCAAACCGCCTTCCGCCAGGCAATAGCGGATGGCCTGGGTGGGAAAACCATGATCATGTTTCTTGCGGGTCCAGCGTTCTTCTTGGGCGGCGGCCACAATACGGCCGTCCTGGACGAGACAGGCGGCGGAATCGTGATAAAAAGCTGAAATGCCTAATATGTTCACGTCAATCGTCCTTTGGGATTCTCCACCCGTATTGATGAAAGCAAACGAGCCACCCCCAAATCAGGCCGTAGCCTACTGCACTCGTCAAGACCAGTCAAGCCCAACCTCAGGCCCGGTTCAGGTCTTTCGCGGGTCCGAGTCCGCTTCATATATATACTACTGTTTTTTAAGATTTGCCGGAAGGTTTTCCGGCGGACGGACTTAAATCCAAACCGCATGAAGGTGAGGCCAAATGTATGGGGAGATGTCCATAATGCCGAGCAATCCGTCAGGGCGAGTCCCGCTTCGGACGGACTTGCGCCCCGCCGAATCGGCCATAATCATCGCCTTACAGCACGATCCCATGTCCCAATCAGGATTCCATCGTGCTACTGACTTAATCTTCTTTTCCTAGGCTTGGTTTCCAGGGGCGTCATGAGGTCGGCGAATCGATGCTGAAGTATTTCTCCTTTTAAAATACCGCCGAAGAAAATGTTGACAATGTGTTCGGCCACTTCTTCAATAGACAGCCTTTTCCTTTCTTCGAACCACTTGTAAGACCAGTTGATCATGCCGATCAGACTGAAAGCGGCCACGGTCTTATCAACCGCTCTCAGCAGACCCACGGCCTCGAGTTCACTGATTTTTTGATAATAAAGGTCGTAAATTTGGCGATGTCTGTGGAGAGCTCTTTTGCCGAGATTATCCGGTAATTGATATTGTTCTTCCATCAATATCTTGATCTCTTTTCTCTTGTCTTTTATAAGGCGGACATGCCGGAATATCATATTTTTAAGGCAATCGAGCGGATCGTCATGTTTTTCGACGGCCGAATTAAGCTGCTTCAGCAATAATGATCCGATATCTTCAATAATGCTGAAAAGGATTTCGTCTTTATTCTTGAAATGAATATAAACCGTGGAATTGGTCACCCCGACGGACTGGACAATATCCCGGATGGAGGCCTTGACAAAACCGTGTTTATAAAAAAGATCGGTGGCCTTTTCGATAATTCTTTTTTTCGTGTCTGATCTTCTCATGAACGCAACTTCCCGCCAAAATTAATCGACAACATTTTTTTGGGTGTTGTGAAAAAACGAACTTGCCAAAAACTAATTACATCATAAACACCGGCCTTGTCAAGAAAAAGGTAATTTTTAGACGTTCTCCAGGCCGAAACCGGATCAACCCTCCGCAGAACCAATCTACGAGGGGAAGAAACGGCCCCAGGATGTACTTTAAAATCATGCCTAAAAGGGTCTTGAGGCGGTCATTATCAGCCGACAGCGAGCACCGGGACGATATTACGTTGAAGAAAGGCCGGTCAAATACCTATGGATTCAGCGAATATGGAGGTAAAGCCGGGTTCCTGGATCAGGTCCAGGTAATCGATCCGAGCGGCCAGGGCGGCCGCTTCAGCCCTCAGGGGCGAGGAAAGCAGGGCCAGTTTAGCCCCGATGCCGGCGGCATTGCCGACTTGGCGAAACCGTTCCCTGGGCAACCGGGGGAACATGCCGATGGTAATGGCGCTGGGCACGTCGATGTAAGTGCCGAAAGCGCCGGCGATAATAAATTCATTCACGTCATCAGGCTCAAGGCCGGCATGTTTGAGCAGAATCGTCAGGCCGGCCCGAATGGCCCCCTTGGCCAATTGGATTTCGCTGATGTCCTTGCGACTTAAGACCACATCGCGGCCATGGCGGGTCCGGGTCGCGGCGGCTAGGACGACCTCAAGGCCGAAATTACCCTGACGGACCAAGGGGTGATCCTTATCCATGGCCCCGCGTCCGTCGATGATTCCGGCCAGTTTGAGTTGGGCGAGCGCTTCCAGAACGCCGGAACCGCAAATGCCCACCGGGGGAACGCCGCCGATGGTCTGGTATTCCAGCCGGCCGTCGACGATCCGAACCCGCTCGATGGCTCCGTCGGCCGCCCTCATCCCGTCCCGAATATGAGCCCCTTCAAAGGCCGGGCCCGAGGCGGTGGAGCAACTCATCAATCGACCGTGGGCGGCCAGGCTGATTTCCGTATTGGTCCCGATGTCCAGACTGATGACCACGCCCTTTTTTCTATGAGTCCCCGTAGCCAGCAGCATGGCCACGTGATCGCCCCCGACGAATCCGGCGATGTTCGGAAGGAGATGAATCGTCGACCCGGGGCCCAGATCGAGACCGATTTCGCTGGCCTTGATATCGAGGGGGGATGAAACCGCGGCCACGTAAGGGGCCAGCCCCAGTTGGCGGACGGGCAATTTGAGCAGGAGGTGATGCATGGCCGTGTTGCCGACAATGACCATTTCAGCTATTTGTCCGGGATCATAGGCCCCAGTCCGACCGGCTTCCGGTTTCCGTCCGGCTTCGGCGCAAAGATGGGCGGCCAATTCCGACAGCGCGTTTACGACCGTTTTCTGTAAAAGGTTCGAGCCCTCGGGGTTTTCCATGGTGAAAGAGATGCGGCTCAAGACGTCCTCGCCGTAAGCAATCTGAGGATTCATAACCGCGCCCATGGCCAGGGTCCGCCCGCTGAGCAAATCAATCAAGTACGCCGCGACCTTGGTTGTGCCCAGATCAACAGCCAGGCCGAGCAGAGGAGTTTCCGGAGGGGCGACGTTGACCACTTCGTCCCGCCGCAAGCCCACCCGAATCCGCCAATCGTTTGCCCGCAGTAGAGCGGCCAATCGCGCCAGGATGCGGACCCGTGGCCGCTGAGGCCTGGGCGCGCCCCTTGCCGACAAGCCGTCGGCCAGGCGTTCCCAGTCGGAGCGCAAATCCTTCAAGGCGGCGGGGGGAAGGATCAGTTCATAGGCTGTAATTTCGGGGGCCAGATCTACGGGCTCCTCTTCGCCCTCGACCTGGGTGCGCTGCGGAGCGGTCAAGGACTCCGGCGGGACTTCCACCCTGACCGAGCCTAGAAGTTTGACCTGACAAGCCAGCCTTAAACCGGCCGCGACGGCCTCGGGACTCAACAAAGTCAACTCGTCTTCATTGGGCGGGCTGACCGGGGCCGCCGGGGCCAAACGGACCAGACACCGGCCGCAAAGCCCCACGCCACCGCAGACGGCCGACAGACCGATACCGGCGGACTGGGCCGCTTCCAGAATGGTCGCTCCCGGTTCCACATCCACCCGACGGCCCAACGGCTGAAAATCGATCTGAAATGACATCTCCGCTTCCTGCAGACGGCAATTTTCGGACCATTGTAAGCTTCAGACCCGCTTGAAGGCAAGCCTGGTTTCACTTAATTCGTGTCCATCCGTAGAGTCTCCAATATAACTCAGTGTCAATATCAGCGAAAACCGGTGAACGTTCATGATAAAAGCTTTATAGTTTCAAAGGGGTTGGGGGAAATTCATTGTTCCGCCTTCGCCGACTGGAAGAAAAAGTGGACAAAGCATAATTAAAAAATATATAGAATAAATTAGTAAAAATTATCAATTCTATCGTGACTGAGACGGTTTTTGAACTGGGCCGAGTGGAATCCATCGAATAACCTTCCTAAAATAAGGAGATGATATGGAGGTTATGAGAAAGCTGGCCCGGCGCCTGGAATCCAGGCTGACCGAACTGGACCAGGTCAGAAATGCCGGGAAAAAAGTGGTCGGCTACACGCCGGGCGGGTACCTGCCCGAGGAACTGGTTTTAGGTTGCGGGGCCATTCCTTTAGGCCTGATCCAGGGCGGGGAACATTTTGCGGTTGAATCCGCCGGGGCCTATATTTGCCGCTGGATCGATCCATTCTGTCGAGCCCAGATCGGTTACGGGACCAACCACGACGACCCTTACTATTCGAGGGTCGATCTTCTGGTCGTGCCCATCACCGACAACCATATCCGCTCCATCTCCGATCTTCTTTCTTATCATACCAACCTGGCGGTTTTTCCTTTCGGCGTGCCGCATAAGAAAGATACGCCCTCCCTGGGCTATTACCAGGTCAAATTGAAGAGCCTCAAAGAAAGATTGGAACAATTGACCGGAACCGAGCTCAGTGAACAAAAGCTGCGGGAAGCCATCGACTTATGCAACCGGGAAAGGCGACTCTTTCGTGACATCAGCCTCCAACGGCGGACCGACCCGTCTCGTTTGAGCGGTCCGGATTTTATCGCCCTCAATCACGCTTCCTTTATCCTGGACAAAACCGTCATGATCGACCTCCTCGAAAAAGTGAAGGAGGAGATGGACGAGCGGCCGGGAAACACAAATGGCCCCCGCCTGATGCTGACCGGCTCGACCCTGGCCCGGGGGGACTCTAAAATTCCCGACTTGATCACCCAGGCCGGGGGCCGGATCGTCATCGAGGAGTTTGCCGAAGGTCTTCGGCCTTATTGGGTGGAAGTATCCCCCGAGCAGGACCTGCTCAAGGATTTGGCCGAGGCGTATTTCTGGCTGCGGGTGCCGCCGGCTTGGTTTAGACCGGGCCGGGAGCGGCTGGATTTTCTCATCCGACTGGCCAAGGAGTACCAAGTAGACGGGATCGTTTGGTACCAGTTGATGTTTCGGGAGTCATATAAGATCGAGTCATATTTTTTCCCGGATATATTGAAACGGGAAACCGGCTTGAACATGCTGACGGTCGAATCGGACTACGATGAGGGCGAGACAGGCCCCTTGCGGACCCGCATCGAAACCTTTATTCAGTCGATCAGGAGGTGAAACATGTCCGCCCACTACGAGCAGCTTCTGGGATTGTGCGGGTTCGAATTTCAAGAGATCGAAGAAGAAAGACCGCGCATCGAGTCGGCCTTCAGAAAGTTGCGACTCGGACCGGAAGATACGGCCGCGGCCGTGGTTTGGGTTCAAAAAAATCATGATGTCAGTCTGCTCGGCGTCCGCAAGCTGCTTGGCGCCTGGCTCAAGGAAATGATCGATCTGGTTCTGGCCAAGGAGGAAGGGAAAAAGATCGTCTATTACGGATTTCCGGCCATGGTCCGGCCGGGCTACCTGATCGCCGCTTCCGGGGAAGACCTTTACTGCGCGAGTCCGGATACGATTTTGTGTCATACCCTGGGACAAATCTTCAACAAACTGACGCCCCTTCTTGAAGCCGGCGAAACAAACGGCCTGCCGCCCGGACACGCCCTTTGTTCTTTATGGCAGATCAAGGTCGGGGCCTTGGCCTTGGACATGATCCCGGCGCCGGATGCCGCCATCGCCTCAAGTTATTTCTGTGATATGGGCTCGAAAGCGGACGACCTCTTAGCCGAAAAATATGGAACCCCGATTTATTATATTGATGGTTCGATGGATTCGTCCTGGGGAGAATATCCGGATTATGATCAGGAGCGGGTGGCCTTTTTGGGAACGCAACTTAATCAGCTCTTTGACTGGATCAAGGCCCGGATCGGGGTGGAAGTCACCCCGGAAGCCTGGGACAAGGCCAACAATTTCGTGATGGAATACTACACCCGTATGGCCACGATCACCGAAATGATGAAAGCCGATCCGATCCCGGTCAGCTCAACCGTGATCGAACTGGCCACCATCCTGCCGCCGGCCTGCACGGGTCGGGGCATCCCGGAGGCCTCCAAGGCCTTGAATATCCTGATCGATGAAATTAACGACCGGATAGAAAAAGGCCGGGGCGTCGTGGAAAAAGGCGCGCCCCGGGTCATGCTTTTTATCGGCAACTTCTCCGACCCCAGCATTGCCCGCATGATCGAGGCGGCCGGGTTGGCCGTTCCGGTCAGTTTTTTCACCGCCCCGACGCCTAAAATCCAACCCAGGATCAAGTATGAAAGCATGGGCGAGCGCCTGGCTGACTCCGAAATGAGACAAGGTCTGTATCACAGCAGTTATGCCCTGATAAAACGGACCGAGGCCGCCGTTCAAAACACTGAATTGGACGGTCTGATCTTCAATTATCTGTTTAACTGCCGGCCGGTGGCCTTGCTTTCACACTCGCTGAAAAATTGGATGGAAAACCAAGTCGGTCTGCCGACCTTGTCTTTGGAAAATGATATTTACGACACCCGTGGTTACAGCGCGGGGGCCATGAGGACCCGGGTGGAGACCTTTGCCGAAATGCTCAAGGCCGGGAAGGCGGCCGGGGCTCGATAAGGCCCATTCACTGAAACCATCCCTCTGACGGCAAGCATGAATATCGGCGCGGCCGCGATCAAGACAACGATTTTATTTGAAATATCACCAAAAAAAGTCATTGATAGAAGCCCCGACGAAGGCGGGGCGACGAAGCAATCCCTTCTAAAAGAGATGGCTTCGTCATCCCGCTGCGACGGGATTCCTCGCCATGACATTCGGATAAACTTTGTTTGAAGGCAACTTAGGATTAGATCCCATAACCGCCGATATGGAAGCGCCGAGACCGCTCCTCGAAGTTTCCCCCCACCCGGACAAAAATCACTGCCCCCTTTAGTTTCAGTTAAAAATTGCTGATCGTAAATATTAAATGCCGAACGAACGGGCAATCCGTTTGAGGCGGCCAGCGAAAATTGAACATTTTTTATAAATAACTATAGGTTGACCGTTAGACGCGGAAATGGCATCACCGATGGAAGCAAAACGCTTGATTTGATTCCGGCTGGCGGAGATTGGCCAGGCATGGTCGAAATCAGGTTATGCGGTCCTGCTGAAAAATTATTTCAAATTAAATTAATTAATCTATAAAAGATTCACTTTTTTCTTGCATTACCATAGATGATGTGATAAAAAATTTTAACTTGACTATATATCGAGGTGGACCATGCCTGGGGGCCATGAAGTCGAAGCCTACCGGTACCATCTTCAGCCAGGTTATATTTTCACTTCATCCGAGCCTGCCCTGGTGACCACGGTGGTCGGGACCTGCGTGACAGTCTGTTTGTATGACCGGAAGCGTAAGTATGGAGGCATAAATCATTTTCTGTTTCCCAAGGCCGAACGCCAAAAACGGACGCCCCAGTACGGTGACGTGGCCGTCCCGGCCCTGATTCGGCTGATGCTCAGCCAGGGCAGCCGGATAGAGGATATCGAGGCCCAGATTTTCGGCGGAGGCCGCCGGGATTTAAACGAAAAGTGGGACCTGGGGTCTAAGAATGTCAAGATGGCCAGGAAAATTTTGAAGAAAAAGGGCATCCCGATCATGTCCGAGGATGTGGGCGGGGTCAAGGGCCGTCGAGTGGTTTATCACACTTCGACCAATGAAGCCATCATCATGAAGACAGGCAAGATCCGGCGGGGGGACTGGCACCCTTATCGCCCTCGTCTGATCGCCTCGTAAAAACTCCTTGCTCCTAACCATATCTTTAGTTTATATTAACTGGAAAGTTTTATTCCGAAGGGGTGCGTTGATGCCGGCGGATAAAAACATGCGGATACTGGTGGTGGATGATTTTTCGACCATGCGCCGCATTATCAAAAATATTTTACGCCAGTTGGGTTACAACAATATCGTTGAGGCCGACGACGGCACGGCGGCGGTCGGAGTTTTAGAGAGGGAAAAAATCGACTTTATCATTTCCGACTGGAACATGCCGCAGATGACGGGCATTGAGCTGCTGCGGCACGTCCGCCAGACCGAACAATTCAAGGACACCCCTTTCCTGATGGTCACGGCCGAAGCCCAGCAAGAGAACATTATTGAAGCGGTCAAGGCCAAGGTGAGCAATTATATCGTCAAGCCTTTCACGGCCGACACCCTACAAGAGAAGATTGAAAAGATATTTCCTTAGAGACCGGACTGGACCTGGAGAGCAACGCTAACCGAAGTAAAGGCGGACCCTCCGGGGTCCGTTGCTTTTTTCACGGCCATCAAATTCCGGGGGCGAAATCATCGGTGGATTGAAGGAGAGACACATGCCGGTAGCCAAAAAAATCCAAGAGTTCATCAAGAAGGCTTCATTCATTCGAGAGATGTTCGAGGCGGGTATTCGTTTGAAGGCTGAAAAGGGACCGGAGAACGTTTTTGATTTTTCCCTGGGCAACCCTGACCTGGAGCCGCCGGCGGATTTTAAGACGGCGATCAAGGAGCTGGCCGAGGACCCGACCCCGGGTCGGCACGCTTATATGCCCAACGCCGGTTTGCCGGAAGTCCGGGCCAAGGTGGCCGAGTTCGCCGGGACCGAGTACGGAGTCAAGTTCACGGCCGAGGACATAATCATGACGGTCGGGGCCGGGGGCGGCTTGAACGTGGCCCTCAAGACCGTCCTGGACCCGGGTGACGAGGTGATCGTGCCCAAACCGTACTTTGTCGAGTATAATTTTTACGTGGACAACCACAGTGGGGTCATCAAGCTGGTCGAGACCAACCCGGACTTCACCTTGAACGTGGACCAGATCGCCGCGGCGGCGACGGACAAGACCAGGGCCGTCTTGATCAATTCCCCCAACAACCCGACCGGGGCGGTATATCCGGAAAAAAACATCCGCGAGCTCTGCGTTCTGCTGGAAGAACTGAGCCGAAAAAACGGACGTCCGGTGATCTTGATTTCGGACGAACCCTACCGGAAAATCGTGTATGATGGGGTCAGTGTGCCCAGCATTTTCGCCCATTACCGCTATGTTCTTGGCGTAACCTCTTATTCGAAGGACCTCTCGCTCCCCGGCGAGCGGATCGGATTTCTGGCCGTCCACCCCGAAGTCCCCGATAAGGGCCTCCTTCTGGGCGGTTTGATTCTGAACAACCGGATCATCGGCTTCGTCAACGCCCCGGCCTTAATGCAAAGGGCCGTGGCCCGCCTCCAGGGCCGGTGCGTGGACGTGTCGGTCTACCAGAGACGCCGGGACCTTTTCGTGGCCGGATTGAAAGAGGCCGGATATGAACTGACCGTTCCCCAGGGGGCCTTTTATCTTTTTCCGCGTTCCCCCATCGCGGACGACGTAGCCTTTATCCGGGAACTTCAAAAAGAAAACATTTTGGCGGTGCCCGGTTCGGGCTTCGGGGGACCGGGTTATTTCCGCCTGGCTTATTGTGTCCCGGAAAACGTGATCGAACGCTCACTGCCCGGATTCAAGCGGGCCAGAGAGCGTATTTTGTAAGGAGGCCGAGATGTACTCCCGCATGCTGAGTCTGCGGTTCCCCAGGACTGTGGTGGACAAACCCATCGTCTGCCACTTGGCCAGCAAGTTCAACCTGACTTTCAACATCCTCAGCGCCAAGGTATACCCGCGCCAGGAAGGCCTGCTGATCATGGAGATGTCCGGCCACCGCAAAAACTTTAATGAAGGTCTGCGTTACCTCAAGGAAATGGGGGTCAAGGTCGAAAGTGTGGGCCAGGACGTGCGGCGCGACGATGAGGTTTGTTGGCGATGCGGACTATGCACGTCCATTTGCCCGACCGGGGCCTTGTGGGTCAAACATCCGGAGATGGATGTTATTTTCGAAGCCGACAAATGCAGCGGCTGTGAGCTGTGTGTTTCAGTCTGTCCACCCCGGGCCATGCAGGTGCGCCTCAACCGCGACATGACTCTTTAAGGTCGATACAGCCATACCTGAATAACCACCGAGTCTTTTCGGCCGGAAAGAGGGCGTCGGTTTTAGGGAAGGATTTGTTTTTCGGAGAGCATGACCCCACCCGGGCCCGTTCTCTCTTACCTCCAGGTCGCTGATTTGATTCTATTGACCATTGGTTTTATCATCTTTATTACCCCATACTTACAGCGTATTCCCGCCTGTCGCCGGGCACGTCCAGGCCTCGACATCGGGAATCCGGGACTTTGAATGAAACTTCAAACGGAACGGGACAATGGATTCGGGGACGTCCCACCTTGGGACAGGGTAAGCGCCACCCCAGATTCATCGGCGGTGGATGATTGCCGGCCAAGAATATGGAAATCGCCGCATCTTCAGGGATTGAACGTTTAAAGCCGGGGGTCCGGGTGGCCGTGGCTTTTTCCGGCGGGGTGGATTCGGCCGTCTCGGCCGTGATTCTCCGGGAGCACGGTTTTGAGGTCCGGGCTTATCATTTGGTGCTGACGGAAAGACAAACCGGCCGGGACGAGGTCCGGGCCGCGGCCGAGGCCCTGAGTCTTCCGTTGGAAATAATCGACGTCTCGTCCGAATTCGAAGGGCAGGTGGTCCGGCCTTTTGTGGAGGCCTATGTCCGAGGCCTGACCCCCAATCCCTGCGTCGCCTGTAATCCGGCCATTAAATTCAGCCTGTTATGGGAAAAGGCCAGGGAAAGGGGGGCGGAATATTTGGCCACCGGCCATTACGCCGCCTTGGGCCGGTCTCCGGAAACGGGGGACCTCGTCCTGGCCCGGGCCCGACATATTCAGAAGGACCAGTCTTATTTTCTTTGCCGCTTGACTCGGACCATGTTGGCCCGCTCTGTTTTCCCTTTGGCCGGGCTGAGCAAAACCAGGGTCAAGCGGCGGGCGGCGGCCCTGGGGCTTAAGGATCGGTCCGAAAGTCAGGAAATCTGCTTTCTGCTCGGAGAGAACTACCGGGATTTTTTACTGAGCCGTCTGGAGTCCTCAAAAATTCGCCCCGGCAATTTCGTGGACCCGGCGGGCCGGGTTTTGGGCCGGCACCGGGGGGTGATCCACTACACCGTGGGCCAGAGACGCGGACTTAATTTACCCGGTCCGACGCCCTATTATGTAACCGCCCTGGACCCGGATAATAACCAGGTGGTGATCGGGACCAAGGCCGAGACTTATTCCCGGTCCTTGCGGGCCGGCCGGATAGTTTGGAGCCTGCCGCCAAAGACCGAGGTGTTTTCGGCCCTGGTGCAGATTCGTTCACGCCAGCGCCCGGCCCCGGCCAGGGTCAGGCTTCTGTCCGGAGATCAAGCCGAAGTGATTTTCGATCAAGCCCAAACCTCGGTCACTCCGGGACAAGCCGCGGCCTTTTACCAAGGCAACGTGCTCATGGGCGGAGGTTGGATCGAAAAGGCCCTTATTTTTGATAAACAGCCACTTGAATCCTTTTAAACAGGTGTTCGGAGCCGGTCAGGGATTCGGAGTGGCCGGTGAACAGGTAAGCCCCATCGTGCATGTAGCGGTGAAAACGGCGCAGCAGGTCCTGTTTGGTGGGCTGATCGAAATAGATCATCACGTTCCGGCACAGAATCAGGTCGAACGGCCCGGAAAAGGGGTAAGTTTCCTGAAGCAGATTCAGCCGCCGAAAAACGACCAATTTTTTGATTTCGTCGGCGATCTGATAGATAGGGTCGTGCCGGTCGCCTTGTCGAACAAAATAGCGCTGGGCCATGGCCGCCGGCACCCGGAGGACTTCCTGGCGGCGGTACCGGCCCTCGAATCCTTTCCGCAGAACCTTGGTCGAAATATCAGTAGCCAATATTTTAAAGTCCCACCCGTGGTCATCACCTAAATAGTCCTTGACGATCATGGCCAGGGAATAAGGTTCTTCCCCGCTGGAACAGGCCGCGCTCCAGAAGCGAAGGCGGGTCTGGCGCTTGGCTTTTTTTTGGAGCAGCAACCGAGGCAAAAGCACCTTGACCACGAAATCGAAATGGGCCGGCTCCCTGAAAAAATAGGTCAAATTGGTGCTGACCTGATCGAGGACCTCAATGATAACCTCACCGGTTTTATCGGCCTTGAGGCGATCAAGAACTGCCTGGGCGCCATCATATCCTTTCTTGCGGGAAAGGCTGGCCAAACGGGCTTCTAGAAGCTCCTGTTTGTCGTTCAGGACAATACCGGATTCCCGGTAGACTATATCGACGATCTCACGAAAGATCTTTTCGGGTATCCTGGTCAAGGCCGCTCCCGGCGATCATTGATAAAGGTCCTTCGTTCGACCCCCAAAGGCGGGGCCGGTTGACGATTGAAACAAAACCAAGATTGTTTTACGGAATAAACGACTTTTGCACAACTGTTTTGTGCCGGGGCCGATCTTCGATTTTCTTCCCGGTCAAATCAAGGTTGTACGCGGGGGAATCTTGCCTACAATCCGAGATGGAAGAAGAAACCCTGCTTGGGCCTTTAAAAAGGCGGGGCCGCCGGACGGTCCCGCCCCAAAATGAGGTCCGGTCGGAGGATTCTACAGCCTTCTTCTCAGACCCACCAGGCCCAGCAGGCCAGAACCCAGCAGCCAGGCCGCGCCGGGCAGAGGCACGGCCGAGGCATGTTCAGGCTCCAGACCGGCCCCGCCGTAGATGGCCACATGATTGGCCGAGGCGGAAGGATTCTTGTTTCCGGTCTGGACGACCCTGAGGGTGTGCAGGCCGTAATCGAGCCCGGTGACGATCAGGCTTTTATTGCCTAAATTATAAAGATCGAAAGTGCCGATATAGAGGGCGTCGACATAAAAAGCGCCGAAACCGTCATTGTAATCCCCGGTCATCATAAAACCGACCCGGTCGGTAAGCAGGGTCAAGCTGGTGGAAGACTCGCTTCCCGTATCGCTCTCCAGCCACATCTGGTCGTTAGGTCCCACCCCCGAGAACCAAGTGCACCAGGGAACCGTCCACTGGTTGTTGGTCGGTCCAGCATTATTCCACTCGATGATTGAGAACCCTCCGATAGTATCGCCCACGGAAAAATCGCCGCTCTGGTTGATCCATGAAGCGCTCCAGCCGTAACCGGGGCTGGGTATCAATAAAGGGGCCAGCAGAAGAAGAGCCGCGATGGCAATCGGCCAACGTGAAATTTTTCGAGTCATAATCTCCACCCTCCCTATACTTATATTCGGAGCATTTTTATGTTAATGGTTATTTCCCCGAGGTGCGGGGAAGTCGGCTTTGGAAATAGACACAAAACCACGATTAAATCCGGCCCCCAAAAAATCCCCTATTTATTTTCTAAAAAACAAAACTATTGGTCAATACGAAACAAGTATGATTTTTCTCAATTTTTTTAAGGGAAATCTAATCTTTTTTTCCTAGTGCCGAGCCGTTTATGGTCCGGAGGTCTTGGTCGGCGAGACTGATATAGCCGTGGGACCGGCCACAATGGGTTCAGTCCCGCGGCGGGGCTGAGGTTCGGCTGGTTCCCTCAGGGCGAAGCCTGGTCTCCAAGGTTATCGATCAAGAATATCGGCGTGAAAAGCCGGACCTTAAAAATCCTTTGAATATTCAAATAAAACGAGCTAATATCATTTCAAATCGTTAGTTTGGCCTTTAATTCGCTCGTCTCTTGCCAAACAAGGACCCGTTGGCCATGGAAAAAACCTTTGATTCCAAAAAAATTGAAGCCATCTTCACCTTGGTTTCATCGGTCAAGGAAAATCTGAGACAAGGGGCCCTTAACGCGGCCATGGCCAACCTGGTCAAGGCCTTGCAGTTCTATCTTTCCACACCGATGCTGAAAAAAGAAAAGGAGGTTCTGGAGGACGATTTTTATGATCTTGAACTGAAGATCGCCGCCCACCCGAAGTTCCAGGCCACATACGGTCCAGTGACTTTTCGCCGGGGCGAACACAAGATGGCCATTGAATTCATGGGGCAACTTATTCAGTTCGGGGCTGAAACGGTCAGGGAAAAAATCGTCCAGGGCCAAGAGCTTTTAGCGGCGGACCGCCTGACCGAGGCCAAGGAAATTTTCCAAGACGCCCTGGAAAGTCCAGCCGTGGAATTGGACCATTTCATCATCGTCGGCGATTCGTACTTGAAAAAAGGGGTTTGGAAAGAAGCCCAGGAAATATTTTCCCGGGCCGTGGCAAGTTATCCAGAATCGATCAATTTGATGAATCGGCTGGCCATATCCTTGAGAAAAGACAACCAATTCGCCGAGGCTCTATCCATCTACAGGAAGGCCCTTCTGCTCTCGCCCAGGGATGAAGGTTTATATTTCAATGTCGCCCGCCTGTTTGTTGACTGGGGCAAGCCCGAAAACGCCGGTCAGGCCCTGGGCAAGGCCTTGGCCCTCAACCCCAAATTCGAAGCCGCGGCCAAACTGATGGCCTCCGTCCAAGAGTCTTTAGTCGAGCTGACCGAAGAGATAAAAAAAGAAGAGTGAATCCGAAGAAGAATCGCTCTTTCCACCAACTTCTTTTTTCCCTGAGATGACCTGATGAAATCTTTTGCCCCTCTGCTCGAAGCGGCCCGCGGTCGTGAACCGGCCGACCTGGTTCTGAAAGGAGGCCGGGTCCTTAATGTCTTTACCGGTGAATTCGAAGAAACAGACCTGGCGGTCAAAGACGGTTGGATTGTCGGTCTGGGCCGATATGAGGGGCGGGAGGAAATGGACGCCTCCGGCCGGGCCGTGGTCCCTGGATTCATCGATCCTCACCTTCATATTGAAAGCACCAGACTCTGTCCAGGGGAATTGGCCAAAATCGTCGTGCCTCGCGGCACGACCGCCATCGTGGCCGACCCCCACGAAATAGCCAACGTCCTGGGTTTGAAAGGAATTTTTTATCTTCTGGAACTTACCTCCGGTCTGCCCCTGGATGTCTTCTTCATGGCCCCTTCCTGCGTTCCGGCCACCCATTTGGAGACTTCGGGCGCAATTTTATCCGCCGAGGACCTTCGGCCCTTGCTCGATGAACCCAGGGTGTTGGGGCTGGCCGAAGTCATGAACTTCCCCGGGGCCATAAACGGCCTCCGGGAAGTGATCGAAAAAATCGATCTTTTCTCGGCCAAGCCCGTGGACGGCCACGCCCCGCTCCTCTCCGGCCCGGACCTTTGCGCCTACCTTCTTTTGGGCATCGGGACCGACCATGAATGCACCAATCCGGCTGAAGCCGGGGAAAAATTGGCCAGGGGTATGCGCGTCTTCATCCGAGAGGGGAGCCAGGCCAAAAACCTGGCCGACCTTTTACCCTTGATTTCCGACCGGAACTTCCGCCGGACGGCCTTCTGCACGGACGACCGCCATCCCGAAGATTTGACCAGCCAGGGCCACCTGGACCACGTCCTGCGGCGGGCCGTCTCCTTGGGCCTGGACCCGGTCCGGGCCTTGATCATGGCCACGCTTAACGCGGCCGAGGCCTTCGGCCTGAAAAGACGGGGAGCTTTGGCTCCGGGTTACCTAGCCGACATTTCGATTTTGAAATCCATCGACTCTTTTGTGGCGGAAAGAGTCTATAAGGGCGGGCGGCTGGTCGCTTTAGACGGGGAATTAGTTGAGACTCCGGCCCCGGTCTCGATCCCGGACTGGGCCGGACCGATGAACATAGGGCCCCTAAACGAAGAAAAGCTTAAAACCAGAGCGGTTGGGGCCAGGGTCCGCGTGATCGAAATCATTCCGGGCCAGTTGCTGACCGGTCATCTGATTCTGGAAACCCCGGCTCGGGATGGATTCCTGGCCGCCGACCCCCAAAGGGACTTGGCCCGGCTGGTGGTGGTCGAGCGGCATCACCGGACCGGAAACGTGGGCCATGGCCTGGTCAAGGGCTTCGGATTCCACCGGGGAGCAATCGCCTCTTCGGTGGCGCATGACTCACACAACATCGTGGCCGCGGGCCTGAACGAAGCGGATATTTTATTGGCCGTCAGGACCGTGGAAAAGATGCGCGGGGGCCTGGCCGCGACGGCCGAAGGGCGGGTCCTGGCCGAGCTGGCCTTGCCCCTGGCCGGACTGATGTCGCCGGAACCGGTCGACCAAATAGTCTCGGCCGCCGGAAAATTGACGGACGCGACCCGAGGAATGGGGTCCGGCCTTGATGACCCTTTCATGATTCTTTCTTTTTTAGCCCTGCCGGTGATCCCTCGATTAAAACTGACCGACCGGGGTCTGGTCGACGTGGGAAGGTTCGAGTTCGTCCCCCTTTTTATCCCTTGAAAACCTAAGTTTATCCGCCCATCAATGTAACCATTTCATAAACTGGGGCATTTTCAGCTCCTTCAGCCTGACTGACAGAATTGGATTCCTGCTTGCGCAGGAACCGCCATGCCCTTTAAGGCACAACCGCGAGATGAAAGTCCGGTTACATGAGGCGTAGTTGTTTTTCCCGCCCGATATCTCCAACCCGTCGTTCCCGCGAAAGCGGGAACCCAGTCTTCGGTCTCCTTCTTTTCTGGACCCCTGCTTGCGCAGGGGTGACAGGGGGCTTCGGGTCAGGTAAAAAGACGCATTCAGTCTCGACTTTCAGATATTACTGCCATCATTCCAGAGTCGGCCTGAATCCAGGCCGCTAGTAACTGCGCCGATAATTGGTTGAAGCCGGCCTTTTCACCCAAATCATTGACAGGTCCAACCCTTTGGGATATTTTTCAAACATGAATGACTTGGACCTTAATCCTCAAAACGAGACCTCGGACGATATAAACGGGGCGGAACCTCAAGAGGAGAAGCTCCTCCCGAAATCCACTTCTTCTTCCGCCGAGGCCCCGGCCGCGTATGATCCGCTGCGGCGATATCTGTATGAAATCGGCAAGTATGAACTGCTTTCCAGGGAAGAGGAAACGGAGCTGGCCACGCGCTATCAAGAGACCCAGGACCAGGAGGCCGCCTACCGGCTGATCACCTCGAACCTGCGTCTGGTGGTCAAACTCGCCATGGAGTTCCAGCATTATTGGATGAAGAACCTTTTGGACCTGATCCAGGAAGGCAATGTGGGCTTGATGCAGGCTTTAAGAAAATTCGATCCTTATCGGGGAGTGAAGTTTTCTTATTATGCCTCTTTTTGGATCAAGGCATATATCCTCAAATTCATCATGGACAACTGGCATCAGGTCAAGGTGGGCACCACTCAGGCTCAGCGCAAGCTCTTTTATAATCTTAAAAAGGAAAAAGACCGTCTGATCGCCCAAGGCCTGGAACCGGTGACCAAGCTGCTGGCCGAACGCCTCAACGTGGACGAGAAGGAAGTGGCGGAAATGGATCAGCGGCTGAACGCCTGGGATTTGTCCCTGAATGCCCCTTTGCGGGAGGGGACCGAAGACACCCATATGAGTTTTCTTTCGACCAAGGACGCAGCCGTGGACGAGGTCTTGGCCGATAATCAAATTAGGGATTTGATTCACGAGAAGCTGATTAAGTTCAGCGAAACCTTGGACGAACGGGAACGGGACATCCTGGAAAACCGGATTCTGGCGGAAAATCCGGAGACTTTGCAGGAAATGGGCGAAAAATACGATATTTCCCGGGAACGGGTCCGGCAGTTGGAGGAACGAATCAAGAAAAAAATCCGGGATTACCTGATCGAGGAGATTCCCGAACTCGAAAGCGGCGACTTTTTGATCGAAGTCGAACCAAGGTGATGGGTTTGCGGTACGAGGGAACTGTTTACCGCCCGCCGAGCGAGGCAGGCAGTCTGCTCATTCAGACGACCATCGGGTGTCCGCACAACAAGTGCCGCTTTTGCGGGATGTACAAGGACCTGCGCTTCAGGATCAGACTGTTGGAGGACATCCTGGAAGACCTGGACCGGGCCAGGGATTATTATGGTCCAGAGGTTCGAACCGTGTTTTTCCCGGACGGTAACAGTATCGTGATGAAAACCGCCAGTATGGTCAAGGTCCTGGAACGGGCCCGCCGGAACTTTCCTCGTTTGGAGCGGGCCACCACCTATGGCGCGGCCCGCTATTTGGCCTTGAAGGACCTGGAAGAACTAAAGACCTTGGCTGAAGCCGGCCTGTCCAGGGTGCACATGGGTTTGGAGTCGGGCGACGAGGAAACCCTCAAGGCCATGCGCAAGGGAGCTACCGCGGCGGAGAGCGCCGCGGCCGGGCGGAAGGTCAAAGAGGCCGGGCTTGAACTTTCTGTCTATTACCTGGTCGGTCTTGGCGGCCGAACCAGGCTGACTGAACACGCCCTGGCCAGCGCCTCGGTTTTGAACGCCATGGGGCCTGATTTCATCCGGTTGCGGACTTATTATCCGGTCAAGGAGGCCCCTTTATGGGAGGACATCCAGGCCGGCCGTTTTGAATTGCCCTCCCCCCACGAGGCCTTGCGGGAACTTCGTCTTTTGATCTCCAATCTGGAAACGCCGGCCCTGGTTTTAAGCGACCATGTTTCCAATTATCTTAACCTGAGCGGGCATATCCCCATGGACAAAGAGGATATGCTGAACGAGATCGAGGCGGCCCTTAGTCGCGAGGAAAACATGTTCCGGCGTCATCTCCCGCATTTATAAGGATAGGCTTGAAAACATGATGACCGTGTTAAAAACCGGCCAGAAAAAAATCGAGGCGGTACTTTAATTTGGCAAATAAAAAAATCCCATTTTTAGTTTCGACCTTCATTTTACTGCTTTTGCTTTTCGGCTGCGCCCAAAGGAAACCGGTCCCGCCGGCCACCCTGCCCACGCAGATGCCGCCCAGCCAGAGTAAAATGGCCTCGGCTTATGAACATTATCTGGCCTCACAGTTATACCTGGCCGCTGGTGAAGACGAGCCGGGACTGGAACAGCTCAAGGCGGCCATTGAGGCTGATCCGCAGTCCGGGTTTTTGGAAGCCGAGCTTTCGCGGTTTTATTTACGCCAGAACAGAATAGCCGAGGCCCTGGTCCATGCCCGCCTGGCCGTGGTCAAGGACCCGGAAGACCGGCAGTCCCGGCTCCTGGCGGCCAGCCTGCTGGCGGCCATGAACCGCAATGAAGAAGCCGTGGCCGAATATGAAGCCTTGTTGAAAGTCGATCCGGACAACGAAGAAGCCCTCTTGATATTAGGCACCATTTATACCGAGAAAGAGGAACTGGACAAGGCCCAGCTCATGCTCGAGCACCTGGTCAAGGTCAAACCTCAGTCCTATCTGGCCTATTACTACTTGGGCCGGGTGGCTATTAAAAAGAAGGACTTCGGCCGGGCGGAAACCTATCTGAAAAAATCGGCCGAACTGGACCCGGATTTTTTAACCGCCCTGACCGACCTGGCCATCCTTTATGAAAACGAGAACAAATTCGAACAGGCGGAAGAAATCTATCGTCAATTGATCCAGCTTCGACCGGGCGGGAACCTGCCCAAGGCTCGCCTGGGTCGTCTCTATTTGCGCACGGACCGGCGGGAAGAAGCAAAAAAGATTTTTGAGGAAGTGGTTGATCAAGCCAGAGAGCCTCACAAGGCTCGGGTCGAAATCGGCTTAATCTATTATGAACAAGAAGATTTTGAGGGGGCTATCGAACAGTTCCGCCTGGCCCTGGCCCAAGACCCAGCCGACGACCGGGTCAGATACTATCTGGGCTCGGCTTACGAGGAGAAGAAGGATTTAGAACAGGCGGCCGAAGAGTTCAAGCAGGTGAAACCGGGGTCGAAATTTTTCGCCGACGCCCGCCTGCACTTGTCCTATCTGCTCAGCGAGCTGAACCGATATGAAGAGGGCATCGCCCTGGTGAAGGAAGCGATAAAACTTTCCCCGGACAAGACGTCCCTCTATTTATCCTTGGGCTCCTTGTATGAAGCCAATAATCAGTTGACCGAGGCCAAAGCCGCCCTGCAAAAGGGGATAGAGTTCTCTCCGGAAAACGTGGAGCTGCATTTTCGGCTGGGCGTGGTTCAGGACAAAATGGGGGATAAAGCAGCCACGGTCAAACAAATGAAACGGGTGATAGACCTGGACCCCGACCATGCCGACGCCGTCAATTACCTGGCCTACACCTGGGCGGATATGGGACAAAACCTCCATGAGGCTCTGGACCTGGCCCTCCGGGCCGACAAATTAAAACCAGATAACGGCTATATTACCGATACGGTGGCCTGGATTCATTTCAAGTTGGGCAATTATACCAAGGCCGTCGAATACCTCGAACGAGCGGTCAAACTGCTGCCCGACGACCCGATCATCAACGAGCATCTGGGCGACGCTTATGCCAAAGCGGGACAACGGCAAAAAGCTCTCGACACTTATCTGAAAGTCAAGAAACTTGGTCCGGAAGACGAGTTCGGACTCAATAAAAAAATTGAGGACCTCAAAAAACAGCTCCATTAAACCGTTTTGCCTGACTGTGGCTTTGATCTGTCTGGCGGCCGCGATCTCATCCTCCTGCGCCCCTCTGAGACCTAAGCCGGATACGCTCAGTCCGCCGCCGGCCGCAACCCTGATTGATGAATTGCGGCAAAAACAGGAGCGGGTGCAGAGTTTTGCCGGACGGGGCCGTTTAAGATTCAAAGACCCCTGGTCCCATTACAGTTTCGATGTGAACGTGGCGGCGATTCGTCCGGACCGCCTGCGGGTGCAGGCTTTCGACCTGATGGGCCGCCCGGTCATGGTTTTAACGGCCAACCACGAAGAACTAAGTCTGTTGGATTATCGTCAGGCCACTCTTTACCGGGGGGCGGCCACCCCGGAAAACTTGAGCCGGTTTTTACCCTTGAACCTCGGGCTCGAGGATGTCATCACCCTGCTGGCCGGGCAAAAACCTCTCGGACTGTTCGTCCGGGCCGAAGTGGAATTGGACCGTGATTTCAGCGGAGACTATTGGCGTCTGGAGCTCATACGCCCGGGGGAGCAGCTCGTCGACCGCATCTGGATGGTCCCGCACAGTCTAAAAATCAGCCGGTCCGAGATAGGACCGCCCGGGCAAGAGCCCTGGTTCCGACTGGAATTTTCCAATTACCAGGACTTGGCCGGGCAATCGGCTCCTCTTCATATTTTTTTGGCCGATTTGAAAAACAAAGCCGAAACAGCGGTTGTTTACGAAGAGTTCCGGATCGACCCGGCCTTGCCGGCCACCCTTTTCTCCCTACCTTCCCCTCCGGGGATTAAAGTCGCCCCTTTTCCCGAACATGCCGGAGGATCATAAATTCGCCGCGGACAGCATGGTGGGCGGCCTGGGCAAATGGCTGCGCTTGCTGGGGTTCGACACTATTTATCTTCCCAGTGGTCCCCGACGCCCTTCTCCGGACCGGATGCTGATAACCCGGCGTTCAAGCCGACCCCCGCAACCCCGCCTGACCGGATGGGCGCGGATCATCACCCTCCGGGCCAACGACACCTTGGGTCAATTGCAAGAGCTGATCCGGACCTTGGATTTGACCCTCGACCGGATCAAACCGCTGACCCGGTGCTCGGTCTGCAATAGCCGGCTCGCGTCGGCCGAGGCAGCCGAGGTGGTCGGCCGGGTGCCCGAATACGTTCAGACCACCCAAAAAAAGTTTTCCGTCTGCCCAGGCTGCGGCCGGGTCTATTGGTCCGGGACTCACCCCGGCCGGATAATCAAGACTATCGAGGCCCTCTTTCAGGAACGCCTGGCCGGTGGGACGTCAGATGTAAACCGGGCCAAAAATTCCGAAACTTGAAAGACTAGCCCTCCCCGCCCCCTTCCACCAGGGGCACCCAGAGTTTGGCCACTATTTTCCAAGTCCGCCGGCCTTTTTCGTCCTCGACCAGGCTGAAGAATTTAACCTTCATGCCCTCGTCCGAATATATCTGGGAAACGTACTTTTGGTAGAAGACGGCCATCAGCAGTTCGGGATTGCCCGGGTCGATAAAACACATGGGGTCGGACAAGGTCAGGGAAATCGGGCCGCTTCGTAAAAAAACATCCTGTTTGAGCTTGTAAAGTTGCTCCTTGGTATAGACGCTGGGCTTGTCACGATCATCGTAGTAGGTCGTGAAAATATTGGCGTAAAAACTCATCAACTTATCGATTTCCTTGTTCCGCCAGGCGTCGGCCCAAATTTTGATGATCTGTCTTATCTCTCTGGCCCGTTCCAGTTGACTTGCTTTTATAAGACTGCGGTCGGAATGAGAGATCAAGGGGATGAGATTCGTGTCGATTTTTTCCGAAACCTGGGTCCAAACGGCTTCATCCGGCAGCTTGGGGCTCCGCCAAAAGAAATGAGGATAATTGAAGAAAAACTGACGTTTGTTGATGTTCTCGCCCACGACGTACAACCCGTCGGGCAAAGGCTGATTCCATTTAAATTCGGTTTTGAGGACCGGGGCCGGGTCGTGGCCCTGCCAGATATAAGCGGTCCGGCGTTCCCGGTTGACCGCCAGAAAATATTTATCGGGCGGAATGTGAAAGGCTTCGAGCGGCGGGGCCGGGACGTAGGGTTTCTCTTCGGTGGCCGCTTGAGAGGTCTTGGTCGGATCGCCCTGAGAAACAACCGCCCCCTTCGGCGCCCCTTCTCCGGCCACGAGCCCCTTAATAATGCCGGACTGTTCGGAAGGAACCACGGCGATCGGTTGGGGAGTTGGTTTAACTACAAAATACTGGTAACCCAAACCGAAGATCACCGCGGCGAAAAGGAGAGCCAGGATCAATAAACCGGACACCGGCTGACCCACGGGCCAACCCTTGGATCGGCCGGGGACCTTTTCACCGACTATGCTTTCCAGGGCTTTCTTGAAATGAGGCCGCTCAATGGTGTTCTTGCCGTCGACAAAGGCGGCCATAAGAGCCCGTTCGCAGATGATATTGATCAGACGGGGCACCCCCCGGCTGGCCTTGTACACTTCCTTCAATACATCGGGGGAAAAACGGGCGGACTCACTGCCGCCAGCTATCCGCAGCCGGTGGTTGATATAGGCGATGGTATCGTCCTTGGACAGTGGCTTGAGCCGGTAACGAATAGTGATCCTTTGATCGAGTTGTTTGAGTTCGGGGCTTTTGAGCTTCTCTTCGAGTTCGATCTGGCCGACCAGTATTATTTGAAGGAGCTTGCGTTTTTCCGTCTCGAGATTGGACAAGAGGCGGAGTTCTTCCAGGGTGTCGTTGGGCAGGTTCTGGGCTTCATCGATGATCAGGACAGTGGTCACGCCTTTTTGGGCCTTCTCCAAAAGCATGTCCCTGAAGAAACGCAGAAGGTCTTCCTTCGATTTTTCCTCCATCTTGAGCGGGCTTATCCCCAGGTCTTCCAGGATGACCTTCAGCAACTCCTCCGGCGAAAGCTTGGGATTGAGAATCAAGGCGGTGGTGACTTCGTCGCCTAATTGTTTGAGCAGGGTGCGCAAGGTGAGGGTCTTGCCGGTGCCGGGATCGCCGGTGATCTGGATGAAGCCTTCCCTAGCCCTGATGCTGTATAGCAAGGTTTGCAGAGCTTCCTTGTGAACATTGCTGGGAAAGTAGTAATCCGGGTCCGGAGTCAGGCGGAAGGGTGTGTCCTTCAAACCGAAAAACTGTTCGTAATCCATGGTCTGTCTCCATACCGGCCGAAGCGCCCCAGGAGGCCGGTCCTGATATTATTGGAAACTCGAACCTTCAGCCCCGATAGGCCCTGGCCGGGACTTGGCGGTCAGTAATCACTCAAAAAATACAGCCCGGCATTCCCGAGCCGCCAGGAACAACGGTTTTTTATATTATTAAACTCCTGACCAAGCAACACACCGGTCTTGGTGAAAGTCTACCTTCGGACATTCAGGAAACGAACCTAAGTCAGGACAACGATTTGAACCCCTAGTTTTCTCCGCTTTTTTCCCTCTTGACCACTACCAGCTTCTTGTCCGGATTCCATTCGTAACCTTGACCGTAGGGGTCAACCGGAAATTCCTTGATCAGGCCGGCGGAGACGAGTTCCTCCAGGCGGCCTGGATATCGGTCATTTCTTTGATTAAAGGTCTCCGCCGCCTTCTGTAAAACGGCCATATCCCGCAATTGGATCATTTTTTTACCGTAAACCGTCTTGGTCTTCTCGTCCGGAGCATTATCATACATTATTTTCATGGCCCACATAGCTTTTTCATATTCGCCGTTTTTCTTAAGGGCCGACAGCATCAGGGCCATGAAATGCTTGGGGGCCTCCGGTTTTTGAGCCGCCCGCCAAAGGTAGTCCGAGGCTGTTTTGTTGTCTTCAAGATAGATATAATAATCGTAACCGATCCAGAACGGCAACTCCCAACTGTCCGGGAAGGCCTCCATACCTTTCTCCAGAATGGGTTTGGCCAATTTGACATCATCGAAGTTGTGGATCAAGCCCATGCCGGTGAAAAGATAGGCCGTGTAGAATTTAGGGTCCAGGTCGGTGATCACATCCATCATCCCGTAAGCCCATGGGCTGTCAAACTGGAACTTGAGGGGCTTCCACATAAGGCTCCCGGAATGCAAACTGACCTGAATAAAGTACATGTCGGCCAGAAAGCCGCGATGGTCGAGGCAGATGAGTTCGCTGACCGTGCGGTGCGGAACGATTCTCACTTCTTCCCGGAGAATCAGGGGGTAGGCCTTCTTTTCGATGAAATTAACGGCCACGGCGGCCAGGAAACAGATAAGAGCCAGAATGATTTGTTTTTTCATCACCGCCGCCCCAACCGATTCAAGTGTCTTTCCGGTTCATGATCACGGATCCGGCAACCAGAAGGGCCACAAGATAGAGGAGCCAATAAATCGTGGACAAGGCGAAGCGGCCCAGAGGGATGGCCTCGTCATGGACGATGGCCAGACGGAAGTCGAACATGTCGAAATTGGGAAAGACCACGGCGATGAATTTAACCAGGGCCATGTGGATCGGGTTGCCCAGTTGCCCCAGTCCGATAAAGCTTTGAATGGCCTCGTTCATCGAATGGCCCACGATATAGACGCCGAGAACCATCAATGAATTAAGGGTGAATCCCACTCCCATGCTGTAAAAGAGAAGCCCCAGACCCATGAGCATGGTGAATTCCAAAACGGCCCAGTAAACGGCCCAGAAAAGGCCTGGGGCGTATTCACCGCCCAACCACCAGGTTAAAAAGAATATCCCGGCCCCGGCAAAAAAGGCGAACAGGACCAGAATGTAGGTAGTGCCCAAAAAACGGCCCAGAAGGTAAGATGACCTCGAAACCCGGTTGAGTAAGACGTACAGTTCGTTTCGCTCTTTCTCCTGATAAATGGAAAACAGACCGAAGAGAATGGCCACGGCCAGGCAGACCAAGGAGATGCCCAGCATGCCGGTGTTTTCGATGAATCTGGCCGGAGTTCCCAGGGACAGAGTGCTGATATAGACCGAAAAAAGAAAAAACAAGCCTAAAAAGATCAACAGACCGATAAATAATCGGTTTCTGAGGCTTTCTTTCAAGGCCACCAGGCTGATGGTCAAGACGTAGCGCATTGAGCCTCCAATTTGAAGCCTTCGTCCAGATCGGCGACCTTCCACTTTTCTTTAAACTTTTGGCTGGCGCCTAGAAAACGCAGTTCCCCGTCGACCAGTATGCCGATCCGGTCGCACAGCCGTTCGACTTCGGAAAGGATGTGGGAGCAGAAGAAGATCGTCTTGCCGCGATTCTTCATTTCCAGAAGAACCTCAATGACTTCGCCTTTACCGATCGGGTCCAGCCCGGAGGTCGGTTCATCGAGGATCAGGAGTTGCGGGTTGCCGGCAAAGGCTTGGGCCAGACCCACGCGCTGCCCCATACCCTTGGATAAATCCGAAATTTTCCGCCGGGGAAACCGGGACATGCCCACCAAACCCAGCAGTTCCTCGACCTTTTCCCGTTTGACCTTTTCATGGCCGTCCCCGGCCAAATCGCATTGGAATTTGACGTACTCGAAGACGGTCAGGTTGGGATTGGGGCGAAAACTTTCCGGCAGATAGCCGATACCCCGTCTGGGTTGCCCGACCATGAGCCGGCGATCCTGGAAAATGACTTCACCCTCCGTCGGGGACATAAAGCCCATGATCAGCTTGACGCCGGTAGTCTTTCCCGCGCCGTTGGGTCCCAGAAGACCCAATATTTCGCCCGTTTTGACCCTTAGATCCAAATTCTTAAGCGCTTCGATCCGCCCTTCCTTGCTTTTGTAGGTCTTGCTTAATTTCTTTGTTTCGATTATATACGCGTCTTGGTTCATTTCAGTTTTTCTTTGATCTAGACTTTTTGTTTCCAGCCTCAGCCGCCCTTTCAGTTTACTTAGATTCTAGCCCCGCCGTCTTATTCCATCAAGGTTATTGACGGACCGGATTCCCGCTTGCGGGGGGATGACGTTGATAACCAGGCGTCATTACTGTAAAAGCAGGGATCGGCTTCCGTCGACCAAGCAGAAAGATGCCGGAAACTCCTCCCTTGACTGACAGGATGCCTGCCGTCCGGTAAACCATTGATTCAGGCGTTCAATGTTCAGCCGGGCCAACGATAATATCAGCGCCTTGGAAAATCAATACTTTTCCGTCTATCCGCCCCAAGACCCGAAGGTATTTTTCATTCCAACCCAAGGACCTGGCTGACCCCGCGCCTAGACAGAAGCCTCATCGGACCCGGTAAAAAACAAGGCGCCCGTTATCAAAGTGGAACGGTTTAACCTTCGGGATTGCACCGAAGTTTGCTTTTGTGCTAAATATTCAGCCAAACTTCGAGAGCCAAGCGTTCATGGCGCTTCATCAAAATAAGAACCAATATCATCTGGCCAGACAGCAAATGGTCGAACGCCAGCTCAAGCCAAGAGGCATCAAACACCCGCGGGTCCTCGAGGCCATGGGCCAGGTGCCCCGCCACCTCTTCGTGGAAGAAAGCCTGGTCTCGCGGGCTTACGGCGACCACCCCTTGCCGATAGGCGAACAGCAAACTATTTCCCAACCTTATATTGTCGCCCAGATGACCCAGGCCCTCGATCCAACCGGCACGGAAACAATCCTGGAAATCGGGACCGGTTCCGGGTATCAGGCGGCGGTCTTGGCCGAACTGTGCTCCCGAGTCTATACCGTTGAACGTATCAGGCCCTTGATGGTCAAAAGCCGAAAGCTGTTGGAAGAAATAGGCTACCGAAATATCCTTTTCAAGGTCGGTGACGGGACTTCCGGCTGGCTGGAATACGCCCCCTTTGACGGTATAATCGTCACCGCCGGGGGTCCGGATATTCCTAAACCTCTCCTTGAACAATTAGGCCCGGGGGGGCGAATAATAATGCCCATCGGCCGAACCAGACTGAGTCAATCATTGGTTAAAGTCGTCAAGGAAAAAGACGGTCGTTTCACCCGGATCAATTTGGGCCAGTGCCGTTTCGTCGATCTGATCGGTTTGCACGGTTGGTCCGAGGAGTAAGTTCCTGAATGGCTCAAAAATCAAGGCCCAGACCTCTGATCGCCGTCTGTGGAGCGGGGTCCTGTGACGAAGCCGCGGCCGCCCTGGCCAGGGAAACCGGCCGTCTCCTGGCCGAACAAGGAGCGGTCCTGGTCTGTGGAGGGTTGGGCGGGGTCATGGCCGCCGCGGCCGAAGGGGCTAAGTCGGCCGGCGGTTTGACCGTGGGGCTGCTGCCGGGGACCGACCGCCGGGAGGCCAACCCTTTCATCGATATACCTCTGGCCACCGGCTTGGGCCACGCTCGCAACGCCCTGATTGTCAGGGCGGCCGAGGCGGTCATCGCTTTGCCCGGCGGGCCGGGCACTCTCTCCGAGATCGCCCTGGGCTTGAAAATGGGCCGCCGGGTCATCGGCTTGAACGCCTGGCCGGAAATCAAGGGCGTGTTCCATGTTTCTTCCCCGGAGGAGGCCGTGACCCTGGCCATGAGCCCCGCCTCTCAACCGTAAAAGGTTTTCACACTTTTTTCTTCTCGTTTTGGTATACTAAACTTCATTGACCGTAACCTTAAACCGCCGGACACCTTAGCCGGGCCCGACATGCATATATCTTTATTCAATATATTACCCTCGACCTTCCTTTTTCCTTACCAATTCATCTTGTGATTATAAAAATGGAGAACCGACCCAATGGCGGTAAAATCCGTTAACGAACAAATTGAAAGGCGGAAGACTGATTTGAACCGGCGGGAGATCGAGTTCAAGTCCGGACCGGAATCAACCCTTCGCGTCAATCGAACCTGGCTTTTCACGGCCGGGATGTTTCTGGCGATGCTGGTGCTGTCCTGGTTGAATGAAATTCTTGATTTGCCCCATCTCCTCCTTAACGCGCCCAACACGCCCATCAACTGGAGGGAATCGAGCCTCGAGTCGATTTTAATCGTGGTGATTGCTGTTATCACCCTGTCCGTGCTTCTCCGCGACCTCAAACTCCAGCGACAGGCTGAAAAAGCCCTTGGGCAAAGCGAGGAAAAATTCCGGACTTTCGCCGACTCGACCTATGACTGGGAAATGTGGGAAGGGCCGAACCATGCCTATATTTACATTTCACCCTCCTGTGAAAGGATCACCGGCCGAACCCAGGCGGAATTCCTGAAGAAGCCGAATCTGTTCAAGGAAATCCTTCATCCGGAAGATCGGGACGCCTTCTTGACTCATCAGGCAACTCACTGGAACGAGTCCGAAACCGGACATATCGACTTTAGAATCATCAAGCCTGACGGGACCGAATGCTGGATCAGCCATAATTGTCAGCCGGTTTACAGTCAAAACGGGACTTTCCTGGGGCGCCGGATCAGCAACCGGGACATATCCATCCGCATGGGTCTGATCAGCGACCTGGAAAAAGCGCTGGCCGAGGTCAAGGTGCTCAGTGGATTTCTGCCTATTTGCGTCCATTGTAAAAGAATCCGGGATGATGACGGGTACTGGCAAAAACTCGAAAAGTATATTGAGGAGCGCTCCGAAGCCCAGTTCACCCACGGCCTTTGTCTGGAATGCGCCAAACATTTATATCCTGAACTGGCCGAAGAAGAATAAGGGAAATCCATAGGCCCATCGACCCTAAAGAGATATATTTATCAGACGTATATTTCAATCGAGCCGGGGACGGGATCGGCGCGGTTCTCAATTTTTAAAAAAATATTATCCAGTAATTATTTAAGACAGGCGCGCTTGATTCAATAACTCGCCGCCGGAGAGTCCGCCGTTCGCCTCTTGACTGCCGCCCGTGGTATAATGGTTCAGTTTTTTATTCGACCGTTGGGAGAAACATCAATGCCCCATTCAAAAAAGAAGGAACTTCCGGAAACCGCCATCAAAACCCTCGGCCCGGCCAAGATCGATTCACCCTTTCTTCACCGATCTGATTACCTTGGATTCACCAGGTTCGTCGACGACCGGACCAGGGTTTTGGTCGACATCACCTGGGAAGACGGCCGGCCGCCGCCGGAGGAGGGCCTTAAATTCGAGTTCGCCGGGCCGCGGAAAAAAATTTACTTCGATCCCAGCAAGCTCAAATGCGCCGTGGTCTGCTGCGGCGGTCTCTGCCCCGGGATCAACAGCGTGGTCCGGGCCATTGTTCTCGAACTTTACCATATCTACGGGGTGCGCAACATCATCGGCGTCAAGTTCGGATACCAAGGCTTTATTCCCGGTTACGGCCATGATGTGGTTGAACTGAATCCGGAAGTGGTTCAGGACATTCACGGCCGGGGCGGATGTTTTTTGGGCATGTCGCGGGGACATCAGGATATCGGGGAAATAGTGGACGCCCTGGAGCGCTTGAACGTCGGCCTCCTGTTCGTCATCGGCGGGGACGGGACCTTATATGCGGCGGACCTGATTACGGAGGAAATCTTCCAGCGGGGACTTAAGACCGGGGTGGTGGGCGTCCCGAAAACCATTGACAACGACATCGCTTACGTGGACATGACCTTCGGCTTCATGACCGCCGTGGAAACAGCCTCCCGGTCGATACTATCGGCGCACAACGAGGCTATCAGCGCCCCCAACGGCGTGGGCCTGGTCAAGGTCATGGGCCGCTATTCGGGATTTGTGGCCGCTCATACCAGTTTGGCCTTGAGGGACGTCAATTTCACCTTGGTGCCTGAAGTGGAGTTTGATCTGGAAGGCGAGAACGGCCTCTTGGCTTCAATTAAAAAACGCCTTGAGCAGAGAGGCCACGCCGTAATCCTGGTGGCCGAGGGAGCGGGGCAGCGGCTGTGCGCCACGGGAGAAGTCGAGTGCGACGCTTCGGGCAACATCAAATTCGCCGACGTCGGCGTCTTCTTGCGGGAAAGGATCAAGGCCTATTTCGATCAAGAAAAAATGGAAGTCAATTTGAAATATATCGATCCCAGCTATGAAATCCGCAGCGTGCCGGCCAGCGCCAACGACCGGATTTATTGCGGATTCCTGGGACAGCAGGCGGTTCACGCCGGCATGGCCGGCAAAACGGGTTTAGTGGTGAGCATGCTCAACAACCGGTATGTTCACGTGCCCATGAAGATGGCGGTCAGCTTTCGAAAACAAGTCAACCCCAAGGGACGCCTCTGGCTGTCCGTTCTGGAATCCACGGGCCAGCCTCATCTTAAGAACGGCGGTTAGTTCCAAAAACACCGGAAACCGGGGACAGAGTTCTTTCGTGGTTCCAAATCGGAGAAACTCCATCCGGCCCGAACCGATGGGCTCATAGCCTGAAGGTCGCCTTCCGAAAAAGCCGGTCGAACTTGACCGGCTTAAATTGAAGGGATATGTTTCCAGGTTGATGAAATCAAGGGAGCTGAAAGCGGACCGTATTAAGACTCCGGCCCACTGACGAACGAGAGGATGAAAGAAACATGTCGTTTTGGGAAAAAGAGATTGAGCTGATGGACCGGAGCCAACTGGAGAACCTTCAGTTGAACCGGCTTCGCCTGACCCTGGCCCGAGCCCAAAAGGCCCCTTATTACAACCGAATCTTTCAAGAAAAAGGACTGGACCCGGATTCGATTAAATCCTTGGCCGATTTGGCGGATTGGCCCTTTACCACCAAGGAGGACCTGCGCTCCGGCCGGCCCGAGGATTTCCTGGCCGTGCCCCAGGAACGCGTGGTTCGCCTCCATGCTTCATCCGGCACCACCGGAGCACCCACAGCCATATACCACACCAAGTCCGACCTGAACGGTTGGGCCGACCAGGTGGCCCGGTGCCTCTGCATGGTCGGAGTCACCCCGGCCGACGTTTTCCAAAACATGATCGGGTACGGGCTGTTCACCGGCGGGTTGGGGCTTCATTACGGCGCGGAGCTGCTGGGGGCCACGGTCATCCCGGCCGGAACGGGCAACAGCCGCCGTCAGGTCAATCTGATGAAGCAGTTCAAAACCACGGTCATCCATATCATCCCCAGTTATGCCTTGAAACTGGTGGACAAGATGGCCGAGTTCGGGGTCGAACCCAAAAGGGATTTGAATCTCCGCGTGGCTGTAATCGGGGCCGAACCCCATTCCGAGGGGGCCCGGCGTCGGATAGAAGAAGCGTACGGGGTCATGGCCGCCAACTCTTACGGCCTGTCGGAAATGAACGGTCCGGGAGTGGCTTTCGAGTGTCCCCATCAGACCGGCCTCCATTTGTGGGAAGATCATTACATTTTGGAGATCGTGGACCCCAGGACCTTCGAATCCTTGCCGCCGGGTGAGGTCGGCGAAGTGGTCCTGACCACGCTCTGCCGGGAAGCCATGCCCTTGATCAGATATCGGACCAGGGACCTGGCCATGATCATGCCCGAGCCCTGTCCCTGCGGCCGGACCCATCGCCGCCTGTCCCGCATCCAGGGGCGGACCGACGATATGATCATTCTCAAGGGCGTCAACATCTTCCCGATGCAGATCGAGCGAGTCTTAATGGATTTGCCGGAAGCCGGTTCGAATTATCTGATTATCCTGGACAAGGACGGACCGCTGGACGAGATGGCCATCCAGGTGGAGATGGGCCCGGCTTTGCTGGACAGGGAGCCGGATCAAATCAGGCGGGCCGCGGCCAAAATCACCCGGTATCTGAAAGACGAGATTTTAATCAATCCTCACGTTGAATTAGTGGAACCGGGAATCCTGCCCTCCGGCGATGGCAAGGCGGTTCGGGTGCTGGACCGGCGCGGGTCGGCCGCCGATTGACCCGGTCCGGGTCTTCGAGTCAATCCCCTCAAATCAACTCTTTTTTGATCTCCGGCGGTTTAATGCCCGTTGAAGCCTGTCCTTGGAAATGGGACGGCCATGGGCCGGGTAAAAAATTCGGGCCTCGCTGTCCAGCAGCCTGGCCCAGGAAGTCATGACCTGATCGATGTCCTCGGCAAAAGGAGGCATGATCGATCCTATGCCCACCGGCAGGTAATTGACGGCGGCGTCGCCGATAAAGGCCTGGCCGGTTTCCAAAATCAAGGAAATCGAGCCATTAGTATGGCCGGGAGTATGAATGACCCGGCCATCCAGGCCAAACTCCTTCAAGGAAAAATGGTCATCCACAATTATGTCGGCTTGGACGGGGGGAAAATCGAATCGGCCCGGGGGCAGCAAGTTGATCAATCCGGACAAAGCCCTGGTCAATAAATTGGTGGCCGGCGGAAAAATCATTTTGCCTTGGGCCAGGGTTTCCTGCTCCGCCCGATGAACCAGCACCCAGGCACAGGTCACGCCCTTGATGGCGGCCAAGGCGCCGACATGGTCATAGTGGGTATGGGTCGCCACAATCAATCTGATCCGATTCGGTTCCAAGTTCGAGCCGGTCAGAAAATTGAACAGACCTTTTTCCCAGCCGCGGAGGCCGCAATCGACCAGGATCAGTCCTTCCCGGCCCGGAATGAGGTAAGTATTGCAAATACCCAGACGCAAGGTCCGAATTCCCATGGAGGACGGCGATTTATTCATGGCTGTCTTGGACTCCTTATAAAATCAAACAGCCGCGTCAACCGGAGTCGGAGTTAATACCCGAGCTAAAACGTCGGGGGACATTTCCAGTAAAAGCCCTCTTTTTCCGCCGTTGATGAAAATTTTGTCCAGGCTGATTATGGTCCTCTCGATGTAAATCGGCAATCTGCTCTTGAGGCCGAAGGGGGAGACCCCTCCGACTTGATAGCCCGTGAGCCGTCCGGCCCGACCGGGATCACAGGGGCTGATGGTCTTGACCCCCAAAAAGCGGGCCAGTTTCTTGGTGGAAACCTGCTTGTCTCCGTGCATGAGGATAACCAGGGGATTACGGTCTTCATCCTCCATAATCAGGGTCTTGATCACCGAGTGCTCGTCGACGCCAAGTTGCCGGGCGGCCGCTCCGGTTCCGCCTTTAGGCTCGTAATTATATTCCTTGGGGGTAAAGTCCGCTCGGGCGGCCCTCAGAAACCGTAAAGCCGGCGTCATCGGAATTTTATCCTTGCCCACGACGTGTTGGCCTCGATTTTATCCTGGAGGCCAGTCTAACAAATGAACACCGACCGAGCAAGTTCAAGCGAATTGATCGAATTTTTTTGCCTTATAGCCTCGATAAGTAACCGTTCACTGCACGGTGGCCTTTCCCGCCTCTTTCAGCCTAACCAACGGAATGGATTCCTTCTTTCGCAGGAATGACGCATAGTTATTCACCGTCATTCCCGCGCAAGCGGGAATCCAGACCACCGATATCTGAATGATTACCCAATAATGTTTTACTACTAGAGAAAAATCAGATAAATTGTGATCGTCGTTGTGGGGCGGGATGGAAATTAAACGCTGATAAGGAAGGGCCTGAACATCGACCGAAACGTGGGTAGCGAGATATGACTAGATCTGGAAACGCGGCCGTGCTCAGCTTGGTCATACCGGGAGTCGGCCAGTTTTACAACGGGCACTTTTGGCGGGGAATCTTTTGGCTTATAATCACGCCGGGTCTGTGGATCGGTTCGGGAGGCTTGCTGGGTTGGATATGCCACCTTATTTCCGCCGTGACCGCCTATAATAAAGCTCAAAGCAAAGAAAAAAGCCATGAGTTCCCGGGCGGCCCGGGCTCGAAAAACTAGTCCCTCCGTCGTTGCCTGGTAGGCCTCCTCCGTTTTCGACCTTTGCCCCCGACCCGGTTTCAGTCACCGCGTATCTCACCCAGGAGCCATAATGATCCCCGGATCAGCAACACCTGAAGAAACCTTGGACCATCGAAGCAGGCATCCGGCCGTGCCTTATTCCCGGTTGTCCGGAACCGGACTTTGGGTCAGTCAGGCCGGGTTCGGCGGGTATCGAGTTCACCAATCCGACCCGGCCCAGGAGCAGGCTTTGCTAAAGGCGCTTTCGGCCGGCATAAACCTGATCGACACCAGCGCCAACTATACCAACGGCGGCTCGGAGATTCTGGTCGGGCGGGTGTTGAAAAAGCTGATTGACTCGAAAAAACTCCGGCGGGAGTCAGTGGTGGTCGTGACCAAGGCCGGGTATCTTCAGGGTGAAAATTATCTTCTCAGCCAGGAACGAAAGGAGCAGGGTCATCCCTTCCCGGACTTGGTTTTGTTCGGACAAGGCCTGGAACACTGTATTCACCCCGAATTCCTGGAAGACCAGCTTCTCCGGAGTCTGGGCCGTCTCGGCTTGCTAACCGTGGACGTCTTTCTTTTACACAATCCCGAATATTACCTGAGTTGGGCCCGCCAGGCCGGATCAGCCCAGGCCGAAGCCGAAAACGAATACTATCGCCGAATCGGTTCGTCTTTTGAATTTTTGGAAACCCAAGTGGAAAAGGGGCGCATCCGCTGGTATGGAATCAGTTCCAACACGTTTCCTCAGCCGGCCGACGATTACGAATTCACCTCCTTGGAGAAAATCTGGGACTTGGCCGAAGGCCTCTCGTCAAATCATCATTTCCGCGTCATTCAACTGCCCTTCAATCTCTTGGAAACAGGGCCCGTCACCGAAATCAACCAATCCGGCGGACGGAGCGTCCTCGACCTGGCCGGGGAAAAGGGGCTGGGCGTTCTGACCAACCGGCCTTTAAACGCCATTTCCGGACAAAAATTGATCAGACTGGCCGACGCCGAACCGGTCGTTCCCCCGGCCAAACAGGAGATCGTCGATAAATTATCACAGGTGATCCAATCCGAAAACTTTCTGCTTGAAGAGCTTCTGCCGTCCTTGAATCTGCCGGCCCGCCTGATCGCCATGACCTCGGAAAACCTGGCCCTGGGTAAAATCGTGCAAGAACATTGGGACAAAATCGGGACTTTATCCCGGTGGCAAGCGTTGGAACATGAATTTTTTATGCCGAGAATCAATGAGGGTTGTCAGTTTCTGGCCACTCTGGAGGAGGTTCCGGAAAAGTTGACTTCCTGGCTGGGTCTTCATATGGACCTGATTCACTCGGCATTCGCGGCCATCGAGACGACCTACCGGGCGGCCCGGGCGAAAAGGTCGCTCACAATAAAAAGGTTATTGCAAAGCGTGGACAACGAATGGGCTTCGGCCGGGACTTTGACCCGGATGGCTCTAAGGGCCCTTCGCACCACCGCCGGAGTGACCTCGGTGCTGGTGGGCATGCGCCGGGCCGAGTACGTGGATGATGTCCTCGCGGAATTGGCCGTCCCGGCGGTCTCGAAAGATCGAACCGCCGCCTGGCGAAACCTGCGCGGACTGCTGAAAAATATCGAATAAAAAACCGGCGGACCTGGATTAAAGATACCCCAAATCGATCAAGCGCCGGCGGATCAATTCAGCCTCTTCGTCGGACAAACCCTCCTTGGCCTCCGGGGGGAGCCAGTTGAGCATCTCCAAGACCCGGATGATCCTGGCTAAACTTTCCTCCGGGCTTTCTTCGTTGGTTCTGATCTCGATATTCGGCCTGACCGGCGGTTCGTATGGCGCATCCAATCCGGTGAAGTGCTTGATTTGGCCGGCCAGGGCTTTCCGATACAAGCCTTTGGGGTCGCGTTCGATACAGACTTGCAGGGGACAGTTCAGATAGACCACCAGCAGGTCGCCGATTTCGGTCCTGACTTCGCCCCGAATGTTTCGATAGGGCGTGATGGCCGCGACAATGGCCACCCCACCTCGCCTGATCCGGCGTTTGGCCAGAACAGTCAGCCGCCGCAAATGTGTCTCGCGATCGGCCTTGGAAAAGCCCAGGTCCCGGCTGAGCCCGCCGCGGACGGCTTCGCCGTCCAACAATTCTACCTTTAATCCTCTTTCCACCAGGACTCGTTGTAAAAGGCGGGCCAAAGTGCTTTTGCCCGAGGCGCTTAAACCGGTGAACCAGACACAGAAACCTTTTTTCATGATCCTTGCCGTTGAAGTCCGGCGGCGGGTGACCCGACCGCCTGTTTATCCAAAATTAAATTACCCAGCCAAACCGTCTAAGTCAAGCTCTACCCCCGGTTTTTATCAGGGATACATCTTGACCATAAAGAAACGATGAAGTATCAATTTTTTATGATTTCGAGACCAGAAGCCGACCGTCGCAAGACCTTGGTGCGGGATATCTTCGCCGGTGTGGCTCCGCGATACGATTTGCTCAACCGTCTCCTCAGCCTGGGCTGCGACGTGTTGTGGCGCAAGGCCACGGCCCGGCGGACTAAACTTTTTCAGACCAATCGGATCCTGGACGTGGCCACGGGCACGGGCGACCTGGCTCTCAGCCTGACCCAGGCCCAACCCCGGGCCTTGGTGGTCGGGTCCGATTTCACCCGACCCATGCTTGAGCTGGCTCGAAAAAAGATAGAGGCCCGAGACCTGGCCCGTCAAATAACCTTGGTCCTGGCCGACGGGTTGAATCTGCCCTTTCCCGATCAGTCCTTCGATACGGTGACCATCGCTTTCGGCATCCGGAACATGCCCGACCGGAAAAAAGCTCTTCAGGAATTGAAGCGGGTCCTGGTCCCCGGCGGGCGGGTCTTGATTCTGGAATTGACCTTTTCACCTTCAGCGAGCCTGAAGCGATTTTATCGGGCCTATCTGACCGGCTTACTTCCCCGTCTGGGCGGCCTGGTTTCCGGCCGAGGGGAGGCCTATGAGTACCTGTCCGGCTCGATCCTGGATTTTCCCCAACCCGAAGAGTTCCGCGAACTGATGATTGATTCAGGCTTCCAAGGCTCCGGCTTCCGCCTGTTCACTTTCGGTGCGGCCGCCCTTCACTGGGGTGAACGACCCGCCGCAACCAGGGATTAAAAAGTCTCCCGTCCCTCTTGCTTATCGCCTATGGCTACAATCAATTATTTTGTGATATATTTTAATAATTACATGTGACCCGAAGGCCGGGAGGCGCGTTTTTAATATGGCGGTAACGGTTAAATTGAGTTCCTCGCTGCGGACATTCGTGGACGGCTATGATCCCTTCACCGGCTTGACTATTGATCTCGGGCCGAACGAAACCATCTCTCAAATATTGAAACGGTTGGGCGTTCCCGAGGAAAAGGTCAAAATCATCATGGTCGACGGGCGTTCAGCTTCTCCGGACCGAGTCCTGGTGGACGGGGAAAGGCTCGGCCTTTTCCCTCCGGTCGGAGGCGGTTAAATGGATCAGAATCCACCCGATGATTTACGAGCCTTCCTGGAAAAACACCTGATCAAAAACGAGGCGCCTGAAAAGGAGGCCTATTTCTCCATCAAAGAGACGGCCTTGGTCGAATTAGCCTCCAGACGGGGGGAAACACTGCTTCAGGTCATGAAGGCCTGCCTTGATCGCGGTCTCTGGCCGGAAAGATTCCGGGCCCACCGGGGAACCTTCACCTCAAAAGACCAGGCTCAACTGCTTCAGGCCACGGCGGCCGTGATCGGCGCGGGCGGACTGGGCGGAACCCTCTGCCTTCTCCTGGCCCGGGCCGGTCTGGGCCGGCTGGTCGTCTGTGACGGCGATGAATTCGAGGAAAGCAACCTCAACCGGCAGTTTTTATCCAACCTGAGTCGTTTGGGCCAGAAAAAAGCCCTTTGCGCCGCCGAAGAAATCAGAAGGATAAACCCGGCCGCTCAAGTGACGACCTATCCAATCAAAGCCACGGAAGAAAACCTGCCGGATATTCTGGCGACGGCCCAGGTGGTCGTCGACTGTCTGGACAACCTCCCGGCACGCTTCATGGTGGAAAAGGCGGCCCGCCGCCGGGGCATTCCTTTCATTCACGGGGCCGTGGGCGGTCTGGAGGGCCTGATCCTGACGGTGTTCCCCGAAGACCCCGGTTTGGAAAATCTTTACGGATCAGGGGATATACCCAAGGAAAAATGGGCGGAGGCCGTCCTGGGGGTGCCCACGGTCACCCCCACTCTGGTGGCCGGGCTGCAGGCCGCCGAAGTGATCAATATCCTGACCGGGCGACCGCTATTGGCCCGTGGACGCTTGCTTCATCTAGACCTGACCATCCCCTCCATCGAGGCCAATTCCCTCCGGTGACCATCTTATTCGACATACCCTCCCCTTGAGCCGGCTTTCGACTTTTAAAACTCTTGGCGTTTATAAGGTATATCCAGTCCCCTCTTCCCTTGGCCTTACCGCCGTAAGCCCGGAAAATTGATCCCATCGAGGCGGACCATTCAGGGAACTTGGAGTAAAAGTCAACGTAATCGGACAAATTAGGAAACCCGTGAAAAATAATGTTTAAGGTTCTACGTCATCCAATTTTCAAAAAGCCGATACTCACCGCCGCTGGGATCGGGGCGTACGCCGCCCTGCTCGTGTTCTTCACCGAACTCATGTCCCGAGGCGACCTTCAGGAAACCCTGGCCTGGTCGGTCCAAACAGGCTGGGGCATTCTTTTGGTCAACTGGGTCATAGCCTTATCTGTCTGCGCTCTCCTGATCGGCCTCTGGGGAAATGTTTTTTTGGGCCTTTCGGGGACCGCCCTGGTCCTGATAATCACAGCCCTGGCCAACTCGATCAAATTAAAATGGCTGAATCAGCCCCTGTTTCCCTGGGATTTGACCCTCTTTTCCGAGGTCCTGGACATCTGGATGGTCATCTGGCAGGAATTGATCCGTCTCCAATACTTGGCTATTTTAATGTTGTCCCTTTTGGGCCTGGGGCTTCTAATCAAATTCCTTCCCCGGATAAAAATCAACCTGATCGCCCGGATTATTTTGGCCGCCCTGGCCCTGCTGATCCTGTCCATTCCCTGTTTCTACCGGTTCTGGTCGGCCGCCGGACTTCTGAATCGACTGAATATCAGCAACATGAGATGGGCCCAAAAATCCAACTACTCGACCAACGGGCTTCTTCTGGCTTTCGCCCTGAATGTCGAAGGTAATTTCGTCAGTCAGCAGGCCGGATACAGCCGGGAGGCCGTTCTGGCCATAACCGCGGATTGGGGAAAAGGGACGAATAATTCGACTGTTGGGCCTGGAAATGGTTCCGCCGGTTTTCATAATCCCGCCCTAAACACTATGGTCGGTTCGGATGAAAAAAAACCGGCCTCCACCTTGCCCCATATCATCATGGTTCTGAGCGAAAGCTTTTGGGACCCGACTTCGCTGCCTGGGTTGTCTTTCACTCCGGACCCTCTATCCTTTTTTCATGCCCTGCAACAGAAGCATACCAGCGGTTTTATGCTTTCACCCACCTTCGGCGGGACCACCTGCAACGTCGAATTCGAGATTCTGACCGGCTTCACCATGGCCTTCCTGCCCGATGGGGCCATGCCTTACCAGCAATATATCCATGGGCCCTTGCCTTCCCTGGCCGGCGTCCTCAAGGAAGCTGGGTACCGCACCATCGCCGTCCAGCCTTTTCACAAAAATTTCTTCGACAGCGAGGCGGTCTATAAACGTCTGGGGTTCGATCGTTATTTTTACCTGGATAACTTTGTCAATCCTGAATATCGAGGACCGTTTGTCGCTGACCGGGAGGTGTCCAAGGCCGTCATAAATCTGGTCGAAGAGGCGTCCTCGCCGGCATTTATCTTCGCCCTGACCATGCAGAATCACGGTTCATATCATGGCCACAGGTATGAGAAAATCGAGGTCAGGATTTCCGGAGAGCTGGCGCCCCAAAACCTTGAAGCCCTGGAGACTTACACGCAAGGGATTAAGGATGCCGATGAGTCTTTACAAATGCTGGTTTCCCACTTCAAGAAGGCCTCCCGCCCGGTGATGATCCTTTTCTTCGGGGATCATCTGCCCTACTTCGGCCCGAGTCTGGCTGTTTATCGGGACACCGGCTTCGTTTCCCGATCAATTGCCAGGATGATTGAACTCCCGCTGGCGGACTATAAAAAGCTGATGAGTCCGCCCTTCCTGCTCTGGACCAACTTTGCCGATAATAAAACCGAAATAGATACGGTCAGCGCTTTTTTCCTGGGTTACTTGGTTTTAAAAAGGGCCGGCCTTGATCATCCTTTTTTCAGAACATTTCTGGGGCGGCTTTCTCAAGAATTGTCCGGACTGGGGAAAAACCTCCAGATAGACGCCCGGGGGGGACTTAAAAGAAAAAACCTGGCCGAATATGGAGAAATAATCAATCAATATCGCCTGCTCCAATACGACCTCATGTTCGGAAAAAAATATGCCCTGTCCCCGGCGCCTCCGGCCCAGGGGCGGCCATAAACCAGTTTGATGGCGGACCTGGCTCTGACTGAATCGGGCTAGTCTTCGCTCTTTCTGGCCAGGGGATTGAAGAAAGAAATAGCGGTGATCGTGTTGTAGGCCAGCTCCCGGGGAAACAGGCCCAGGCGGTCGCCGTCATGGAGAAGTTCGTCGGAGTGGATGGCCCGACCGTTCTTCATGATCACCCTGACCGTGTCAAAGTCCAGGCCCAGGGCCAGGATGGCTTCGGAGACTAGGGCCCCTTCAGGCAAGTTCAAGGTCATTTCACCGTGGTCATGGCCCTGAACCTTGCTCCTCAACGGCCCGCCGAGCTTTATAGTGATTTCCATCTTTTTTAAGGGCACGGGCCGGGGACGAACCCCGGCCTTTTAAGTTGCTTTATTTCAATATGTTATCAAAACGACAAAGTCTTGTCAAGTTCCTCGTCCGATACGTCGAAGACGGTATTGTGCGGCGGCAGGGGCTCGCGTCTGAAAAAGTCGGGCAGGCGGTCGTCGCCCTGGTTGAAACCGGCCCTGGTGTTGAAATCCCGTTCTATATTCAAAACTCTTTGGCCGAGAGCCGAAACGTCGTCGGTGGTCAGGGACAAGCCGTATTTGGCGTTGAGCATGTCGACTATGGCCACCAGGGCGTCGGGAATATCCAACACCGGAAAGGCCACGAACAGGCACAGCCCGGCCGTGTCCACCGCGGCCGTGGCCACCTGAAGATTCCGGGACAATTCGATCTGACCGTCCGGCTTGAGCGGGTCCACGTACCCGCCGACTTTCATGATGTTCGAGGTGGTTGCGTAGCCGGAGGTATGATCGGCGCCCATGGTCGAGGTCGAATAGGTCACCCCCATTCCCTTGACCGATCTGGGATCGTAGGCCGGCAGGGCCTGGTTCTTGACCACCGGCACCCGTTTAACCCCGAAGACCTTGCCCACCACGGCCGTGCCCGAACCGAGGACCCGACCCAGGGGCGTCCCGGCTCCGACTTCTTTAAGCAGACGCTCGGCCCCCCCGACGTCGCCGAATTCCAAGAGCCCGCCTTCCATGATGACGGCCATGGCCGCCCCGGTGTCGATGGTGTCCAGCCCGAAGTCGTCGCACATTCGGTCGATCCGGGCGATGGCGTCCAGATCGTCGATGCCGCAGTTCGGCCCCCAAGCCCAAACCGTTTCATATTCGGGCCACTTGGAAACATAAGCCTTGTCCGGCCCCAGGTAGATGCCGGAGCAACGGATGATGCAGCCGGCCATACAGCCGTGAGTGGGGTTGCCGCCCCGTTTGACCGTGATCTCGTTAAGGGCTTCGCCGCCGACCTTCTCGGCTCCCTCGAACCGGCCGGCGCTGAAATTGCGGGTGGGCAACGCCCCGGCTTCGTTGATAATATTGATCAGAACGTCGGTGCCGTAAGTGGGCAGCCCCCCGCTGGTCACCGGATGGTCGGTCAGGGCCTTGGCGAAACGCTTGGCCGCGGCTTTAAAGGCTTCCGGGTCTTTGAGCGGCGCCAGCTCGCCGCCGGTGGGGTCGATGACGATGGCTTTGAGGCCCTTGGAACCCATGAGCGCCCCTAAACCGCCTCGACCGGCGTGACGGGACGGCCGAAGTTCCTTGTCGGTGAAGGCCACGCTGGCCGCCGCCAGCTTCCACTCCCCGGCCTGGCCGATTGAAGAGTAACCGGATTTATCGCCGTAAGTCTCCCGCAACTTGGCCACAGTGTCGTAGTTGCCCAGGCCTTTGAGTTCGTCGGCCGGCAACAATTCAGCCTTGTCTTTACCAACCACCAGCTTAAACAGCTTGCCGGCCGCAGGCTGGCCTTCGACCACGATGGCTTGGATGGCCAACCGGCCCAGGTACTGACCGGCCTGACCCCCGGAATTGGCTTCCTTAATGGTCCCGGTCAGGGGACTCTTGCCGCCCACGGAAATCCGGCCGGAATTGGCGCAGTTGGTCGCGGCCAACAGACCGGGAGCCAGGACCAGCTTGTTCAAAGGCCCCAAGGGGTTACAGGTCGGGTCCACTTCGGCGGCCACGATGGCCGAAGTCAGGCCTCGGCCGCCCAATCCCTGGTATTTTTCCGGAATATCTTCAAAAACCGCCTTTTGACTGGTCATGTCCACGCGCAGGATTTTAAACATTCGGCACCTCCTGGTTAGAGTTACGCCAAGAAACTGATATAATTATATGCTGGCCACCGGAAACGGTCAAGGTGTTTTACTAATTATATTAGATAGTTATTATATCATTCTTGATATAATTCCCGCCTGAATCTTCTGTAAAATAATGATAAATCAGGCGGCAATACAGGGTGGACCGGGTGAAGAGACTGTAAAAGAATAAAAGGTTTTCAGCGGTTTTGACTTCTGGTGTATAATTAAATAGACGAATCTACTTGGCTGGTCTTTAACTTGGAACCAGGACTGAAGTGAACCATCCGGCCATTCATTCAGCCCGCCCGTTTTTTTCTTAATTAAGGTCCTTCGGCCGGAAAATCAACAAACACAGGGAAGGATCAAAATGTACTCGACGAACCAATTCGAAACATTTTATCGGATATTACGCGACATCAGCACCTCGGTTCATTCCAGCACCAAGGTCATGGACGTTATGGATCTGGCGGTGATGAAATGCACGGAGGCCTTGGAGGCCAAGGGGACGCTTTTGAGGGTTCTCAACTTGGAGACCAACCAGTTGGAACTGAGCGCGGCGTACGGGTTCAGCCCCGAATACCTGGCCAAGGGGCCGGGATCGAGCCGAAAGATCATCACCGAGCAGTGGAAGTTGAATAAACCCAGCATTATAGAAGACATACAGAATGACCCCCGCATTATGTTCCCCCGGGAAGCCTGGGCCGAGGGAGTTCGCATGGTCCTGGACGTTCCTTTGAGCATCGGCTCCAACATCGTGGGGATTATCCGCGTCTGTTTCCCGGGAAAAAAACAGTTCAACATGGAACAGCTCGATTTTGTTATGTCCATAGGTGAACAATGCGCCGTGGCTTTGGAGAAGGCCCGCCTGTTTGAAGCCCAGCAGTCGCGTTATGACCACTTAGTCCTCCAAACGGAAAAGATGTCGGCCCTGGGCCGGATGGCCGCGGGGGTGGCTCATGAAATTAACAATCCCCTGGCCAGCATTCTCCTCTTCAGTTCGAACCTGATCAAGAAAGTCCCGCCGGAAGGGCGGTTGAAAGAGGGTCTGGAGATCATCATTCAAGAGACTATGCGCTGTCGGCGGATCATTCAGGAGCTTTTGGAATTTTCCCGGTCGAAGGGACCCCAAATGGCTCCGTCTAGTCTGAATGAGGCCATAAAAAAAGCCCTGACCATTTTGGAGAACGAGTTTCGTATCCATCACATTGTGGTGGAGAAGGCCCTGGACGGGCGCCTGCCTGACGTGTTTATGGATATTCACCAGATGGAACAAGTCTTTGTCAATCTGCTGATCAATGCGGTCGAGGCTATCGGCGAGGAGGGCCGGATCACCGTCCGCAGTTGGTTCGAGCCGCGGGCGGAAAGGGTCATGGTCGAGATCACCGATACCGGCTCGGGCATTTTGCCTAAAAATTTAGAAAAGATTTTTGAACCTTTCTTTTCGACCAAGCCCAAGGGGACCGGCCTGGGCCTGGCGGTCAGCTACGGCATAATTCAGAATCATCAAGGGACCATTCAGGCGACCAGCCGTTTAGGGCAAGGCACGAATTTCACTATTGAACTTCCCTTAAAGCCGAAAGATTCCTCCGCGGATGCCTTGATCCATGAAGAACCAAAGCTATAAGGTTTTGATCATTGATGATGAACCTCTCATCGGCCAAGGCTGCCGCCAGGCCCTAACCGAACAGGGCCATTCGGCCGAAGTTCGCCTGACCGCAAGAGAGGGCCTGGCCGAAGCCCTGGCCAAGGCCTACGATGTGGCTTTTGTGGACCTGAAACTACCCGATGGAGACGGGTTGGAAGTTTTACAAAACATCCGGGCCCGGAAACCGGATGTTTACTGTATCATCATAACCGGCTTTTCGACGGTGAAAAGTGCTGTCGAGGCCATGAAGCTGGGGGCCTTCGACTATTTGACCAAGCCTTTTCCCGAGGAAGAACTGATTCTGGCCGTGGAACGGGCCATGGAAAAGAAGCGGCTGGTCGCGGAAAATACTTTTCTCCGTCAGGAATTACTAGACCGGTTCGGTTTCGGCAACATCGTCGGGGAAAATCCGAATCTGCTGCATATTTTCGAACAGATCGAGCGGGTGGCCCCCACGGACGCCACCGTGCTTCTTTGCGGCGAAAGCGGGACGGGCAAGGAACTTTTCGCCCGGGCCATTCATGCTCACAGCCCCAGGACGGCCCGACAGTTCGTGGCCGTGGATTGCGGGACTCTTTCCCCCAATCTTTTGGAAAGCGAACTGTTCGGCCATGTCAAGGGGGCCTTCACCGGGGCTTTTCGGGACAAAACGGGCATTTTCGAGATGGCCGGCGATGGAACTCTTTTCCTGGACGACATCGCCAATTTGACTCCCGAGATTCAAGGGAAACTGCTGCGGGTCTTGGAGGTGCATGAATTCAAACCCGTGGGGGCCAACCATATCAAAACCACCAACGCCAGGATCATTGCGGCCACCAACCGGGACCTTAAAAACATGGTCCAGCAGGGGAGCTTCCGCGAAGACCTTTTCTATCGATTGAACGTCTTTCCCATCTTTATTCCGCCCCTGAGGGAGAGAAAGGACGATATTCCCAGGCTGGCCTACTTTTTTCTGAAGCAGTTCTCACGCAAGACGGGCAAGCGGATCGAAGGGTTCACCGACGAGGCCATCGAGATGCTGATGAATTATGATTGGCCCGGCAACGTGCGTCAGCTTAAAAACGTAATCGAACGCCTGGTCATCATGGCTGATCGCCGGGTGCTCGACCTTTTTTACTTGCTTGACCATCTGGAGACAAAAAGCTCTTCAGGAGAAGACTCCATCCCCGGCAGCCTCCAAGAACTCAAGGAAGTAAAAAAACGACTATTGGAAGAAGGATTCGGCCGGATCGAAAAATCTTTTCTGATCAAGGCCCTCAAGGCCTGCCACGGCAACATCTCCAAGGCGGCCGAACGAGTGGGGATGCAGAGGCCCAACTTTCATGCCCTGATGAAAAAACACGGGGTGACTTCGGCCGATCTGGACGAACCCAAGCATTAGGTGCGCGGTTCTGGTGTATATATATTTATACAATGATAAATATGGTTAAATATTACACTAATCCGTTTAGGTCCCTCCCGGTCTAAAATCAGATATACAAATCGCCTTTCAAAAGCCTGAAAACCCATACCAAGTTTTCTTGCTTATATTGATGATATTATTATTAATTTAACAATTATTCCTTTTTCGGCGGTATTGGAACACTATTTGCTCCTTCCACTAAGCGAAAGAATCCTACCCCAAAGTCCTTTTAAAACAAGGAGGGCTGACCATGTTACAGGCTCAAGAAAAAATTTATCCGCCCCAAATCCTCCTGATGGAGGACGAGCCCAATGTGGCCAAGGGGTTGGAGATAGTTCTGAGTGATGAGGGTTATCGCGTGGATTTGGCCTTGACCGGTCGGAGCGCCCTGGAAACATTCAAACGCAAGGGCGTTGATTTACTGGTGGCCGACCTGCGTCTGCCGGACATGGACGGCATGGAGGTGATCCGTCAGGTCAAGGACCGTCGACCGGATACTGGTGTCGTGGTCATTACCGGGTACTCGAACGTCCCCACGGCGGTAAAGGCCATGAAACTGGGGGCCTTTGATTTCCTGCCCAAACCTTTCACCGACGACGAATTCAAATTCACGGTGAACGAGGCTTTGCAGCGGAAGCGGGTCCTGTCGGTCGTGGAGCTGACCGAGACCGAGGAAGGGCGGCTCATCCAGAAAAGGGAAGTGATCCGGGTCTTGGAGCGGGCGGCCGATGAGTTGTATTTCTCTCGAGACTTAATGGAGAGGGGTTCGAAGGCTCTGGAAGGCTACAAGCTGTCCGGTGAAGCCAAGGCCGCCATCGTCTCGGGTGATTTAAATTGGCTGATGGTCAACGTGGGCGATCTGACCGAACAGCAGCTCCATTGGGTCCTTCATCGACTCCAGAGGGAAATCTGGTAAACGGGTCCGGTCTTCTGTAATTGTATCGCACCGGCGGCCTCAAACGGTCAATCCCGAATAGACCCGGGGCAGGACTCGGGGCAAGGCGCTGGGTCGTTTAACCACCAGGTAATTTTCTCCGGGGCACATCTCGCCCAGATAATCATGACCGGCTTGGTCCACAGTGATTAAAAAAGTGTGGATGTTCATCCGGCGGGCTTCCTGAAGGGCCATCATGGTGTCCCGGAGGCCGTATTCGCGGCTGGAGCGGTCCGGGCCGTAGTCGTAATCCTGGGGATAGCCGTCGCTGAGCAGGATCAGGGTTTTGAGCCGGTTGTTCATCCGGGCCAACTTGAGCAGGGTATGGCGGATGGCCGGCCCCATCCGGGTGCTGTTATATGGCTTGACGGCCCCCAATCGGGACCGGGTTTTCAGGGAGTGCTTTTCGCCGAAATCCTTAAAAGTAAAAAATTCGACGTTGTCCCGGCCGTAACCGGAGAAACCGAAGATGCCGAACTCGTGGCTTAGTCCCTCAAGGGCCTCGGCCATGATGACCACGGCCTCGAGTTCCAAATCGATCACCCGCTTGTTTTCAGTATCGGGGGCCGAAGGGGCGATACCATCCAAACCCTTCAGGGAAAAATAATCGGACCAATCCAGTTCCCCGGCCTGGGACCACGGTTCAGACCCGTCGGGGCAAGGTTCGGTGATCTTTTCAATGGTCGAGGCGCTTAGGTCCAGGAGAAAAGCCGTGGCCACGTCGGCGGTCTGGCGCTCACGGTTCTGATATATTCTGGTCGAGGGAGTCAGACCGGCCTTGAGGTCGACAATCGACTTGACGATCTCATCCAGGTCAAGGTCCTGGCCGCTGGGCAGACGTCTGACCAAGCGGAGCAGTTCGGGCCGGAGACGCTGAAACCGGCGTCGAACATTGGTTATGAGCTCCTGATTTTCTTTTTGGATGCGCTCTATTTTTTCATTGGAACCGTTCTCCGGCTTGATTTCCCGCAGGCGACACCAGTCCGGCCGGTAATCTTCGATGAGATAGTCCCACTCATCATAATAAAAAACCCGTCCCCGGTCGGTCCTGGATGATTTGAGCAAACGAGCCTGGCTGGTTCGAGCGGAGCGGTCGCTACTTTTTTCCGCGGAGAGTTCCTCGATTTTTTCCTGAAGCAGGTCTTCCAGGTCGGTGACGAACAGACCGGTAGCACCGGCCAGTTCCTGGGTTTTGAGTTGGCTGATGGTTATCTTGGCTCCTTTTTTAAGCAGTTCCTTGATCAGGTCCATGGGTAGAGGCGAGCCTTGACCCTCGAGCCCGGCAGCGGCTTCTTTTAGGAGTTCCAGGGCCGAGGCCAGTTGAACGATTTCCGGATCGGTCTGGCCGTGAAAAGGCACGCCTTGGGCTTGATGATAAGGCAGGTCTTGGTCCAGAGGGGTCTGGTCCTGGAACGCTTCCAGATTCAAAGGCAACCCGATCGGTTCACCTTCTCCGATGAAACGGTCCAGGGAGAGATCGGCGAGCCCGAGATAAACGTTGGGCAGCCGTCGAAACAGGACGTAAATCCTTGCGGCGGCTTCAGCCGCGTCGATCACCGTGGCCTCGACTTGGAGGACCAGGGTGAGAGTGCGGCAGGCTGTTTCATAAAGGGGCCGGACCGCCGCGGGCAGAAAATGGTCTGGCCGCCCGGTCAGGGCGAAACCGAGGAGGGCCTCCACCAGGGCTTCCCTCAGGGGCAAGCCGGCGGACGCCGGACGGGTTTCGAGTGAGGCCATAACCGCCCGGTCCAGGTCTCCGGCCAGACCCCGATATTGGCGGCGAAGCCTGAAATCGACGCGAGCGTCTTCCGCCATAAAAAAGAGGTCCCGGGCCAGTTGCGGCAGATCAAAACAACTGAAGAAAAGCTCGAAATGGGTCAGGAGAGGGCCGGCCTCGATCTTGGCCCGGACGATTCGGTTCAGCCCCAATCGATCGGCCGCCAGGCGGATATCAAAATCAAAGGTCCCGAATTCCACATAACCGGCCTGATGGGCGGCCAGAACCTTATACCGGCTGAAGCTCTCCTCCCAGGGCAAGTCATCATCGAGATGAGGCGGCAGGTAGATGGTTTTTCCGTCGGTCAGGGGATAAAGTCCTCCCTGGGGGAGCACCTCCGCCGGCGCATCGGCCGTGCTCCCGATAGCCAATTCCCTTCCGGCCAGGGCGGTGGCGAAGAGCTGCAGGACGCCTTTAAACCGGGCCAAGGGCATGGGTTGATGGGTTTCCGGATCAACCGTATTACCGGGCGGTGATTCAGGCCGCGAAAAGACTTCGTTGGATTCAGACGCCCTTCGGGTCCCGGTCATTACTCTTCGAAGATGCTCTTGACGATTTCGACGACCGCCCGGTCGACTTGAGGGTCGTCGGTGATGGATTGGGCCACGGCCAGTTCGCAGGCTCGGCGGGTAGACACTCCGGAAACGATCAATTTGCCGGCATAGACCAGAAGGCGGGTGCTGACGCCTTCTTCCAGGCCGTGTTCCCGGAGATTTCTGACCTTTTCGCCTAAAAGGGCCAAGGCCGAGGCCAGGTCGGGATCGACGCCGCTTTCGTGGGCAATGATCCGGGCCTCCAGGTTACGGGGCGGATAATCGAAGCTTATAGACAGGAAACGCTGGCGGGTGCTGGGCTTGAGGTTCTTCAGCACGCTCTGATAACCGGGATTGTACGAAATGACCAGAAGAAAGTTTTTGTGGGCCTCGATCATCTGGCCTTTTTTCTCAAGAGGCAGAATCCGCCGATAATCGGCCAGGGGGTGGATGACCACGGTGGTGTCCTTGCGGGTTTCAACGATCTCGTCCAGATAGCAGATGCTCCCGTATTTGACCGCTCGGGTCAGAGGACCGTCGATCCAGACGGTTTCGTTACCCACGAAAAGGTAACGTCCGATCAGGTCGCCGGCACTGAGGTCTTCATGGCAGGCGATGGTGACCAGGGGTGCGGCCGTTTCCCCGGAAGGAACCGACCCGCCGACGAGGCGTTCCTTCTGGAGGTGGTAAGCCATATATTCGAGAAACCTGGTCTTGCCGCATCCGGTCGGGCCTTTCAGCAGGACGGGGAGCTTGAGGGCAAAGGCCGTCCGGAAAACCTCCGCCTCGTCATTGATGGGCAAATAGTATGGCTCTTCTTGGAAGGAGTGTTCCTCGAAATACCGTTCGACCCCGCTCTGCGGGTTAAAATCGTGCTCGGTCATGATTTTTCCAGACAGCCTGTCATGATAAAATAAATTAACTAATAATTAACATAACCGCTTTGAGCGCGGTTGTCAAAAAAGATAAAATGATTATCAAGGAGGGCTTTCCCTGGAAAGCAAGGCCTGGAAAAGGCCGGGGCCGGCGGGTACGGCTGAAGAATGAACGCAACCCGTTTCCGTCCTTTCAGAAAACATCCTGAACTTTATTTTCGGAGGAACGGACATGTATGAGAGAGAGTTAGAGGAAGCGGCCCGGATCATTGCCGGGGCCGATTATGCCGTGGCCTTCACCGGGGCCGGAATCAGCGCGGAAAGCGGCATTCCGACCTTTCGCGACCCCGGCGGACTGTGGGAAAGGTTCGATCCGGCGGAAGTAGGCACCTTGGAAGGTCTCGCCACTTTCGCCCGGCGCCATCCTGATCGGCTGCGTCAACTATTGCGGGAATCCGCCGACCATTTCGGCCGGGCCCGGCCCAGTCCGGCCCACTACGGTCTGGCCGAGCTGGAAAAAATGGGCCTTTTAAAAAGCGTCATCACCCAGAACGGGGATGACCTCCATTCCATCGCCGGCAACACCAGGGTTTTTGAAATCCACGGCAACCTTTACCGCTTCAAATGCCTGGCTTGCGGAGGAACCCGAAAACACAACCGTGAAGAGATACTTGATCGGATCGGCGGTGTGTTGAACTCGGAGCCGTTCAATGTAGAGGAGCTGTTGAGCGTCCTGCCCAAATGCGAGTGCGGCGGCTTGATGCGGCCCGATGTGGTCATGTTCGGCGAGGCGGTGCAGCAACTGCCGGAAAGCTTCCTCGAAGCCCGGTCGGCCGACGTTCTCCTGGTCCTGGGCACCAGCGCCATGGTCTGGCCGGCGGCCGGGGCGCCCTATGAGGCCAAGAGACAGGGGGCCAAGGTCATCGAGATCAACCCGACCGCGAACGCTTATCGGGAGATCACCGACGTGTACATCAAGGATTTGAGCGGCCGGGCCATGCCCAAAATCGTGGCCCGGGTCAAGGAACTGCGCCGGAACTGAGCGCCGTCGCCTCGGCCGGACTCGTTTAATTATGTCGTATAACGGTCCTTCTCGGGTAATAGCCCGGGGCGACGGTGGTGTTCGGCGCGACCAGACATCCAGGAGCCATGACCGTGCCGGGGCTGGTGACCGAATTGCACCCGGTTTCGACGCCGTCGCCCAAAACAGCCCCGAACTTGCGCCGGTCGACTTTGAAGACTTGCTTTTCCACCGTCACCCGAACCGGGCCGGGGACGATCTTCAGGTTGGCCAGTTTGGTTCCTGCACCCAAGTTGACGTCGCGGCCTAAAAGACTGTCCCCGAGATAGGCGAAATGACCGGCCTTGGCCCCGTCAAGCATGACCGAATTTTTCATCTCGGTGACATGGCCGACCACGCAGCCTCGTCCGACCAGGCACGATCCCCTGAGGTAGGCCCCCTGCCTGACTTCGGTGTTCGGCCCGATGATGGTCGGCCCTTTGATCAAGGCCCCGGTCTCGACCACCACCCCGGGACCTATTTCTATCTCATCGTCCATCAGGCAGACCCCGGCGTAAACCACGGCCGCGCCTTCCAAACGTTCGCCTTTATAACCAACCAGGAACTCTCCCTTGGTCGCATCGCCGTGCCGCAGTTCTATCCCCTCGGTCAATATTTCCCCTCGCCAAATAACGTGGGTTTTCTGGAGCACGTCCCCTTTTCGCCTCAGGGCGGCGGCATTGGATTTGATCACCCGCCGGGTGTATGTCTTAATCCGCTCAAGAGCGTCCCAGACCAAGGCCAGGCCTTCAAAAAGTTCGGCCGCGGCCGAATTATCCAGGTTGAAAAACGATTCCGGTTTAAGGATGTCCATTCGTTTCTCCTGAAATCAAAATTACATTATTTTAACACAGCCTAATTGTTCGGGGAGCGGTTTATTCGACTTGATCCGTCTAGGTGCGGCCCTGATTTTGTCGGCGGAGTTTCGGATCAAACCATCGGGGCACGGCTTGACTTTCCCTTGTGTTCTTGGTTAGATTTGGATCGCGCAATTTTAATTCATTATTCCTGGCCGGTTAATTGGGAAGGGGAATAATGATCACATTGTCGGCGGGCAGGCCGGGATAGTCGTTTTCGGCCGTTTCCAAGGTCTGAGGTGAAGGCCCATGTGTCTCCGGTCGGTTCTGGCCTCGATCCGGGCCGGAGTGAGGCGAACCTCAAGACTCCTGCTGAAACTATGCTCTATATCAAGTGTGGACGTCCGGCCATGACCGAGGCCTGTCCGGCCTTCAAGCAAAGCCGCCGGCAAGCACCGGCCTTGAGTTTCATCGGACCTGAGTATTAGTGGAAGCGGAGCTTATCAAAATCATCCGATTACGCCAGTCCGAATATCTGGCCTTTGAAGTGATCAAGTCGATTTGTCCCTCGGCGGCATCCAGATTTCACGCCCGCTTTCAAGGTTTGCTCGCCTATTATCACGGCCGGGACCGGGAAGTGGTGAAAGGAGTACGATCACCGTCCCCGGACTATTCCGGCCCCCGAATCATCCTGGAGGACGGCCGACCTTCCGGACGTTTTATTCCCGCGATTGTCGACGCCTTGTTTCATGATTTCCTGAGATTGCATGAAGCCGACGATCCCTGGCAAATGAAAACCCTCTTTTGCGAAAGAGAACTGCCCAGGTTCCTCAGACAATATTTCCCTGAATCGGCTCTACGGCCGACCGATATGAAGCGGCTGCGGCAAATCTGTCAAAACCTCAACGTGGAAGCCGCTGAAGCGGCCGCGGCCTACCGGCGGGCCGACTTCGAGGAAATCAAGGAGGCGGATCGGTTCGTGTTGGAGAGCCGCAACGCCGCCTGGCATGAGCTTATCCGCACCGCCGTCGCCGCGGCCCGTTCCCGGGCCCCGATCCTTTTGACCGGAGAAAGCGGGACCGGCAAGGAGGTCCTGGCCAGATTCATTCATCGCCGGAGTCCCAGCGGCCAGGGGCCGTTTGTCCCGGTGAATTGCGGGGCCATACCCGAAAATCTTTTGGAAAGTGAACTCTTCGGTTATCGCCGGGGCGCTTTTTCGGAAGCCAGGCAAGACAAGCCGGGTCAGATTGTCCTGGCCGAGGGGGGGACGCTTTTCCTGGATGAAATCGCCGAGATGTCTCCATTCCTGCAAGTCAAGCTGCTCCGATTTCTTCAGGACCACAAGGTTTTGCCCCTGGGAGGAGTCCGGGCCGTAAAGGTTAACGTCCGGATTTTGGCCGCGACCAACCGTGATCCTGAAACGGCCAGGGCCGAGGGGACTTTTCGCCAGGACCTTTTTTATCGCCTCAACGTCTTCCGCCTGAACCTGCCGCCCCTTAGAGACCGGATCGAGGACATTCCCGATCTGACCGACTGGTTTATTACCTTGTCCAACCGGGAAAACAACGCCCAGGTCAAAGGATTGACCAAGGAAGCGGCCGGCCTTTTGCTCCGATACTCCTGGCCGGGTAACATCCGGGAATTGGAGAACGTCATTCACCGGGGGGTGATTTTAGCCGACCGGGGCCTGATCGGTCCCGATCACCTGCCTCCGGAGGTGACCCGATTTTCTCCGGCGTCAAGACCCGGCCTCCCCGACGAACCAAGCTGTAATCGTGAAGTTCTCCTCCAGGCCTTGGCCCAGGCCCTGGCCCTTCCGCCCGGACCGACCGGCCGGCCACGGCGGTTGGCGGAAAGCGTTTCCTTGATTCATCTGGTTCGGTTTTTCGAATCCCTGGGCCGGCGGTCTTTTGCTCCCCGCGAGTTGACCGAGTTCATCTCCCCGCCGTATCAGCCGCTCAGGCGGGATAAATTGGCTCATCTGATTCTTAAGGCTTTGCAAAAGGCCGGGATTTTGGACCACAACGGCCGTAAGGCGCAGGCGGCCAGGTACTGCTTGACCAGCGGCTTGAAAGGGAAAAACCCAAGGTGAAACAGGGAGTCCGGTCTTGATCTCTTTGAAAAAACTTTCGCGCCGGCTGCTCGTCCTGATTTTACTGGTCCTCGGCCTTTACACCCTGGAGTGGATTTTTATACCTAAGGCCCGGCAGGATCGAACGGAAAGTTTCAGCAACCAAATCGAGCTGGCTTTTTCGATGCCTATCCTCAGCCTTGATCCTTATAAATTCGGGTACGGTGCTCAAACCACGATTTTCCCCCTGATATACAGCTTTCTTCTGGTCCCGCTCGAAGACGGTTCTTTCGAGCCGGATTTGGCGGTCAAATGGTGGCCCGAAGAAGACGAAAAGACCTGGACTTTTGTCTTGAGGCCCGAGGCCCGCTTTCACGACGGCCGGCCGGTGACTTCCGCTGACGCCCTTTATTCACTGAGACGCCTTTGTGAGTCAAATCCTTTTTTAGCCGAGAACATAGATGATATTCGCTGTCCAGATCTCCACAGACTGATCGTCGCCCTTAAGCATCCGCTGCCATTTTTCTTTTATCATCTCTCCGCCATGCCGGTGGTCCCCAGACCGGCTAACGGCCGGTATAATCAAGATCAGCGGGCCATCGGCAGCGGGCCTTTCAAGGTTCATTATCGCCACAGGGAACAGACTCTTGTTTTGGTGAGCTTTCCCGAATACTACGGTGAAAAACCACACGTCAACGCCATCGAAGTTGTTTATGTGCCGGACAAAGAAAAAATCTGGACCGATTTTATGAACGGCCGCATCCAGGCCTGTTTCGCGGCGACTCCGGAAAACGTCTATTTCATGCGGCTTGAACCAACCCGTTACCGTTTAGAGGGCGGGATGTCCAGGTCGACGGTGCTTTTGCTCTTTAATACCACGGACCCTCTCTTTTCCGACCGACAAGTCAGGCGGGCCATTGCCAGGATGTTTGATATAGAAAAGCACATTCAATCGGAACTTCGCGGTCTGGCCCAACCCTGTCCCAGTCCCTTGGGCGCTTTTTCCCCTTTTCTGCCGAAGAACGCCCGGCCGATCCGCTTTGACCCGGAAGAAGCCGAACGAGCCCTGGCCGAAGCCGGTTGGGTCGACCACGATCAGGACATGTTCCGTGACAAAGACGGCCGCGATTTTGAGTTCGAGCTTTTAGTGCCGACGACCTTTCAGACGGAAAAAGAAACAGCCCTGTATATTCAACGGGCCCTCAACCGATTCGGCCTTAAGGCCCACCTGGTTTATAAACGATTTGACCGGATGGTGGAGGAGAATCTCGGGCCGGGCGACTTTCAGGCCTGCCTGACCCAGCACGGCACTAATCCCCGAAATTTTTCATCACTGGCCGGGTGCTGGTCGTCGAAGGCATGGGGTAACGGCAACTTTGGTCGATATCGGAACGATACGGTCGACCAGTGTATCAAAAAACTTCTATCGGCCGAACGACCGGAAGAGTTGGCGGAACCTCTTGGTCTGATTCATGAACACCTTTTGGCGGACCAGCCCGCGGTTTGGCTTTATCACCGGTACGAAGTCCATGCCTTCTCCCGCCGCCTTCAGAACCTCAGGAGACCCAACCCTGATTTTTACTTCACCTTCCCCTTGCGCCAAGCCGGACTGCTTTCCGGGCCGGGATCAGAACCTTAGCCTTCTTGTCATCGCTTAAGAAAGCTTCTTGTCTAAATCAATTTTTCCTCTCCTCCTTATCTCCAGCAAGGACGGTGGGGAGAGATAATGAACCTGGCTTCATTTCCTTATTTGACTTTTTAATAATATTGATATAAATCTTGAAAAAAATATTCGGTCTGAATTGGAAAAAAACACCGGCTGGCGGACCTATAATCTTGATTTTTATGGAAAATGACCCTGTAGCCCTCCGGCCAGGAATATGTTGCACAGCGCGGTTTGTTCCGTGATAATATACCGCCTTAAACCCAAGGAAAGGAGAATAGCCTCATGCCCGAAACCATGCCCAGACTTCTCTGCTATGCCCGCAGCCGATGTACATCGGTGGAGCAGATTGATGACCAGACCATGCGCTCGATCTGCCGCCTCCAAGACACCCTGACTGAGGCCGTGGTGGAAATTCTGGTCAAACTGCCCGACCTGGAAATAATCGACGCCCAGGGAAAATTCCATCGCACTTACCAGGACGAATGTCGCAATACCGCCGAGGGATTGAAAAAAGTTATTGGGGTGCGAGTCGGCCCAGGCATGCTCAAGATCATCAAGGGTTTGGTCGGCGAGGTTTCCGAATGCCGGCAGTTGGCTTTCATGGTGGAGGAATGTTGCCACGGCATCATCCTGGCCTTCACCAAGGACCAGTTGGCCCAAGCCCCGGTTGAACAGCACCAGAACGTCGAGTTTTATCGGAAAATGATCAAGAACAACATCAGATTGTACGGCCGTTGCGCGGCTTTCGCTCCAGGCAGTTCGATGGTCGAAGGCATCGAGCCGCCGACAAAATAGTCCGAAAGCGTCTTAAACGAACTATTTTGGATAAATCCAAGGAGAATTCGAAGCTATGCTCAAATACATGCGTAAAAAGATGATCAGCATTTATCGAAAAGACCAGGACACCCTCTTCGTTCACGGGGTGTTGGACGATGACATTTACAGCCTGGAACTGGACCTGGACATCAGCCTGGCCGATTTGGAAGTTCTTTCCATCACGGGGAAATGGAATAGATGGACCACTCCGGAATGCCGGCGTTCGGATCAGTTTCTCCAGGAAGCGATCGGGTTCCGCGATGAAGAAGGCCTGAGTCAAAAGGTCCATAAGGTCATCGGCCGCAAGTCCTGTCGGCATTACGCCAACCTGCTTTTGGAATGCTGGCACTCGGCCAGGGAAGCGGCCCTGGCGGCAAAATGGGAGGCGGCCAAAGCCGACCGGCCCGATCTGACCTTCGAGGCCTTTCTGGCCGGGAAGACCGTCAGCCCGTCCGAAGTCCGGGCGAAAGTGACGGGTCCACGGATCGAAGTTTCAAAAGGACCTAAACCAGGGGCCAAGGAAATCAAGATACTCCACGAAAAGGCCGACGGGGGGACCTTGATCGATCTGCACGTCCACACTTCACCGGCCTCCCCGTGCAGCTCAGCCTCGGTGGACGCCTTGATCGAAGAAGCCAAAAGCATCGGTCTGGACGGCATCTGCCTGACCGACCATAACTACGTCTGGTCGGCCTCGGAGGTGGAAAACCTCAGGCGAAAGCACGGATTTCTTATTCTCCGCGGGAACGAGATCACCACGGATCAAGGAGACATCCTGGTTTTTGGACTGGATAATGACATCAAGGGTATCGTCAAACTGAACGATCTGCGGGAAGAAGTGGAACGGGCCGGAGGCTTCATGATTGTGGCTCATCCTTTCAGGGGATTCGCGGTGTTCGGGGCCGCCCAAATCGGATTGACCCCTGAAAAGGCCATGGAACGCCCTATGTTGACCTTGGTGGACGCCATTGAGGTTTTGAACGCAAAAGTCACGCCGCATGAAAACAAGTTCGCCGCCGACGTGGCCGCCGGACTGAACCTCCCGGCCACGGGCGGCAGCGACGCCCATGAAGTTGATGAAGTCGGTCAGTACGCCACCCAGTTTTTCCAGGAGATTAAAAACGAGGAGGACCTGGTGGCCGCTCTGAGATCAGGAGATTACTCTCCGGTCGTTTATCGAAAGTAGGAGCGGACCATCGCCCGGCATGGAAAATCAACCTCGGTCTCAAGCCTGAAAGGAGGCAATGTTTTGGAAAAAAAAGTTGATTGGGAAAAATTGATCAGGCGGATAGAGCTGTTGATGCGGCTCAAGTCCTTTCCCGTGGCCTTCAAGCTGTTCGAGCACAAGGAAGAACTGAACCGAATTCCCTTTATGCGCCGGATGAACCATAAAGTGACCATGTGCCAATTGATCACCCTGGTCAGAAATTTCGACTGGACCGTGGGAGCGGACCGGGACGATTTTCTCTCCGCCGAATGTCCTTCGATCATCGGCTTGGCCGATCTGCCTGAAGTATTTACCGACGGTACTTTTCGGAGCATCGTCTGGGTGAAGAACAGGGAAGACGGGAAAAAATTCGAAGCCTCCATTCCCAGGATTCCTCGGGGCAAATACGAGGCCGTGGCCATGGCTCCGCTGGTGTACAAGCCCTTTGAGCCCGACATGGTCCTCATTTACGCCAACCCGGCCCAGATGATGCTTCTGATCAACGCCCTTCAGTTTGAAGATTACGAGGTCATGCAGTTCTTTTGCGTGGGCGAATCCTCTTGCTCCGACGCCGTAGCCCGTTGTTACAACACCGGCAAGCCGGCCCTGACCATCCCCTGTTACGGCGAACGCCGTTACGGTCACGCCCAGGACGAGGACCTGGTCATGGCCCTGCCGGCGGATTACATGGAAAAGGCCCTGGCCGGTCTCGAGGCCCTCTATCGGCGAGGCATCCGCTACCCCATCAGTTATGCCGGGGCCGAGCAGGACCTGGCCCATGCCTTCCCCGGCTCGTACGGCAGTTTTGACCAGGTTCACGAAATCAGGGGCATGGGCAAGGACAACCGGCTGGTGCTGGGCGTGACCGGGGTCATCGCCAGCGGCAAGACCACCGTGGCCAACATGCTCAAAGAACTGGGCGCGCCGATCGTGGACTTCGACCTAATCTCCCGAGACGTGGTCCAACCCGGCAAAATAGCCTGGAAACAGGTGGTCGAATATTTCGGGGAGGAAGTGCTTTTGCCGGACCGGCAGTTTGACCGGAAAAAGCTATCCGATATCGTTTTTCGGGACATCGAGAAAAGGAAAAAGCTGGAAAGCTTTATCCATCCCCAGATCGGGATAGAATTCATCAAGCAGATAAACGATCTTGCGGCCCAAGACCCCAACGCCATCATCCAGGTGGTCATCCCCCTGCTGATCGAGCTCAATATGGAGTATATGTTCCACAAAAACATGCTGGTCTATATTTCCCAGGAAAAAATCATCGAAAGATTGTGCCTCCGTGACGGAATAAACCGGGAGCAGGCCGAGACCATCGCCTCGAATCAATGGAATATCGACGACAAACTCGGGTACGTCGACTTTGTGATCAATAACGAAGGCAGTCTGGAGGAAACCAGGAAACAAGTGGAAGAACTTTGGGCGACCTTGAAAAAACAGCAACAGGAGATAGCCGAAAAGAACGCCCGTTTCGGGGCGTTGAAAAAAAAATAATCCCGAACAGCCCGAGGCCGGGTGGATGCCTTCGGGCCAGGACTCGGCCTTGGGCTGTTCCGCTGAATTCAATATAGTCGAAATGGAGACTTAAAACTTCTTTTCAGCCTGATCCGCCTTTTGTTAAGCGGTCCGTATTTACAACCATGAGACCATTGACTCTTTTTTTCCGGCCTCGACAGGGGAACCGGTTTTTTTACGGCTGGTCCGTGGTGGCCATGGCCTTCACGGCTCACTTCATGTCGGTCGGGACGGCCTTTTACGCCATGAACGCCTTTATGGAGCCTCTCTGCGCCGCCCATGCCTGGTCCAGAACGGAAGTTAACCTGGCCTTAACCCTGGGCACCCTTTTCGGTTTTTTCGGCCAGTTTGTTTTCGGGACCCTGGTCATGCGTCTGGGTCCCCGCCTCCTCATGCTCGCCGGTTCCCTCTCCGCCGGTCTGACCTTGATCCTTCTCGGCCGAACCGACGCTTTATGGTGCTTTTATTTTCTATATGTGCTGCTCTATCTGTCCAATGGGGCCTACGGCGGCATCGTGGCCAACACCTCGGTCAGCAACTGGTTCGTTCTTAAGAAAGGCCGGGCCCTGGGAATAGCCACCGCGGGAATTTCCCTATCCGGGGCCGTTCTGCCCTTGGTCACCATGATCCTGATCGTTAAAACCGATCTGGCCGGAGCTTTCATGTGGCTCGGCCTGATGGTCCTGCTTGTCGCTCCCCTGTCTTGGCTGATCATCCGAGATTGGCCCGAGGATTACGGCCTGGTCCCGGACGGCCTGGCGCCCTTGGCCGAATCATCATGGCGGCCGGAATTTCAGTCCGAAACTCGGCCGAACGGGGAAGCCGATCAGGCGAAAAGGCCGCCCGTTCGGCAGCCCTTCTGGACGCCGGCCAGGCTGGTCAGGACTTCCGCCTTCTGGAAACTGGGAACCTCTTTCGTCCTGGTCCAGATAACCCTGGTCGGGGTCATGTCACAACTCAAGCCGCGCTTCGTGGACTTGGGCTTTGGGGATTTCACCGCCATGGGCATGATGTGCACGACCGCTTTTCTCGGCGCGGTCGGCAAATACGTCTGGGGCGTTTTTTGCGACCGTTATGAATCCAAATACGTGGTGGCCGTCCTCATCGGGGCCAACACCCTGGGCCTGGTCCTGGGCCTGCTGCCCGGATCGCTTTTAGCCCTGATTCTGTTTATCCTGATTTTCGGTTTCGCCATGGGCGGCCCCATGTCCGCCTTTCCCATTATGGTCGCTGATCTTTTCGGCCGGGAATCATTCGCGGCCGTCCTGAGATTCGTTTCTCTTTTTCTGATCCTTCAACTCTCGGGCTATATAGTCGTCGGGCTGAGTTACGACCGTCTCGGGTCGTACGATCCGGCCTATATCCTCTTCGTCGGCCTCGATCTGGTCGCCCTTTACCTGATCCTGACCCTGAAAAGACCCAATGATCGCCCCTCGGCTGACCGAGCGCCCGTTGGATAATAAGACGTAATTTGGATTTAAACGGTCGGTTTGGCCGCGGCCGGGAGCAGGCAGGAAAATTTCGTCCCCTGGCCGACCTTGCTCTCTATCTGGACCTTGCCGCCCAGGCGGTCCAAAATCTCCTTGACGATGACCAAACCCAGGCCGGTGCCTTCTTCTTCCGAAGCCTTGGCCTTTTCCGTCCGAAAGAATTCGGAAAACAAGCTGGAAAGATCGCTCTCGGGTATGCCGATGCCGGTATCGGCAACCTCAAACAAGACCTGATCCGAGGAAGGGGCGGAAAGGCCTACCACGACCCGACCGCCGGAAGGGGTGTATTTGATGGCATTGGAAATAAGGTTGGTGAACAGGTCGTCGAGGAGTTCGTTCCGAGCCGCCACCGCCGGCAACGCCTCGGGCATCTTAAATTCAATCGTCAATCCCTTAGCCGCGGCCTGACTTTCATACAGAGGGGCCAGGTTGTTCAGCACTTGGGCCGGATCGACCGGTTGAAGGCGAAGCGTCCCCGTCTCGTGCCTCTTCCCGGCCAGGTTCAGGAGATCATTAATCAACCGCTGCAAAACGGCCAGACGTCTTTCGCACCTGACGATCACTTCCTTTTGCTGATCCCCCACGTTTCCCAGGTAACCGCCGCTGATCGTTTTGAGCATGCTCTGGACGGCGCCGATGGGAGAACGGAGCTGGTGGGCGGCCTTGTTCAGGAACCAGGTCCGGGCCATCTGCCGGCTGAGGTTTTCTATGGCCAAGGCGGTCAGGTCGGTCATCAGGGGAAAAAAATCGGCGTCGGCTTCGGAAAAAAAATACGTCTCGCCGCTGTAAACGCAAAACACGCCCAGCAGCCGGTCCTCGACTTTCAGGGGCAGGCAGAGCATGGAGGCGATACCCTCGTGGCGGACATCCTCGGGGTACTGGAACCGGTTCTCTTCATCGACGTTACCGATGGTGTACAAGGAGCCTTCAAGAATCTGGCGGTTGATGGCGCTCTCTCTCACGCTGATCGAGTCTTTAGACAAATAGTCTTCGCTTAAGCCGTAAGTGGAAGCAAAGCGGAGGTATTTGTTTTCCTGGTCCAGCAGTTTGATCGAACAGGCCTTAACGCCCATGATCCGAGCCGCGTTGCGGGTGGCTGTATCGAGCAGGTCTTTCAGACTGGTATGGGCGTCGACCTCCTTGATCATCTCATAAAGGGAAGTGAGTTTGGCGTTGCTGATTTCCAGGTCGCGGGAAATCTTCATTACTTCCCGGCCTTTGAATCTCAAAGCCACCTTGACCGATGTAATGAGGTAGGCGGCGATCAGAATGCCGGCGGCGAAAGTCAGGTAGGAGATGAAGACCCGGGGATACCGAAGGCTGTGAAAGAGCAACGATTCCCCGATCCAGGCGGTCAGTTTCGGGACCAGGTTGTGGTGATGGAGGGCGATCAAGCCGGCCAGGGCGGCCAGGATAACCAGGGCGTAAAAGTAGCAACTCCGGGGGGATAACAGGATGCCGGCCAGAACGACATGGAATATGACAAAGATCAACAGGGGGCTGGCCAAGCCGCCGGTGCAATAGATGATTAAGAAGAGAGAAAAAAGGTCCAGGGAAATTTGGACGTGAGCGAAAAGTTCAAAAGGATAGACCTCGGTCGGTTTAGTGGATTCGAGGCGTTTCCCGATGGCCAGAAAGAACAGGTTGTAAAGGAGGATGAAAAAGACGATGGGCAGGAGAGAGCGGATGGGCAGTCCCGGCTCCCAAAAATAGGCGGCCCCGACGCCCAAAAGTCCCGCCCCGGCGGCCGCCCATCTCAGCTTGATAAACCAATAAACTCTTTCTCTGAGTTCTTTCCTGAAAAATAATTGCTGTTTGATTATCTCATGGCCAACGTCCATGGGCGGCCTATTTTTTTAAGAGTCCCTCGACTGCGGAAAGCAATTCCTCCGGATCGATGGGTTTTTCCAGGAATTGAGAGACCGGCCAGCTTTCGCCCAGGATATGCTGGAAGCCCTCGGGACCCTGTTCGACCATCTTCTGGGGAAAGGCTGTGACCATGACGATGGGTATCTCGCTGAACTTGGGATTCCGATTGAGTTTATAAGCCAGGTCAAAACCATCGGTGTCCGTAGCCATCATCACGTCCAGGACGATGAGGTCCGGGACCTTTTCTTCAATCTTTTTCAAGCCCTCCTGGCCGTTATTGGCCGAACGGACCTGATAATTCTTACTTTCCAAGATGATGCGAATCGAGTTGACCAAGTCTCGGTCATCGTCGATGATGAGTATCTCTGGACCGGCGGCCATGTTTTACTCCTCCTTTGACATTGCTTTGACTAGAGCGGCAATGACCTGGTTGGCCCTTTTTTCGGCCCCAGGGGAAAGACCTTGGCCGAAGCCGAAATCATCGCCTTGAATGGAAACGAGCCAAGCGGCCGGATTCTTGTGGTAAACCATATTCATCAACCCAAGAAAAAACTCCGGTTTGATGGTATGGGTCAGATAGGGGGCGGGACCGAACTCGGGCTGCACCTTGGTCAACCGCCAACCTTCTTCCAAATACTCGACACTGGCATCCACAAAGAGCACCAGGTCGGCTTGGTATAAGTCCTCGATCAAATCGGCTTCAAGCTGTTGACTGACCAGGAAACAGGGACAGTCCCCGACCTTAAGCCGTCGTTCGAGTTCTTGGACCACGAAGGAGCCCAGGCCGTCATCCCGCCGGAGCGGGTTACCGAAACCGACGATGAAACAAGAATCAGGTTCGGTCGACCAAAGGGCCGGGGTCTCATTCGCGGCGCAGTTCATTGATCAACTCTCCCCCGGGGTTGTAAACCTCGATCTTAAGGGGCATCTGCCCCAGGGCGTGAGTGGCGCAAGACAGACAGGGGTCATAGCAGCGGATGGCCCCTTCGATCCGGTTAAGGATGCCTTCCTTGATCCGGCCGTTGTTGATATATTCCTTGGCCACCAGCTCGACGGATCGGTTCATGGCCATGTTGTTGTGGCCGGTGGCCACGATCAGATTGGCCTTTTCCATGGCCCCGTTGCGGTCAACCCAGTAATGATGGATAAGCGTCCCCCTGGGCGCCTCGATGACCCCTATCCCCTCCTTGCGGCTCGGCGGAGCGGTCATCTTGATCTCCTTGTCGCAGACCTTGCTGTCCTTGAGAATCTGCTCGGCTCTTTCCAAGGCATACAACAACTCAATCAGCCGGGTTAGATGGTACAACAGGGAACCGCCCTTAAGGCCGTTCTGGGCCGTTTGGCGGAACTTATCGTATTCGGCCGCGGCCAAGGGCGTGCTTAAACCGGAAGCGGCGTTCAGCCGGCCCAGGGGACCGACCCGATACAGTCCTTCCGGCCAGCCCAAGGGCTTGTAAAAGGGGAACTTCAAATAAGACCACGGTTCGACGTGCTCTCCTATGTAGTCAAGATATTCAGCCGGATCAAACTCAGCCAATCCCTGGCCGTCGGCCTTGACCATCCTCATTCGGCCGTCATACAGGTTCACGTGCCCATTGGCGTCGACCAGGCCGGCGTAAATGGAATCGAAATTGGCGAACCTCTTGACTTCCTCCATGTTTTTCTCAATCCAGGATTTTATCAGGTCCAGGCCCAACTGACAAGTTTCATAGGCCTCCTTGAAGCCGCTGAGCAGCCGGTCCCGATCTTTTTCATTCAAGGGGTTGGTTACGCCGCCCGGAACGGAAAAAGCCGGGTGGACCCTTTTGCCCCCCAAGGCCCTGATGATCTCCTGGCCGAACTTCCTCAGCCTGATGCCCTTGACGGCCGCCTCGGGAAATTCTCCGATCACGCCGACCACATTGCGTTTGGCCGGATCGGCGTCCCAGCCCAGCAGCAGGTCCGGACTGGCCAGGTAGAAGAAATGCAGGGCATGGGATTGAATAAATTGTCCCATGTGGAGGAGTTCCCGTAAAAGGCGGGCCGTCTTGGGAATCTCCAAACCCAGGATCACGTCGCAGGCCTTGGCCGAAGCCAGTTGATGGCTGACCGGACAGATGCCGCAGATACGTTGGGTGATAATGGGCATTTCCTCGTAAGGACGGCCTTTACAGAAGGCCTCGAACCCTCGAAACTGAAGGACATGAAACCGGGCGTCCTTTACTTGCCCTTGATCGTCTAAATGAATGGTGACCTTGCCGTGTCCTTCGACCCGGCTGATGGGATTAATGGTTATCTTGCGTTCGGTCATCGGCGACCTCCTCAATCAAAGTGCAACATGCCGGCAGGCAACTTGGGCACTCGGCCCGCGACCACCTCTTTCAAGGCATAGGCGATCGAATCGGGCGAAGGCGGGCAGCCGGGCACATATATGTCAACGGTAACGACTTCGTTCACGGGCAGGACCTTGGGTAGAAGCGGGGGCAGGTCCTCGTGGGCGGGAATAACCCCCCCGACCACACTCTCGGTTTCCACATAACCGCGTCTGAGCAAGAACTCGAGCTGAAACGGATTGCGAAGCATGTTGATGCCGCCGAAGACGGCGCAGTCCCCCCAGGCCATCAGGAACTTGCTCTTTTCCCTTAGTTTATGAATGATTTCCACTTGCTCTTCATTGGCCACCGCCCCCTCGACGATGCCCAGATCAAGCTCGGGAAAATCATAATCCTTGAAATCGGTGACCGGCGTGACAGTCAGCTCCACCGCTTCCAGAATTCCCAACAAATTTTCATCGAGGTCCAGAAAGGACATATGGCATCCGGAACATCCTTCAAGCCAGACTGTGGCTACCTTAGGTTTTCCCATGGATCAATCCCTCTTTCTGCCCCTTAATCAGGGGTTGATTTTGAGCCGCCGGCGTCCCTGGCTTCAGCTCGACCAGCCCTTAATCCCGCTGTCCGATGGCGGCCAAAATTTGCTCGACCGGCCGAATACCTTTGGGCGGCTCTAAAATTCTATCAACGAATCTGCTTCCTGAACCATCGGCCAGGGCGTAAGTTCCGCCCGTTTCCAACCACGTCGGTTTCGGGATGAGAACCTTGGCCGCCGTCAAGTCGTCCGTGAAATAGGGCGTAAGGACGGCCAGGAACTCCAGGCCGCTCAGTCGCTCCTTCAGCCCTGGTTCAAGGTCATTTTCCCCGGCCAGACACAGTAAACCGCCCTTGACCGGCTTATGTCCGTTCAGGCCCTGCCGGGCGGCCAGGCCCAAATTCCAGGCCCCGGCGCTGTTGCCGGCCGGTTTGAGGATAATCAGGCGCCAAGCATCGCCCGGGAGACGGCCCTTAAGGTCCGCCAAGTCGAAAACCAGCTTCAGGCCGGCGGGATCGGGCGGTCCGGTCAGATCCTGGCCCACGATTATGATCGGATTAGCGGCCTCGTTGAAACGACTGACCAGACCGGTGAAGGCCTTCGAGGCCCAACGAGGATAGAAGTCCTTCGAAGCCTTGCCTTTCGCCCGCCTCGAGGTCTCGAGCAAGAGCGCCTGCAACAGCGAGGGCAGTTCTTCTTGATCCACCGCCAGGAATTCGCTGGCCCATTCACCAAGGGTGTTTTCCGATCCGATCACCGCGACTTTGGCCTTTTTCTCCAGGATGGCCCGTCGGATCAAGGCGTTGATGATGGGATGGGACTTGGACGGATCGGCCCCGATCTGAAGAATCAGGTCCGCCTCGGTGATCGCCCCCCAGGGGACTTCTTTAAGGTTCGACCCGGCCCCTTCGGCCGCCGAAAGCAACGTGCGGAAGTGTCCGCCGTCCAGGGTGTCCAGGTAGCCGGCCTGCCAACCCTTGACCATCAGGTATCTGAAAGCGCCCAGTTCCTCGTTCGAGCAGGCGCTGGAAATTAGGCCCATGAGAGATTGTCCGCCGGAAGCGTCACGAATACCGGCTAAACCTTTGATCACAACTTTAAAAACCTCTTCCCACGTCAACTCCCGCCAATTTCCATCGCCATCCCGCCCGAGGGGCGCGGTCAGGCGCGGTCTCGAAATCTTCATCGGGCCGAACCGCCCCCGGCTGCAAAGTTGCCCCCGATCCGGCATGTCGCTGGGCAGACGCCCGTCGATTTTGATCAAGTTATTGGCCTTGACGTAATAGATGCTTGGGCAGAGCAGTCCGCATTCCGGGCAGAAGGATTCCACCATTTGCCAGTCTTTCACCTTGCCTTTGACCGCGTAATGGGTCCGATGCCGGTTGAAGATGGCCCCGGTCGGGCAGACCTGCATGCACAATCCGCAGGAGACGCAGGAAGACTGGCCCAAGTTCTGGGACAGGTCCACCCCGATCATGGTCCGGCCCCCGCGATTATGAAAATCCAGGACCGCGTTGCCGGCCAACTCCCGGCAGGCCCGGACGCATCGCCCGCACAGGACGCAACGGTTGTGATCAATAACTATGTCTTCGTGACTGGTGTCCACCGGAAATTCCTGGCCGAGGCCGGGGACGGTCAAATGGTCCATCTGAAATTCATAGGCCAGGTTCTGCAACTCACAATCGCCGCTCTGGGCGCAGAACATACAGTAATGGTTCCGCTCGGCGAAGAGAAACTCCAAAACGGTCCGCCTGGCTTCCAGGATTCTTGCGCTGTTGGTCACCACTTCCATGCCGTTGCGAACCGGAGTGACGCAACTGGCCGCCAGTTTCGGCCCCCCGTCCACCTCCACCACACACAACCGACAACCTCCGTATGGGGTAAGATCGGGTTGATGGCACAAGGTCGGAATATGAACCCCGTTCTGCCGGGCGGCGTCCAGGATGCTCGTACCATCAGGGACCTTGACCTCTTTTCCGTCTATTTTGAGGCTGATCTCAACTTTCTGTTCCATTGGATCTCCTTACAAGTTTAGGCATCAAATGAAAGCCTTATTGAACCAGGGGGAAACCCCCTGGTTTGACTTCAGGCCGATGCTTCCTTGACGTCGCACCTCAGGCAGCGACGAGCCTCCTCCAGCGCGACCTTCTTGGGGAAACCCAGTTCCACTTCCCGGAAATCGCGGAGTCTTTTATCGGCCGCCACCTCGGGCATAGGCGCCCGGGGGGCTTCTTTGACTTCCTCGTCCAGTTCCATGGGAATGTCGATCTCCTCCTCGGGCGGCGGCACATAGAGCGGTTCGCCGTTTTTCTGACGAATGGCCGCGTCGATTTCTTCGGCCGTCCAATGACCGGCGGCGATGGCCCAGACCACGGTGTTGGGACCTGTAACCACGTCGCCGCCGGCAAAGATCATCGCCTCACCGGCCCTGGTCCGGGTCGATTCCCTGACCTGAATCAAGCCGCCGTCGGAAATCCTGAGGTCCCCGTCGCCGGTTCGTTCGAGAAAGGCATAGTCGGGTCTTTGACCGATGGCCGAAATGATCTGATCGACCTCCAAGGTAAATTCGGCCCCGGCGATGGGCAGGGGTCTTCTCCGGCCGCTCGAGTCATACTCACCCAGGGACATTCGTTGGCAAACCACTTTTTTCAGACGCACATCCTCGTGAACCAACCTGAGCGGAGTGACCAAGTACTGAATCTGGGCGCCTTCTTCCTCGGCCGCCCGGATTTCCTCCTCCTGGGCCGGCATGTCTTCCCTGAGCCGGCGATACAGGATGGTCACCTCCTCGGCGCCCAAGCGAAGGGCTGTCCGGGCTGCGTCAACGGCCGAGTTCCCGCCGCCGACCACGGCCACCCGCCGGCCGACCGGCGCCTTGCCGCTCAGTTCCACCTGACGCAGAAACTCGACCGCCCCAAGCACCCCGCCGATATTCTCGCCTTCCACGCCCAGCTTGGTGCTGCGGTGAGCCCCGACCGCCAAGTAAACGGCGTCATAATCTCCCTTGACTTCGTCCCAAGACAGTTCCCGACCGATCCTGGTGTTGGAGCGCAGGTCCACGCCAAGGCTCAGAATGGCGTCTATTTCGGCCTTGAGAACGTCCCGCGGCAGCCGGTAAGCCGGGATGCCCCAGCGGAGCATGCCGCCGGGTTCGGGCAGTTCCTCGAAAACCGTGACCTGGTAGCCCCGGAGAGCCAGGTCCCTGGCCGCCGTCAGACCCGAAGGACCGGCCCCGATCACGGCAATCTTCTCCATCCTGGTGATCGGCGCCGGATTGATTTGAGGCTTGGGCGCATTATCGGTGATGTATCTTTTTATATATTTGATGTTAACCGGCTCATCCAAAGTGGACCGCCGGCACTTGAGTTCGCATTTATGGTCGCAGACCCGGCCGCAGACGCTGGGGAACGGATTGGTCTTCAACAAAACCTTGTAAGCGTCCTCCAGCCGTCCGGCCCTGACCAGGGCCATGTAGCTGGGCACATCCATACCCACGGGGCAGGCGTGCTGACAGGGGGCCCTGAACAAATCGCCGCAGGCTACGGCCGGACAACGTTTGTCATGGATGTGGGCCTCGTATTCATCCCGGAAGTAACGCAAGGTCGACAGGACCGGATTGGGCGCGGTCTGGCCGAGCCCGCACAAGGCGGTGTTCTGAATGATCTCGGCCCATTTTTCCAGCTTTTCGATGTCGCCTTCCCGGCCTTGGCCCTGGCAGATGCGGGTCAAAATCTTGAGCATCTGTTGAGTCCCCACCCGGCAGGGCGTACACTTGCCGCAGGACTCGTCTACACAGAACTCCATGAAAAAGCGGGCCACGTCGACCATGCACTTGTCTTCGTCCATGACGATCATGCCGCCCGAACCCATGATCGCCCCCAGTTTGACTATGGATTCATAGTCGACCGAGGCGTTCAGGTGCCGGGCCGGGACGCATCCGCCGGAGGGGCCGCCAAGCTGAACGGCCTTGAAATTCTTGCCCTTGGGTATGCCGCCGCCGATGTCGTGGATGATCGTCCCCAGGGAAATGCCCATGGGCACTTCGACCAAGCCGACGTTATTGACGTCGCCGGTTAAGGCAAAGACCTTGGTGCCCTTGCTTCTCTGGACCCCGATCCCGGCGTACCATTTGGCCCCGTGCAGAATGATCTGGGCCACGGAAGCCAAGGTTTCCACATTGTTCAAAACCGTGGGTTTTTTCCAAAGTCCCTGGACGGCCGGAAACGGCGGCCGCGGTCGCGGCGTACCCCGGCGGCCTTCGATCGAGGTCATCAGGGCCGTCTCCTCGCCGCAGACAAAAGCTCCGGCCCCCCGATAGATCTCGAGGTCGAAATCGAAACCGGAACCCAGGATATTTTCGCCTAATAAGCCGTATTCCCGCGCCTTGCCGATGGCCAGATTCAAGGTCTTGACGGCCAGGGGATATTCCGCCCGGCAGTAGATGTACCCCTGGTGAGCCCCGATGGCCTTGGCCCCGATGATCATGCCTTCCAAAACGGCATGGGGGTCGGACTCCAGGACGCATCGGTCCATAAAAGCTCCGGGGTCCCCTTCGTCGGCGTTACACAAGATGAACTTGGTCTCGCCTTTGCTGGCCGCGGCGAATTGCCACTTCATCCCGGTGGGGAAGCCGGCCCCGCCCCGCCCCCGTATTCCAGACTTGAGGACTTCCTGGACGATCTCGCGGGAACTCATTTGAAAGATGGCCTTGGCCGCGGCAAAGTAGCCGTCGGTGGCTATGTACTGATCGATGCTGTCCGGATCTATCAGGCCCCGGTTCCTCATCACCCGAAGCTCCTGCCGGCGGAAGAAAGGCAGCTCCTTGATCGACGGCACCTTGGCCGCATCAGGCCCGGGCATCCCGTCAAAAACGACTTCCGGCTGCTCCCAGCCTCGGCCGAAAGCCCACTCGGTCTGGACCTGACCGTCCAAAACGTGCCGACGGAAAATATCAGCGGCCATCTCCGGAGTCAGGTCCGAATATTTGACCGCCTCTTCCCCGAGTCGTTCCACGGTAATGAGCGGCTCCCGGTTACAGATGCCGGCGCAGCCTGATGTGGTCAGAAAAATGTCTTTCCGGCCCGAAGAGGCCAATTCCTCTTCCAAGGCCTGATAAACTTTGTCGGCGCCGGACGAAATGCCGCAGGTGCCCATGTGAACGGTGATCCGGCACCGCCATTTATCCGGCTCCAGAACCAAGGCCCTGAGCACCTCGCCTTTTATCCGGTAAAGATCTTCAACCTTCAATCTAGGCATAAGACCGCTCCCTGATTATTCGTATTCTTTGATGATTTCGGAAACCTTGGAAGGTTTAACCTGCCGGTAGGTGTCCTCGTCGATAGTCATGACCGGGGCGAGCCCACAGGCCCCAAGACAACGGACCGTTTCCAAAGAAAAACGCGAATCTTCCGTGGTCTCACCGGGGACAACCCCCAAGTTGCCCGAGAGCTTCTCCAGATTTCTCCTCCCTCCCCTGACGTAACAGGCCGTGCCCAGACAGCAACGGATGGTGTGACGGCCCCTGGGGACCATGGTGAAAAAGTGGTAAAAAGTGACCACCCCGTAAACTTCACTCAGCGGAACGCCCAGACCAAGGGCCACCTTGGTCTGGATGAATTTGGGAATGTAACCAAGAGTTTCCTGAATCTCTTCGAGAACCGGGATGAGTGATCCCGGCTTGTTCTGGTAGCGTTCCAAAATGGCCTCGACGGCCGCCAGCTCTTCCGCGGAGAATTCGTCTTCCAAGCCGGCCGGTTTCACATCGGCGGGTACATGTTCGGTGCTCACTGGTCCCCCCTTGATGATAAAATTTGTTTATTTTTTCCCATAAACATATCTCCCACAGCTTTTAAAGCCGATCCAGTCCGTTATGGTTAAAAAAGCAACGGTCGTGCCAAAAAAATGGAAGTGATCTTTCGCTCCAACTCGTCTTGTTTGTTCAAGAAACAGGTTGAGGCGTTCTTGGAATAGAGATGAGATTCACAAGATACCGTCAACTTTTTTTTCGAGGTGTAAAATTCTCTTTGTCGAAAAGCCAAACCAAGCCGCTTCCCGGAAAACCGCATCTTCTTCAGGTTGCCTCCGAGGGACCATCGTCTTCAGCCGGGCTGATCGGCAGAACGATAATAAAGTTAATCCAACGACCCTCCTCCGACTCGGCCCATATATTTCCGCCGTGTTTGCCGACGATATCCTTGGTGATAAACAGCCCCAGTCCGGTGCCCTTGCGGTCGGTCTCGCTATCCAGACCCAGCCTGACGAACTTGCCGAACAGTTTGTTCAATTTGTCCGGAGGCAATCCCTGACCCTCGTTCCAGACCTCCAGGCGATACAGACCGGCTTCCATTTTGAAACCCAGCCGGATTTGGCCTTCCGGCCGGCCGTATTTGACGGCGTTATCCAAAAGATTCTTGTACACCACCCTGAGCAGGTTCGGATCGCCCGAAAGAGGCAGGGTTTTGGGTAAAAGATTGATGACCTTCATCTGCCTCTGCTCGACGGCCCCTTTTAATTCCTCGAGAACCGGGCCGACCACGTCGGCAATCAGGTCGATCCGCCGGGGTTTCGCCTTAAGTTCACCCTTTTCGATCCGGGTCAAATCCAGATAGTTCTTGGTCATGGCCACGGCGGTGTCGATGTTCCGGACGATATTCTGAACCAAGACGGTTTGGTTCTCCGTCAAAGGCCCGGTCAGGCCCAGACTCAGGGTCCTGGCCGAGGTGAAGATGACGCCCAGGGTGTTTTTCAACTCGTGGGAAACGAAACTGAGCATATTGAGGTAATTTTGATTAAGCTGCTGGAGATCGGCGTTGGTCCGTTCGAGCTCTTCCCGGGCCGCCTTGAGCCTCTCGTCCCGGTCGCGCAGGTTTGTGGCCATCGAATTGAAGGCCCGGGTCAGGTCTCGCAGTTCGTCGTCGGCCCTGGGTTCCTTCACCCGCAGGTCCAGTTCGCCATTGGAAATGCGCAGGGTCCCTTCGGCCAGGCGTCCGACCGACTTGGTTAAGCGGCGGGCGAAGATCAGGCCGACCAAGACCACCAAAAGGGCCCCGATCAGAAAAACCCCGCCGTAAATCTGCCACAGGTCCCGCCGGATTTGATCGTATTTCTTGGCCAGAACCCCCACGTAAAGAATACCGATGACCTTGCCTTCCACGTCGTGGATCGGGTCGTAGGCGCTGATGTACCAGTCATTGACCACAAAGGCCCGAGAATACCAGCTCCGGTTATTCTCCAGGACTCGATCATAGACTTCGGCGCTGACCCGGGTGCCCAAGGCCCGATTGCCGTTGGGCAGAATGACGTTGGTGGCCACCCGGACGTCCCATTGGAAGATGGTCACCGTGCCCACGGGTTTTCCACCCAAAACCTGGCCTTCAAAGACGACGGACCTGATCTGATCGACCAAGGCGTGGTTTCGGTTGAGAAGAGACCCGGCGTAGATGACGCCCAGGATATTGCCCTTCTGGTCCTGGATCGGAGCGGCGGCCATGATGACCAGGCCGGACTCTTCATGGCTCTCGGCCCGGGGTTTGGCCTTGGGCGTGGGCTCGAAAACGACAAAGGCCCGCTCCCGCAGCTTGCCGCCCTCCATGGCCAGGCGGGAAGCATCCAGAACGTGAAAGCCGCCGACCGGCTCGCCCTTGAGGGCTCTCCTGATGAACACGTCGTTGGACAGATCGTCGCCGACCTGGTAAGGGGCCAAGGTCCGGAGGATCACCCGGCCCTGATCGTCGGTCAAACACAGGAAATCGAGCTTGAACTGCAAACGGGCCGCCTCGAGGGAGGCCCGATGGGTCTCAATATCCGCACCGGAATAAACACCGGCCACGCGCTTGCCGGTCCCCAGAACCCTGGCCAGAATTGACAATTCGTTGGTCTTACCCTCGATCACGCTCCAAGCCGAGCGCAAATCCACGCCGACCCGGCGCTGTTCTTCCTCGACCGTGGTCCGGCTGATAAAGAAAGTCCCGAGGAGCGCCGCCACAATAGCGAACAACACGATGACCAGGACAAAATTCAGCAGGATTCGATTGCGCAGGCTTAACCGCACGGATTCTCCCTCGGTAAGACATACCGCTCACTCGGACCACGGGCTTGAAACGCGCCGCCGCCTTGGACCAAGGTTTAAAGCAAAAGCTAAGCCAAGAGTCGGCCGCCTTCAATCCGACCGAACATCGGGACCATCCCTTGGTTTTATATTGCGATTGGCTCGGTCGATCATCCCGACCGAACCTCCACATCCGTCCGTTTTTTTTACATGTCGTAAAAATTGATGGCCGGAGATCAAACCGGAAACTTGCTCTCGGCATTTTTAAAAACCTCCAGGCCGACTGACCATGTTCCAAGTTGATAAAGATACGGCCAAGTTAACTCCTGAAGAAGATAAGGTGGGAATATTCCCGTGACCCGATCCCGACCGGGCTGGATCGAGATATCCGACTTGGTACATCTCTTGCTTTTTCTAAGGGTGACCATGGGTTTCCGGGCGAACCTCTTGGGGACGTCCATTTAGGAATTAAGCGCGAGAAAGGAAAAAATTAAAGCCGAAAGGTCACAGGGCGTGACCAAGACCAACCTGTAGCTCAGGCCGAGGCCGGATGCGGAGCGGTGAATCCAGGCCTGCCCACCAGGCATCCATAGTCCAGCAACCGACAATCAACCCAAATCGTATGGAGGTGAACATTTAAGATCATCCTTGGCTCCAAAACTTTTATCACCGCCTTGAGGGAAATGTTTTTTGCCGGACCCTTAGTCACAAGGAGGAAAAGCAATGAGGAGATTGGGTGAGTTTTTCGCCGAAAAAGTCCGCCGCTGGCTGCCGGACTCTTTTTCCTTTGCCATCATCCTGACCTTTGTGTCCATGCTAATGGCCGTAATCATCACCAGGACATCCGCTTCCAACCTGATGCTGTCCTGGTATAAAGGATTTTGGATTTTTCTGGAATTTTCCATGCAAATGGCCTTGATCGTGGTCTTGGGGTACGCCGTGGGCACTTCACCGGTGTTCACCCGATTCTTCGACTGGCTGGCCCAGAGAATCAAGACGCCTCTAGGGGTCTACCTGACCGTCCTGATCGTCGGCGGGATCACCGCCTATATCTACTGGGGATTCACCGTGGCCGTGGCCGTCCTGGCTATGGAAATGGCCCGCCGGGTCAAAAAGGTGGATTATCGGTTCTTGGGCGCTTGCGTTTACGCCTCCTTGATGCCCACGGTCTTCGGTTTGTCCATCACGGCTCCCCTGCTCATGAACACGCCCAAGAACAAATTCATCGAGCTGGGTCTGGTTGACCGAACCTATCCGCCGGCCGAGACCATCTTCAGCGGATTTTCCTTGATCACCCTGGCTATCACCGTGGTGGTGGTCATCGGGACCATGCTGCTGATGCGCCCCCGAACAATCGACCCGGAGTGGGACATGGCCGAAAAAATTGAAAAAGGGGAACTTGTTCTCGATGAGCAGAAATCCATGGCCCAGGCCGCCCAGACGGATTTGATGCCGGCGGACAAGGTCGACCGTTCCCGCATTCTGACCATCTTCACCTGCATCTGCGGTTTCGCTTACATTCTCTATCATTTCGGCACCAAGGGCAGTAAAGGCATTGACCTGAACAGCATCAACTTCACCTTTTTAATTTTCGGCCTGGCCTTTTGGGGCCGTCCGACGGCCTTTGCCCGGGCCATTCTCGACGCAGTCCGGGGCGTGGCCAGTATCATCGTTCAGTTCCCTTTCTACGCCGGAATAATGGGCATCTTTATGTTCACCGGACTGTCCAAGGTCATCGCCGACTGGCTGGTCTCCTTTTCCAATGAAGTCACTTTCGGCTGGTTCGCCTTTGTCACGGCCTGCATCATTAATATGTTCATTCCCTCGGCCGGCGGCGAATGGATGGTCATCGGACCGACCCTGCTGACCGCGGCCAAAGAGATCGGTTATCCCATCGGGAAACTGATCATGGCCTATTCATACGGCGATATGTGCACCAATTTGATCCAGCCCTTTTGGACCTTGGTCTTTATCCCCGTCTTATGCAAGCTGACCAACATCAGGGCCAGGGACATCATGGGCTACACGGCCGCGCTCTGCCTGGTCTGGTTCGTGGTCCTGTCCATTGTCATACTTGTCTCTTAAAGCAAAAAAGCCTTTGAGGTGGAATTTTGCGAGGCTTTATAATATTAAATAAATTTTAGACGTTGGGTCTTAAAATATCCCGGCCGCCGGGATTTGGTCAGTGGAACGGGCGGAGATATCGACAACCTTCACCTAATCCTGAGTCGGCCGGGTCAATTAAATGTCTTTTAGGAGGAAATAATGCAAAAACGGAGAAAACTTGGCCGGGGTGTGGCCATAGTCGGGGCAGGCATGTCCAAGTTCGGAATGTTTCCGGATAAAAATTCCAAAGACCTATTCGTCGAAGCCTACCGGGGGATGCTCTCGTCGGTCGACAAGGGCCTTGACCCCAAGGATATCGACGCCTTGTATTTAGGGAACTTTTCCAGCGATTTTTTCATCCATCAATCTCATTGGGGACCGCTGATTTCCGACCTGATCGGCCTGGCTCCTAAACCGGCCACCCGGACGGAAGGGGCTTGCGCCTCGAGCGCCCTGGCTTTCCGTGAAGGCGTTTTCGCCATCGCTTCTGGTTTTTACGACCTGGTCCTGGTGGCCGGCGTCGAGGAAATGTCCAAAAGGACCACCGAGGAAGTGGCCGAAGGTCTGGCCCTGGCCACCGTCCCCTATGAAGGCCGGGTCGGCTTCACTTTCCCCGGGGTTTTCGGGGCCGTGGCCACGGCCTATTTCGCCAAATACGGGGCCAATCGGGAGCATCTTTTCAACGTGACCATCAAAAGCCACAATAATGCCATCCTCAATCCCAAGGCCCAATTCAAACAGACCATCCGGGACATCATGAACTCCAAGATCGCAAGCGCCAAGAAAAAAGGCCAGCCGATCCCGGAATGGGCTGACGAAAAGGCTTTTCTGGCCGATTCACGGGCCAATCCTCCGGTGGCCTGGCCGATGCACCTCTTTGACTGCTGCCCCATCAGCGACGGGGCCGCCTGCATGTTACTGGCCGGAGAAGACATCGCCAGAAATTTCACCGATGATCCGATTTACGTGGCCGGCCTCGGTCAGGGCAGCGGCCGTGGCTTGCACGCCGCCGAGGACCTGACCTATTTTGAGGCCACCCGGTATGCGGCGGCCGAGGCTTACGGCATGTCGGGCCTCAAACCCGAGGATGTTCAGTTTTCAGAAGTCCATGACTGTTTTTCCATCGCCGAACTTCTCCATATCGAAGACCTGGGCTTCTTCAAGCCCGGCCAGGGTTATAAAGCCGTGGCCGAGGGCCAGACCAGGCTGGACGGGCCCAAACCGATCAACACTTCGGGCGGCCTCAAATGCAAGGGCCATCCGGTGGGGGCCACCGGCGTGTCCCAACTTTTTGAAGTATGGACCCAGTTGCGGGGGAAGGCCGGGCCCAGGCAGGTCCCGATCAAGGACCTCAGGATCGGTGCGGCCCACAACCTGGGCGGCACCGGCGGCACTTGCACTTTCACCATCCTGGAAAGGAGATAACCAGTCATGGAAGAACGGCCTTTTAGCGACATCTCATACGAACAGTTTCTCAACGAGGACAAGTTGATGGGTTCCAGGTGCAAGTCCTGCGGCGCCTTGTACGTCCCCCCCCGCCCCCTCTGCATCAAATGCCACGGCACGGACATGGAATGGGCCGAAATGAAAGGCCAGGGCAAACTCAGCGCCTTCACCTGCATTTCCATCGGGCCGCCGGCCATGATCGCCGAGGGCTTTGACCGGAAAAATCCATACTGTTCCGGAGTGGTCCAGCTCGAGGAAGGCCCGCGGGTCGACGCCAGAATCGAGGGGGTGGATGCCAAACGGCCGGAAACCATCAGAGTGGGGCTACCCTTGAAAGCCAAGTTTCTCCATCGGGATGAAGGTGAAAACCGCAAGACTTATTTGGCCTTCATCCCGGAATGATTATCCCGGCCGACTCTCCAGGTCGGCCCGCTTCGATAACTCCAGGCCGATGGGCCAGGCGGCCATTACGGCCGCCCCTTGCCCCGGCCTGAAATAAGGAGAGTAAGATGACCAGCGGAATATCGAAACTGGGGATTATCGGCGGAGGGACCATGGGCGCCCAGATCGGTGTTCATGCCGCCTCTTTTGGTTATGACGTTTCAATCTACGATCCCGAAAAAGAAGCCTTCACACGGTCACTGGAAGTCCTTAAAAAGCAGTTCGGACTCTTTACCCGGAAACCGGTCGTCTCCCTGGAAAAGCTCCTGGAAAATTCAAACAAGGTCCACTTGACCTATGATCTCGGCCAGGCCGTTCGGGAAGCGGATTTGGTCATCGAGGCCGTTCCGGAACACCTGGAATTAAAAAGAACGGTCTTCGAACAGATCGACACCCTGGCCCCCAAAGGGGCCATACTGGCCACCAACAGCTCCTCCATACCCATATCCAAGATAGAAAGCGCGACCAAACGGCCGGAGAAGTGCCTGAACATTCACTTCTATATCCCCACGGTCATGCTCAACATGGTCGACATCATGGGCGGAACCATCACCACACCCGAAACCATCGAAGCGGGCAAGGCCTGGATCCGCTCCATCGCCTGCGTGCCCCTGACGGTGAAAAAGGAGATTCTGGGCTTCTGCTTCAACCGGGTCTGGCGGGCCATCAAGCGGGAAACCTTATACATGTGGGCCGATGGATTCGTCGACTTCCGGGACATCGACCGGGCCTGGATGATCTTCACCGGCAACCCCAGTGGTCCCTTCGCCCTCATGGACGCCGTCGGCTTGGATGTGGTTTATAACATCGAAATGGTCTATTACACTGATTCGAAGGACCACAAGGACCACCCGCCGTCGGCCCTCAAGGATATGGTCGACCGCAAGGAACTGGGCGTCAAAACGGGCCGGGGCTTCTACACTTATCCCGATCCGGAATACAAACGCCCCGACTTTTTGAAATAGACTAATTTCAGCTTGGAATCAGGCTTGGCGGCGCCCTGGCGACTTACATGGGTCTCAGAGCGCCGATTGTTTTTTAGGCTGTTCGGTACAGTTTATTCGTCACCATATGACATCAAGTGAATAATCCACCGCCTGAAGGCGGTGGATTATTCACTAAACTACAAACCATCTGTCGCCGGGCGGCCAGGACAGCCACCGGGGCCGCCGCCGTCAGGCGGACCAGAGGTCACCCGGAGAGGAAAATTTACCGGTCACGATGATTCATCCGAGGTCCCCGACCAGGGCTGTTTCTTCGGGAAATATTTTATCCCCGCAATATTTTCAAAATCTGAATCCTGAGTCCAGAGGACGGCCTCTCTGGCCCTGGCCGTGGCGAGAATGATACTATCCGCCATGGGCAGATCATGCTCCAAACTCAGCTTGGCCGCGGCCAGGGCCAGAGAGGCGTTCAGGTCGACCATTTTTCCTCTCTGCATGGCCACCGCCACTTGCAGCGCATCATTCTCATTGGACTCCCGAAGCACCACCTTGAAAACCTCATAGATGGTCACCGTCGGGACAATGAGCGAAGCCACGTCATTCAAGGGGGGCAGGAAGTGTTCGGCCTCAGGCTCATCGGCGAAATAGGCCAGCCAGCCGGAAGAATCGACGATATTCATAATCTATCTTCCTCCCGCTGGAAGGCCGTATTGATGCCTTTGAGGAATCCGCGGAGTTCCTTGAAGTCGCGTTCGGGTATCAACTCGATTCGTCCTTTATATTCCACCACCCGCACTTTTTGACCGGGACGAAGATTCAGAGCCTTTCTGACCGTCTTTGGTATAACGACCTGATACTTCGGTGATATGGTCACGGTTTCCATACCAAATCTCCATCGATCATTTTAGTATTACAATATCATGATCGATGTGGTTGGGTCAATAGCTTATCAAGCGGGCAGCCCGGACAGGATTTTTTCAGGGTGGTCCCGAGAACTCTCGGGGCGCCGCAGGTGCAAGAGGCTGATGAGGGGGCAGCCGGATAGGAAAGTCGGTCAAGCCACCGGTGGTTTATACGTGGTGCCCCACAGCTTGGTGCCTGGTGCCCCACAGCTCTGCTGTGGGAAACCGTGGATACGCTCTTATGTCTCATTGAGCCATCGCCTCAGCCCATAACGGTTTTTCTTTGTCATGAAAATCAATTGTAACTCAACCATTTCCATTAAGACGGCCTTGATACCGGACCGCAACCGGAAATGAGTATCGAGGATGTGGTCGACGTTCACGAAACTTGGCGGCCCAACCAACCATCCCACAGCAGAGCTGTGGGGCACCCGGCAGCCCGGGGGGATTCTTTTCTAACCCCCCCGGGCTGGCGCCTTTCCGAGCGCCATGCTCAAACGCTCAACTGTCCGGGAAGATCCTAACTAATATACTCTAACCAAGGATCTCTTTCAGGTCCTCGGAAGAGTTCTTCGTCAACGGCGAGTCAGCAAGATGCGGCCTTTAAAGTTAGAATCCGCCGGACAACTATCTCACAGCCCAGCTGAAAATTAACTGGTTAACCAGATTTTATCCCGGCAAGTCCTGCAAGCCGAAGGGCCATTTCTTCCCATTGTTCCGGGTGCATCATGTGGCCCATCAAGGGGTCCAGCCAAAATTCAGCGGCGGGTATGCGCTTTAAAGTTGCTTTCCCATGTTCAACCGGGAAGAAAGGGTCTTCCCCTCCATGCATGACCAAGGTAGGGCAGGAAATATTGCTTTGTGCTTCCCAAAGTCCCAGAGTTTTTACTGTTGCTTTCAATAAACGGGCGTTTGCTTCCGGTCTGAAGGACCGGTCGAAAGAACTGGCCAAGCGTTCTTTAAGCCAGTCCGAAGGAAACGGATAACCATTGCCCCAAAACCAACGCCAGATTTCAAGGTTCCAGGATAGCTGCTCGTCTCGGGGGCGACGCTGGAGGAAACCCGACAATCGTCTCGCGGCTTCCCCGGGCAACTGCGGACCGTCTTCACCAGGGCCGGCCCCGCTACCGCTCATAACGACGGTCAACGATTTGATTTTTTCGGGATGCCTGATCGCGGTCCAACGGACGATAAAGCCGCCAAGTGAGGCGCCGACTAAATGTATCGGCCCGCCAGCCAATGCTTCAATAACGGCGGCGACGTCATCGGCTAAATGATGAAAACTATAGGGTTTGATCTTGTCTTCGCTGACAATGGGAAGCGACAAACCACTGTCCCGGTTTTCCATCCTCACGACTTGAAAGCCATGACTGGCAAAAATTCGACATTGCTCTTCGGGGTAGGTAACAGAACCGATTTGTTCACCGAAACCTTGCACCAGTAAAAGCGTGGGTCCTTTACCCGGGCAGGTGATTTCATAGTTGATTCGGAAATCATTAACTTCAACGAAAGGCATATGTTTTCTCCTTCTGTTCTTTTGCTTAAAAGTATGCCGGTCTATGAATGGACGAACTAGGATTTATATATTCTAATAATCGAATTTATTCGAATTATAATCTAAAAATATTCTGTAAAAACTTTTTACTTGGTTAGCGGCCTCCCGATCAATCCAAAAGACAATCTTTTGCCACTCCGTTCCATATGGATAAGTCCGGCCTGTTTCAATTTTATTGTAATGATTATTAATAGTTGACGGCGCCATACCAATTCTGTCTGCCAAACCTTTTTGTCTCTGCGGCACTTCCTCTAAAGGTCGATCATCGACGTTAAATTCATGTTTGGCCGACAGTATTTTATAGCCAATTCACTAAAATCCCAGGCTTCGAATACGAAGGGCCGATCCTGGGGCGTTTCAACCAAATGGTCTTTAACCGGGTGGTTCGGTGTTTCTCTATTAAGCGTTCAGGGACAGCGGTTTTCATGGTCCATATCCGGGTAATTGACAAAAATCGTTGGGTTTCGCTTCGCTCTAGTCAACCCACACTATATAGTATCAACATTAGAAAATAATGCTATATATTGTATTATTTTGGATAAAAATGTCAAGGTTAAAAATGGGTGCCGCCCCGGCGGTCAAGGAAGCCGAGCTTACTTGACCGCCGGGGTGTCTGATTGCGGATGTTTGGAAAGTGGTTCAGTAATCTCTAACCAAGTATCTCTTTCAGGTCCTCGTCCGGCGTCTTGATCGGCATGATGTTGTAATTCTTGACCAGAACATTCAGGACGTTGGGCGAGACAAAGGCCGGCAGGGACGGCCCCAGGCGGATGTTCTTGATGCCCAGATGGAGCAAAGTCAGCAGTATGGCGCAGGCCTTCTGCTCATACCAGGACAGGACCATGGACAAGGGCAGATCGTTGACCCCGACCTTGAAGGCCTGGGCCAGGGCCACGGCGATCTGAATGGCCGAATAAGCGTCGTTGCACTGGCCTATGTCCAACAGCCGGGGGATGCCGCCGATGTCGCCCAGGTCCTGGTTGAAGAACCGGAACTTGCCGCAGGCCAAGGTCAGGACCACGCAGTCCTTGGGGACTTTTTCCACGAATTCGGTGTAGTAATTCCGGCCCGGTTTGGCCCCGTCGCAACCGGCCACCAGGAAGAAGTGGCGAATGGCCCCGCTCTTGACCGCCTCGATGACCTTGTCGGCCACGCCCAGGACGGCGTTGCGCCCGAAACCGACCATGACCTGACCCTTGTCGATATCCTCGGCGAATCCGGGCAGAGCCAGGGCCTTTTCAATGACCGGGGAGAAATTCCGGTCGGAGATATGAGTCACGCCCGGCCAGCCGACCAGTCCGCAGGTGAAGATATTGTCTTGGTATGACTCCTTGGGTTTCTGGATACAGTTGGTGGTCATGAGGATGGCCCCTGGGAATTCGGCGAACTCCTTGGCCTGGTTCTGCCAGGCCGTGCCGTAATGGCCGTAAAAATGAGGATACTTCTTCAGCTCCGGGTAGCCATGGGAGGGGAGCATTTCGCCGTGGGTGTAAACGTAGATGCCCTGACCCTCGGTCTGCTTGAGCAGTTCTTCCAGGTCTTTCAGATCGTGACCGGAAATCAGGACGGCCTTGCCTTTCTTGGCCCCGAGCGGCACCTTGGTCGGGACCGGATGACCGTAAGTCCCGGTGTGGGCCGCATCCAACAGTTCCATGGCCCGCAGATTGATTTCTCCGCATTTTAGGACCAGTTTGATCCAGTCGTCCACCGTCAGGTCCTTCCGCAGGGCAGCCGCCAGGCCTTCATGGATGAAGGCGTAAACCGCGTCGTCCTCCCGGCCCAGAATCTGGGCGTGGTCGGCGTAGGCGGCCACGCCTTTGAGGCCGTAAATCAACAACTCCCGGAGGGACAGGACGTCCGGATCGATGTCGGGATCGGACTTGACCCCCACCGCTTCACCTTGCTTGATCAAATCTTCCAGGGTGGACGCCGGTTTGAAATTAGCCGCCGGTTCAGAAAAATCGACCTGACCGCCGGCCGCCTTGACCTTGTTTTTAAGCTCTTCCCGCAGTTCTACGGCCCGGCCGATGAGTTTGACGAAGCGCTGGGGATCGAAATCCACATTGGTCAGGGTCGAGAAGACGGCCTCGGCCGTAAAAACGTTCACTTCCCGGTCCTTCACCCCGACCCGGCGCCCTTCGACTGCCGCTAGGGACAGGCCCTTGACCGCGTAAATCAGCAGGTCTTGCAGCTCGGCCGTTTCCGGGGTCTTCCCGCAGACGCCCCTCACGGTGCAGCCTTCACCCTTAGCCGTTTGTTCGCACTGGAAACAAAACATGGTCTCTCCTTTCTTCTTTTTCGGTTTCGGTTCATTTCCCTGTTTGGCCTCAATCGTATAACTTGCTCCAACCAAATTCCTTGACCTAGATCAAAAACGACTTTTTCGATCATTTTTTTTGTTCCCACCAGCGAAGCAGAAAGATTGAACCTTTAAGCCGGACCGCCGGTCCGAGAGGGCCGGGCCGCGGTCCTCCCAGTCGGCCACATTGATGGCCAACGAAGCATTTTCCTACTCGGCCGAGGTTGGATTTTTATTCGAATATTAAGGCGTTGTCTCTTGCGCCGCCTTGACTTTGGCCAAGAAAAAGTGATATGAACTGTTTTCAGGAAAAAACCATGACCAAATTGACTGAATTTATCGAGACCATTCCCCTGTTCCAGGGCCTGCCCCAGAACCAACTCGAGGACTTGGCCGCCATCGTCCACGATCAGGTTTTCAGCCGGGGCGAAATCATTTTTTCCGACGGCGACCAGGGCCTGGGTTTTTACGTGGCGGCCGAAGGCCGGGTCAAAATTTTCAAGTTATCTTTTGAGGGTAAAGAACAAATACTCCACTTGTTCGGACCGGGCGAACCCTTCGGCGAAGTGGCGGTTTTTGCCGGAGCCCATTACCCGGCTTACGCCGAGGCCATGGAAAAGACCCGGGTGCTCTTTTTTCCCCGCCAAGCCTTGTTGGATTTGATTGCCCGCAACCCGACCCTGGCCTTGAACATGCTGGGCATGTTGTCCATGCGTTTGCGAAGATTCACCAATCTTATAGAAGATTTATCCCTCAAGGAAGTGCCGGGGCGCTTGGCCGCCTATTTTCTTTACTTAAGCGCAAAGAACGGTGGGGTCTCCGAGTTCGAGCTGGACATCACCAAGGGCCAACTGGCCAGCCTGCTGGGCACCATTCCCGAAACGCTTTCCCGCATCCTGGGCAAGATGATTAAACAAGAATTGATCGCCGCGGACGGCCCCCGCATCAAGATATTGGCCCGCCGAGTCCTGGAAGACCTGGCCGGCGCGGAGACTCGTCTTTCGGAAATGGACTCCCGGCCAAACCAGGATATTTAATCTTTTAATTTACTTGAGCGGATATATGAATTAGAGCCCGGCGGGTCGTATCGGGTGACCCGCCTGGCTTTTTAAGGCTAACTGATATGGGCAGGCTAGTCTTTTTGATCCTTTCGTTCTTCACAAAAAACTTTGCCGGTTGAAGGGAACAGGGCGCAGATTAGTTGTTCTTCGTCGGTCTCGGCAAAGGCCGCCGTCTCGGACTTGACCTTATCCAACTCCGGCGGCAGGACATCACCCGGCCGAACTTCGTATTGCTCGTACCGCCCTTCCTTGCCTTTCTTGAGGACCTTTTCGGCCACTTCCGGGTCGATGGGCGTGGGGGTTTTGCCGTAGAGACCCTGGACCAGGCCGCGGGTCTCCTGGGTGACGAACTTATAAGGCCCAAGGAGCACGTTCAAAACGGCCTGAACGCCGACGATCTGACTGGTCGGCGTGACCAGGGGCGGAGTTCCCAATTCACGGCGGGTCTTGGGGATCTCCTTGTAAACATCGGCCAACCGGTCGATGGCCTTCTGTTCCTTGAGCTGATTGACCAGGTTGGAAATCATGCCGCCGGGGACTTGATGAAGCAGGACGCCGGTGTCGATCACGGCCATTTTGGTGTCATCGAGCAACTGGCGGTAGTTCTTGGCCACTTCTTCCAGCTTCTGGCTCAACCCGACCAGGAGGTTCAAGTCAAAGCCGGTGTCCCGGAGAGTGCCCATTAAAGCCGCCGCGATCGGTTCAACCGCCGGCTGGGAAGTGCGCAGGGCGAACGGAGCCAGGGCGCAGTCGACAATATCCACCCCGGCTTCGGCCGCCTTGAGATAGCTCATGGAGGCCATGCCCGAGGTGTAATGAGTATGAAGGTGGATCGGGGCTTGAAATTGTTTTTTCAAGGCGGTCACCAGCTCGTAGGCATCGTAAGGGGCGATCAGGCCGGCCATGTCCTTGATGCAGATGGTGTCCGCGCCCATGTCTTCAAGCTGTTTGGCCTTGTTCAGGTAATACTCGAGATTGAAAACTTCGCCGCCCATGCGGCGCTCGGTCAGGGAATAACAGATGGTTCCTTGAAAATGCTTGCCGTTCTTCTTGATGATTTCGACTGAGGTCTCGAAATTACGGAAGTCGTTCAGGGCGTCGAAAACCCGAAAGACGTCGATGCCGACTTCGCAGGCCTTGTCGACGAAAGCCCGGACCACGTCGTCGGCGTAGTTGCGGTACCCAACCAGGTTCTGCCCGCGCAACAACATGGAAAAAGGGGTTTTCTTAATATATTTTTTTAATGTTTTCGGCCTGGCCCAAGGGTCTTCCTTTAAAAAACGGTGCATGGTGTCGAAAGTGGCCCCGCCCCAGACCTCGCAGGCCCAGAATCCCACCTCATCCATCCGCTCGGCGATGGGGATCATGTCCTCGGTCTTCATCCGTGTGGCCAAAAGCGATTGGTGGCCGTCCCGAAGAGTGGTATCCAAGACCTTCAATGGAGTCAAGTTGCCTTTAAATGTTTCATTGGTCATCTTTTTCCTCCCGGAATTTCAAATTACTGTGCGACCAAATAACAGTTTATTGCAAATACGCCGGCAATGTCAATCAGACCCGATCGATGATTTAAATAATACCAAAAATTTTTGACTAAGATAAACATATTTAGGCCCTTGAGGATCAAGGCGGAGCAAAAGAGATTATTTTCGGCTGTTTCGACCAAAAATTACAGTTTAATGTCATCAGGCAATCTATCAGTTATTGGTGATCTGGATTCCCGCTAGCGCGGGAATGACGGTAGTAACCATGCGTCATTTATCTGAAAGTCGATACCGAATGCGCCTTTTTTACCTTCCCCGAAGCTCCACCCGTCACCCCTGCGCCAGCAGGGGTCCAGAAAAAGACCATAACGAAGACCGGGCTCCCTTTCGCGGGAACGACGGCTTGGAGATCTCGGGCGGGAAAAACAACCACGCCTCATGGAACCGGACTTTCATTTCCCGGTTTTGCCCGCCAGGGCATGACGGTTTCTGCGAAAGCGGGAATCAACTTCTATCGGCTAGGCAGAAAGAGCCGTCCAAGGCCACCGTTCACTGAACGGTTACGTCGTCAGGCTAAAAAAGATTTACTGGTTTGAGAATTTGTGATAAATAGCCGAAGTCTAGGCGGAAGAACAACAAAGACATGAGCCCTGGAGTGAAGACGCGGAAATGGAGTTGAGTTTCCTTCCCGAAAGCGGAATCAATTCTTGGCCCGACCACGATTATTCGTCGCGGAAACTGGGGCAACTGGTTGATTACAGCCCCCGGCCGTTTTCATGCCTGGAAGTTGAACTGACCACTCGCTGCAACCTTTTTTGTCCCTCCTGTCCCAGGGTCGCTTTCAGTCATTCCTGGATTAATGAAGACATGCCCTTGGACTACTTTTACAAAATATATCCGGCGTTCGATCTTTTCGAAGGGATTCTGTTTCGGGGCTGGGGAGAACCGCTCCTTAATCCCTTTTTCCCGGAAATGATCCGGTTGGCCTACCAGAGTGGCACGCGCCTGGTGCTGGCCACCAATGGAGTGGAATTGGTCAATCTGGACCTTATGCCTTATTTCGAGGCCATTATCTTCCGCCTCGATTACGGTCAGGCCTCCACCTACGAACGCCGAAACCCAGGGTCCAAGTTCAACCGGACCATTTTCAACATCAGCCAGGTGCTTCATTGGCGAGAGACCAATCAAACCGATCAGCCCGGGGTGGTTATCCAGTTCGCCAAGAACAGATATTCCCTGAACGAATTGGGGACCTACCTGGATACGGCCATCAGGCTTAATCCCGACCGGGTCGTTTTCTATCAGCCGGGGTTTCATGTCCGTCGAATCGATGCCGCGGCTCAGTTGCCCGGAGATATGGACCAAGGTCTGATCCAACGAGTGGACGAGACCTTGGAATCCATGGCCCGATCGGCCTATTTGGACATGATCAATCAACCGGTCAAACCGGATGTCGAGACCATTTGTCCCTGCGACCCTGATCGAGCCGTCTTCGTCAATCGGCGGGGTCGGATAGCCCCTTGCCGGAACACGGCCCTGCCCGTGGCTAACGGCAAGTTCACCCGATTTTATCATGGCCGGGAAGAACAACAGGCAACGATCTTTTTTGGAAGTCTGCTCAGAAGACCTTTCGAGGAAATCTTTCAGCGTCAGAACTACCGACAATTCCGGCGGTCATGCCTGTTGCCGGAAACGCTTTTAAACCCAAGACAATCATCCCCCGCCGACCCTTCGGGAAACAAGGTGGTCACCTTGGGCAAGAGGCGCCTGCAGTCCTGCCTCTGCTCGAAGCGATCACCGGCAGGATAGTTTGACGGACGGTTTCGACGACCTGCCGGGCCACGGTTTCCACATCTGGTCGAGAGCCTCCCGCCCTCTCCAAAGGCCGGTCCCGTAGAAACTCCTCCCGATAACCCAGGGGTCGAAGAACCTTGGTAAAAGCCTCCGGCAATTCATCGTCCGGTTCGACGTCGTTCATGATCGCCCAGGCCAGGGTCCAGGCCCGGGCCACGTTGACGATATGGTACCCGCCGCCGCCCAGGGCCACCCAGGGCAGCCCCATATCTTTAAACGCCGTGACCGCGCGGCTGAAGCCGATGTTGGTCAAGGCCAGGTTGGTCAGGGGATCGGTGTAAAAAGAATCCACGCCCAGTTGGGTGACCAGGACGTCCGGCCGGTATGAGGCCACCAGATCGGGGACCAGATCAAAAAAGACCTTCAGAAAAACCTCGTCGTCCGTGCCGGGATAAAGAGGCACATTGACGGCAAAGCCCTGCCCTCGTCCGCTGCCGGTTTCATAGACAAAACCGGTGCCGGGAAACAGAGTCCGGCCGTGTTGGTGAATGCTGACGGTCAGGACCTGGTCCGTATCATAAAAGGCCGTTTGGACTCCGTCTCCGTGATGGGCGTCGATATCGACGTAAACCACGGATAGACCGCGCCGAAGCAACTCCTTGATGGCAATGACGACGTCGTTGATATAACAAAACCCCGAAGCCCGGGCGGCCACGGCGTGATGGAGTCCGCCGGCCATGTTGAAAGCCAATTCCGCCTGTCCCTCGCCGACCAAACGAGCGCACTGGAGGGAAGCCCCGGTGGTCAACAGCGACCATTCCCACATGCCCGGAAAGACCGGATTGTCCCCCGGCCCCAAGCCGAAGGTCATGGCTTCGGTCAAATCATGGCGGCCGCAACTGCATCGATAAAGAACATCCAGGTAATCCAGCCGGTGATAAGTCTCCAGCTCGGCCCTGGTGGCCGGGATGGTTTTAAGGACATGCAGGCCGGGCAGATCAAGGAGACCATAGGTCTTGATCAAGTCATAGGCCAGCTTCAATCGTTCCACCCGCAGGGGGTGACTGGGCCCATAGTTATATTGAAAATATTCGTCGGTATAAACAAAAGCCTTCAAGGCCCCGATCCTCCTCCGCCTGTTTGGCTCGGATAATCATTATAAGGGGCCTTCAAGGACAAGGCAAGAATCTCTCCCACTTCTACCCTGCTTCGATAAAAAAAGCCCCCTGAATAGGGGGCTTTTGGCTGTTCGGGAGGGAATTTTAGTACATTCCGCCCATACCGCCCATGCCGCCCATACCGCCGCCGGGCATGGGGGGACCACCGTGTTTCTCTTCTTTTTTCTCCGCGACCATGGCCTGAGTAGTCAGCAGCAAGGCCGCCACGGAAGCAGCGTTCTGCAAGGCGAACCTGGTGACCTTGGTCGGATCGATGACGCCGGCCTCGATCAGGTCTTCATACTGACCGGTTTCGGCGTTGAAGCCCGTGGCGTCTTTCGCTTCCTTGACTTTTTCGACCACGATCGAGCCTTCAAAGCCTGCGTTGTTGGCGATCTGGCGCAGGGGCTCTTCCAAAGCCCTCTTGACGATTTTGACGCCTTGCTTTTCGTCGCCGGTAGCCTTCAGTTTTTCCAGGGCCGAGACACAGCGCAGCAGGGCCACGCCGCCGCCGGGAACGATACCTTCCTCAACGGCGGCCCGGGTGGCGTTCAAGGCGTCTTCCACGCGGGCCTTTTTCTCCTTCATCTCCACTTCGGTCGCGGCGCCAACGTTGATCACGGCCACGCCGCCGATCAACTTGGCCAGGCGCTCCTGAAGCTTTTCCCGGTCGTAATCGGAAGTGGTTTCGTCGATTTGAGTGCGAATCTGGCGGACCCGGCCTTCCAAGGCGGACTTGGTTCCGGCGCCGTCCACGATGGTGGTGTTGTCCTTGTCCACGTTGATCCGTTTGGCCTTACCCAGGTCTTTAAGGGTCACGTTCTCCAGCTTGATGCCCAGGTCTTCGGAGATGACCTGGCCGCCAGTCAGGATGGCGAGGTCTTCGAGCATGGCCTTGCGGCGGTCCCCAAAGCCGGGAGCCTTGACCGCGCAACAATTCAGGGTGCCCCGCAATTTGTTGACCACCAGGGTAGCCAGCGCTTCACCTTCGACATCCTCGGACACGATCAGAAGAGGCCGGCCCATCTTGGCGATCTGCTCAAGAATAGGCAGCAGGTCCTTCATGTTCGAGATCTTCTTGTCGTAAAGCAGGATGTAAGGCTCATCGAGGCTCGCTTCCATCTTTTCGGCGTTGGTGACGAAATAGGGCGAGAGGTAGCCTCGGTCGAACTGCATGCCTTCGACCACTTCCAGGGTCGTCTCCATGGACTTGGCTTCCTCAACCGTGATCACGCCTTCCTTGCCGACCTTATTCATGGCCTCGGCGATGATGTTGCCGATGGTGATGTCGTTATTTGCAGAAATGGTGCCGACCTGGGCGATCTCTTTCTGGTCCTTGGTCATCTTCGACAGTTTTTTCAATTCGGCCACGGTGGCTTCAACAGCCAATTCGATGCCCCGCTTGAGAGCCATCGGGTTGACCCCGGCGGTGACCAGTTTCTGTCCTTCCCGGTATATGGCCTGGGCCAGCAGGGTGGCCGTGGTCGTCCCGTCGCCGGCTACGTCCGAAGTCTTGGAGGCGACCTCCTTGACCATCTGGGCGCCCATGTTTTCGAATTTGTCTTCCAGTTCAATTTCCTTGGCCACGGTCACGCCGTCTTTAGTGATATTCGGGGCGCCAAAGGTTTTTTCCAGGATCACGTTCCGGCCCTTGGGACCCAGAGTGACCTTGACCGCGTCAGCCAATGTATCCACCCCACGCATGATGGCTTCGCGGGCTTTGGCGTCGTATTTGATCTCCTTACCAGCCATTCTCTCAATCCTCCTTATAAAATTTTGGGATTAACCGTTACTCAATCACGCCCAGGATGTCGTCCTCGCGCATGATCAAGTATTCTTCGCCTTCCAATTTAATCTCCGTCCCCGCGTACTTGCCGAAAAGCACCTTATCGCCCGCTTTGACTCCAGGCTCGACTCTGGTGCCGTTATCCAGAATCTTCCCGGTTCCAACGGCGATGACTTTCCCTTGTTGGGGTTTTTCCTTGGCCGTGTCGGGAATAATGATCCCACCCTTGGTCGTTTCCTCCTCCTCGGTCCTCTGGACCAGAATGCGGTCTTGCAACGGACGAACTTTCATTCCTTTCACTCCTTTCCGTTAGTTATTTTTTAGTTGAGATTATACCGGATCAACCTTGATCCCATTTTCGACCGGATATGATTCTCGGTTCGGTCTATTAGCACTCGTCCCTGTTGAGTGCTAATAATAAGGGCTCTCCCCCAATTTTCAAGGGGTTTTTGGAAAAAAAATGAATAAAAAATTATAACTGATTGATATATATAGTAAATAATTATACAATCCCCGGAGGTCCAGGGACCACCCCGGGACGGGGCATCTCAATTGCGGATTGCCTTCATATATGATAAAAGAAATTATTATGGTAATTTATGGATAGTGACATGGCTAAAGGCAAAATAAAGGACCCACGACGAGTCCACGACTATTGGACCAGAAAAGCCAAGGCCGAAAAATACCCGGCCCGGTCCGTATATAAATTGGAGGAAGCCGACCAAAAATATTATATAATTAAGCAGGGACAAAAGGTTTTGGACTTAGGGGCTGCGCCGGGATCCTGGCTTCTTTATGCGGCCGGGAAAGTAGGTCCGCCGGGACTGGTGGTCGGCGTCGACCTTAAAGATCCGGACCGAAAGCTTCCGGAGAACGTTCGGTTCATAAAGGGTGATGTATTGCAAATTCCTTTGGACATCATGATCGAGCAGGGTCCGTTTGACGTGATCCTGTCCGATTTGGCCCCGGCCACGACCGGGGTAAAATTGACCGACCAGACCCGCTCTCTTCAACTGGCCCGAGCCGCCTGGGAGTTGGCCGGCCACATGCTTAAACCTGGAGGCACGTTCATGGTTAAGGTCTTTGAGGGGCCGGCGGTGGGAACCCTGTTTCGGGAGATCAAGGCGAAATTCCAGGTTTTTCGACGAATGAAACCCAAAAGTTCACGGAGCTTCAGCTCGGAAATCTTCGGACTGGGCCTGGGTTTTCTTTCGGAGTTCCATAAGTAGCAAAGATAGACAAATAAAATTATTTTTTATCAAGAGGGAGGGCGACCAGGTGTCTGGGCACAATAAATGGAGTTCGATCAAGTATAAAAAGGGAGCGGCCGACGCCAAGCGCGGTCGGATTTTTTCCAGGTTGATTAAAGAAATCACTGTATCGGCCCGGATGGGCGGGGGTGACATCGACGGCAATCCGCGGTTGAGGTCGGCCGTGACCGCGGCCAAGGCGGCCAACATGCCCAAGGACAACATCGAACGGGCCATCAAGAAAGGGACCGGGGAATTGGAGGGGGCGGCTTACGAAGAGTATATTTACGAAGGCTACGCTCCGGGCGGGGCGGCCGTTCTGGTCGAAGTCCTGACTGACAACAAGAACCGGGCCACGTCCGAGGTCCGGCATGCATTCAGCAAACATGGGGGAAGCCTGGGTGAAGTCGGCTGTGTCGCCTGGATGTTCTCCAAAAAGGGCCTGATCTCCTTCGATACGGCGCAGGTGAGCGAGGACGAGATCATCGAAGCCGCCCTGGACGCGGGCGCCGAAGACGTGGACACCGGCGGGACGGAAATTGAAGTAGTCACGGCTCTGGAAGACTTCGAAACGGTCAAATCCGCCTTCGAGCAGAAGAATCTGCCCTATACGGCCGCGGAAATCGCCATGGTCCCCCAAACCCTGGTGGATTTGGACGCCAAGACCGCCCCCCAGACCATGAAGCTCATGAACGCCCTGGACGACGTGGAAGACGTGCAGAAAGTCTGGTCGAATTTCGAGATAGCCGAAGAGATCATGAAGGCCATCTAAAGTGCCGGTTGCCTTGGGAATTGACCCGGGTTCGAAATTCACCGGTTACGGACTGGCGGCCCGGGAAGGAACACGGCTCCGCTTCATCGCCGCCGGTCGCATTCCGGCCAAGACCCGAGAACCTTTGCCGGTGCGATTACGTCATATATTTGAAGGTCTGCAAAAAGTCATCGATCAATATTCGCCGGACCTGGTCGCCGTGGAAGACATCTTTTTCGCCAAAAACGTCCGCTCGGCCGTCCGCCTGGGTCACGTCCGCGGGGTGGTTCTCCTGGCCGCCGCCCAAGCCGGTCTCCCGGTGTACGAATATTCCCCGGCCATAATCAAGCTGGCGGTGGTAGGCTACGGCCAGGCGGAAAAAAAGCAGGTTAACCTCATGGTCAAAAACATCCTGGGGCTGGACGACGATCTGGCCGAAGATGCTTCCGACGCCCTGGCCGCGGCCATCTGCCACCTTAATCAGACGCCGGCCCTCCAGGGAACCGACGGATGATCTCCCGGCTGGAAGGCTTCCTGGCGGAAAAGACCGCCGCTTCCGTGGTGGTTATGGCCGGCGGCGTGGGCTACGAGGTTTTCATTCCTCTGTCCACCTTTTATGACTTGCCGGAGGAAGGCGCCCCGGTGACTTTTTACGTCAAAACATTGGTCAGGGATGATGCCATTGATTTATTCGGCTTCCTGACCCGTGAAGAAAAGGAGACTTTTTTACTTCTCAATTCCGTATCCAGAATCGGTCCGCGTCTGGCCTTGAACATCCTGTCCAGCATCAGCCCGGCCGGCTTGGTCGAGGCGATTGTCAACAAGAATCCCGCCCGATTGAGCGGTCTGCCCGGCATCGGGACCAAAACCGCTGAACGCCTTATCCTGGAACTCAAGGATAAAGCGGCCAAGCTGGCCGCCCTGGTGCCGGCGGAAATGCGACCGAAGACCGCCGAACCCCCGGATGATCTGACCCGGGATGTAATCTCGGCCTTGCAAAACCTCGGCTATCCCAAGCCTTTGGCCGAAAAAGCAGTGAACGAGGCCAAACTGGAAGCCGATGATCGAGAAAAAGATCTGTCTTCACTGCTCCGTCTCAGTCTGCGGAGATTGCAGAAGCTGTAGCCTGATGACTGATAGAATCGTCGACCCAGACCGACATGCTGAAGATTCGTCATTCGAGCCGGGCCTGCGGCCGAAAACGTTCACCGAATTCATCGGTCAAGAAGAGGTCAAAACCAATCTGGGTATCTTTGTCGAGGCGGCCAAAGCCAGGGGCGAGGCCTTGGACCACGTCTTGCTCCATGGCTACCCCGGCCTGGGCAAGACCACCCTGGCCAATATTCTCGCTTATGAACTGGGGGTCGGATTAAAGACCACTTCCGGGCCGGTGGTCGAGCGGCCCGGCGACCTGGCCGCCCTTTTGACCAACCTGGAGACCAGGGACATCCTGTTCATCGATGAAATCCATCGGCTCAACCACGTGGTTGAAGAAATCCTTTACCCGGCCATGGAGGATTTCCAACTGGACATCATCATCGGCCAGGGGCCGGGGGCCCGTTCGGTCAAACTCGACCTGGCTCCATTCACTTTGGTCGGGGCCACAACCAGGGCCGGTCTGCTGACTCCGCCCTTGAGGGAACGTTTCGGCATCCAACTGCGGGTGGATTTTTACGAGCCTGAACACTTGGAAAGAATCGTCACCCGGGCGGCCCGTATTCTGCGGGTGACAATCGAACCGGAAGGGTCCTGGGAAATCGCCCGCCGTTCCCGAGGCACGCCCCGGGTGGCCAATCGCCTGCTCCGGCGGGTCCGGGATTTCGCCCAGGTCAGGGCCGACGGGATCATTACCCGCCGGGTGGCCGACGAGGGCCTCGAGATGCTCGCCGTCGACGAACTCGGCCTGGACAACCTGGACCGAAAAATCCTTTTGACCATCATCGAAAAGTTTGACGGCGGACCGGTCGGCCTGGATTCCCTGGCCACCAGCGTCGGCGAGGAAAGCCACACCATCGAGGAGCTTTACGAGCCCTTTCTCATCCAGCAGGGCTTCCTCCACCGCACCCCTCGGGGCCGGGTGGCCACCCGCCTGGCCTACAAACACCTGGGCCTCAAACCCGGCCGGAAAGACCAGGACACTCTTTTTAAGATATAAGTTTACCGGTTCCTGGAACCCCCCGGACAGAAACCGGTCCGCACTAACGGCCCGACCTGATGGACAAAACAAAAAAATTCAAAAAGAATTATTCTCAAATCCGGCGATTCACCGATGGCTTGGCTTGAGCTTTCTTTCTTTATTTCACTAATTATTTATATTATTTTAATTAGTTATATCAATTTTACCTGGAAATAGCGCCTGAATACTTTCACCGTCTAGAAGCGAAATCAGACCTTACTTGAATTCAGGTTCACCTCTCCGGCTATATGGAGTGGAGAGGACTTTTTCCACATGAGCAAGAAGTTCAGCGACGTCATTTCGGAAGGTTTCGACATCAACCTCTTCCAGATAATTCCAGCCGTCCAAGTACGGCCCCGGTGATTTCAGTATTCCTCGGAGGTGAGCCGCAACTCTGCGAAGAAAGTCATCTTCCGTCTCTTTATCAAAGGCAACGGCCCCGATCTCGTCGCGCAAGACATCCAAGACATCGGCCGCTCGGATGATCGTTTCGTAAGCCATTTCTGTCAGATCATCGGTGTCCATGTTTCCGTTTGGCCGACGACCAGCTTAAACGGCCGGCTTTGGAGCGTCAGAGGAAAAGCCGGTCCGGTTCGATGGCGCTGTTATATGAGGTCGGTCACAACTCGCTTTCGTCAATTCCGGCAACCTTAATAAGATGTCTCGTCAGCCGATCCTTAGCGGGCTGTTTCCATGGACGGGCACGGAAATCCGCGCAGGATTTCCCGCTTTTCCGTAAATGTGGTGACTGCCCTTCGTTCTTCGCAATTCCCATCCTTTCGTTTCAAGCAACTCGGCGAAGTCCTTCCCTGAAATGGCTTTCACACCGCGATCTCCAAGACTTTATCTTTTTCCGTTATCTCTATGTCTTTTATGTCCACGGACAAGCAGCCCTCGACAGCCTCGTATATGTTGCCGAGAAGTTCATCGAACGTCTCGCCTTGCGTAGCACACCCTGGAATAGCAGGGACTTCGGCCCAGAAGCCTCCTTCTTCCGCTTCATGGATTATTACTTTAAGCTTCATAAAATCCACCTCACATTTTTACAGAGCACATAATGTTACGGTTCAGCGGCTGTGCGCAGCGCCGTCCGCTGGAATCGGTTGTCAGACATTGTTCACTCAATTCGATCGCGTTTCTGAATGTTATGCCTGGCACACAATAGCTGTATGTTGTCTGCAGAAGATGATGTTCCTCCTTTCGAGTACGGTATGATATGGTCAAAATGTAATTCATCGGTGGCCCCACATACCACACACCTTCCGCCATCACGTCGCCATACCTCGATTTTTACGTGAGTTGGTATCACGCGCCTACGTGTTGCATCAGTCTTTATGGGTGCGTTCAAATCCTCGTCACCCTCTACCGCAATAAGCTTGAACTTGAAGACTGATCTTCCGTTGCTTTGCTGACGCCATGAGTCAACAAGATGGAATACACCGTTATAGGACCAGACACCTTGTCTCAATTTCTCATACACTCTAACCCGTTCAGGAGGACGTTCACCTCTCTTAGCCTGTTGAGCTGCCTGATGAAATAGACCATTTTGTGTGAGAGCGCCAGATGAGGTACGTTCTGGTTGATCGACCTGCTTAGGGTCAGATAAGTCTCGGCTTCGGGGTTCATCATGTCCTTCATAGATCAAAACAGTTCCACCATCTTGTCTTTCGTCTTCGTATGGTGCATTAGGGCGGAGTGACATCAGAATTACTGAATGGTTACCCCCCAGTCCGAAGTTCATTCCTCTTTGAAGGCTAACACCCTCTCTTTCGCACATCTGGAGGTATGAGATTATTTCGTTGGCCATGGTGTTTTCTTCTTCTGCCCAACAATAATTAGGTGGACCCGCCTAAAATACGGAATTCTGATTTCCTGTCAGTGTAACCTGTCTTGGGATTTATGGTCAAAGGCTTGTCAACTCTTTTATTTTCATTGGTCGGCCGCCGGTCAAGCGTGGTATCAGGCTATCTTAGGCGGATACTCAATAAAACCATCCTCGTTTACCTCAAAGCCCGTCCACCGGACGGGGCGGACCAGACGGCTGATGTCTCCGGTTCCAATTCTTTGTTCCAAGTCCGATTTAAGGAATTTTAACTATTTTTGTCCTTTGTCGCAACCGTCCCCTTTAAAAATCGGCCGGGTCAAAAATCACGGCCGGCCGAAAATGAAAAATCCGGAAAGCTGACCTATCTGCCGGTCCCTGACTTTTTCCTTCATTTCTTCCGGTCCGGGCGGAATTTCGCTCTTTGAGAAACTCGGGGCCTGTGTTAGCTTAAGTCTCGATCAAGCACGGATAACTTTATCCTTGGCATCCGGCGGGAAAGAAACAAGCCTCGATCCGTTGCGGGCGGGGCGGGTCAAAAGCAGGGGGGAGTCCAAGATGAAAGTCATGGCGGTCAATTCCAGTCCTCGCGGCGAGGGGCAGAGCAAAACCGAATTGATGATGAATCACTTGGTCAAGGGCATGAGCCGGGCCGGGGCCGAGGTCGAAACCTTTCATCTTCGCGAAAAAAAGGTCAGAAACTGCCTGGGGTGTTTTAGCTGCTGGTCCAAAACCCCAGGGGTGTGCATCCAAAAGGATGACATGACCCATGAGCTGTTTCCGCGTTTTACCGCCTCCGACCTGGTCGTCCTGGCCACGCCCCTTTATCACTACACCATGAATGGGGCCATGAAAACCTTCGTGGAACGGACCCTGCCCGTCGTCGAGCCTTTCATCCACCGAAAAAACGGGAGGACCTTCCACCCGTTGCGCTTCAAACATCCCGGCGTAATCGTTCTCTCCGTGGCCGGCTTTCCCGAGGATTCGGTCTTTGACCAACTTTCGGTCTACGTCAACTTTCTATACGGTCCGGGGCTTTTGGCCGAAATCTACCGGCCGGCCGCCGAAACCATGGTCGTCCCCGTTTTCAAGGACAAGCTGGCCGACATCCTGGCGGCCGTCCAACAGGCGGGGAAGGAACTGGTCCAATCCGGAAAGGTTTCCCCGGAGACCCTGGCCCGGATCAAACAGCCGGTCGGGGATAAGGAGGCTATGGTCCCCATGGCCAATCTCTTTTGGAAGAGCTGCATCGAAGCCAAGGTCACCCCGAAGGAGTTTAAGGAAAAAGGTTTGGTTCCGCGCCCCGATTCCCTCGAAACTTTCCTGGGCTTCATGAAGATGAGCTTCAATCCTCAGCCCGCCGCCGACCTCAGGGGCGTCATGCAGTTCGAGTTTTCCGGGCAGGTCCAGGGCGACTGTCACCTGACCATCGGCCCCGGGACCATCGAATGCGCCGTGGGCCGGGCCGAAAACCCGGACCTGACCGTAACCGCTCCCTTTGAAGTCTGGATGGACATTGTTACGGGCCAGGCCGACGGCGGGCAGATGTTCCTGGAACAGAAGTACCGGGTCAGCGGCGACCTGTCCTTGCTGATGCGGATGAAAGAGCTGTTCGGGCGGTGAACCGGTCCGTCCCAGGCCGGAGCACCTCATCAAACATTTCAGCCTCGATTAGTTGGCAGTAGTCCTCTCTCGGGCCTTACGGTAATCTATCAGTGAACGGCGGCATTTTCCGTCTTCTGCCCGGCCGATAGAAGTGGATTCCTGCTTTCGCAGGAATGACGCATAGTTAGCACCGTCATTCCCGGGCAAGTTGAAATCCCGGCCACCGTCCATTGATAGGTTACGCCTTACGGCTGATTTGACTTGACCTATGTTCATTCATTTGGTAAGCTTCACTAACTCCATTGATGGACATGGCGATCCGGTTTGTTTCGGGAACAAGAACGAGCAAATCTCCCATGGAAATTCTCCGTAACTATCATATTTTCAGATAATTTTTCCAGCAGGGTCCTGATGGCTCATCCCAGGGCCCGCCTGTTGTCGGCCTCTAGGTTTTACTAACCTGAAGATGAAATGAGCATTCAGGGTTACCATTGGGTCCGGGACAGTCGCCCCTTGGTCCTCCAGACCGGTCGATTAAGGCGTTCCCAGCCCCGGACCGGATAATGATACGGCCGGGATATTCCAAAATTGAGTCTCGATTCGCTCGGAGTCGGCGGCCGCCCTGACTGGCCCCCTGGATTGAACCGGTGAATATGGGCCTCAAACCAACCTCGCCGGCGTTTGTGTCTTTAAAAAAGGAGCTTCACCAAGGAGGTCGCTATGAGCTATGATGAGAAACCGTGGGTCAAGTCTTACCCCGAATGGGTCAACCTCAATCCCACCATCCCGGAAACCACTTATCTGGATTGTCTGACGGAAAGCTTCGCCAAGAACGGCGACCGCCCGGCCATGTATTTCATGGGCAAGACCATCTCTTTCCGGGAACTGGACGATCTATCCGGCCGGTTCGCCCATTTCCTTTCGGAAAACGGCTATGGCCCCGGCGACGCCGTCTCGATCATCACCCCCAACATCCCCCAGAACCAGATCGCCAACGTGGGCGTCTGCCGGGCCGGGTGCGTGGCCCAGGGGATTTCCGTGCTGCTGGCCCCCAAGGAAATGGCTTATCAGCTCAACCATTCCGGGGCCAAGGCCGCCTTGATCTGGGACGTGATGTTCGAGCAGAAGTTCCTGAAAATCCAGGATCAGGTCCCCAATCTCAAGCACCTGATCGTCTGCAACCTCGGGGAATTTCTGCCGGGGGCCAAGCGCTTCCTGGGCAACCTGCTTAAGAAGCTGCCGTCCGGGCAGGTGGTTCCGGTGCCGGGCAAAACGGTCCTGACCCTGCCCGAAGTCTTGAAAAAACACCCCCCCCAGCCCCCGAAGGTCGGCGTAAAACCCGAAGACACTTGCCTGATTCAATACACCGGCGGGACCACGGGCGTGCCCAAGGGGGCCGAAGTCAGCCACAGGAACATCATGGCCTGCATGGTCCAGATGATCAACTGGCTCGATTTGAAAGAGCGGGAAGACGTCTTCTGTTCCGGCTTTCCCTTCTTCCATATCGCCGGCCTGTTCATCGGCATGATCAACCTGCGCCTGGGCAACCCTCAGATTCTCCTGCCCGATCCCCGGAACGTGGCCCATATTGCCAACGAATATAAAAAATATCGGCCCACCTTGATCGCCAACGTGCCCACCGTCTTCCAGATGTTGGTCGACAACCCGGCCTTCCGCTCCCTGGACCATTCCCGATCCAGGTATTTAATCTCCGCGGCCTCGCCCTTGCCGGAAAAACTTTACCAGGACGTGGAAGCCGTGGTCGGCCGCGGCAAGGTCCTCGAGCTGTTCGGCATGACCGAGACCATGGTCACCAGCCTGGACCCCCCCGGACGGAAAAAAAAGATCGGCTCGGTCGGCCTGCCCTGGCCGGCCTACCGGCTCAAGATCGTCGACCTGGAAACCGGGACCAGGGAAGTCCCCCTGGGCCAGGAAGGGGAACTGATCGTCCGGGGACCGGGGGTCATGAAGGGTTATTGGAACATGCCCGAAGAGACCGCCCGGACCCTCAAGGAATTCGAGGGTGAAAAATGGCTGTTCACCGGCGACGTCCTCCGGATGGACCAAGAAGGCTACATGTATGTGGTCGACCGCTGCAAGGACATGATCGACGTGAGGGGCAACAACGTCTTTTCCCGGGAAGTGGAGGACAAGCTGTACGAACACCCGGCGGTCGAGCTCTGCGCGGTCGTGGGTATGCCCGATCCCAAGCGCCCCGGCACTCAACTGGTCCGGGCGGTCGTCCAACTGACTGCCGAGTATAAGGAGAAAGACAAAAAAGAACTGGAAAACCAGATTATGGATTATTGCCGGGACAACATGGCCCACTACAAGGTCCCCCGGGTCATCGAATTTACCGAAGCCATGCCTTTGACCTCCGTGGGTAAGGTGGACAAGAAGGTCTTGCGCTAGACCCGGATGGATGCCGGCCGCCGGGGTTCATCTACCGGTTATTGGCGGTCTGGATTCCCGCTTGCGCGGGAATGATGGTAGTAACTATTCGTCATTCCTGCAAAACCAGGAATCCACTTCCGTCGGCCCGGCTGAAAAGGGCAGGTAAGGCCCACGTTTGTTGAATGGTTACCGCCTGGGGTCATCTACCCTTGTTTCATACGACGCCAGCCCGTATAATGAGGCGGCTTTCATCCAACCGGAAAAGTAAGACAGAAAGGAAAAAGGCATGGAGTTTAAAACGATCAGGTTCGAGGAACCCGAACCGGGGATAGGTCTCCTCACTTACAACCGCCCGGACCGGCTTAACGCGGTCAGTCTGGGCATGTTGGACGATCTGTATACCCTTTTCCATCATCTTCGAGAGAATCTCGAAGTGCGGGTCCTGATTACAACCGGGGCCGGACGGGGGTTTTCCTCGGGCGCGGACCTCAAGGACGAGCGGATGATGTCCGAAGAGGGCCGCCGCCTCTTTTCCAGCGCCTCGATCCATCTGGAGGCCATCCAGAAGAAATACTCGGGGGTGATTCTGGAAATGCGGCGCATCCCCCAGCCGATTATCGCCGCAGTCAACGGCCATGCGGCCGGGGCCGGCCTGTGCTTCGCCCTGGCCGCGGATGTGATCATCGCCGGACCGGGGGCGGCTTTCACCCCGTCCTTCGTCAACATCGGACTGTCGGCGGGGGAACTGGGCACTTCTTATTTCCTGCCCAAAATGGTGGGCTCGGCTCGGGCTGCCGAGATTATGATGACCGGCCGGACCGTGGGCGCGGCGGAAGCCGAAAGAATCGGCCTGGTCAGCCGTCTGGTCGAGGATGAAAGCCGGCTCATGAATGCGGCCCTGGACACGGCCCGGGTCATGCTCGACAAGAGCGCCTTGGGATTGCGAATGACCAAGGAGGTCCTCTACTTAAACCTAAACGCCCCCTCTTTGGAAGCCGCCATCGAACTGGAGAACCGAAACCAGAGTATCACCAGTTGCGCCCCGGAATTCTTCGCCGCCGTGGAAAATTTCGTTAAAAAAAGCCGAAAGTGAGGCCGAACCATTGATTTCCTGAAAAAATTCGGCTTAAATCGAAAGTTCATACAGACAAGAATGTAAAAAACAAAATGATGTTGGGGGCCGGTCCAGGTCCGATCATTTCCGGTTCTCTTCCGTTTCCCGACGCAATACCAAGGAGGTCTGACATGTTCAAGACAAAAGTTACCGAAATGCTGGGCATCAAGTATCCCATCGTCGGGGGCACGATGATGTGGATTACCAACCCCGAATTCGTGGCGGCCGTGGCCAATGCCGGCGGGTTGGGCATTCTGGCTTCGGCCATTTACCAGAGCAAAGAAGAATTGGCCCAGGCCATCGACCGGACCCGGGAACTGACCGACAAGCCTTTCGCTGTCAATCTCAATCTGTTTCCGGCCATGCGCCCTATCGACAACAATGAGTATATGGACATTTTGGAAGACAAGGGCCTCAAGATCGTGGAAACCTCCGGCCATTCCGCGCCCGAGGACTTGTGCGCCCGGTTCAAGAAGGCCGGCATGACCTGGATTCACAAGTGCGTCGGCGTCCGCTACGCCCTGAAAGTCCAAAGCCTGGGCGCGGACATCGTCACCGTGGTCGGGTACGAAAACGGCGGGGCCACCGGCACCCTGGACATCGGCACCCTGGTGCTTGTCCCCCGGGTGGTCGAAGCGGTCAAGGTCCCGGTCATCGGCGGCGGCGGGGTGGCCGACGGCCGGGGGCTCCTGGCCGTGCTGGCCCTGGGCGCCCAGGGCGTGATCATCGGCACCCGCATCCTCTGCACCAAGGAAGCGCCCATTCACGAAAAGGTAAAACAGGCCCTGGTCAACGCCTCGGAACTGGACACCATGCTGGTCATGCGCTCCATCGGCTCGACCCACCGGGCCTGGTCCAACGCCGCGGCCAAGAAGTGTTTCGAGGCCGAAGCCCGCGGGGCCAAACTGGAAGAAATCCTGACCATCGTCTCCGGCCAGCAGTCGAAGAGGATGTACGAGCAGGGCGACCTGGACGCCGGGATTATCGCCGCCGGCCAGGCCCTGGGCCTGACCCACGACATCCCGACCATGAAGGAGCTTTTCGACCGGATGATCGGCGAGGCTTCAGCCATGGTAAAAAAATTGGCCGCCGACTGAACTTGGTCACGGCCCTGGGTTGGCGATAACGGCCGGCCCGGTCGATACGATTCACCTTTGTCAATTTCGCGAGGTTCAATATGACCGACAGTCAATTGTTTAAAGTCGAAAAAGACGGTTTCATCACCTGGCTGACCCTGAATCGGCCGGAAAAGCGCAACACCATGACCATCGCCTTCTTTTATGAACTGCTCGACCTTTTCAAACAATTCGACCGGGACCCCGAGGTCCGGGTGGTGGTGATCAAGGCCGAGGGCAAGAGTTTCACCGCCGGCCTGGACCTGGGCGAGGCCTCCCGGGAGCTTTTCCAGTCTTCCGCGTCCGACGCCCGGGAAGCCCTGCGGGTCAAAATCAGGGAACTTCAGGAAGGCATGAACATCATTGAAAAATGCCGCAAACCCGTGATCGTGGCCATACACGGCCACTGCATCGGCGGCGGCATCGACCTGGCCTGCGCCTGCGACCTCAGGCTGGCCTCCCAGGACGCCGTCTTTTCCATCCGGGAGACCAGGATCGCCATCGTGGCCGATGTGGGCACCCTCCAGCGCCTGCCCACCATCATCGGCCAGGGCTGGACCAGGGAACTGGCCCTGACCGGCCGGGACTTCACCGCCGAAGAGGCCCTGAAAATCGGCTTTATCACCCGATTGTGCCCGGACCGGGACAGCCTTTACGCCGAAGCTAAAAAATTGGCCGAAGAAATAGCCGCCAATTCGCCTCTGGCCGTCCAGGGGGTCAAGGACGTCCTCAATTACAGCCGCGACAAGGGCATCTATCCGGGCCTGGAGTACGTGGCCCAAAAGAACGTGGCCCTGCTGCCCAACGAGGACATGAAGGAGGCCCTCCTGGCCTTCATGGAAAAACGCCCGCCCCAGTTCAAGGGGAAATAATACCATTGATCTGGCTCCCAAGCTGGAGCTTGGGAGCCAGGAATCCGGCCTGGGATTAAAATCCCAGGCTACATTCGGTCGTCCCTAACGGGACGGGGAGGCGGATCATCATCGGCGCGGGACCGGGTCCCGCAGGGACAAGAGGACTGGACGCGGCGATTGCCTGGTCGGGAAAGTTCTTCACCTATCCATCGACTTACCCGACTGAATCGCGGGTGGCTTCGACAACTTGTTGTCGAAGTTCCGCAGGAACAAGAGGCTTGGTGCAGGGCCTGTCTCGGCCGGAAGGTCCGTCGGCAACCCGATCGATTCTCCGGCTGGACCTCTCGCCCGCCTGACGGCGGACCCGGACGTTGTCCGGGCCACCCAGGGGGACGGGATTGATCTTTGCGCCGTCTCCAGGTCCATCGGTTGGCCTTTCCCGAACCGCCATTACTCCTGCCTTCCCCCGTTGACGGGGGACTGAGGGGGGACGTAGAGACTATTCCGCGAACCACCACAGCGGAAGAAAAACGAAATCCTTATCCATGTTTTTGGAGAAAACCGAGGTAAGGAACCCTCCCCCATCCCCCGCCCCTTCCTCGCCTAAATTATTGACTTTCCGCCTGATATAATTTATAAATTTTTCGGGGGCTCTATCGTGGGGGATTTGTCGTTTCCTTCACCGTGAAGGATGGTGATTAATAATTTTTCCAAAATTTATACGTGCCGCCATGGACGCCGAGAGGAAAGGCTTGCTCAAATCTTGGGTCCGACCTGACTCTGGTTTTCACTCATGTACCCACCCTAATCCAACCGACGTTCCCAGCCCCTCCTCTTGGATAAGATAAGGAGCTAAATGCCGACAGTATTTATAGCGGTTCTCGAAAATAATTTCCGATAAGTTGCATTTTTTGCTTGTACTTTTGTGAAAGATATGCTTTGCTTTCCCCATGGCAAAGCCGCTGGTCATGCCCAATGCTGAAAACTGCTCCATGTCTGAATTGGACGTGGCGTCAGGCGCGGCGGCAACTCTGCGCAGCCATAATCGTCTTATGGCCATTCGA